>Ga0210033_1000026_pt1 | contig 105010 bp, 92 predicted proteins | sample CryGeymeta201501_FD_185465 | JGI IMG/M metagenome (GOLD analysis project Ga0210033, IMG submission 185465) | Groundwater microbial communities from Crystal Geyser aquifers in Utah, USA - Crystal Geyser metaG 2015-01 (SPAdes) (version 2) | ecosystem: Environmental > Aquatic > Deep subsurface >... | reverse complement strand
AGGGCAGGAAATGCAAAGGGCAGAAAGATCGCTCTTCCTGCCCTGCCGTATAGCCGCCCGGCGACGCTCAGGTCGCTCCTCAGCGTTGCCCTATCCTCCGCCAGACAATTTGATTCTAGCGCCCTAGTTTTTTTATACCGAAAATGGTCTCGTTTTCAAATTCAAAATGGTTCCGTTTTCGATGTCAATTTTAATCTTCATAACTTACCAACTGGTCTCGTTTTCAACGTCAAAGTGGTCTCGTTTTCGCTTGCAAAAAACAGCTGTAGTATTGGGCAAGTGGTGCTGGTTTGGCTGACCTATATTCTTACAGAAGGCGACCATCGCCTGAGCTATCCGCAAGAATGGGTCAGGGACAGGGAAAAAATCCCTGAGCGCTTGCCTGAAAATCAACATCCGGGCCGAAGATTTCAGCGACGATCGGCTGGAAATCGTCTTGGACATGTTTTGTGACGACGAAAACTGGCGGCAGTTCGATTTGGTCTGTTCGCCGCCGTTTATACTCGGCTGGCCGAAAATTGAGAAAAGTCAAAACCATTTCAGCGAATGGGCAGCTATTATGCACTATTACGGTATAAAACAGAAAGTACCGGATGCAAACGCTCAGTATTTTTCGTGTTTAAATGGACCATCCCGCTTGATATTATCTCGCGGGATGGGTTGAAAAGATTCTTGGCGATGACCTACTCTCCCAGGAGGCTGCCCTCCAAGTACCATCGGCGCTGACGAGCTTAACTTCCGGGTTCGGAATGGGACCGGGTGTACCCTCGTCGCTCTAATCACCAAGAAACTTATTCTTTAGTTAGTGACTGAATAGTAACTTTATCAATGATGTAGAAATAAATATCAAGTTCTCCGTACCACATGGGAAGCCCTCGACCAATTAGTACAACTTAGCTGAACGCATTACTGCGCTTACACTTGTTGCCTATATAGCAGGTAGTCTCCCTGCGGTCTTACTGGATTAACTCCATGAGGGATCTAATCTTAAGGCGAGTTTCCCACTTAGATGCTTTCAGCGGTTATCTCTGCCAGACATAGCTACCCAGCGATGCTCCTGGCGGAACAACTGGCACACCAGCGGTCTGTCCACCCCGGTCCTCTCGTACTAGGGGCAGATCCTTTCAAATCCCTTACGCCCACAGCGGATAGAGACCGACCTGTCTCACGACGGTCTGAACCCAGCTCGCGTACCGCTTTAACGGGCGAACAGCCCGACCCTTGGGACCTTGTCCAGCCCCAGGATGCGATGAGCCGACATCGAGGTGCCGAGCGAGATCGTCGATGTGAACTCTTGGATCTCACCAGCCTGTTATCCCCGGGGTAGCTTTTATCCGGTAAGCCACGACCATTCCACACTGTGTCGTGGGATCACTAAGCCCGACTTTCGTCTCTGCTCGACGCGTTGGTCTTGCAGTCAAGCTCCCTTATGCCTTTGCACTCTTTGGCAGGTTTCCATTCTGCCTGAGGGAACCTTTGGGCGCCTCCGTTACCTTTTAGGAGGCGACCGCCCCAGTCAAACTGCCCATCTGGCACGGTCCCTCGCCACGAAACGAGGTTAGGGTCTAAATATCATCAGGGTGGTATTTCACTGATGGCTCCACCGACGCTAGCGCGCCAGCTTCAAAGCCTCCCACCTATACTACACAGACGATACCCAAACGCAATGCCAAACTACAGTAAAGCTCCACGGGGTCTTTTTGTCCTGCTGCGGGTAGGCCGCATCTTCACAGCCATTTCAATTTCACCGGGTCCCTCGTTGAGACAGTGTTCTAGTTGTTACGCGGTTCGTGCGGGTCGGAACTTACCCGACAAGGAATTTCGCTACCTTAGGACCGTTATAGTTACGGCCGCCGTTCACCGGGGCTTCAGTTCAAAGCTTCGCTTGCGCTAACCTCTCCCTTTAACCTTCCGGCACTGGGCACGCGTCAGCCCCTATACATCGCCTTACGGCTTAGCAGAGACCTGTGTTTTTGTTAAACAGTCACTAGAACCATTTCACTGCGACCTGTCGCCAGGTACCCCTTCTCCCGAAGTTACGGGGTCATGTTGCCTAGTTCCTTAACGAGGGTTCTCCCGTTCGCCTTGGTATTCTCTACCCATCTACCGGTGTCGGTTTGCGGTACGAGCTCCTGGACTTCAACGTTTAGTGGCTTTTCTCGGCAACAAGGCTCAATCACTTATGCCTCAAGGGCTCGCTCTTGCCTGAGCTCAGCTGGCGGATTTACCTACCAGCCTCAACGCCTAGACAGATCGCACCTGAATCCAATAACAGGCTGACCTACCTCGTTGCGTCCCCACATCACTCCATCCAGAAGGTTCCGGAATGTTGACCGGATGTCCATCACCTACGCCTCACGGCCTCGGCTAAGGCCTCGACTAACCCGACGCGGAATGACCTGGCGTCGGAAACCTTAGATATACGGCGAACACGGTTCTCACGTGTTTGTACGCTACTCATGCCTGCATTCTCACTTCCGTCCGCTCCAGCCGTCTTTACAGTCGACCTTCACCGCTGACGGAACGCTCCTCTACCGCCCCAGCTTACGCTGAGACCCATAGCTTCGGTGCTACACTTAGCCCCGTTAAGTTTTCCGCGCAAGGTCACTAGACCAGTAAGCTATTACGCACTTTTTAAAGGGTGGCTGCTTCTAAGCCAACCTCCTGGTTGTTTCAGTAACCTCACCTCGTTTCCCACTTAGTGTAGACTTTAGGACCTTAGCTGATGGTCTGGGCTGTTTCCCTTTCGACCCCGAAACTCATCTCCCGGAGTCCGACTGCCGTGCTATGGAGTATTGGCATTCCGAGTTTGATTGGGTTCTGTAAGCTGTAAGCCCCATAGCCCATTCAGTGCTGTACCTCCAATACTAAACACACGACGCTAGTCCTAAAACTATTTCGAGGAGAACCAGCTATCTCCTAGTTCGATTGGCATATCACCTCTACCCACAGGTCATCTCCTAATTTTGCAACATTAGTAAGTTCGGGCCTCCACGAGCTTTTAGACTCGCTTCACCCTGCCCATGGGTAGCTCACCAGGTTTCGGGCCTAATCCCAGCGACTATACGCCCTATTCAGACTCGCTTTCGCTACGGCTTCGGGTGTAACTCCCTTAACCTCGCCACTGAGATTAACTCGCAGGCTCATTCTCCAAGAGGCACGCTGTCAGGCATAGCGCCGCGCACATGCTTTCGCAATAGCACCGACACGCCATTAGCCCTTCAACTGCTTGTAGGCTTACGGTTTCAGGTTCTATTTCACTCCCCTAACAGGGGGACTTTTCACCTTTCCCTCACGGTACTTGTTCACTATCGGTCGCCAAACGTATTTAGCCTTGGAGAGTGGACTCCCCAGATTCCTACCGGATTAGCGTGCCCGGCAGTACTCAGGTACCTAGCGGAAGTCAATCAGTTTTCGCATACGGGGCTATCACCCTCTTTGGCAGGCTGTCCCACACCTTTCCGCTAACTGATTGATTTGTAACTTCCATATGCCAGGCCCTACAACCCCACTTCTGCAAGCAGAAATGGTTTGGGCTACTCCGCGTTCGCTCGCCACTACTAGCGGAATGATCTCTTTTCCTCTGGGTACTTAGATGTTTCAGTTCCCCAGGTTCCCTTCTTACACTGTGTTGGTTGTGTAAGATACTGTGGGTTCGCCACAGTGGGTTTCCCCATTCGGAGATCTCGGGTTCAAACGCTTGTTAACAGCTCGCCCGAGCTTATCGCAGTTTCCCACGTCCTTCGTCGGCATTTGGCGCCAAGGCATTCACCGTAAGCCCTTAGTAGCTTCTCTACGTGATACGGAGAAATTGATACTTATTTATTGGCCTACATCATTTATTATTTATTAGTTACTATTCAGTTGTAAAAGTACAGAGATGACGATACTACTGTCATTTTTCACCGTTGACCGGTGATGGATGCTCTTCAGGAATTCTCAAGGGCATCCATCACCCTTCAACTATTTTCGACAATACTGCCCGGCTTATCGCCGGGCATTTTGCGCCTCACGATAAGACCATCAACTTTACTTGTCGTTATTCAGCAAAATTTCCAAAAAAAATCCTCGCGAAAGACACAGCTCTGTGGAGATGGCGGGATTTGAACCCGCGACCTTCGCCTTGCAAAGGCGTTGCTCTCCCGCTGAGCTACATCCCCAAGCGACTTGCAGAGTGGGCTTGACAGGATTCGAACCTGTGACCCCTGCGTTATCAGCACAGTGCTCTAACCAACTGAGCTACAAGCCCGCTAGCGTACCTTAGCAACTGAAAAGTGACAGGAAATAGACGTTACCTTGCTACCTTCAACACCGTTGAAGGATTTTGTGTAAGACACTCTCCCCGAAAGGAAAGGTCCGTATTTCAAGAAAGGAGGTGATCCAGGCGCACCTTCCGGTACTCCTACCTTGTTACGACTTCGTCCCAGTCACCAGCACCACCTTCGACAGCGCCCTCCTTACGGTTAGGCTACCGGCTTCAGGTGTTACCAGCTCCCATGACGTGACGGGCGGTGTGTACAAGGCCCGAGAACGTATTCAACGCACTATAGCTGACGCGCGTTTACTAGCAACTCCGACTTCACACAGGCGGGTTGCAGCCTGTGATCTGAACTGAGGCCGGCTTTGGGGGATTGGCTCCGCCTCGCGGCTTAGCGACCCATTGTACCGACCATTGTAGCGTGTGTGTAGCCCCAGATATAAAGGCCATGCTGACTTGACGTCATCCCCACCTTCCTCCGGCTTGATACCGGCGGTCCCACGTGACACTTGTAACACGTAGCGAGGGTTGCGCTCGTTAGCGGACTTAACCGAACATCTCACGACACGAGCTGACGACAGCCATGCAGCACCTGTTCAGGCTCTCTTACGAGTCGGTCACCTTTCGGATTCCTACCACCTGTATGTCAAACCTGGGTAAGGTTCTTCGTGTAGCATCGAATTAAACCACACGCTCCGCTGCTTGTGCGGGCCCCCGTCAATTCCTTTGAGTTTTAACCTTGCGGCCGTAGTCCCCAGGCGGTAGACTTATCGCGTTAGCTTCGACACCGATGGTTTTGAACCCACCGACGCCAAGTCTACATCGTTTACGGCTAGGACTACCGGGGTCTCTAATCCCGTTTGCTACCCTAGCTTTCGCGTCTGAGCGTCAGGAACAGCCTAGAAGGCCGCTTTCGCCACTGGTGTTCCTCCCGATATCTACGCATTTCACCACTACACCGGGAATTCCACCTTCCTCTGCTGCCCTCAAGTTCGGTAGTATTGAACGACCTCTCCTAGTTAAGCCAGGAGCTTTCACATCCAACTTGCCGAACCGCCTGCACGCGCTTTACGCCCAGTAAATCCGGATAACGCTCGTCTCCTACGTTTTACCGCGGCTGCTGGCACGTAGTTAGCCGAGACTTATTCCTGGGATACTGTCCTTGCTCATCTCCCAGAAAAGCACTTTACGACCCGAAGGCCTTCATCGTGCACGCGGCGTTGCTGCATCAGGCTTTCGCCCATTGTGCAATATTCCCTACTGCTGCCACCCGTAGGTGTATGGACCGTGTTTCAGTTCCATTGTGAGGGGCCACCCTCTCAGGTCCCTTACCCGTCAAAGCCTTGGTGGGCCATTACCTCACCAACTAGCTGATGGGACGCAGGTCCCTCCCAAAGCGAATTGCTCCTTTAATTGCCGGCTTCTAAACCCGGCAATCACATGAGGTATTAGCAGTCCTTTCGAACTGGTATCCCACACTTTGGGGTAGGTCACCAACGCGTTACTCACCCGTTCGCCACTAGGATACCTTCGTATTACTACAAAAGTACCTCGTTCGACTTGCATGTATTAGGCACGCCGCCAGCGTTCATCCTGAGCCAGGATCAAACTCTCCGCAATAAATTTTTCACGCTTACGCGTGGTTGTTACGGAGTTAGAACGACAGGGTATTGTCGTATTTCCTATCACTTTTCAGTTGTTAAGGTTCCGTCAACCGAGCGGGTTGCATTCTACCCGCAACGAGTTGGCCTGTCAAGGCTTTTTGAGAGACAAATTTGCCGATGTCTCACATTCAACATCGGCGAGCCAAGTTGTTTGCCAGACGACAAACGCCTTTGGCCGAACTGGTTGCTCTCTCAATTGTCAGCGATCTGTCTTGGGGACGAAATCGTTCTTTCTGACTGGCTTGCCTATTATATTCAAGCCGTTCTTTTTGTCAAGGCTTTTGTCAGACCAATTGTGAAACCCATTTGAAACTTTTTTAGTCAGACAAATTTACTTGGCTCGTCCGATTTTTTCAATCGGGCTACCCTGTTTTTTAGGGCAAAGGTGAATTATACGCAAGCCATTTTTTTTTGTCAAGGTTTTTGCAAGACCAATTTTATTTTATAAGAGCTCACTTACTTTCAGCCTGTTCTGCGGGGCAAAAGCGCGGTTATATGAGCTCGCTTACTTCTTTCAGGGGGCTTAGAAAAAGATTCTTCGAAGACGTCCCTTTTATTCTTGACAACGGGGCGAGATTATATGCATTCAACAGAATGAGTCAAGGGGAATTTGTTCTTTTGGAAGTTTTTTAAGGTTAAAAACTCGCCATTTCGCATAGAATCACAGGCATGTCTATATCTACCACTTACGATATTTTGATTATCGGCTCCGGACCTGCCGGACTCTCAACCGCCTTACACCTTCAGCAGATGGCCCCGGCTCTGGCGCAGAAAACATTGATTCTGGAAAAAGCCAGCCACCCTCGCCAAAAATTGTGCGGAGGCGGGGTACTGCCCGATGGCGACATCGTTTTGCGCGGGCTGGGATTGGATATTTCAGAAGTGCCGCAAGTGACAACGCCTTGGTCAAATTTTGTGTTTGAAGGCCGGGGGTTACGCATGACTGCGCCCGATAAAAGCGGCATCGCCTTTCGGTTGGTGCGGCGCGATGAGTTCGACGCCTGGCTGGCAGGAAAGGCGCGGGTACGCGGGATTCAGATGCGGGAAAATGTGACGGTAATAGAAATTGTTGCGGGAGCGGAAAATGTCAAAGTAGTCACCAGCGCCGGGGATTTTTACGCCAGGGCTGTCGTCGGGGCGGATGGGTCGCGGGGTATTTCCCGGCGGGCAGTGGTCGCCCGCGAGGCGGCGCACAGCGCCCGGGCGCTCGAAATTCTTCTCCCCCCTGTCGCTCCGGAAAAATCTTCTCATCATCAGGATGAAGCTTATTTTGACTTTTTTCCCATTCCGCGCGGCATGGGCGGGTATGTGTGGGATTTTCCAACGCAAGTGGGCGGAGCGTTGATGCATTGCTGGGGAGTGTATGACGCCAACTTACACCCTGGCAGCGCCCAGGCAAAACTAAAAGATGTTTTGGCAGAAGAGTTGACGCGACACGGACTTTCATTGGATGGGGTTGAGGTGCAAGGACATCCAATTCGCTGGTTTGAGCCTTCCGCGCCATTTTCGGCGCCAGGGATTATTTTGGCGGGCGACGCCGCTGGGGTGGATGCGCTCTTTGGCGAGGGAATTGCGCCCGCGCTGGGCTATGGGAAAATTGCCGCGCAGGCGCTGGTGGATGCCTTTGCCCGGCAGGATTTTCGCTTTTCAACGTATAAGAAACGCCTGCTACGCTCTGAACTGGGAAAATCACTAACCTGGCGGACGCGCACCGCGCGGCTGGCATTTGGGATACGAAACCGGGCGCTACAGTCTTTTACCTGGAATCGGCTGGGCTTGCCCATTCGTTTATGGGTGGAAAACAGGTTGATTTTCTGGTCAAAACGCGATAAAACGCCGGGCAGTTAACTGCCGGGTTGAATTTTTCTGATAAAACCGGGGGTATTCAGTTCACGCTCCAGCAGGTAGGTAATGTGCGCCTGGAGCAAGGCTTCAATTTCTTTGCGAATTTCAACCGGAGGGTTGGCGCGAGCGGCTTCGGCGTAGGAACTACGCTGAAAATGGCGCAAATATTTGAGCGCGTCCACGTTGATTTTCCACAGCCCGGGCAGGCCAATTCCGCAGCGCAGACAGATGACGCCCCCTCGCGTTGGAGAGAAAAACTGGTCTTCAGGTAAGATTTCACGTGAGCAGTTGGCACAGCGAACAAGCTGCGGACGAAACCCCATCCATTCGAGCAGACGCGTTTCGTAGTAGCGTAGAACCAGCCACGGGTCGTCATCGCCGGCGATGCGGGTCAGCGTCTCGGTCAGCAGGTTAAAAACTGCCGGGTTGCCACCCTCCTCTTCGTAGGTGAATCTATCCAGCAATTCGACCACATAGGCGGCTTGCACGGTGCGGCGCAGGTCATCGCGCAGGGGCAGGTAGGCGTTGAGTGTCTCCACTTGAGTGATAATTGCCAAATCGCGCCCGCGCGCCAGTTGCATGGTAACGTGGGTAAATGGTTCAAGGTGACCAGCCTTGCGTGAGCGCATTTTCCGCAGTCCCTTGCCGAGAGCGCGTAGTTTACCCTGCTCGCGGGTATAGAGCGTGAGCAGGCGGTCTGCTTCGCCCCAGTCAGAATGACGCAGAACAACGGCGGTAGCGCGGAAAAAACGCGGTTTTTCGGGCATGGGTGGCTCTACCCGTTCTCTCCGTTTCCCCGGATGCCCATCTGTATCGGCGTAAAAGCCCCCGGCAGCAGCGCGGCAACGGTAGTCTCCTGCAGCAGGCGGCCCTCGCCATCGGCAATCAAAATGCGGGTTTCCAGACCAAACTCCGCCAACACTTGACGGCAACCACCACAGGGCGAGCCGCCGTTATCGGTCACGAGCGCCAGCACATCAAATTCACGCTCACCTTCCGAAACCGCTTTGTAAATAGCCACGCGCTCAGCGCACATGGTCGTCGGGTAGGCGGCATTCTCAACGTTGACGCCGGTAAAAATACGCCCGCTCTTGGTACGCAGAGCGGCACCGACGCGGTAGTTGGAATAGGGCGCGTAGGCGTGCTGACGGGCCTGGTTGGCAAGTTGGATGAGATTGGAATTATCAGACATGGCAATTTATCAGTAATTAACGGACAGCGAATAACGCAAATTATTTTTCCCTGATCATCTTTTTGATAGCGCGCGCCGGAACGCCCACGACAAGGGTATCTTCTGGCACATCTTTGGTGACGACCGAGCCAGCCCCGGTGTGCGCGCGCGCGCCAATCGTCAGTGGAGCGACCAGCATCGAATCAGAGCCGATAAAAACGTCTGCGCCAACCACGGTGGGGTGTTTCTTTTCGCCATCGTAATTACAAGTGATTGTCCCAGCGCCGATGTTGGTATTGGCGCCGATGGTGGCGTTGCCGATGTAGGAAAAATGTCCCATCTTGACGCCGTCAGCCAGGTAAGAATCCTTCACCTCGCCAAAATTACCCATGTGAACATGGTTTCCAAGATGCGCGCCCTTACGCAAGCGGGCAAACGGCCCCACATCCACATCATTTTGCACCAGCGCACCTTCCAACACCGATTTGAAAATTTTACAGCGTTCACCCACCTGGCTGTCGCGGATGTGAGAATCAGGGCCGATAACGCTCTTTGCGCCAATGGACGTTTTTCCCAGCAAAAAGGTATTTGGCCACACGACCGTATCCGCGCCGAGGCTGACTTCTGCCTCGATGTAAATCGTCTCCGGGCTGATGAGGCTGACGCCGTTGAGCATGTGGCGTTCGTTGATGCGGCGGCACATGACGGTTTCGGCTTCAGCCAGGTGAATGCGATTGTTGATGCCGATCGTTTCGGTGAAATCATCTATAACGATGGCCTGCACGGACAAACCAGCGCGCACTGCCAGTTCTACCGTATCGGTTAGATAATACTCGCCTTTTGGCGAGGCCTGAATACGGTGCAAGGCATCCCACAACCAGTCAGCGCGGAAGCAGTACGCGGCCACGTTGAGTTCTTTGATGGCGAGTTGTTCGGGTGTAGCCTGGGCTTCTTCGACAATTGCCGTCACCCGACCAGCAGAATCACGCACAATACGCCCAAAGCCGCGCGGGTTGTCGTGCAAAACTGTCAGCATCGAAAACGCGCCCGGGTTGGATTTTTGCGCATCCACCAGCTTTTGCAAGGTTTCGCCGCGCAAAAGCGGCATATCGCCGCACGTCACCAACACCAGATCAGATTGGCCGCGCAGGAGATTTTCGGCCTGCATCACGGCGTGGCCGGTACCGAGTTGCTCATCCTGCGTCACAAAGCGGGCAAACGCCGCGGAGAAGGCTCGCTGTACCTGTTGCGCGCCGTGTCCGACAACTACGACGGGCGGTTCGGCGCTGACGGCGCGTGCCGCCTGTAAGACATAGGCCAAAATCGGTTGCCCACAAATTGGGTGCAAAATTTTGGGCAACTCTGATTTCATGCGTGTGCCTTTTCCGGCGGCGAGAATAACGGCAGTAAGAGAAGGGGTCATGGAAATTTCCTCGAGTTTTGCACTTTGCTATTACGGAGCAAGATATTTAACTGATGTTACGCAGTGGGTAACAGCGATTAAAAACAATGTGACGATATAAAAATATGGCGCGCGAACAAACCAAAGGTTTCCCTACAGATAGATGCAGGATAACTCTTGCGCTATCCAAAACGAAAAATGCAGAATGCAAAATTTTCTTCTGCATTCTGCATTCTCTATTTTGCATTTCCTGGCTGGGGCACCTGGATTCGAACCAAGATCCACGGCTCCAAAGGCCGGTGTGCTGCCATTGCACCATGCCCCAATGACTCGACGGGTCGAATTCTATCACATGCCTTGCGCGAGGGCAACTTATTTTTCGCTGTCTTTGGGCGCCAAGCCAAGTTGAGCGGCCTGCTCATAGGTCAATTTGTCGGGCTGGCTAAAGCTGGTACCGTTTTCGGTAACAGAGTCCCAAAAGGCGTTGGCATCTTCATGAGGCGCGGTAACCTTTCGAAACAGATCGTCAAACTCAGCCGGGATGGTGGGGGCTTCCATGAAGGCTGGAATGCCAGCGGGCGCGGCGGGCTCTTCGGGCGCGGGTTCCATTTCTTCCGCTTTCTGCAACAGGCCGAGCGCTTCGCGGCGGGAAGAATCTAGTTTCGCCAGGGTTGCGGGCAGGCGCACCAGGTCGGCCAGACCATTTCCAAGCACAAGTACATCCTGTGACGCGCCAACCGGCAGGAAAACAGCATCCAGGCCATCCGAGTCAAACAGGTGCAGATGATGTTCGGCGCGGCCAATCAGGCTGGAGACTTTTTGGGAGGCGCTGTGGAGACCCATCAACGAGGCAATCAACGCAATCCGGTTGGCGGGGTCGGGCAAATCTCCGGCCTCAGCTAGCACTTGTCCGCGGTCATCAAGCATCAGCACGGCGCGGGCTTCCAGCGACTGACGCAACTCCACCAGCAAGTCGGCCAGGGTTTTGCGTTTTTCTTCAACAACAGCCTGGGAGGGCGCTTCGACGATGGTGCGCGCCATGCCCAGCGTAGATTCAACTGCTGATAGAAATTCGGACATTGGAACCGGTTTGATGAAAAAAGCGTTGGCGCCGGCCTTGGTGATTTCGTCGCGCGCGCGCGGGTCAGTGACGCCGGTGATGATGATGACACCAGCCTGCGGGTGCCGGGCGCGGATTTTCTTCATCAGTTCAAGGCCGGTAATACCGGGGAGACGGTAATCGGCAATCAGCAGGTCAATTTTGGAGCGGCTGGCTTCGAGCATGGCTTCTTCGCCGGAGGGCGCTTCGGTCACATCCAGCCCTTGTTCGATGGTTTCCAGCGCCGAGCGCAACAGTCGGCTGACCTCGCGCTGATCGTCCACAATCAAAACTCGATGTGTCATGGTTTCCCCAATCTATTCGTACAACCAGCAAGAAACCCAGTGGTCTGCGCTGATCTGACGGAAAACCGGCTCTTGCTGGGAACAAATGTCTTTGGCAACCGGGCAGCGCGGGTGAAAGCGGCAGCCGCTGGGCGGGTGCAGCGGGCTGGGAACGTCGCCCTTGAGGATGGTGCGGTCGCGCTTCAGCCCCGGCTCGGGGATGGGAATGGCCGACATGAGGGCTTTGGTGTACGGATGAAGCGGGTTGCGGAAAAGTTCTTCGCGCCCGGTCAGTTCGACCATTTTGCCGAGATACATCACCGCCACGCGGTCAGAAATATGTTCGACCACGCTCAGGTTGTGGGCGATGAAAAGATAGGTCAGGCCGAATTCGCCTTGCAGGTCTTTGAGAATATTGAGCACCTGCGACTGAATGGAAACATCCAGCGCCGAAACCGGCTCGTCGCAGACGATGAACTTGGGGCGCAGCGCCAGGGCGCGGGCGATGCCGATGCGTTGGCGCTGTCCGCCGGAAAATTCATGCGGGTAGCGCCGGGCGTGGTAATCTTCCAACCCAACTTTTTTGAGCGTTGCGAGCATGATGTCGAAACGTTCCTGGCGGGTGCCGATGCCGTGAATGTTCAGGCCTTCCATGACCGATTCGCCGATGGGCATACGCGGGTCAAGCGAGGCGTACGGGTCTTGAAAGATGATCTGCACGTTGCGGCGCATTTCTTTGAGTTCCTGGCCGCGCATTTTAAGAATATTTTTGCCCTCAAAAAAGACGGATCCGGAGGTTGGTTCCACCAGCCGAAGCATGGCGCGCCCGATGGTGGTTTTGCCGCAGCCCGATTCGCCGACCATGCCAAGGGTTTCGCCCGCACGGACGGTGAAAGAAACGTCATCCACCGCTTGAACCTGCGCCACCACTTTTTGCATCAGCCCGGCGCGCACCGGAAAGTACTTGACGAGGTGCTCGACTTCTACCAGTTCTTTTGTTAAATCAATCTCAGTACGATGCGTCATGCAAGACTCTCCCTGAAACTAAGCGACAGATTTTGGGGCTTGGCGTTCCCCATCATTTTGGTACAGCCAGCAGCGCACAGTGTGGCCGAGAGCGACTTCGCGCAAATCCGGCGCCTTTTCGGTGCAAACCGGCAGGTTGTACTGCGTGCGGGCGCTGCAACGCGGCGCGAAGCGGCATCCCGGCGGCAGGTTGACCAGGTTAGGTACCGAGCCGGGGATGACTTCCAGCCGGTCTTTGAGTCTTCCCAGCACCGGGATGGAGCCAATCAGCCCGAGGGTGTACGGGTGCAGGGGATGTCCAAAGAGATTGACAGCGTCACTTTCCTCCACGATTTGGCCGGCGTACATCACCGCCACACGCTCGCACATTTCGGCGACAACGCCCAAATCATGCGTGATAAGAATGATGGCGGTGCCGATGTTCTCGCGCAGGTTGCGCATCAGGTCAAGAATCTGCGCCTGAATGGTGACATCCAGCGCGGTAGTGGGTTCGTCGGCGATGAGCAGGGCTGGGACGCAGGCCAGGCCCATGGCAATCATCACGCGCTGGGCCATGCCGCCGGAAAGTTCGTGCGGGTAGGCTTCAGCGCGGCGTTCCGGTTCGGGGATGCCGACCATTTGAAGCAGTTCCACAGCGCGGGCGCGCCCGGCTTGTTTGTTCATGCCCTGATGAATGCCCAGCACTTCGGCAATTTGGTCGCCAACGCGGAAGACGGGGTTGAGGGCAGTTTGCGGCTGCTGGAAAATCATCGAAATGCGGTTGCCGCGAATTTGAATCATCTCATTTTCGCTGGCAGTGACCAGGTTTTTGCCGTCAAAAATGATTTCGCCCGAGACGATTTTGCCGGGGGCGCCCACCAGGCGCATAATTGAAAGCGAGGTGACACTTTTTCCGCAGCCAGATTCGCCCACCAGGCCGAGCACTTCGCCGGGGCGCACGTAAAAATCCACGCCGTCCACCGCTTTCACCACGCCATCTTCGGTGAAGAAGTAGGTTTTCAGGTTTTTGACTTCGAGCAACGGGCCTTTTTGTTCCATGAACACGCTCCGCAGAGGTTGAGTTGGATGAATGCGATTGAAGCTGTATTTTATATCACCTTCACCGAATTGGGCTGCCGCAGTTTTACTTGCGGCGGGCGCGATTATACAAAGCAACCCCGGTTATGCCCATCAAAACACCGGCCATGGAAGCGCCATAAGCCAAAAAATTGAGCAGAAACGTGGACGGCAAAAACTTCAGGACGATGAAAATGGGAATCAACCAGCCGGTGAACACCAGCGCAAACGCCAGCCAGAGAATCTGAACGGGGGTCAGCGATTTCATTTGTAGAGCCAGCACGCCACCTGATGACCAGGAGTGCGCTCAATCTCTGACGGTTTTGCCACGTCGCACAATCCCGCGATCATTTTGCTGCAGCGCGGATGGAAGCGGCAGCCGCTGGGCGGATTGACCAAGCTGGGCGGCTCGCCGGGCGGCAGTTCACGAAACGTCAACGCGTTGTTGGCGTCGGGGTCCGAGGTGGCGTCCAGCAAGGCCTGCGAGTAGGGATGCAGCGGCGTGCGCAGCAGGTTGAGAATGGGCGCCTTTTCGACGGCATTACCGGCGTACATGACGAAGACTCGCTCGGAGAAATAGCGCACGGTGGAGAGGTCGTGGGTGACGTAAATGACGGCCAGGTTGTGCAACTGCTGCAAGCCACGCAGCAGTTTGAGAATTTCCACGCGCACCGAGGCGTCGAGCATGGAAACCGGCTCGTCGGCGACAATAATTTTTGGCTCCAAAATAATAGCGCGGGCAATGACAACGCGCTGTTGCTGTCCGCCACTGAGCATGTGCGGGAATTTTTGCAGGAAGTCATCCGCCGGGGTCAGGCGCACTTCTTCCATGGCTTTGCGCACGCGCCGGTCGCGCTCCGTCGAATCTTTGACGCCGTGTACAATCAGCGGTTCTTCCAAAATTTGGTGAATATTCATGAAAGGCGGCAGGGCGCCAAACGGGTCTTGCTGCACATAGCCCACCTGGGCGCGGTAGGCGTGCCAGTCGGCGCGGGAAAAGTGGTTGATGTCGCGGCCCTGAAAGCGGACGAGGCCGCCGGTCGGTTTGTTGATGCCGAGAATGGTTTTCATCAGGCTGGATTTTCCACAGCCCGATTCGCCAACGACGGCGATGGATTCGCCGTAGTTCAGGTTGAAGGTGACGCCATCGACGGCTTTGACGTAACCAGCGTGGCTAAATCCCCAGCGGCGCAGTTCAAACCAAACGTGCAGGTCATTAATTTCCAGCAGGGGCGCGGCTGTTTCTTCTTGTGTGAGAATGGGAGCGGGTGCGACCATGATTGACTCCTAAGCGTATTTCCAGCACTTGACGGTGCTGCCCGATTTTTCGAACACGGGCGGCTCTTGGGCGCATTTTTCAAAGCGCAGCGGGCAGCGATCGGCGAAGCGGCAGCCGATCGGCAGGTCGAGCAGGCTGGGCGGCTGGCCGACGATGAATTCTGGCTCGGTTTCGCCACGCAGGCGTGGGACGGAAGCCATCAACATGCGCGAGTAGGGATGCAGGGGTTCTTCAAAAAAGCTGGCAGCGTCACCCACTTCGACGATTTGCCCGGCGTACATGACGGCTACGCGGTCGGCCAGCTCGCTGGACGTGGCGATGTCGTGGGTGATGAGCACAAAACTGATTTCCAGTTCTTTTTTGATGCGCTTAAGAACGTTGAAGATGTTGGCCTGGGTAATGACATCCAGCGCAGAAGTCGGTTCGTCGAGGATAATCAGGCTGGGGGCGGTGATGAGCGCCATGGCAATGGCAACGCGCTGACGCATTCCGCCGCTCAATTCAAAAGCATAGCGGTCAATAAAATCCACCGGAACGCCAACGTGCTGAAACATTTTCGCGGCCTGCTCCAGCGCCTGCTCGCGGCCAACGCCGTGATGAATCATCATCGGTTCGGCCACCTGGTCACCCACCTTCAGCACCGGGTTGAGCGCGTTCATGGCCGCTTGCGGCACCATGGACATGCGCACCCAGCGCACTTGTTTGCGATATTCTTCATCCGAAAGCGCCATCAGTTCCTGGTCTTCCAGATAAACTTTGCCAGAGTAACTATCCACATTGCGCGGCAGCAGACGCAAAATGGCTTTGGCGAGCGAGCTTTTGCCGCAGCCCGATTCGCCCAGCACGACGACGGCTTCTTTGTAGCCCAGGCTGAAGTTGATGCCATCCACCGCTTTGACGATGCCTTTGCCGGTGCGAAAGTGCAGGGTGAGATTTTCCAATCGAAGTAAAGGTTGGTCAGCCATTACAGACCTCGCAGGCGGGGGTTGAAGATGCGGTCGAGGGAAAAGCCGAGCATGGAGAAGGCCAGGCCGGTAATCATCAGCAGGGCGGCGGGTTCCAAAATCCAGTAATAGAGGCCGTTGAACAGTGCGCCGTTAAATTCTGCATCCTGAATAATTTTGCCCCAGGTGGGCAGCACCGGGTCGCCCAGGCCAAGCACGGCCAGCGAGGCCTCCAGGAAGACGTAGCCGGGAATGCCGGTCACCAGCGCGGGAATCAGCAGGGGGATGATTCGCGGCAAGAGGTAGCGCAAAATGATGCGGGCGTCACCGGCGCCGTAGGCGCGCGCGGCCTCGATGTAGGGCATTTCACGCACTTGCAGGAAGATGGCGCGGTAGCCTTTGATAGAGCCGCCAAAAATACTGAGCAGGATGGTGGCTGTCAGAATGGTGACGATGCTGCGGTCATAGAACGTGCCAATCATGATGAGAATTGGCAGGAAGGGCAGCACCAGGTTGACCTCGGTGATGCGCTGAATGAGTTCGTCAATCCAGCCGCCGTACCAGGCGCCGAAGGCGGCAATCACCATGGCGGCAAGCGAGGTGCCGAGGGCGGCAATCAGGCCAAAGGAGAGCGCAACCGGCATGCCCCACAGCAGGGCAATCGACAGGTCGCGGCGTTGATGGTCGGTGCCCGCCATGCCGTATACCTGGCCGTATTGGACAAATTCCACGTCGACGGTGGAGTCTTTTTCAAAGGTGGTCACCTGCAGTTGAATCTGGTACTTCCCTTTCAGCGGGGTGAGCGGGTCCGATTTGGGGACGGCGAACAGGGCTTCTTGAGGCAGTTTCCCAAACAGGCGCGTGACCAGCTTTTTATCCTGCGAAAAGCGGAAGGTTTGTTTGGGGCTTTGCAGGGCGTAATCTACCAGGCGGGTTTGGCGGCCATCCGGCGCAACCCAAACTGCGGAAACGAAAGGCGCTTTTTGGGCAAAAGTCGAAGTGAAATACAACGAGAGTTCCTGGGGGAAGGAGTCATAGTTGTAATCAAAGTCGAGGGTGATGGTGATTTTCTGGCCGTCGCCGGAGGGGGTGGCCTGTTTGGTGGAGGCGTCATCCAGCGTGTTGAGGCTGAAGGTGTCGGGTAATTTTTCGGCGCGGAAGAGGTTGACCCAGGTGGGCGGCACCATTTTTGGGGTTTTGTACCAGATTCTTTCGCCGCCGCGCCACAAATCCACGGCTTTCTGGTAGGGGATGGCGATGACCGCGTAAATGGAGATGACGACAAAGACGGCGATAATCACCAGGCCAAGCACGGCGGAAGGGTATTGCGCCAGTTCGGCGAAAGTTCGTTTGATAGTTTTCATGACGCTTTTCCTTCTCCGCCGCCGATTTTTACGCGCGGGTCAACCAGGGCGTAGATGAAGTCGAGCAGGAAAACGGTAATCGCCAACAGGTAGGCAAAAAGCACAGTGGAGGCGACGATGACCGGCGTATCGTACAGCCCAACCGCCTGGAAGGTAACCCGTCCCAGGCCGGGCCAGTTGAAGATGGTTTCAAAAATGGGGGCGCCTGTCCACAAACCAATCAGCAGCAGGGCAAAATTGGTGATGATGTTGGGCAGGGTGGGGCGCAAAATGTATTTGCGTTCAATGTCTTTGGCTTCCAACCCTTTGGCTTTTGCCATTTCGACATAATCTTCGCTGGAGTAGATGAGGAAAAAAGTTCGGTCGGCGAAGGTGCTGATGAAAATAGAACTGAGGGTAATTGCCAGAACCGGCAGAATCATGTGCACGAGCATGCTGAGGAAATAGGTCAACGGTTCGGCGGGCGGTGGCGAGGAAACCATGCCGCCAAAAGGGAGAATTTTCCAGTAGGCGGCGAACAAAACTATCAAAAAAATGCCGTAAAACCAGCCGGGCGCTGCGGAAAGCGGCGACAGGGCAATCACCAGTTTGTCCCAAAAGCTACCGTACTGGCGCGAAAGCGAAAGTCCCCAAAAAAGACTGAGAAAAAACAAAAACAGGTTAGACGTGCCGAACAAAATCAACGTGGATGGCAGGCGTTCCAGCAAAATCAGACGCACCTGACGTGAGCCGCTGTCGCTGGTCATATTTTGTGAACGTCCCAGGTTGAGCGTCAGACCATCCGCCAGGTAACTGAAGCTGCGGACAACAAAGGGGCGGTCGAGACCATAGCGTTTTTCTTCCAGGCGGATTAAATCGGCCAGGCGTTTGGCGCGCGCTTCGGGCGGCAGGTTTTTGATGGTTTTATCGGTTAACGCCAACATCTGAATTTTTTCACCAATTTCGCCACGGCGAATTTCATCCACATAACCGCCCATGTTGGCAATCATAATCGTCAGGTAAACGCCGACCACAACCGTGAAAAGCAAGGTCACCAGGCGCACGGCGGTATATTTGGCGATGCGCGTCAGGGCGCCAAAGCGAGATGGTTTGCGAACAGGCGAAGGTTGGAGCGTTTCAGTCATTGCGCTCTCCTGTAAAAGTGAAAGTTGCCCGGCAGGGGCGGTGATTCTCCCCTGCCGGGCAATAGAAAGATAGACGATGTTTACGGGGCGGTTACAAATTCGAAGCTGGCGAAGGTGGGAATGCTGACCACGTTCGAGGAAACAGCAACTTCGATTTTGTTGGAACCGGCTTCGAGGCCCTTGGTCACGTCGGCGCTGAGCACGACCTGATACTTGCCGTCTTCCACCAGGGTGGCTTCACCAGTGGCGACCAGTTCGTTTTTGGCGTTGAAGACCAGGTACTTGACGCCAGCAATTTCGGCGGCGGGGTAGGGCGCATCAGCGTAAGTCACCATAACATCAAAGGTGGCTTCCGCGCCAATCGTCACCTGACCAGCGCCGTCCACGATGACGGTGGACAGTTTGGGTTCGCCGAAGCCAGCCCATTTATCCGCCGGGTCAACAAAGTCTGGGTTGCGGACGAGCGTGAGCGTGCTTTCAACCGGGAAGACCTTATCGAGGATGAAGGGGCCGGTGCCGAGCCAGAAGTGATTGTGCGCGCCGTAGAAAGTTTGCAGGTTGACAAAGCGGGCTTTGGCTTCATCCGTGGTCACATACTGGCCGAGGGTCGGCTCGTAGGGGATGAAACCGCTGGAAACATCAGCATCGAGATAGCCCTTGAGGATTTCCAGGCTGGGGCCGGCCACGAAGGACATCCACTCTATCTGATTGGCTTCGGCCTTACCGGAGGAGAAAGCCAATTTGTTGTCGGTTTCGGCCTGGACGCCAAGCGCCAGGTTGTGCCAGGGCGCCTGACCGTAGGAGTAAACCGGCCACCAGGTGCTAATCATCGTCTCGGCGTCGAGCAGATAGAAGTCATCGTAGGTTTCAATGACAAGCGGGTCGGTGGAGACGATTTTGACACCCTTGAAGTGAGAGAGATAGCTGTCCACACTGGAGGCGGCGTTTTCGTCATAGATAGCGCTGCCCAGTTTGCCATTGTCAAAGGTCATAATCATGCCCATGACAAAGTCGCCCATGGTAAGCGGGGAGCCATCATGCCACTTGACAGAGGTGAACAGGTCGGCGGGGTAATAGACAACGGTTTTCGCAAAGGCGGTGGAGAAATCACGCGAGGCAATGCTAAAGGCTTCGCCGCCATCGAGAGCGGCAACGGTGTCTTTGGCAAATCCCAGCAACGTGGCGGCCTGCTCTTCAGCAGCGGCGGCTTTGATTTCTTCCACTGTAGCGGTGACGGCGGCTTTGGCGTCTTCCGACTCGAAGGACGGGGCGACATCCACGGCATAGCCGGTGACTTCGGTGTACTTGGCAGCGTAGTCCGTGACGAATTGAACCAGGGCGGCATCGTCCAACGCGGCAAAATCCACCGCGCCAGCCAGAGCAGCAGCCTGGGTTTCAAAATCGGTCACTTTGGCGGCAATCGCTTTGGCTTCGCCGACGGTGATGAATTTCTGGGTGTTGGCGTCCCAATCGGCCCAGGCGTCATCCGGAACGGTAACTTCAGGCTGGAATTTCAGGTCAACCCAATCGAGGCTCTTGGTGATGGGCAGGCCTTCCTTGGCAACCACTTCGGCTTTTTCGATGCGTTGCGGCCAAACCAGACCGGTGTACGGGTCGGGCATGGCGGCCACGTCGCCGGTAGCGCGGTTGGCCGAAGAGTCGGAAATCCAGTTGGAGCCATTGATGGGGTTCCAGGGTTCGGTCAAAATGCCCGACATGGCGACGCGCATTTCACCGCCTTCTTTATCGGTGAATCGCAGGGTGTAGGGCCACAGGCGGGAGCCAGAGATGCCGCCCGCCAGGTCATACGCCAGTTTGACGTTGGCCTTGAAGGGGCTGAAGGCTTGCTGGTCAGCCAGCCAAACGCGCACGGAATCTTGCATGGCCAGTTCCATCGCCTGGCGGAACTGCTGGCCGCGCTCGTCCATGTCTTTGAAGTCACTGTTCCAGAGTTGTTCAGAAACGGCAAAAAATTCTTCGCTGGGGGCATACGCCTGCCACAAGGGCGAACCGAGGCCCAGATTGGTGTAGAAGAAGGCAAAGTTGGTGGCATCATCACGCGAAACAGCCGTGGTAATCCAGCCGCCGGTGTAAATATTCCACTGACCGTCGGTCGGGTTGCTGCGATACCAAATGGGAGAAGAATCCGAGCGGCTCTTGTACTGGCGGTCTACGGTGAAACCGGCGTCTTCGAGAATGCCGGAAATGTAATCGCCAATCGCTTTGCGCTCATCTTCGATGCGGATGACAAAGATGATGGTAACCGGTTTGCCGTCGAACATCCACTTGCCATCCGTTCCCAAGGTCGCGCCGTTGGCTTGCATTTCGGCGGCGATGGTGGCTTTGGCGGCATCGGCGTTGAAAGCGTACTTGGCTTCCAATGCGCGGGCGGTATCCACATAGCGGGCATAATCGGGGAAGGCCGAGTTGAGCGGCAGCAGTTTCGTGGAGGCCAGACCGCCGTAGATTTCCTGCACGATGTAGTTGCGGTCAATCAGCTGGTTCATCGCCTCGCGGATTTTGGCATCGCCAAACGGGTTGAGACGGCCATCCGAAAAGGTCAAAACCGGGTTGAAGGTCAACTCGGTGTAGGAACCGAAGGAGGTGGCGTAAGACAGATTAGCATCTGCCGCAACGGTCTTGAAGGTGTTGGGGTTGGCAACCGTTTCGGCAAAGACATCAATCTGGTCAGCCTGAAGCTGTTTGACGGCTTCATCGGCATTGTCAATGCTGGTGAATACCACGCTGTCAACCCACGCGCCCTGGCGAACCGGGACGGGGGTAGCGGTGGGGGCTTCAGTTGCGACAGGGACAGCCGTCGCCGGAACTTCAGTGACGGCGGGGCCGCAAGCGGCCAGCACCATACTGACGACGACGAGCAAGCCCAAAATGGACATTAATCGGTTTTTCGACATGATTTTTCTCCTCCTGAGAGAAAATGTAAAAAGGATGGATACAATGGGGAAATCTTATTTGCTTACGCGAGTTGAACACCACCTCCTTACCGCACCGCGCATCGAATTAAACACAACCAGCCAGGCGGGAAAACCCGCCCGGCAAGGCATGTAAATCGCAAAAACGTTGGGCGTTTGCAAAATTGTCATAAAAAAACGGCATGACTGTTTATAGCACAAGGGTTGGCAAGCGTCAAGAAAAAAGCCGTCAAACATCTAGACAACAGGCGCAAGACTCTTACTGTCCAGCGCATGTGGCGGCAATGCTGTACTCTTCCAGATTCCACAAATCGAACAGGGTGGTGGAATCAATGCTCAGGTTGCAGAAATCGGGGCGGGCGACAACCACTTTCAGACGCTGATAAAGCGGAATGGACGGCAAATCATTGGCGTAAATGGCCTGCATCTGTGTCCACAAGGCGGCGGATTGCGCGTCTTCGGGCAATGTATGCTGGCTTTGGGTACACAACGTATCAAAATCGGAATTCTTATAGCCGCTGATGTTGACTCCCAGCCAGCCGTTACTGGCATCTGGGATGGCGTCACCGGTAAAGGCGGCGCAAGCGGGGTCAGAACCCGCCGTTGTAATGGCGTACTCGGCCAGGTCAAACTGACGGCCAAAGAGCTCCCCGCCCGGCCCCGGCGCATAAAACGTATTCGGGTCAAAGTATTCCAGCGTCACACCAATGCCGCATTCGGCCAGCGAAGCGGAGAGAATTTCAGTGACCTGACGGCGCTGGGTGGCGCCGGTGGTGGCATATTTCAGCATCAGCGCGGTTCCGTTCGGCACGCCGCTCACATTCAGCGCCGTGCGCGGGGTGAGCAGATTATCGTCCACATTTTTCCAGCCAATTTGTTCAAGCAAGGCGATGCCCTGATTGGCATCGTGCGCGTAATGGACGGTCTGGGCGCTATAAAACGGATGCGTAGACGGCACAAATGTATCCGGGACGCTGGTCAGGCCGCCAAAAACGGTATCAACCACTTTTTGACGGTCAAGGCAAAACGCAATTGCCTGACGGGTACGCACGTCACCCAGCAGGTTGGGGCGGTCGTTAAGACCAATACCATCGTCATACGAAGCAGGCGCAATTCCCAGGTCGAGGCGTTCCATCAGCGGCGTTGTCGCAATCGCCACACGCGCCTGACCCTTGTTTTCCAACTGCGTCAGTAAATTCAATTGGCCTTCCAACCGCAGGCTGGTATTGAGCAGGTCACATTCTCCCACCGTCAGGGCGCTGATGGCGCTTTCAGCGTCGGGCAAAAAGCGGAAAACGAGCGCATCGAAAGCGGGCAAGCCCTCAGCGGCGCGGAAGTAGTTGTCATTTTTTGACAGGCGGATAAAATCGCCCGGCGCCCATTCTTCAAAAACATACGCCCCCCAGCCCAGCGGCGGACGCGCAGTCAAATCGGCGCGCGCCAGGTCGGCGGCAGATTTTTCTCCCCAGGCATGTTGGGGCAGGGGCGCCCAAAAATTATCGGCGTAGGCGGTATCAATAAAACCGGGGCGTCCCCACCACTGCACAGTGAGATCATCCACCGCCTCGTAGGATTGGGTGCGGTCAATCAGGTATTTGGAAACCGCGCTGGCGGGGTCAGAAGCCAGGGTAAATGCGTAAACCGAGTCGGCGGCGGTCAGCGGCGCGCCATCCGACCAGAGCAGGCCGGTCTTCAGCCGGAATGTGACCACCATCTGATCAAGTTCCAGTTCCGTCTGGCCGTCAAAACGCACCACGCAGGCCAAATCGGTGCAGCCAGACGGGAAAACTTTCACGCCGGTATCAAGCGCAACCGATTGACCGCTGGCATTCAACACCGGGTCGCCACGCTTGACCTTGACGGGGACACGCTGCGCGTCGCCATTGGCGAGCGATGGAATTTTCTCCAAAATCACCGGCTGGTAGCCGTTGGAAAACACATCCACCGGGCCATCATAAATAGCCGCCAAGACATCACGCGCGGCCATATTCGGGCTGGCGTAAGGGTAGAGCGTGTTGGGCTCTTGCCCCAGGCAGATTGTCAACGTAGCGGGCGGCGCGGGGGTCAGAGTCGCGGCCAGGGTAGGGGTTGCCTCTTGCGGGGCTGGCGCTGTCTGCGTGGCAGCCGCCTGCGGCGCAAAAGGCAGGCTGCAGCCAGCCGTCATCAGCAAAAAAAAGGTGGGCAGAAGAAGTTTTCGGTTCATGATTTTGTCCCGGAACGGCGAATCAGGAAAATAATCAAAAGAAGGAGGGCGAAGAAAGCGCCCGCGGCAAACCAATCGGCGGAAGCGAACGATTGCGCCGGGGGAGCAGGCGCGGCTGGGGTGGGCATCGCCGCCGGGGGCGTGGCGCTGCGCGGGATGGTCGCCGCGGGGGCGTTGGCCGCGTCCAACGGGGCGGAATCCTGGCGGTAGCCGTTTTGGCGCATCACAAACGCGGTAATGCGCCAATAAGTATCATCGTCCAACGAGCCGGGCTTCTGAAAGGGCATGGCAACGCGCATGTACGCAAAAACAGATGCGGCGTCAGAAAATTTCATCAGCGCTCCCGGCCCGACCAGCGCCGGAACGGGGGTGGAAATCGTCCAACCGTTTGGGTAGGGGCGACGGCCATGACAGCCCGACTTCCAGCAATTCTGGTCTTCGGGCGGATATTGGCGGCGAAAATCATCGGTCAACCCTTGCGCCTGGTCACCGTGGCAGGGTGAGCAGTACAACCAGTAATCCTGCGCGCCCAAATCGGCCTGCGATGGGTTGGCCGGGACGGTGGGTTTTGCCAGCCGGTCAATGGTGGGGGTGGCGGCTAGAAGGCGGGTTTGCGCCTGGGCGCGCGGGGCGTTGAAGGCCAGGAAGAACAATCCAACGGGGATGAATAAGAGGAAAAAACGGGGAAAAGGAATCACCCGGCTATTTTACCCAAATTCTCGGTGGGGAATGGGACAAAAAAGCACCGATTTATCATCGGCGCTTTTTGGGGTGTTTTTTCGGGCTAACTGCGTCCACGCATGCGCGGGTCAAGGACATCGCGCAAGGCGTCACCAACCAGGTTGTAACCCATCACATACAAGACCAGAGTCACACCCGGCCAGACGACGATGTACCAGTAGGTGTTGAGGCTGGTAATCCAGTTGCGGGCAAAGGAAAGCACCTGGCCCCAGTCAGCATAACCGACTTCGGTGCCGATGCCAAGGAAGGAAAGTGCGGCGAAGGAAAGCACTACTTCACCGACAGCCAGCGAAGCCAGCACCAGGGTGGGGAAGATGGCGTTGGGAATGATGTGACGGAAAAGAATGCGGCTGTCTTTAACGCCGATGACGCGCGCTGCCATGACGTAATCACGCTCTTTGACGGAGAGAATATCGCCGCGGATGATGCGCGAGTAGCCCATCCAGCCAAAGGCTATCAACGCCGCCATCGTGGGTATCAGACTTTTGCCAATTCTCGGCGTCAGCACCGCCGCCAAAATAAGCGCCGCCAGGATGCCGGGCAGAATCAGCAGAACGTCTACGACGCGCATGATGATGTTATCTACCCAGCCGCCATAGTAGGCAGAAACCGAGCCGACCACGATTCCAATCAACAGGGTGGCAAAGGTTACCGCCAGGCCGGTGAAGAAAGCGGTGCGCGTGCCCCAGATGATGCCGTAGAAAATATCATATTGGCCTTCCGATGTACCCAACAGGTGAACCCATTGGGTCTGACCGGTGAGTGGCTGATACCAGAAGGGCATTTCAGGGCGGTTGCGCTTCCATTCGGTGCCCATGGGTCTGGGGTCCGAACTGAAGCCGTCTCGTGGAATTTGGTAGGGGTCGCGGCCTTCGAGCGGCGGGGCAATTAGCGGGGCGAAAACGGCGATGAAGATGAAGAATCCAATCAGCACAAAGCCGATAAACGAGGCGGGGGTTTTTAACAGGCCGGTAACGATGCGGTAGTTTTCAGGGCCAAGAAAACGTTCGACACGGCCAATTGGACGGATAGAAATGGTATCCTTCAAAAGAGTATTGTCACCACTGGGTTTGATTTCAGCCATGGAAAAATCTCCTTACGAAAGACGCACGCGCGGGTCAACCGTCGCATAGAGAATATCGACAACCAGGTTGGCGACAATGAGAATGATGCCGTTGAAGAGCGCAAAGCCCAACATGGTGACGACATCCAGCGTAGTGGCGGCCTTGGCAGCAGCGGCGCCAATGCCAGGATAGTTGTAAACGGTTTCGGTAATGACCACGCCCCCCAACAAACCCACAACGCTACCGCCTGCCAGTGTTACAACCGGGATCATGGCATTGGGTTGAGCGTGTTTGAAGATGACATCGCGCTCTGGCAGGCCTTTGGCGCGGGCAGTCGTGACATATTCCATGCGCAAGGTTTCCAGCATGGAGGAGCGGGTAACACGCAGGAAGGTCGCCCAACTGATGTAGGAAAGCGTCAAAATGGGCAGGAACATGTGACGCAAGGCATCAATGAAAATATCAAAGCGACCATTGAGCAGGGCATCAAAGGTGATGAGCGACGTGTAATGACGAAAAGCGTCCGAGTTGACCACACGCATGTATTCATCTGCAAGCCGCCCCGGCTCGAACCATCCCAGGTTGGCGTAAAAAATCATCAACATCAGCAAGCCAAACACGAAGGTTGGAAAAGAAGTGCCAATGATGCTAAAAATACGCGCGGCCTGATCGATAATTCCATTTTGATGAACAGCCGCCTGCACCCCCAGCCAGATACCCACTAAAATCACCGGAGCAACCGCCCAGATGGTCAGGTCAAGGGTGTTGGGAAAACGACTCAAAATCAAGTCAATGACCGGCTGAGAAGAGGTGCGCGAATAGCCCAGATCACCGAACAAAATACCGCCACTGCGCTCGCCTGTGGCTACATCCACCACACCCACCAGCCAGCGCCAGTACTGCTCGTACATGGGGCGGTCAAGGCCATAACGTTTGATGATGGCATCCAACGCTTTTTCGTTTTTGGGAAAGTCACGCACATACAGCGCGGAGCGTTCCACTGGTGAAAGGAACTGCAGCATTCCAAAAATGAGTATCGTTACGCCCATCAGCAGGAATGGCACCAGCAAAAGGCGGCGGATAATGTAGGTCGTCATTTGCAACCTCGTTTAAGAATGGATTTTGACACGCGGTCTAGGATGAAACCAAAAAATTCATCTTACACGGCGGGGCGAAATCAGGGAAAGTTGGGGGTCTGTTCCCAGACCCCCAACCATCATGCACACTTCAGCAGACGACTACTTTTTGGAGATGGTGTAGTAGTAGTTGCCGGGGAAGATGGGGTTCAGGATGACGCCGTCCACCCAGCGCTGGCTGTAGCCATGGCTGGTGGTCAGAACGAGCGGGATGCCAACGGCCAGGTCGTAGTACAGCTGGTTGGCCTGTTTGTAGATTTCGCCGCGTTTGACGGGGTCAAGTTCAGCCACGCCCTGGTCAAGGAAGGCTTTGAACTGGTCCTTGATGTCAGCGGGCAGGTTCTGGCGGCCACCATAGGTGCCGGTGGTGTAGGGCTGGTACCAGTTGTGCGGGTCGTGAATGTCTTCCAACCAGCCGCCGGTCATAATCGGCAGCAGTTTGGCGCGTTGGGCGCGCAGGTAAGCGGCCCACGGCAGGCCGAGGGTTTCAACGACGAACTTGTTGTTGATGCCGGACAGATTGCCAGCCAGAATTTCGGCAATGGTCTGGCGGGTGTTATTGCCCTGGTTGTAGGCCATCTGAACGCGGAAGCCGGTCGTCCAAACGTCGCCTTCGGGGTCGTCGCCAGCGGCAATGCCGTCGTGGTCGAGGTCAGCCAGCTTGAATTCAGCGGTGACTTTGTCGAGGTCAAGGGCATAGTGCGGGGTATCCAGGAAGAAGCCGGGCATACCAGGCAGAGTCAGCTGGAGGGACTGTACCGCTTCGCCTTTCCAAACATCGGTGATGAAGGTTTCCCAGTCGAAGGCATAGCCGAAGGCCTTGCGGATGTGCTCATCAGCGAAGAAATCGGGGGTGACGCCATTGCCATCAAGGGCGCCAGAACCGATGTACTGGTTGCCGCCTTCAGGCTGTTGGATGGCGAAGTTGAAGAGGATGACATCCTGCGAAATGCCTGGGCGGCCAAAGCGGCCCAGGAAGGGCGCGCCATTGCCAGCCTCGCCAGCGGCGCAGGCGGTGTACTTGGCGGCGGCCAGAGCGGTCGAGTCGTAGTTGCAAACATCAGCGACAGGGCCGTAGGTGTTGCTGGCGGCATCGTAGACCTGGAAGGCGCCGACCAATTCGTCCATCTGCGAGCGGTTGGCAGGCGGGACGGTGGCCAGGTCGGCATCACCGGCCTGCATCATGGTGAAGCGGGTGCCCCATTCGGGAACGCTCTTGAGAACAACGCGCTCCAGTTTGGCGGGGTCACGCCAGTAGGCGTCATTGCGAACCATGACAACTTCTTCACCCTGCTTGAGGCTGTCCAGTTTGAAGGGGCCGGTGCCGTTCTCAATCGCAGAGAAGGGGTCATCGGAGGAAGCCATGCCATAGAAGTTCTGCCAGGTGGCGCAAGTGCCATCCCAGCCGCCGTTATCCATGACCCATTTCTTGTCCATCACCGAACCCCAACTTTGAGCGATGGTGGCAAGGAAAGGTCCCCACGGTTGGGCGAGGGTCATCGTGACGGTGCCGGCAGCGTCATCAGCGACGATGGCGGCCTGGACTTTATCACAAGCGGCAGTCAAGACGGCCGGGTCGTTGGCGACAAGCGTATCGCGAGCGTCAGCGGAAGCGCCCTCATCGATAATCATCGTGATGTCATCATTGCCAACACCGAAGAAGGGCTCGGCCAGCAGCCACTGCGGGGAGGAATAACCGCCCTGAAGCAGGCCGCGCTGGAACGAATAGGCCACATCGGCGGCGGTCATTTCGTCGCCATTGTGGAATTTGACACCCTTGCGGATGGTGAAGGTCCAGACGGTGCCATCAGCGGAGGTCGTCCAGGATTCGGCCAGCTGCGGCACGAATTTATCGGTGGCTTCGCCATCGTAGAAGACCAGGCCTTCGTAGGTGTTCTGCAGAATTTCCCCAGAAGCGGTGTCGTAGGCCAGGGCGGGGTCGAGGGTGTCAATGGAGACATCCGACTCAGCCACGGTGAAGGTGGTGGGGTCTTTGGACGTGAACGTCGCAACAGCAGGGGCTTCGGTCACGGCGGGGGCCGGAGCGACAGTCGCAGCGGGGGCAGCCGGGGCTTCAGTCACCGGGGCAGTGGTCGGGCCGCAGGCGGCCAGCACCATGCTCGCCACAACCAGCAGGCTCAAAATAGCAAATAACTTACGCATTGTTTCTTCTCCTCATTTGAATCTAGTGAATCTAGTGAATCGGATAAAAGGGACTGTATCGAACATGAATTGGGTGTGAAACGGAACGCAATCACCTCCTTTCATCAAGATACTTTGTGACAGGCCACAAAGTGACCTGGTTTCACCTCACGAAATTCGGGCTGACTGAGGTCACACAACCCGATTTCAGCAATGGGACAACGCGTGCGGAAGCGGCAGCCGGAGGGCGGGTTGACCGGCGAAGGCACATCGCCCTCGAGGATGGTGCGACGGCGCTGCGCTTCCAGGCGCGGATCGGGAATCGGCACCGCAGAGAGCAATGCCTGCGTATAGGGGTGCATCGGCTCAGCGTACAGATTGGCGCGGTCAGCCAACTCCATCACCACGCCCAAATACATGACCGCGATACGGTCAGAAATATGCTTGACCATCGACAGGTCATGGGCGATAAACAAATACGTCAGCCCCAATTCCTGCTGCATATCTTCGAGCAGATTAACCACCTGCGCCTGAATGGAAACATCCAGCGCCGAGATGGGCTCATCGCAAACGATAAAATCCGGCTTGAGCGCCAGGGCGCGGGCGATGCCGATGCGCTGACGCTGCCCGCCAGAAAATTCATGCGGATAACGCGAGGCAAAGGCCGGGTTGAGATTAACTTTGTTGAGAAGCGCCGCCACGCGCTCTTCGATTTGCTTGGCGGTGACGGCAGATTCATGCACCATGATGGGTTCGCCGATGATTTCGCCGACCGTCATGCGCGGATTGAGGCTGGCGTATGGGTCTTGAAAAATCATCTGAATGCGCTGACGCATGTGGCGCATATCTTCGCCTTTGAGGGTGACCAAATTAATACCATCAAAGACGACACTGCCAGCGGTCGGCTTGTACAACTGGAGGATGGTGCGTCCGGTGGTGGATTTTCCACAACCCGATTCGCCCACCAGACCGAGCGTTTCGCCCCGATAAACATCAAAACTGACGCCATCCACCGCGCGCACGGCGCCGACCTGCCGTTGGAACACACCGCGGAAAACGGGAAAATGTTTTTTCAGGTCTTTGACCTGAAGCAAGACTTGGTGAGTGTTTTCCATTAGCGCGCCTTCCCGGTTTTGACGTCCACCCAGCAGGCGACACGATGTTCCGGGCTGACTTCTGTCAGCGCCGGGTTTTCCTGCCAGCAACGATCCATTACCCATTTACAACGCGGCGCAAATGGGCAGGCGGTCGGCTTGTTATACAAAACGGGCGGCATGCCTTCAATTGAGAACAGGCGCTGACGCTCAATTTCATCCAGGCGCGGCAGGCTTCCTAGCAGGCCAATGGTGTAAGGATGGCTGGGGTTGGCATACAGGTCTATGACTTGAGATTCTTCAATGATGAAGCCGCCGTACATGACGAGAACGCGTTGAGCCAGCCCGGCGACAATGCCCAGGTCATGGGTAATCCAAATAATCGCCATGCCAAGTTCGTCGCGCAGGCGTTTGACCAGTTCAATGATTTGCGCCTGAATGGTGACATCCAGCGCGGTCGTCGGTTCATCCGCGATGAGAATTTGCGGGTTGCAGGAAAGCGCCATGGCAATCATCACGCGCTGACGCATGCCGCCGGAATACTGATGCGGGTAATCGCTGAGGCGTTCGCTGGCATGAGGAATGCCAACCATCTCCAACAACTCGGCGGCGCGGGCATTGGCCTGGTCTTTGTTCATGCCCAAATGCAACATGAGCGGCTCAATCAGTTGCCGCCCAATGGTCATGACCGGATTGAGGGAAGTCATCGGATCCTGGAAAATCATCGCCATTTGCGCACCGCGAATATGGCGAATCTCTTCATCGGACATTTGAAGGAGGTCTTGCCCGCGATAAAAGGCTTTCCCCGCAACAACTTTACCGGGAGGCGAAGCAATCAGGCGCAGAACGGAAAGCATGGTGACACTTTTGCCACAACCGCTCTCGCCCACCACCCCCAGCGTTTCACCTTCTTTCAGGCCAAAAGAAACGCCATTGACGGCATGAACAATGCCATCGGGGGTGCGGAACTGAGTTTCGAGCCCTTGAACATCAAGAAGCAAATCGGACATCCGCGTTATCCTTTTTGTGTCGGTTTCTGCCGCAACTTTGAAAATTAAATCGGGCTTAAGGATTATACCTGAATTAAAATTTCCGTCAATCATCTTGCTACTTGTGATCAGGGATTCCTTAAAGTCACGATGCTTTTTTTATCACGAATAGTGCGAATTGACGAATGGCGCGAATAACCCCAATAAAATTTGTGGAATTTGCTCATTCACGTTATTTGCCTGTAAAGCGACATTTATGTCGCTTTACAGGCAATACTGTTTAGATAAGGCACTCCAAAACCAGACTTTGAGTCCAACGTCGGAAGACGTTGGACTCCGACAACGTTAACTAAACAGTATTGGCTTTACAGGGCATAGCAAAAATGCGGGTATCGCCAGGGTGTCGCTGTTGACAATGCTCGAACAAGAAAGATAGAATAGAGCATCTTACCATCAGGAGAAACATCATGCTTAAAGAATTTCGTGATTTCGCCATGCGCGGCAACGTGATTGATTTGGCAGTGGGCGTCGTCATCGGCGGCGCTTTTGGGAAAATCGTCACGTCCTTTGTCAATGATATTTTGATGCCGCCCATCGGCCTGCTGCTCGGAAAAGTTAATTTCACTGACCTGTATGTGGTGCTTAAAGGTGAAATTCCCGCCGGAATGCCGCTGACGGAAGCCAAAGCCATCACCGGGGCCATCACCTGGAACTACGGCGCATTTCTGAGCGCCATCATTGATTTTCTGATCATCACCTTTGCCATTTTTCTGGTCATCCGGGTCATGAATCGCCTGAAGAAACAGGAAGCCGCCGCCGCTCCGGCAGAGCCGACCACCAAAGCCTGCCCCTACTGCGCGACAGAAATTCCCCTGGCGGCAACTCGCTGCCCGCATTGCACATCCCAACTGTAAGTTGATTTTCAAAGCAGGGGCGATGCGTTGCATCGCCCCTGCTTTGTTATAATCACCTCACCATGGACTTTCTCAAAAAATTAAATCCCGCTCAAAAAAGCGCCGTCACCGCTGGTGACGGCCCGGTTCTTGTATTGGCCGGCCCCGGCTCTGGCAAAACCCGCGTGCTCACCCAGCGCATCGCCTATCAGATTGGTTACGAGGGCGCCCGCCCCTATCAGATGCTGGCCGTCACCTTCACCAACAAAGCCGCGCGAGAGATGGAACACCGCGTACAGAGTCTGCTCGGCGAGGAAATGACGCGCGGCCTGCTGCTGGGAACTTTCCACGCCACCTGCGCCCGCATCCTGCGCCGCGAAGCCGACCGCCTGCCCGTCTCCAGCGACTTCGTCATCTTCGACAGCGACGACCAACTCTCCGTGGTGAAATCTGCCCTGAAGGAGTTAAATCTCAGCGACAAGCTCTATCGCCCGGTCGTCGTCCACGCCGCAATCAGCCACGCCAAAAACGAATTACTTGAACCCAAAAATTTCCCGGTGGTCACCTACCGCGACGAAGCCGTCAAACGCATTTACGAACGTTACCAGCAGTTATTGCAAGATTCCAACGGCGTGGATTTTGATGACCTGTTGCTGATGACCACCAAATTGATGCAGGAAAACCCCGACGTGCGCGAAAAATACGCCAGCCGCTTCCATCATGTGCTGGTGGATGAATTTCAGGACACCAACATCGCGCAATACACCCTGCTCAAAGCGCTCAGTTCCATCCACAACAATATTTTCGTCGTCGGCGACCCCGACCAGAGCGTTTACGCCTGGCGCGGCGCCGATTATCGCAACGTCAAACGCTTTGAACAGGATTTCCCCGGTGCACAGGTCATTTTGCTGGAGCAAAACTACCGCTCGCGCCAATTAATTCTCGATGCCGCCATGGCCGTGATTGACAAGGCGCACAACCGGCGCAAAAAAGAACTCTTCACCGAGCGCGGACAGGGCGAAAAAGCCATTTTCTACGAAGCCGCCGACGATTACGGCGAAGCCAGTTTTGTGGTGGACACCATCGCCAACCTGGTCGCCACCCAACAGGCGCAGCCCGGCGACTGCGCGGTAATGTACCGCACCAACGCCCAAAGCCGCCTGCTGGAAGAAGCCTTTTTAGCCGCCCGCCTGCCCTACCGGCTGGTCGGCGCCCAGCGCTTCTATGGCCGCCGCGAAGTGAAGGATATGATTGCCTTCCTGCGCCTGGCGCAAAACCCCGATGACGAAATTTCGCTCGACCGGGTGATCAACGTTCCGCCGCGCGGCATTGGCGATAAAACCATCCTGGCCCTGCACGAAGCCGGGCGCGCCGCAAAAACCAGCCCCGGCCAGATTTTGCTGGATTTGGCGCGCGGCTCCGATTCGCCGCACTGGGCGCGCTTCACCAACCGGGCCGTCCTCCCGCTGGCAGATTTCGGCGCAACGCTGGCCGCCTGGCGCGGTTTGCTGAGCACGGCCACCGTGCCGGAACTTTTCGACCGCATCATGCAGGATGTCAACTTAAAGGAACACCTCGACGACGGCACCGACGAGGGCAAGGAACGCCTCGGCAACCTGCTGGAACTGCGCCGCCTGGCCGAAGAATACAGCACGCGCAGCCTCTCTGAATTTTTGGAAAATGTGGCGCTCGTCAGCGACCAGGACACCCTCAGCGAGGGCAACGTCCCGACCCTGCTGACGATGCACGCCGCCAAAGGGCTGGAATTTGGCGTCGTCTTCATCACCGGCCTGGATGACGGCGTTTTGCCGCACAGCCGTTCCTTTGACGAACCCGACCAAATGGAGGAAGAACGCCGCCTGTTCTACGTCGGCATTACCCGCGCCAAAGAACGGCTGTATCTGACGCGCGCCATGCGCCGCGGCGGACACGGCTACACCGAAGACACCATCGAATCGCGTTTCCTGCGCGACATCCCCACCGAATTGTTGAGCGGAAAAAGCCGCGGCGGACGCCCCGCCGCGCGCAGCGGATTCCGCCCGCAGGCCGCCTCCACCTGGAGTTTGCCCGCTCCCAGCCGCCCGGCGCCCATCCTCAGCGCCCAATTCCGCCCCGGAATGCGCGTCAGCCATCCGGTTTGGAACGAGGGCGTCGTGCTGGAAAGCCGCATCCAGAGCGATGACGAAATTGTGGATGTTTCTTTTGAAAGCGTCGGCTTCAAACGCCTGGCTGCCAGTTTGGCAAAATTAAAAATCATTGCGTAACGCGACTTTCAAGTCGCGCCGCAATTGGGCACTCAAAACGGACTCATAAAATCATGAACTGGAATTTATTGTGGGACCTGTTTCTCGTTTTCACCCGCGTCGCCCTGGTTTCGTGGGGCGGCGGCCCAGCCTCCATGGCGCTGATGCAGCGTGAAACCACCGCCGCGCTGTGGATTCCGCCCAGCAGCCCAACGCCCCAGCCGTGGCTCACCACCCAGGAATTTGCCGACGCGCTGGCGGTGGGCAACGCCCTGCCCGGGCCAATCGCCCCGCAAGTTTCGGCCTACATCGGCTACAAATTGGCCGGAATGCCGGGCGCAGTAGCCGCCGTCACCGGCACGGTTTTACCGACCACCCTGCTAATGCTGGTGATGGTCGTTTTCTTTTTCGGCGTCAAAGACAGCCCCAACGTCAAAGCCATGTTGCAGGCCGTGCGCCCGGTAGTGATTGGGCTGCTGCTCTGGACCACCTACGAGATGGCAAAAACCGTTTTCAGCGTCCCAACACTCGGCTGGGGCGGCGCGCTCGCCCAAAATTGGGATAAAGCCCTGATCGCGCTGGTCGCTTTCGGCACGCTGACCCTGACCAGTCTCAACCCGGTTTTTTTAATTATCGCCGCCGCTCTGCTTGGCTTTTTCATCTACCGCTAACTTTCCATTCCACTGCTCCCCTTCATCCTGCCTATTTCCATCCTATTCATCCCTTTCATCCTGTCCGATTAAGGAAACCATGACCCAAACACTGAAAGTTATCATTCCGATGGCCGGGTGGGGCACGCGCATGCGCCCGCACACCTGGAGCAAACCCAAACCGCTGGTCAGCGTGGCCGGAAAAACATCCTTCGACCACCTGATGGACATGTTCAAAAGCCTGCCGGACCCCAAAAAAGCAGAATTCATCTTCATCATCGGCCCATTTTTGGGGGAACAAATTCCGATTTATGTGCAAAAAAATTACCCGGACATCAAAGCCCATTTTGTGGTGCAGGAGGAGATGAAGGGACAAAGCCACGCCATGTGGCTGGCGCGCCATCAACTCACCGGCCCCACCCTGATGGTTTTTTCCGACACCCTGCTGAATACCGATTTCTCTTTCCTGAAAAACGAACCCGCCGACGGCGTTGCCTGGGTCAAAGCCGTGCCCGACCCGCGCCGCTTTGGCGTGGCCGAAGTCAAAGATGGCAACATCATCCGACTGATTGAGAAACCGCAAACCATGGAAAACAACCTGGCGCTGGTGGGCTGTTACTACTTCAAAAAAGGCGAGACGCTGATTGCCGCGATTGATGAGCAAATCAAACGCGGAATTCAACTGAAAGGCGAATATTTCCTGGCCGACGCCATCAACATCCTGCTCGAACACGGCGCGCAGATGCGCATCCAAAGCGTAGAAACCTGGCTGGATACCGGCACCATCGAATCGACCCTGGAAACCAACCGCTACATGCTCGACCACGGGCGCGACAATTCTGCCGAAGCGGAAAAACGCCCCGGCATCAGCATTGTGCCGCCGGTTTTCATCCACCCCAGCGCGCGGGTCGGACATTCCGTCATCGGGCCGCACGTCTCCATCGCCGCGGAATGCGAAGTAAACGGCTGCATTCTGCGCGAAAGTATCTTGGACGACGGCGCGGTGGTGGATGATGCCGTGCTGACAGGTTCATTCATCGGACGGCAGGCGCGCGTCAAAGGCAAAACCACCACGCTCAACATCGGCGATAATTCCAGCATTCATTTTTAGAAACCGATGTTACGCAACAAGAACCCTGTGGCGCGACATTCATGTCGCGGTTATGCCGGGAAAATCGGAGACGCACATTTTTCTTTATCACAGGGTCGTTTGATTGGCTTCAGGCGTCTGAAAATTAGCTGAAGCCAATTTTCAGCGCGACATAAATGTCGCGCTACGGTGCACCGCGTAACATCAGTTAGAAAGATAAAACCAAATTTCCCCGGAGGAATCATGCAAACAACCACAGTCAAAAATCACCTTTCCCAACGCGCTGCCAATCTCAAGCCATCCGGCATCCGCAAGTTTTTTGATATCGTCGCCACCATGAAGGATGTCATTTCCCTCGGCATCGGCGAACCGGATTTCACCACCCCCAAGCCCATCCTCGAAGCGGGCATTCGCTCGCTGCAGGCGGGTGAAACGCACTACACCTCCAACGCTGGCAAGCTGGAACTGCGCCAGGCGGTGGCCGCCAACCTGAAAAATCTCTACGGCGTGAGTTATGACGCCGCCACCGAAATCATCGCCACCGTCGGCGTATCCGAGGCCCTCTACCTGACCTTCACCGCCCTGCTCGACCCCGGCGACGAGGTGATTATTCCCACGCCGTGCTTCGTCTCCTACCAGGCCGAAGTCTACCTGGCAGGCGGCGTGCCGGTCGAAATTGCCACGCGCATGGAAAATAACTTTCAGGTGGACCCGGCGGATATTCGCAAGGCAATTACGCCGCGCACCAAAGTCATTTTCATCGGCTACCCCAGCAACCCCACCGGCGCCGTCGCCGAGCGCGAAACCCTGCTGGAAATTGCCAAAATCGCCATCGAAAACGACCTGATAGTGGTTTCGGATGAAATTTATGACCGGCTGGTGTATGGCTTCAAACACGTCTGCTTTCCCAGCCTGGGCGAGGACATCAAACAGCGCACCGTGCTGCTGGGCGGATTCTCCAAAAGCCACGCCATGACCGGCTGGCGCATCGGGTACGCCGCCGCGCCCGCCGAAATTATCGCCGGGCTGGTACGCATTCACCAATACACCATCATGTCTGCGCCGACGACAGCCCAAGACGCGGCCATCGAAGCCCTGAAGGGCGATTCCTACGTGCTCGAAATGGTGGCCGAGTACGACCGCCGCCGCCACTTAATTGTGAATGGATTGAATCAACTGGGGCTGAAAACCTTCGAGCCGCGCGGCGCTTTTTACGCTTTCCCCAACATTGCGGCCAGCGGCATGGACGATGAAACCTTCGCCGAAAAACTACTGGCCGAGGAGCATGTCGCCGTGGTGCCCGGCAGCGCCTTCGGCGCGGGCGGCGCGGGATTTGTGCGCTGTTCGTACGCCACTTCGTACGAGAAAATTGAAGAAGCCTTGCGCCGCATGGAAAAATTCATGGAGCGGCACGGCTGATTGCCTCGCCCGCCAGCCGCGCTTTTTGCGCGTGCGACAGGTTCTTGATGGCCCGCTCACGCTTGAGCGCGGCGCTTTTATCGGCCACTTCTTCCACATACACCAATTTCACCGGGCGGTGAGTGCGGGTATAACGCGCTCCCCGCCCGGCGTTATGCTGACGCTCGCGGCGCGGCGGGTCAGTCGTCCAGCCGGTGTAAAACGACCCATCGGCGCAGCGCAGAATGTAGCAAAAAAACGCCATTATTTTTTTCGTTTGCCAAACAGATTGCCAAAGAAACCGGGGGTTTCGGGCAGAGATTTTTTCCCCATTTCCACCGCCAGCCAGTCACCGGTTTGACGCTCTTGAAACCAGCGTTCACCCTGCTGATTGGCGCCCGCCAAAATATCCAGCAACTCATTTTCATCATCGGCGGCCACTGCCGCCCGTAGTTTTTGCAATTCAACCAGCGCCTCGTCCAGCACCCGCAGTGCAGAAACGCGGTTGAGCCGCGCCAGCGCCGCCAGCGATTCGGGCGTTTCCTGCGGGGCGGAGATGACGCCGGTGTAGGGTCTGCCAGCCAGACGGCGGCCTTCGCTCCAGCCCGGGCGGCCCGTGGTGAGATTAAGCAGTGCCACGCCCATCAACTGCGGCAAAAGATGGACAGCGGCCATCAGGCTGTCGGCTTCGGCGGCTTCGAGGAAGAAAGGCTCGGCCTGCAGCAGTTGCGCCAGATCGGTGACGAGTTTCAGTGCCTCGGTGGGCGTGCCCTGCGGGGCGACAATGCCCAGCGTGGCGTGGGAGAAAAAATCGGCGCGGGGAGCGTGGCCGGGTTCAGTCAGCAGCGCCGGGCTGATGGTGGGCACCAGGCCGAGGAAATATCTCCCAGCCGGAATCATCTCCTGGGCCGGGGCCTGCAACGGCGTTTTCAGCGGGGAGGTTTCCAAAACGACGGCACCCGCTTGCAGGTCGGGGGCGATTTGCGCCAGTGTGGGCAAAATTTCATGCGCGGGCAGCGCCAAAATCACCAGGTCTGCCGGTTCAACGGCGTGATGCAGGTTGAAATCCACCTTATCCACCGCGCCCAACTGACGCGCCCACTGCGAGACTTCCGGGTTTTTGTCGTGGCCGAGGCGCTGAATGCGCCCGGCGTAGGGGCGTAGCGCCAGGCCGATGGATGCGCCAATTTGGCCGAGGCCAATCAGGGTAACGATAGTGGTCACGTTTGCTCCTTGTTTGAATTTTTGGATTATACCCGCGGATAGAATCAAGAGAGCCGGGGACGCCGACCCCGGCTCTCTCTTCAAAGGAGGAGAAGAGAAATCACCTATGCGTCTATCTTACTCCGACCCTAAAAAATGTGCTTGACGCTTAACCTACGCTTGCCCTACGCCAACCTGACAACGCTGCAAGGTGCAATCAAAAAACAATTCACCCCAAACCACTCCAAATCGCTTGCGCGGGCGGGTCTTTTTAAGGTACTATAATACCGCCATGACCGACACGCCCCGCAAACGCCCCCGTCCCCTGCAAACTGCGCTGATTATTGCCGCGCTTTTGGCAACTTTTTTCACCGCCTTCAGCCCCGCCGATTTTCTCTCCGGCAACCTGACCGGGCAGCTTTCGCTGTTGCTGACGCCGCAAAACGAGGGCCTGCTGACAGCCAACGGCACGCCGCTGCCCACCGTGCGCATCGGCATTGTGGCCGGTCACATGGGCAACGATTCGGGGGCGGTCTGCGCCAACGGTACCACCGAGGCCGCCGCCAATCTCAAAATCGCCACGCTGGTGCAGCAAAAATTAACCGCGCTGGGCTTTGAAACCGACCTGCTGGAAGAATTTGACCCGCGCCTGCAAAGTTACCGCGCTGCAGCGCTCATTTCCATCCATAACGATTCGTGCGACTACGTCAATGACCAGGCCACCGGCTTCAAAGTCGCCGCGGCGATGAGCGCCAGCGACGCCAACCTGGCCAATCGGCTGGCCGTTTGTATGCGCGACCGCTATCAGCGCACAACGGGCATGCCCTGGCACAGCAGTCTGACCAACGATATGACGCTTTATCACGCTTTTGACGAAATCAGCCCATACACCACTGCCGCCATCATCGAAACCGGCTTCCTCAACCTGGATTACAAGATTTTGACCGAGCAACCTGACCTGGTTGCCACTGGCATCGTCAACGGAATTTTGTGCTTTGTCAACAACGAAAGTATCGTGCCATAACGATGAATCCCAACCATATCGCCGCTTACGGAGCGCTCCAACAGGCCCAAACCGCCATGCAACGCGGGGAGAAACAAGCCGCGCGGCATTATGCGGTACAAGCCGCACAACTTGCGCCAGACATGGAAGAAGTCTGGCTGATGATGGCGGCGCTGGCCGCGCCGCGCGCCAGCCTGGCCTACCTCAACCACGCGCTGGAAATCAACCCGCAAAGCGAGCGCGCCCGTAAAGGGATGGAGTGGGCGATAAAGCGGCTACGCGAACAGCCAAGACGCAAGCCAGTTTTTCCACCCACCGCAAGGAACATCTCGTCCCTGCCAGCCTCCAGCACGCGCCAGAAACAAGCATTGCGGATGCCGTACGTTGCGTTGCTGGTTGCGATTCTATGCGCGGCGCTCGCCTTCACCGCCTGGTACGGCATCAGCCCGGTATTAGCCGCTCTTGGCAATAACGCGCTTACGCTACCGCAAAGCGGCGCAGCCTGGTCCCCAGCGCAAATCAGCAAACCAACAGCCACACCCAGCGCCACCTTCACACCCAGCCCAACCGCGACGGCAACACCTACACCAACAGCCACTTTCACCATCACGCCCAGCCCAACGATCACCGCCAGCCCGACGCTGACGCCAAGCGAAACGCCCACGGCCTCCGAGACACCTTTACCAAGCGAGACGCCTGTTCCCTACCAGCCGCCCACGCCCCTTCCACCTGCGGCGGGCGCCAACAGTGAGCGTTGGGTGGAAGTCAACCTGACACAACAAATGCTCTACGCCTGGGAAGGCAATACTTTAGTGGCTTCGTTTGTCGTTTCCACCGGAACCTGGGAACACCCTACCGTCACCGGCGATTACCATGTCTATGCGCGTTATAAATATACGGACATGAGCGGGCCCGGATATTATCTGCCCGATGTGCCCAATACACAATATTTTTATCAAGGCTATGCCATTCACGGCACCTACTGGCACAATAATTTTGGCACGCCCATGAGCCATGGCTGCGTCAATATGAGCATTCCAGATTCAGAATGGGTCTTCAACTGGTCACCATCCAGTTTGCTGGTGAACGTTCATTACTAACTGGCGTGTTAGCGTCAGTTTCCCCCACCCCACAGGAGAACAAAACATGCACGCTTCATTTCAATTCGACCAATACCTTCTCAAACGTCAGGTTTTTGCGCTGACGGGCAAGTTGCGTTTTTACAATCCACAAGGCGGACTGGCGCTGTTTAGCGAACAGAAAATGTTCAAACTGCGCGAGGACATTCGCCTATACGCCGACGAGGCCAAAACGCAGGAAGTGCTGGCGATTAAGGCGCGTCAAATCATTGATTTTTCGGCAGCCTACGACGTGACTGACAGCGTCAGCGGCGAAAAGGTGGGCACGCTGCGCCGCAAGGGCCTGAAATCCATTCTGCGCGACGAGTGGGAAGTGTTGGACTTAAATGAGCAGGCAGTGGGCCTGCTCTTCGAGGACAACATGGCGCTGGCAATGTTGCGCCGTTTTGTATTTGGGTCATGGTTGCCGCAAAACTATGATTTAACCCTCGGTGCTGATAAGGTGGTAGATTTGAAACAAAAATTCAACCCCTTCAGCTACCAACTGGACATTGATTTCAGCATGGACAGCGCACATAAATTTGACCACCGTCTGGGGCTTGCGGCGGCGACACTATTAGCCATCATCGAAGGCCGGCAGGAATAGTATGACGCGCAAAGCGCTCTTTGCCGGTCTCGTTTTCGATGAGGCTGACCACCCGGCGGAAACCGCCTATGTGGGCGCAGAACCGTGCTATGTCATCAATGACGCCGGTTTCCGGCGTCATCTCCCTTCCGAGCCAATTGACCGCCAGGTGCTGAATCAAATTGCCAGCCTGGTGCGTGGCAATGAAGATGCGTTGAGCGCGCAAACTGCCAAAATGATGGGCAGCGACGACCCTTTCAGCCGCGCCATCATCGAAAAGCAATTAAAAAACCTCGACCAGCAGTTTGATTCGCTGTTCGAGGCCGGGTTTCCAGAGGAGATGCGCGCCTATTTGGGCATGACCGGTTTCAAAGTGCTGATTGACTACAACGGTCACGTAGTCAGCGTGGTACAGCCGGGGAGCGGGGAGGAGTAGTCAGTTATCAGTTTACTGGTTACTGATACTATTTACTTCCACTCGCCCTTTAGTTTTTCAAGCATATCGAAGGCGGTCAAATCCAGTTGCAGCGGGGTGATGGAAACATAACCGGCTTTGAGAGCGCCAAAATCTGTCCCGGCCTCGTCCACGCCGGTGGGTACTTCGCCGCCAATCCAGTAGTAGGGTTTGCCGCGCGGGTCAACGCGCCGGTCGAGCGCGTCGCGATAGACGCGCAAGCCCTGACGGGTGACCATCACGCCGCGCATTTCGCTGGCGGGGAGATACGGCACGTTGACGTTGAGCAAAGTTCCAGCGGGGAGGCCCTCGCGGGCAACACGCTGCGCCACGCGCAAAGCAATTTCAGCGGCGAGGGTGTAGTCGAGCAGGCCATGCTCCGGGGGAGAATCCAGCGAAACGGCAATGCCCGGCACGCCAGCGATAACCGCTTCCATCGCCGCAGTCACCGTGCCAGAGTAGGTGACATCATGCCCCAGGTTGGCATTCGGGTTGATGCCCGAAATAATCAGGCCAAATTTTTGCGGCAACAGCCCCAACAACGCCAGCGCCACACAATCGGAGGGCGCGCCATCACTGGCGTAGGCTTTTGTTCCGTCTGCCAGGCGGGTTTCATTGACGCGCAAAGGGCGCTCCATCGTCTTGACGTGACCACTGGCGCTCCAGTTGTGGTCAGGCGCCAACACGGTCACATCGCCCAGCGCGCGCATCGCCTGCGTTAGCGCAAGCAAACCAGGCGCGGCGACGCCGTCATCATTGGTGACTAAAATTTGCATCAAAACCTTAATCTTCCTCGCGGCGCGGCCTGGCTACCAGGCGAATGGGCGTGCCCACAAAACCATACTCTTCACGAATGCGATTTTCCAAAAAACGCAGGTACGAAAAGTGTATCAGGGCCGGGTCGTTGACGAAAAGCAGGAAAGTAGGCGGGTCGGAGCGTACCTGGGTGGCATAGTAAATTTTCAACTGCCGCCCGGCATGGCTGGGAGCGGGGTGAATATCCTGGGCTTTTTGCAGCAAAATATTCAGTTTGGAGGTCGTCAACCGCGCCAAGCGCTCTTCTTGCACGCGCAAGGCCAGCGGCAAAACCTGGTCTACACGCTGTCCAGTCTTGGCCGAAATGAACAGAATCGGGACGTAATCCATGAAATTCAATTGCTGGCGCAGCACGCTGGTATATTCTTCCATGGTGTAATTGTCTTTGACAATGGCATCCCACTTATTGACCAGCACCACACAGGATTTCCATTCGTCAAGGATGTACCCGGCGATATGCGCGTCTTGCAAGCTGATGCCGACTTCGGCGTCAATCAGCAGCAAGACAACATCGGCACGCTCAATGGCCTTGAAGGAACGCAGCACCGAGTATTTCTCCACGCCCGGTTCAATTTTTCCACGGCGGCGGATGCCAGCGGTATCAATCAGCGTCAAGGGAATATCGCCCACGGATAGTTTGGTATCAACCGCATCGCGGGTGGTTCCAGCTATCGGGCTGACAATCGCCCGCTCGGCGCCGACCAGCCGGTTGAGGAGTGAAGATTTTCCGGCGTTGGGCTTGCCCACGATGGCGATTTTGACCGAGTCATCTGGCGCTTCTTCTTCCTGCGCCGGAAAAGCCGTCACAATATCATCCAGCAAATCACCGGTGCTGACGCCATGAATGGCCGAGATGGGGTAGGGGTCGCCCAGGCCGAGTTCGTAAAATTCCGGTGCCTGGTTGCGGCGCTGTTCATTGTCACATTTGTTGACTACCAGGAAAACCGGCGGGCGCGGCGTACCATCCACCATGTGCTGACTCTTACGGAGCAGGTCGGCAACTTCTTTATCGGCGGCGGTTAAGCCGATTTCGCCGTCACACATCAACAAAACCACATCCGAATCGCGGATGGCAACTGCGGCCTGGGCGCGAATTTCCTTGATGAATTCGGCAGAACCAATCGAAAGGGGGGTTTTGCCGCCATGCGTTGGGTCAATACCGCCGGTATCCACCACTGAAAAAGTTACCCCGTTCCACTCGGCGTCGGTAAAAATACGGTCGCGGGTCGTGCCAGGGACATCATCCACAATCGCCAACCGTTCTCCGGCCAGGCGATTGAAAAACGTACTTTTGCCCACGTTTGGGCGCCCAACAAGGGCAACAATCGGTTTTGACATGAATTTACTCCAAACTACAATTTACGGCGTTGCCGGTGGCGCGATGATAACTTCCACCGTCGCCGGATTGATAGATTGTACCTGAATGTCGGAAACTAAAATTTTCACTTCAGGGGTCAATTGATAGGTACCCGCACCCAGGCCGGTCACATCAATCGTAATTTCGATTTGCGCGGCGGTCAGGCCATCCAAAAATGGCAGCGGACCTGTCAGAATAATATCCAGCGTTTCGGGTGCAATTTGAACTGACAGGCCGGGCGCCAGTCCTACCAGCGTTACCTGCATGTTATTCAGCGCCAAACTGCCTTCAATGGCGGCCACGCCAACCTGCACCAGCACGGTTTGGTCTCCAACCACCGAAACGCCGGACGGCAACGTTAAGGACAGGAGGCGTTCAATCTGTTGCGAGGCGCCGCTCAGGTTGAGCGCTTCAGTTTCCACATAGCCAGGCAGGTTATTCACCAGCGCCGGGTCGCCAGAGTAAACGGTAATTGTCGGCGGGAAGACGGAAATACTCGTCAGCCGATAGCCATCTGCAACCTGTCCGCGCACCAGTACCTTGACGGCCAGGTCACGGTAGCCACCCTGCTGGGTAACGGGCAAACTGACTTTGATTTGCGCCGGTGTAAGCGTCAGCCCGCTGATGGCCTGCCCGTTAGCGTCCAGCGCCTGCACGGGAATCGCGCTCTCCAGCGTGGCGCGCGCATTGGCAAGCGCGATTCGCGCCTGAACGAGGCTGACTTGCTCGACCAGCGATTGCGGCCCTGAGACGGTCACCCGCCGAACATCCAGCGCGGGGCTGCCAGCCTGATAGCCAATGGCCGGTTCGCCAGTTGTTTCGAAATGAATATCAAAAACCTGGGTTGCCAAGGGCTCCAAAAAAACGGTTGTTTTTTCGGGCGAAACGGCAACGACGCGCACAGGTCTGGCATTGACCTGCACCTGAGGCGTAAGCGCGTGTTCACCTGCGGCCAATCCGGCCAAATCAATCACAACACGCACCTGATCGGGGCTGGCCGTCAGTTGTTCCCATACCGAGCGCGGCGCACGCAAGGTGAGCGTCACTTGGGTAGGCGGCTTGCCCGTCAGCACCATGGACGGGTCTTGTCCAACCATCTCCAGCGTCACCGCGTGCGGGTACACACGAGTTTCATCAGGGTCGGCGGCGACAACGGCAGAAATCCACACCACCAGCGCCAAGGCAAACGCCAGACCAAACGTACGCACATTGCGCAGGAACCAGTTCATATCAACCTTCCTGCCGAAACAAGTACGGGAAATGGCGTCGGAAAAATCCATTGTGATGTTCTTCCGGACGATAAAAAGCCAGCAAGATGTTCTCCAATCGTTCCGAGTCGAGACGGCGAATCATGCGCCCGGCATGGGCAATGGAAATTGAGCCGGTTTCTTCTGAAACCACCACGGCGATGGCGTCGGAGGCTTCCGAGATGCCAAGGGCGGCGCGATGACGCAAACCCATTTGGCGTTCAGGGGAGCGCGAGAGAATGCCGCTGGCCGAAAGCGGCATGACGCAGGCCGCTGCCACCAGGCGAATCCCTTCAGCAATCACCGCGCCATCGTGCAGAGGCGTATTTGGATAGAAAACCTGTAGAAGCAATTCAGGAGTCATGCGCGCATCAAGTTGGACCCCGGTGCGGATGTATTCTTCCAGGCTGTCGAGGCGGCGCAAAATAATCAGCGCCCCGTGCTGGCGGGCGGAAAGCCGTGCGGCGGCAGTCACCACCGCTTGAATGCAGGCCTGAATTTCCTGGTCTTGTTTGCGGGTATTTCCGGGGGTGAAGGTTCCCGCGCGGCCAATACGTTCCAACGCGCGGCGAATTTCGGGGGAGAAAATGACCGGTACGGCAAACAAGAGTGCAGGTAGAGTGGCCTGCAACAGCCAGGAAAAAGCCGGTAACGCCACCAGCGTTGTCAGCAACGCCACCAAGACCACCAGCGAGAGAATCCCCCGTAATAAAACCATCGCCTGCGTGTCGCGCACCAGGTAAAGCAAAGCAAAAAAAATCAGCGTGACCAGCAAAATATCAATCACGCTGAGCCAGGTAAGGCGTTGGAAGATGAAAAACAGGTCGTTGAGAAGTTCAGCCATGGAGAAGGGAGATTGGGGTAAAAGAAGCGCCACGAAAACGGAGGCGCGCATCAGCGCCGATTTTCCCGTCTCTATTCTCCGCAACCTTTCTAAATCGGGCGCAAAACCCGGTCTTGTCGCAGTTGTTTGAAGAAGAGACTGGTATTGGGCTGAGTGGATTCAATGGCGGCGTCGGCCCAGGCCTGCACGCCCAGAGATTGCGGCACGCGCGCCTCGTACCCGAGTTGTTTCCAAATGGTTTGGTGCGCGGCCAGGGCGGGCGGCAAAAAGACCAACGAGACCTCGCATTGCAGGTCAGCAGACGCGCGCTCAACTTCGGTAATCAGCGCTTTGAGCGCTGACTCAATGGAAACAACGGGGTCAATGAAAAACTCGGTGGTGCGCGCTACCAAATTTTCCACCTGCCAGCCAGCGATGCCGACGACATTCGTGTTCATGTGGAGTAACAAGAAAGCTTTTTCGCCGAAGGCGGCCATGATATCATCAGATGTCATAGTTTTTGCGCCCGCGCTCAGGCGGCTGATGAGTTCAGCGATGGCAGCGGAATCACGCGGACGGCCGCGGCTGACGGTGAACTCGCCCCCGGCAGGTTTGACCATTTGCAAGGTGTCCGACTGCGGGGTGATTTTCTTCCAGGCGGTGACTACCTGTCTCCAGGTTTCTTCAAACGAACCGGCGTTTTGAATGACGATGCTGGCGGCGCTGACTTTTTGCGACTGTTCACTTTGAAAGTGAATGCGCTGTTCGGCCTCGTCGCGGCTCATGCCGCGCTTTTCCATCAGACGACGCACCTGCGCTTGCTGAGGAACATCAACGGTCCAGATGGAGTCACAGGTGTTGCGTAAACCGCTTTCCAAAAGTTTGATGGCTTCGATGACAATGACTTTTTGTCCGGCGCGCCGAATCATCATGCCAATAGCCTGAAACACCAGCGGGTGAACGATATCTTCTAGGCGGCTCATGGCTTCGGGGTCGGCGAAGGTCAACCGTCCCAGTTTGGCGCGGTCAATTTCGCCATCCGGCGTCAATACCCATTTACCAAAAGCGTCTACTACCGGTTGATAGCCGGGCGCACCGCGGGCAATGGCGCGATGAGACAACGCGTCAGCATCAATGCCATAAGCGCCCAAGTGTTCAAGCATCTTGCGCACCACGCTTTTACCAGTGGCGATATTGCCGGTCAGACCGATAATCATTTTTTCGGGCCATTGATCACTCACGGGAATCTCCTGCTACAAAAATATGCCACAAGCGCGGCGTGTAGAAACGCCGCGCTTTCATTTTAGTATGAGGCGGGCAGAATGTCAAACTTGGCATTGAAACTTGTTATACTTGCCGCCATGCGCTACCCGCCCGCCCTCATCATTCTCCACTGGCTGCTGGCCGCGCTGATTTTTATCACCTTCGGCCTGGCGACGCTGGCGCTGGTTCCGGCGGCGAATACGCCCGCCAAACTGGTTCCGCTGTGGGCGCACATGGCGCTCGGGCTGGCAATTTTTCTTTTAACGGCAGCCCGCCTCGTCATCCGGGCGCGTAGCGCAAAAAATCGCCGTCCGGCGCGCAAAACGCCCCTCGCCCGTTCCCGCCCATTTTTGGCGCAAATCGCCCGGCCGGTTCAATTTCTGCTATATGCCGCCAGTTTGCTCATGTCGCTGACGGGCGTTGGCCTGGCCTGGCAGGCTGGTTATGCTGAAAATCTGCGTAGCATGCCCGCCAATTTTTACGCCTTTCCCTTGCGCGCCATTCACGGAACGCTTTCCACCCTGCTGGTGATTTTGGTGGTTTTGCATTTGCTGACCTGGGTCTATTACCAGTTTTTGCGCGGCGAAAACGCCTTGGCCTGGATATGGTTCCGCCCCAAGAAAAACGGGTAAAATCGCCCCATGAATGAAATTGCGTTGATTCACGATGCCCAACAGGGCGACCTGGACGCCTTCAACCGGCTGGCGCTGGCCTATCAGGATGCGCTTTATAACACGGCGCTGCGCGTGTTGGGCGATTCTGAACAAGCGGCGGATGCCACGCAGGAGGCGTTTCTCTCGGCCTTTCGCAACATCAACAGTTTTCGCGGCGGTTCTTTTAAAGCCTGGCTGCTACGCACGGTGACCAACGCCTGTTACGATGAACTGCGCCGCCAAAAACGCCGCCCGACCACGCCGCTGGAACCCGCCGGTGACGATGACGAAGAAATGGAATCGCCGCGCTGGCTGGCAGATTCCTCGATGACCCCCGAACAACGCGCTGAAGCCGATGAGTTGGAGCACGCCATTCAGCACTGTCTGAACGCCCTGCCGCTGGATTTTCGCGCCGTCGTCGTGCTGACTGACGTGCAGGGCATGGACTACGGCGAAGCCGCCGCCGCCATTCGCGCCCCGTTGGGGACGATTAAGAGCCGCCTGGCGCGCGCCCGCCTGCGCCTGCGCGAATGTTTGCAAGAATTTTGGGAACTTCTGCCCGCCGCCTTTCGTCTGAAAACGGAGGCGCATCCATGACTTCTCCCAACTTTTCCGACATCGAAAATCTCTCCGCGCTGCTGGATGAAAAATTACCGGCAGACGAAGCCCGCCGCCTGCGCGCCCGCCTGGAGCAGGAACCCGACCTGCGCGCCGCCTATCAAAATTTGCGGCAGGCGCGCGCTATTTTGCGCCAACTGCCCGCGCGCCGCGCGCCGCGCAATTTCACCCTCTCGCGGCAGATGGCCGGGGTGCGCGCGCCGACCCCGCGACTTTTTCCGCTCTTTCAGTGGGCCTCGGCGCTGACGGCGATTTTCTTTCTCTTCAGCCTGGGGCTGAATGCACTGACCGCGAGCGCGCCCGCCGCTGAAGCGCCCATGTTGGCCGCCGCTGCGCCTTTCGCCGCCGAATCCCTGCCCACCGCAACCGAAGAATCAGCGCCGATGCTGGCCGCCGCCGCTCCCGCCGCGACCGCCGAACCTGGCGCCGAGCTGCGTGCCGCGGCCCCCGAACCGACCAGCGCCAAACTGGCCGCGCCCGCTGCCGACGCGCCAAACGCCTCTGCCGAAACGCCCGCGCCCGCCCCGCAATTTTCCTGGCCGCTGGTTTCCACTTTGCTGGCGGCGCTCGCCGTGCTGCTGGCGCTGACCGCCTGGGTTATCCGCTGGCGCGCCGAACAAAACTTCCGGCGCGGCGCGTAGCGTGACGGGCGGCGGGCTGGCCGCTCATGATAAAATAGATCCCATGCAACCAGCCATCGAAAAACTCCGTAAATTTTTCCGCCTCGAAGCCGAAAACAAATATGCCAACATCGCCGTGATTGGCGGGTTGGCAAAAATTTTGGATTTTTGGGAAGCCGAAGCCCGCAATGAGGGCGTTTCTGAAGAAATCATTCAACTTGTCGCCAGCCGCTTGCGCGATTACGCCCGGCTGACGCCTGCCTCGCGCGCCGATACGCTCAAAGGCGTCTGGAAGCGCATTCAGGGCCAACATGGGGAAAGTATTCTGCCCGAACCGGTTTACGCCGCCGAAACATCTTCCGCAGAGTCCGAACCAGCCGAAACCCGGGCTTCCCCCGCGGCGCGCCCGGCCCGAGCGCCGGAACCCGCGCCGCGTGCCGAACCCGCTCCCCGGCGCGCTCCCGCTCCCCGCGCGTCTTCCTACCCTGGCGCGCAAACCAGCCAGACGCCGATCGCGCTCAACGCTGCGCTGACGGTTTTGCAGGGCGTCGGCCCCAAAAACGCCTCCTCGCTCGAAAAACTGGGGCTTTTTACGCTGGGCGACATGCTTTATAACTTCCCGCGCCGCTACGATGATTACAGCCTGCTGAAACCCATCCGCGATCTATTTTACGGCGAGGTGGTGACGGTCATCGGCCAAATTCAGAGCGTCATCAACCGCCCCATTCGCGGCGGAAAAATGCAAATTGTGGAAGTCGTCATCCGCGACGGTACCGGCGCGCTGCGCCTCACCTGGTTCAATCAGCCCTGGCTGACGAATCGCTTTAAAGAAGGCATGCCGATTGCCGTTGCCGGAAAAATTGAACAATATCTTGGCTGCCTGGTGATGAGCAGCCCGGATTGGGAGCCGGTGGAAAGCGAACATTTGCACACCAACCGCATCGTCCCCATCTACGCGCTGACCGCCAACATCACCCAAAAATGGTTGAGAAACCTGATGGATCAGGTCGTCAATTACTGGTCGCCGCGCGTTTCGGACCCTTTGCCCGAAAGCGTGCGTCAGGCGGCGGAACTGTACGGGCTGGGCGAAGCCATTCATCAGGCGCACTTTCCCGACGACCAGGAAGCGCTCAAAAAAGCGCGCGCGCGTCTGGCGTTTGATGAGGTTTTCTACCTTCAAATGGGCGTGCTACGCCAGAAGAAAACCATTCAGGCTGCCAGCGGGCGAGTGTTCTCCGCGCCGGATGCGTGGCTGGAAGCGCGCGTCGCCGCCCTGCCGTTTACGCTGACCGGAGCGCAAACCCGCGCTGTGGCCGATATCCGTGACGATTTGCTTGCCGGCCACCCAATGAATCGCCTGCTGCAGGGCGATGTCGGCTCTGGCAAGACGGTGGTCGCCGCGCTGGCGGCGATGATGGTGACAGAAAGCAGCGCGCAAGCCGCCGTCATGGCGCCGACTTCCATTCTGGCCGAACAACATTTTAAGAGTTTCAGCGCTCTGATGCCTGAGAGTCAGATTCGCCTGCTGACCGGCGATACCAGCGCCAGCGAGCGGGCTGAAATTTTGGCCGGGCTGGCCTCCGGCGCAGTGAAAATTCTGATCGGCACGCACGCGCTGATTGAACCGCCCGTCCTTTTCAATGACTTGCAGCTGGTGGTGATTGACGAACAGCACCGCTTCGGCGTCGAACAGCGCGCCGCCTTGCGCAACAAGGGCCAAAATCCGCACCTGCTGGTGATGACCGCCACCCCCATTCCGCGCAGCCTGGCGCTGACGCTCTACGGCGACCTCGACCTGTCCATCATGAACGAAATGCCCGCCGGGCGGCAGCCGGTGGCGACCTATGTGCTGACGCCGCCGGAGCGCGAGCGCAGCTACAGCCTGATTCGCTCGCAAATCAAAGCCGGGCGGCAGGCCTTCATCGTCTACCCGCTGATTGATGAAAGCGAAAAACTGGAAGATGCAAAAGCCGCTGTGGACGACCACGAGCGCCTTTCCAAAGAAATTTTCACTGACCTGCGCTTGGGATTGCTGCATGGCAAGATGAAACCCGACGAAAAAGAGCGCGTGATGAAAGCCATGCGCGACAAAGAATACGATATTTTGGTTTCCACCACCGTCATCGAAGTCGGCGTGGATGTTCCCAACGCCACGGTGATGATGATTGAGGGCGCCAACCGTTTTGGCCTGGCGCAACTGCATCAACTACGCGGACGGGTCGGGCGCGGCGGCGGCGAATCGTTCTGTCTGCTCGTGCCGGAGAGAAGCGACGCCGCTGAAAATGAACGCCTGCAAGCCATGACGCGCACCAACGACGGCTTTGAACTGGCCGAATTGGATTTGCATCAGCGCGGCCCGGGCGAATTCCTCGGCACACAGCAATCCGGCCCGACCAACGGCCTGAAAATGACCTCGCTGACGGATGTCGCCCTGATTGAGAACGCCCGCACCCACGCTCAGGCCATGTTCGACCTCGACCCCGACTTATCCGCGCCGGAACACGCCCTGCTGGCTGAGGCTGTCACCCGCTTTTGGGGTGGCAAAGGAGATGTGAGTTAATGGTTCGCGCCCTCTTCCCCGGCACGTTTGACCCGGTGCATTACGGCCACATGGATATTGCCCGGCGCGCCGCCCGCCTGTTCGATGAAGTGGTGGTGGCCGTTTACGACAAACCGCTCAAAAGCCTGCTTTTTACGCCCGAAGAACGGATTTCTCTGGCGAGCCGCGCGTTTGGCGACAACCCTAAAATCCGAGTCACCGGTTACAGCGGGCTGACGGTTAATTTTGCCCACGAAATTGACGCCCAGGTGATTGTGCGCGGTCTGCGCGTGTTTTCCGATTTTGAATTTGAGTTTCGCATGGCGCTCGCCAATCATCGCCTGGCGCCCGACATTGAAATTGTTTCGTTTATTACCAACGAAGAGCATACCTTTCTCTCGTCCAGCACCGTGCGCGAAATCGCCGCGTTGGATGGCGACATCTCCAGCATGGTGCCGCCTTACGTTCACGCCACGCTCAAACAAAAATTGCACGAAATGAGCGACAGTCAGCGCCCGGCCAATGCGCTGCGCGATTGATTTGTGCTAGAATAAAACAACTTTTATATTTTCTCTTACACAAGTGACTGTACTGCAAAACCCTTAACCACGAAGGTTGCGAAGGGACACAAAGGAAATTCTTCTCATTTTTATCCTTTGTATACGTCGTTTCCTTTGTGTTGAAAGACCTTTTTGCAGTGGACTCACAAGCAATTTTCGGAGACATTATGGACATTCTCCACCTGGTGGACCGCCTCGAAGAACTTTTCAACGAAAGCCGCGCCGTCCCATTCACCCGCAACGTGGTGGTGGACGAAGATAAAATGCTGGATTTGATTGACCAGATGCGCGTCACCATTCCTGAAGAAGTCAAAAAGTCGCAGCAATTGGTCAGCCAGCGTGACCGGATTTTGGCGCAAGCGCAGGAAGAAGCCAATCGCATTGTTCAACTGGCGCGCGAAAAGGCTGACCAGATGGTGGAGCGCGAGGCGATTGTCAAAAGCGCCCAAAATCGCGCCGAGCAGATTTTGGCGCAGGCGCGCAACGATGCTGCCGCCACCCGTCATGACGCAGATGATTATGTCATTGACAGCCTGCAGGGGTTGGATGCCGAAATCACGCGCCTGGGGACACAAGTGCGCAACGGCCTGCGCAAACTGGAAGAGGAACGCTTGCACGCTTCTCAGCCTGGCTCAGCGGTCAAAGAGCCGCCGGTCGAACCGGAATCGGATTTGGAAGAAGAAAAATAAACATCCTGAACGGCGGTGAAGCAACTGTTTCCCGCATTTAACGACCAAAGCCAGATTAAGGGGACTTGGCTTGGTGGCGTAAGTGAGTTGACTATTCGTCGGGGAAACCCGACACAAGCAGTGACACTTCTACTCTAAAATTCTGACAAAACTCACCGGTGATTGATTACCCACATCTTTGCTCCACCCCCTGCAAAGCGACATTTATGTCGCTTTTGTCCGCAGGACGAAAATTGGCGTCTTGTGGATAATCACCAGAAAATTCATCCTTGACATATTTCTGTACAGGCTTATACTTATTCAAAAGATTGAATATAGGTGAACCGATGGAAATATACGAACAAGAAACCAAACTTTATAAAGCGCTCAGTCACCCTGCGCGGCTGGCAATTCTCGACCTGCTGCGTCAGGGTGAAGAATGCGTCTGTCACATGGAAGCCGCTTTTGGCTGGCGGCAGGCGTACATCTCGCAGCAGTTGATGGTCTTGCGCGAAGTAGGGCTGTTGGAAGTCCGCCGCGAAGGGCTGAACATTTTCTACCGCGTCATCCGCCCCGAAATTTTCGCAGTGATGGACGCGATGCGCCAGGTGACGGGCGTGCGCCCTGCGCCGAAATTCAAAATTGGCGTCTGCGCCTGCCCCAATTGCAGCGGCGAGCATGAACAAGCGTTGATAAAAATTTAGTTTTTTTGCCAAACTACATTCAGTTTTACGAATAACGTAGGGCAAGTCACAGACTTGCGCCACTACAAAACTCAAGGAGATTTACCAAATGCAAACTGACCTGACCAAGCAAGACAAATCTTTCTTTAGCAATCCCGATGTGCGCTCGTGGACGTTGGTGGCGCTTGTCACCGTCATCTGGATTTACTTGTACAACGTCATCGAGCCCTTCGCCAACTGGCTGTCTTACGGCTTGCTCGCCATGCCAAAAGATTCGCGTTTGGGCGAAGCGCTGGCGTTCTTCTTTTACGACACGCCCAAACTCTTCCTGTTGTTGGGCGGCATGATTTTCGTCATCTCGCTCTTGCAAACCTTTATTGACACCCAAAAAGTGCGCGTGATGGTGGAAAAGCGCGGCGAAGGCGTGGGCAACCTGATGGCGGCGATTTTCGGCGCGATTACGCCCTTCTGCTCCTGCTCGTCGGTGCCGCTCTTTATCGGTTTCGTGCAGGCAGGCATTCCGCTGGGAATCACCTTCTCGTTTCTGATAACGTCCCCGCTGATGAATGAAGTCGCCTTCGTGCTGCTGATTGGACTCTTCGGCTGGAAAGTCGCGGGGCTGTATCTGCTCTCTGGCATCACCATCGGCATTGTCAGCGGATTAATTTTGGGACGCATGAAACTGGAGCGCTATGTGGAAGGTTTTGTCTATGACATGAAGCCGCGCGCGAATGTTGAAATGGTCGAAGAGAAACTCACCTGGGCAGAACGCATCAGCCGCTCGTGGGATAGCGCCAAAGACATTGTCGGCAAGGTGTTCTGGTTCGTCATCATCGGCATCGGCATCGGCGCGTTTATTCACGGCTTTGTGCCGCAAAACGCGCTGACGGGCATCATGGGCAAGGAAGCCTGGTGGAGCGTTCCCGTTTCGGTGCTGGTCGGCATCCCGCTCTACTCCAACGCCGCGGGCATCATCCCGATTGTCAGCGCGCTGCTCGCCAAAGGCGCTTCGCTCGGCACGGTGCTGGCGTTCATGATGTCGGTGGTCGGTCTCAGCCTGCCCGAAGCCATCATTCTGCGCCGCGTGCTCAAGCCGCAACTGATTGCCATCTTTATCGGCGTGATTGGCGTGGCGATTATCCTGACGGGCTATCTGTTCAATCTGGTCATGTAGTTATCGTTTCGTAATGCGACATTTATGTCGCGTTTGGTCAACATAGCGACATAAATGTCGCATTACAAAAAAAACAGGAGATTTTCTTATGACAACCATCAAAGTTCTCGGTACAGGCTGCGCCACTTGCAAGCGCTTACTGGCGGATGTCAATACGCTGGTAGCAAAAAACAACTGGCAGGCGCAGGTGGAATACGTCACGGACATTGCCGCCATCATGTCCTACAACATTCTTTCCACGCCTGCGCTGGTGGTGGACGAAAAAATTCTAATGACCGGTCACCCCGGCGCGGCAAAAGTGGAAGCGGCGTTGTTCAAAGCGCTGGCATAATGACTCTCTACATCGTAAGCGCAATTCTCGTTTTCGTCTTTTCGGGTCTGATGGCAATGGCTGGGCTGGGCGCGGCGTTTCTGTTCGTGCCGCTGGCAGAAGCCACCCCCGCCGCGCTGCTGTGGCTCATCGCCGCAAAATGATATTCGATTTGCTGTAACGCAAGTCGCAGACTTGCGTTACGCGCCACAGAAAACGGAACTGGCATAACATGAACTATCACGTCACCGCCACCATTCAAGATGACTCGCACGCGCTGATTGAAACGCGCGGGCACGAATTGACGCTGAACGTCAAAAAAGGTTCGGGCGACGCGGGCTTTAACGCCGCCGAGACCTTGCTCGCCGCCCTCGGCGCGTGCATTCTGACCAACGTCAACGCCATCAGCGAGAAAATGCGCCTGAAAGTTGAATCAGCCCGCATTGAGTTTGATGCCGTCCGCCGCGACGAACCGCCCGCGCTGACCGAAATCCGCTATCGGCTGATTCTCAAAAGCCCCGAACCCCCCGAAAAATTACAGGAACTGGCAGACCTGTGCTTCAAGTGGGGCACGGTCACGAATACACTCGTCAACGGGCTGACGCCGCAAGGCGCGCTCGTCATTGAACGTGGGGAAAATCTCTGATTTGCCCGCGCACATCATCCTACAAGGAGATTCTCATGTCCACCAAAATTGCCGCCGTCAGCGATGACGGACAAACCATCAGCCAGCACTTCGGACGCGCCAAATACTACACCGTCCTGACCATCGAAAACGGGCAAATCACCGCCCGCGAGCAGCGTGAAAAAATGGGACACGCCCATTTTGCGGGTGAAGAACATGCCGAAGAAAAAGACCCGCGCGGTCACGGCTTTGCCCCCGCCGAACAAGACCGCCACTTCCAAATGGCGGAAGCCATCCGCGACTGTCAGATTCTGCTGGCGCGCGGTATGGGCGCTGGCGCGTATTACAGCATGGAACAAATCGGCATTCGCCCCGTCATCACCGACATCGCCAGCATTGACGAAGCCGCGCTGCAAGCCGCAGCGGGTACAATTACCGACCAAAAGGAAAAACTACACTAATGAACCCCCACCCCAACAAAACCATTGAAAACCGTTTTATCCTCTCCATGGCGCTGACCTTCGCCATCCTCATCGCCGAAGTCATCGGCGGATACTGGACGGGCAGCCTCGCCCTGCTCTCGGACGCGGCGCACGTCTTCATGGATGTCTTCGCCCTCGGGCTGAGTTACCTCGCCCTGAGAATCTCTGCCCGACCCGCGGATGACCGTCATACCTACGGCTTCCACCGCCTGGAAGTGGTCGCCGCGCTCATCAACGGCGTGACGCTTGGCGCGATTGCCATCGAAATCTTCACCGAATCGTGGCATCGCTGGTTCAACCCGCAGCCCGTCAAGAGCGTGGAAATGCTGGTCATCGCCGTCATCGGCTTGGTGGTCAATCTGGTGGTCGCCTTCGTTCTCGGCGGACACGCGCACGAACACGAGCATGAAGAAGAACACGGAGTCCAAAGTCTCCCGACTTTGGATGCCCAACGACTGGAGTCGTTGGAGTCCGATATAAAAGCCGAAGACCTCAACGTCCGCAGCGCCTTCCTGCACGTCGTCGGCGACGCGGTCTCCTCGGTGGGAGTCATTATCGCGGCGGGCGTCATCTGGCTGACGGGCTGGGAATGGGTGGACCCGCTGATGAGCGTTTTCATCGGCGTCATCATCGTGCTCAGTTCGTGGCGCGTGCTGAAATCCTCCCTGCACATTCTGGTGGAAGGCGTCCCCGAACATCTCTCGGTGGAGAAAATCGGTCAGAGTATGGCAGGCGTGTCTGGCGTGAAGGATGTGCATGACCTGCATGTCTGGAGCATCTGCTCGGGTCACATCGCGCTCAGCGCACACGTCATCACCGCTGATGAGAAAATTACTGCCAATGATGGCGTGATGGCTGAACTCAAAAAACGTCTGAAAAAATTCGGCATCGAACACGTCACCATTCAACTCGAATGCGAAGCCTGTGGGCAGGGCGATAATCTGTCGGTGGCGGCGCGGGCGGGGTAGACAGCGATCTGCCTTCAACACCATGAAAGCCGGGTTGGCGCTTTTCTGCGCCAAATTGAGAACCAGCGCGAAAACCTGCGCATGAGCCACCGACTGTGGCAGGCTGTCCAATCAACACAAAGCGGGCTTACGCCCGTTTTGTGTTGAAACAAAATTTACATCCAGCCGCGCCTACGGCAGCAAAATGCCAATCACCGAGTCGATGATTTTCTGGCGATAGTCAATCGCGGCCTGTACGTTTTGCATGTGAATATCGTACAGCACGCCGTTGACTTCGATTTTCCCTTCGGTGTTGGTGACGGTGGGCAAAACGGTGGTGTTGTCGCCGTCGAAGCCAATCACCGTGCTGGCGGCCAAAACTTCTGGCTTGCCAGCGCCAACTTCCACCGTGTTGGTTTTGACCGTCAGCGTGGCGGCGTTGGCGACGTACTCGCCAACTTTGTCTGCGGCTTTTTTGAGAGCGTCTTTCAATTCTGCGCTTGCCATGGTGAACTCCTTTTGAAAATTAGAGAAAAAGTTGAGCCGCCTCGCGCCACAAGGCCGAGGCTTCTTTCAACTGCCGGTAGGCGGTCAGCCAGGCCAGCGGCCCGGTGAGACCGGTGAACAAAGTGACCCGCGAAAGCATGGCCAGCAGCAGTGTCAGCAGCCGCAGGGCGAGCAATTTGCGTTTCAGGTGGTTGCTCAGCGTTTGCGCGTGTTTGTGCGCCTGCTGTGTCGAAATTTCTGTCGCCAGCACCGTCAGCGTATCGCCTTTCCAGTGCATGATGGTTTGGGCCAGTAGATGGTCGTTTTCGCTGGATTTGACTGCGCCGAGGAAGCGCAGCTCGTTTTGGAGATTTTCCAGGAACGTGGCGAATTCCGCCTCGGCCTGTTGCAGCGGGCTGAGGCTTTCACCCACGCCGAAGCTGAGCGCCTGCTCCGCCGGGGCCGCTTCGGCTTCGGCGGCCAACTGGCGCAGACGGGTGAGCGCAGCCGCTTCAGCCGGGGCTTCCGTCCCAAACGAGACGGCGCCTTCAGTGGGCGGGGCGGGCGCTTCCAGCGCGGCAAAAGCCGCGTTCACCTCGTCTTCCAAAAGAGGAAAATCCATTTTTGTTAGAGCTTTGCCAGGCTGGCGGCGGCGGCGACGATGGAATTGACCAGCGCAGCGCGGCTTTCCTGCGCTTGTTTGACCATTTGCAGGTGAATTTCCCAGACGCTTTTGTCCACTTCGCCGTCCACTTCTGGCACACAGACGACGGTGTCGCCGTCGAGGCTGACGTAGGTGTAGGCGCGCCGTTTTGCGCCGGTAACTTTTTTGTCTTTGATTTCAAAGGAGGCCATGTCGTCGGCGACGTAGGTGGAAACTTCGAGGCTGGTCAGGTCTTGCAGGGCCTCGCTCAGGCTGTTGGATAGTTTTTCGATGGCATCGGCAAAGGCGTTGGGTTTGCGCTCTGCGGCGGGCGTTTCGTCTTTTTTGCCGGTCAGCATTTCGGCCAGGCCGTAGTTGGCGGCGGGGCCGCCGCTGGCGCTTTTGACGGCGGCGCTGCGGACGGCGACATCCGGCTGAAAATCGGCGGCGCCGCCGCTGACGGTTTTCGGGTGCTGCGAGACGACGGCGCCCAGGCTTTGCCGTTCGGCGGCGGGGGTTTCCTTGTCTTTCAACATCAGGCGCACTGCCGGGTCGCCGAGGAAGGTGTAGTTGCGGGCGTCGTTGTTGGAAGTCCACATGCCCGCCAGTTTGACATCGTCCTGAATTTCGGGGGTGGTGGCGTCGAGTTCGACGGTTAAATCGGAGGAAATTTCGGCGTAGCGTTGGTTGAAATATTCGATGGCGTTGCCGGCGGGTCTGCCGTTGAGCAGGCCTTGCAGGGTGGCGTCGAAGGTTTCCACGTCGCGTACGCTGCCGTCCCACATAATGGACGAACCCCAGGCGCGTTCCACGTGGGCGAAGACGCCCAGCGCGCCGCCGCGCGGGTGGCTGAGCAGGCGCAGGGGAAGTTGCGCGAGGAAGGCGTAGGGGGCAATCTCTTTGGGTGAGCCGAAGGCCTGGCGGTAGAAGTTGTCGCTTTTTGGGATTCCGCCGCCGTAGCAGGCGAAGATGAAGGCGAACATGCCGAAAACGTCCGCATCGGCGGCGATGTCGTCGGCGGAGAAGTACATTTTATCGGTGACGGGGACGCGCGCTTTGGGGCCGGGCCAATCCTGGCAGAGCAGGGAGCCGGTGTGCGGCAGCAGGCGCGGGTCGTTCAGTTTGAAGTTCATGCCGTGGCTGGCGGTGAAGAGCAGGGCCGGGGTGTTTTTTCCGCCCAGGTAGTTTGCCAAATTGGTTTTGGTGGCTTTTTCGGGGGCGACGGTTTCCACTTTCCAGCCTTTGCCAGCCGGTTTTTTGGTAAAACCAGCGGCCAGCGGTTGGATGAGATTTTCGGAGCTCATTTGGGTGGCGCGGTCATTGGGGTTGGCGGCGCCGAAGAAGGCGGCGCGTTTGCCGCGTGAGACGCCCTTGGTTTCCGCCTCGACCACCGAGCGGGCGTACTGGTAATACTCTTCCAGCCGGTCAAAGTAGAGGCGGCCAACGGCGTACTGCACGTCGAGCTGGTATTGGAAGGTGAAGGGGATGGTTTCGGGTGAGCCGACTATCAGCACATAGTAGGGGAATTTTTCAGGGTCTGCCGGGCCGGGGCCGCGCCCAAAGCGTTTGAGAAAGTCGTTTTTGCTTTCGCCGTTGTGGTAACCTTCCGCGCCAGAGACTTCGCGGTAGAGCGCCCCGGCTTGTTTTTTGCGCAACGTGAGCAGGGGCTGCAACGCTTCCTTGATGGCAGCCAGGCTTTTTTGCGGCAAATCGGCGGGAAAGATGACCGCCCAACCGGCTTCCTCCAGTTTGGTGGCATCCACCCCTTCGGTGACGCCGAAATGGTCGCCGCCCGATTGGTCGAGCGAGCGGCGCATTTTGGCGTCACGCAGGTCTTCGGGCGTCAGGCGCTGACCGCGCGCCACTTTGGCAATCATTTCGGTGGTGATGGGCGCGCCGAATTCTTCGTCAAACGAAGCGCCATCGGCATTGATTCCATTCAAGTGCAGTTCTTGGGGCATGAGACCTCCGGGGGGTGAGGAGATAAGAAGATGAAAAGAGAGGAGATAAGAAGATGAGAAGACCGGACAACCGGACAACCGAACAACCGAACAACCGGACAACCGGACAACCGAACAACCGGACAACCGGACAACCGAACAACCGAACAACCGATTACTGGCAGCTCTCCCGTGATTGCAAATAGCGTACCCGCTCGGCGCAGGGGAGTGATGCGGTCAGGCGCTGGCGGGCGAGGGCAATCAGCTGCTGGTTGTTGAGCAGGTAGCCGCGCAGCGTCCAGTCGCTGACGACGGCGCTGACTTGTTGGCCGTCGGGCGAAATTTCCATGTCTAGAATGGTGTCGTCTTTGCCGCGCGCGTAAACGCGCAGGGTGTATTCAATTTCCCAGGTCTGGCGCACGGCATCAGTCAGTTTCCAGACTTTGATGAGACCATCCGCGCCGCCGGTCAGAATGCGTTGGCCGTCGCCAGAGTAGGTGACGCTGTAAATCGTCCCGAGATGTTCGCGGAATTTGCGCACGGCGCGCGCGGCGTCGGGCGTTGTGGGACGCAAATCCCACACAATCAGATTGGCGTCATCACCCACAGAGGCCAGCCAGTTGCCATCCGGGCTGAAGTCGAAATCGCGCACGGTGTCTTCCTGACCAATCAGACGGATTTTCAGGGCGCCGGTTTGCGGGTCAATTAAATACAGGCTGGTATCCTCCTGCACCAGAACCAGCAACAGGCTGTTTTGCGGGTTGTACTGCACCTGAACAATGCGACGGCTTTTCAGGGTTTTCTCCAGGTCAATGGTTTGGAGCAAATTTCCAGTGGCGGCGTCCCAGATGCGGACGGTTCCGTCGTAGCCGCCGGTGGCGATTCGGGCGCCGTCTGCGCTAAAATCGGCAGAAAAAACCTGGGAGGTGTGGCCGCTGAGGGTCAGCCGCGGCTGGTAGGTAGCGAGGTCCCAAACAATGGCGGTTTTATCCCACGAGGTGGAGACGAGCGATTTTCCGTCGGGGCTGAAGTCTACACTGGTGACGGCCATCTGATGGCCCTGGAGTGTGGCTTTGAACTCTCCGGCGGCGTCGTACAGCGCCACGGAGCCGGGTTCGTTAAACGAGGGGTCGTTGCCTTCCCCGTTGGCGGTGGCGGCGACGGCCATCCAGCTGCCGTCGGGGCTGTAATCAATATCTTCCGAATAGCCGGGCAGGTCGTGGGTAAAGGCTTCGCGGTTGCCCGCCCACGAAATATCCCACAGGCGCACGGTTTTATCAGCGCTGGCGGAGGCCAGCCATTGCTGGTCGGGGCTGACGGCAAGGCCGAAGACCTGGTCGGTGTGGCCGCGCAGTTCCATCAGCGAGCGGCCATATTGACCATCCCAAACGCGGATGGAGCGGTCGGCGCCCGCCGAGACGATTTCTCCGCCGTTGAGCGTCATCACGCCGTAGACCCAATCTTCGTGACCCCAAATTTGCATCACCCGCTGACGGCTGGGAATATCCCAAATCCACAGGCTGGCGTCGGTGGAGCTGACTATCAGCCGTGAGCCGTTGGGGCTGAAGGCGACGCCCATGGCGCGCGGCTGGTTGATGGAGCGGTTGGGGATGGTGAAGGAAACGATTTCTGCGCCGCTGGCGACATCCCACACTTTGGCGGAGCGGTCGTCGGAGGCGGTTGCCAGGCGTGAGCCGTCGGGGCTGAAGGCGACGGCCTCGAGCAGCTTGCGATGCCCGCTGAAGGTTTGCGCCGCGCTCAAATCGGGCGTGTTCCAGGTTTTTGCCAGGTTATCTTCGCCGCCGCTGGCCAGCAAGCGGCTGTCGGGGCTGAAGGCCACGCTCCAAATGACCCCGGCGTGCGCGTTAAGTTTGCGCGTCTGCTCCTGCCAGGTGGTGGTATCCCATAAAATAACTTCGCCCTGTCCGTCGGCGGCGGCCAGCCACTTTCCGTCGGGGCTGAAGGCGACGGTTGTCGCGCCGTAACTTTCAGGGTTGGGGTCGGGGTTGATCAGAAAATCCTGAACAATAGAGCCGTCGCTGGCGTTCCAGATTTTGACAGAACCATCGCGGCTGGCGGAGGCAACCCACTGACCGTCGGGGCTGATGCTGACGGCGTAGACGCGGTCGCTGTGGCCGGAGAGAATGCGAATCAGACGTACGGCGGGCAGAGCGCGGTGCATGGCATCCACCGCTTCGGGACGCGGCGGCGAGGTGTGCTGCATGGCCTGAAACGCCAGCAAAACGCTCCTTTGCGGGTCTACTTCCAGAATTCCAACCGAATCTGCCGCGAGTTGGCGGGTCTCAGCCAAATTTTGAGCTTTGACAGCACGAACAAACATAAAGACGGCCACCGCCAGCGCCACCAAACTGATGGCTAACAACGCACGCACAATCAGGTTGGTGCGGCGTTCGCGCTGTTGCTGCTGATGATAGCTATGGCAGGCGTGTAAAAATTCTTGTTCCACCGGCAGAAGTTGGTCTGAATTTTCAACCGCCCATTTTTCGGCTTCGAGATAATCTTTGCCAAACAACAACATGCCTTCAGAACGGTTTTGCTGCGACCAAACGTCAGCGGCGCGTTGTACCAGTGAAAGATGATCATCGAACCAGGTTTCGTTGCTGGCGCGAACAGGGCGAATCAGGCGGTCGTGCGACAGTTCAAACCAGGTGGAACCGCCGCGCTTTTCGGCACGAATCAAATAATCTTTTTCCAGCGCCCAAATGGCTACATTTTCCAGACCGTCGCTGGCATTGGGCGCCATCAACACCTGGCCGCGAATGGCCTGCGCAGTGATGAGTTTTCGGTCGAACCACTCGCGGACGGCGCGCTCACGCACGCCAGTCTGCACACCAACCGCGGCAACACGAATGTTGTAGTAGTCGGCCAGCGCCTGATCTACATCGCCAAAATTTTTCAGTTCTTCCAGCGTAATCTGGTTCTGGGCGCTGTCCAATTCCCTCCACAAACGGCGGCAAACGACTTGCATTTGTACCGGCTCCACATACAAGCCGAGTTGTTCTTGTATCGTTCCGTCTAACTGCTGAACCTGAATTTGGCGCAAATCGTCAATCAGTTTTTGGGCGGCTTCGTTTACAAATTCGACATTCTGTTCGGCGGCAGGCTTCTGAACGCAAGCTAACGCCATTGTGGCCTGCAAAAGCCGCAAGCGGTAGCGAGTGGAAAAGCCGGTGGGAACGGGTTTGATATACGAGTCCAAACGAGCGACGTAATCTTCACGCAGAGCAAACAAACACCAGATGTTTGGGTCACGCAAAACCTGACCCAGTTGGTTGAAAAAACCCTGTTTGGCCTCGCGGTTGGCCGGGTCAACCGTGATGATTTCTTCGCCTTGATCAATCAACAACGCCACAGCGCGGCTGTCATCGTAGCCGGGCGACAACGCTTTGGCGCGCTCACGGTAGCGCAACAGATATTGCTGCAGGGTGAGAGTCGCCAAATCGTTGGGCGTAAAACGCTGATGCGCCGGAAGCGCTTCTTCCATCGATAGCAGGGCGCTGTAAACATAGCGATTAAAAGTATCGTCCAATTCAGCGGCAGAGGGCGGCTCGTGATTGAGCCGGATGGTGCTCCGCGGCTCAAAACCATTGGTTTCCAGCCCGGGAAAAATGCAAGCATTCAGCAGAGAACTTTTGCCAGCGCCTGAAGGCGCGTAGAGCATGACAATTCGTTCGGCAATCCATAAATCGAGCAGTTCCGAAGTTTCCTGCTCACGCCCGTAGAGCTTTTCACCTCTTTTAAAAGCGCGTGGACCAACATATGGGTTGGGGCGTGTAATAATTGTTTCAGCAGAAGTTGGCATGATTCCTCGCTAAAGAATGGTCCGCTTTTCGGCCAGTTGGCGCAAGAAATCTTGCGACTTTCCCCAGTAAATTTTAGTCTTGGTATCGCCAAAGTATTTTTCCAGGTACTTGCGCGCTTTTTTGGGGTTCACATTGTGCAGGTCGTCCGGTTCAAGTTGCACGCCAATGTTGGAGGAGCGCCGCGCAGTGCCCGGCTGTACCATCACCATGCGGAAAAGTCCGTGAAATGCCCATTCATCCAGACTGAAGCCCAGCATCAGCAGGGTCGTATCGGCCAGCGCGCGCAGCACCGCCGGGGGAATGACGGCGGGCGTTCGCTTTTTGTTGGCGTTAAAGCCCATCAGAAATTCATAATAATCATCTTCAGTCAGCACCATCGATTCTGGGACGCTCAGATGACCAAAGAGATGGTAAATCAGCGGACGCTCGACGCTGGGCTGGTAGTCCAACTCGCTGTTGTAGGTTAATTCGGTATCGAACGATTCGTTACGCCACTGGCAAATGACGCGCCGCGGGTCTTTCTTGGCTTCCCTGAGCGCGTCAAACATCAAATCATCATAGTTGGTGTTGATGTAAATACGAATGGGCAGGTTGGCTAAAATTTTGTGCTGTTCATATTTTTCGCGTTCGCGGAATTTTGCGCCGACCGCGGTAAACAGTTGTAAAACATTTGCCTTGGGGCCTCTGAGTGGGTCTGGCAAGTCGGCTATAAAATTGCGCTGTAAGGCAGCGCGAATCTGGCCTTCAAGGTTGGTGGAGAGCGTATCCGGGTCAAATTTGCTGGAGATATATTGCGCGACCTGCGGCAGAACGTCGCTGTAAAAACTTGCCAGCGGAAAATCATATTTGGACGAAAGCGCCGCCGCCAGCTGCCGCCACGAGCCCATCATCGGCTCATAAATGTCCTGCCCTAAAATGGGGGTGCATTTATCATTTTCCAGCGCGGAAAGAATAACCGGCCACTGGTCAAATTCTTCGCCGTCGCCGCCCTGTCCCGGCACATACCAGATTTTCCCGTTTAGCAGGCGCATGAACAAGACGGGCATCCAAAAGTCGTGCGCGTCGCGGATGGTTCCGCGCGCTACCGCCAGGGCGCGGTCAATTTGGCCGTCACGCAAAAGTTCGGTAAAGAAAATTGGCATGAAGTTTTTGACACTCGCCATGCTGATATTGCCCTGCATTGCCAGCACTGCCGGAATACCCGCCTGCGCCAGACGCGGCCCAAAGGCTTGAAGCGTTTCGCCATTGCCTTTTCCGGCGCTCTGACAGGATGCCAGCACTACCAGGCGCGGCTGCTGCGCCAGTTCACGCATCCGCACTGCCAGTTGCGCCGCTGAAATTTTGTCGGCCTGCCCCTGGTCATTTTCCAACCACAAAAACGGCTCACCGTTGGCAAGCGTGCCGTGTGCGGCAAAGTAGACGATGTCATAACCATCGCGCAGACGTTTCATTAGCAAATTCAGAGTGGCGCGCTCGCCGTCCTTGGCGGGAACCGTTTCTAGCGGAATTTTGTCAAGCGCCTCACGCGCCCGGGCAGTTTCCCCAGCAACATCCACCGCTGCCAGCTTGTAATCCGCCAAATCGGTCGGATTCGCTACGAAGACCAGCGCCCGCAAATCTCCCCGCGGACGCAAGTTAACCAAACGCATTTCCGAGGCACTCAGATAGCGCGAGAAAAGCAGGGTTTCACCGGTAAAAAGCGGGGAACCGTCTTTTGTATCGCGCATGGTTTCCCAGTAGACGCCGTTGAGTTCTGCCGCGCTGGGGCCGATGAACATCTGCAGGCGCAAACTCGCTCCGGCGGCTTTGGCGGCGCTTGTGACGGAAGCCCACATTTGCTGAACACTAGGGTCGCTAAAAAAGCGCTCTGTCAGAGCTTTGCCATAATCTTCGGGAATTTCAATCAGGTTTTCAAAATCGAGTGGATCATATTGAAAAGTGAGCGGTTTTTCCAACCCAAAGCGCTGGTCGGCATCGTCGCCAGGGAGCGACAGACGGCCTTCGAGGCTGTAGGTGTTTGTGCCGTCGCGGCGGTGAATACTGAGTTCGAAATCGGCGAATTGGGTCAAAGCGGCCTCGGGTGTCGGCGTTTAGCAGTCTTTGGGCGAAACTTGCGGAGCGGGATCTGCGGGACGTTCTTCCACCAGCCAGGCGGCGACGTAGCCACGGTTGCCTTTGACATCTTTGACGCGAATCCATTTGCCAGCCTTGCCAATTTTCTTTGCGGCAGTAGACTGCCGCCCCAGAGCAACTAGCTCAGCGCCCTGGGGAAGACGCTGAATGAGTGTGCGCTGTGAGATGAAGGCTTTGGAGCGCATTGCCACGCCATCTTCGGCGGCGCGCAAGATGAGCGGCGGCACTTCGCCAATGGCAAAGTTGGGCGCGGAAGTTGGGCGTTGGGCTTCGGGGCCGAAGGCGGCGGCGCCCAGGCTGACAATGTTGACGTACCAGGCGGCAACTACGCCCTGAATGTTTTGCACGTCGGCCACTTTGAGCCATTCGTACATTTTCCCCACTTTGCGCTGTACTTCAGAGGCAGGTTCCAGCACCTTGAGTTCCGCGCCAATCGGCAAAACTTTCAGAATGGTAACGTCAGTGCTGTCGGGCTTCGAGCGCAGTTTCAAGCCGTCCGTGCTGGCTTTGACCACCGGCGCGTTTTTTGACACCGGCGCCACCACCGGAGGCGTACCCGGTGCGGGCGCGGCGCTGTTTTTGGTTTTGCTCACCAGCCAGGCGGCGGTGTAGCCTTGCGTGCCATCCGTCAGTTTGACCGGAATCCACTGGTTTTGCACGCCGATTTTGGCTTTGGCAACGGCGTCGGCTTCCAGAATTTTCATTTCGGTATTGGCGGCCACCCGCTTGAGCAGGGTATTTTCGGCCACCAGCATTTGCGAGCGGATGGCGAGTTCGTCTGCGCTGGCGTAGACCGGGAAGGAAGCGTAGACACCCTTATCCAATTTCGGCGCGGACGGCGGCGGAACAGCCACGCCGGGACCGTCGAAATACATCACGCCGGTAATGATTTTGGCCGGGTCTTTGGTTCCGCCAATTTGGGCGTATTTTGACTGGGAAAGTTTTATTTTTCCATTTGCGATGGGGAAGGGATACGGGTCATACACCAGATAGTCGCCGTTTTCCTTGCCGTAAACCAGCATGTAGTGCGTCTGCACCCCGGCCTGCGGCGACCAGTCTACTTCGACAACGACAGGTTTACCACGCCCAAGCCAGCCATCAATTTCGGCCAGCGGGGCGGGCGCGCCAGAGCAGTTGCTGTAAGTGACGTAGCGAATGCCTGGCAGGGCGGCTGAAATCGCGCCGGGGATGAGAAAAGCCGTCCCGGCGGAAAAGCCGACCACTTTCTTCATTTTTTCGTTGAGTGTGTCGGGGGTTTCGCTAACGCCGTAGCCGGAAGCAAGCATGGTGATGCTGGTCAACAAACAGCCAAAATTGCCAATGTTCGATGCTTTGTCGAAGCCGAGTAATTTGCTCTTCCAGGCCGGGTCGGTCTGTGAGAATTGCTTGATTTCTGCCATAAAAACACCTCGCTTTACAGGGTGGAAAAGGGGAAAACAGTAAGGACATTATACAATTCATTACAAGAGCATTGCAAGCAATGCGCGGCGCAAATTTTACATTCACCCACGCCGAGCAGGCTGCATGGCAAACGCGTGCAGGGTATATACTTGGCGCTTATGCGCGAGACAATTGGCTTTTTTGGCGGAACATTTGACCCGCCGCATTTGGGACATTTAATTTTGGGAGCCGAAGCGCTCAATCAATTGGCGCTCACCCGCCTGCTGTGGGTGCTAACCCCTCAGCCGCCGCATAAACCGGGGCTGGAGATTTCTCCGGCGCAAACCCGGCTGGAAATGCTGCGTCTGGCAATCAGCGCCGAAGCGCGTTTCCAACTTTCGCAGGTCGAACTTGACCGCCCCGGCCCGCACTATACCATCGAAACGGCGCGTTTGCTCCAGACGCAATTTCCCGCCGCGCAGCTGGTTTTTCTGATGGGCGGCGATTCGCTGCGCGACCTGCCCGGCTGGAAAGACCCCGCCGAACTGATTCGCCTTTGTCGGCTGGGAGTCATGCGCCGCCCCAGCGACCAAATCGAACTCGCTGCACTGGAGCGGATACTGCCCGGAATCAGCGCTCAGGTCAGTTTTCTCAACGCGCCCCTGCTCGAAATTTCCTCGCGTGAAATTCGCCAACGCGCACAAAGCGGTGCGTCTTTCCGCTATTATCTGCCCGAAAAAGTGTATGACTACATCCAACAACATCAACTCTACCGTTAAACCGCTGTCTGCCACGGGAATTTTATTCAACCACGTTTTTTCTGCCGTCGCGCTCGGTCATTTGAGCGTGGATTTACTCAATGGCGCCCGCCCGGTCTTGCTGACGTTTCTCAGCGCCCAAATGGGGCTGACAAACACCAGCCTGGGCGCCATCAGCAGCGGCTACGTCTGGGTGGCCTCGGCATCGCAACCGCTGTTCGGCTGGCTGGCCGACCGAATTGGCCCGCGCTGGCTGGCAGCGCTGGGAATTTTATGGATGTTCGGCTTTTTTGCGCTCGCGATGACAATCAGCGGGCCGTGGGCCATCGCCGCGCTGATTGTTGCCAGCCTCGGCTCTGCCGCCTTTCACCCCGCAGGGACGATGGAATCGACGCTGGTAGGGCGCGAAATGGCCGCCGAACGCGAGACCACCGCCGCATCGTGGTTTTTCTTTTTTGGGCAGTTTGGCTTTTTCCTTGGCCCGATTGTGGGCGGCCCGCTTCTGGAGCATTTCGGCAGCCTGGGCTTGCTGGCGCTCTCCACCCTGCTCGTGCCGGTAGGTCTCAACGCCGCCTGGCAACTGCGTGGACGACATGACACGCACGCCGCGCACCGCGCCGCCGATTCCGCCCGCCCGCGCGCAGTCATCAACCGCCGCTTCATCATTGCCCTGGCGCTGGTGGGCGGGTTGCAGGCCTGGGCGCAACAAAACATGATTACCTTTGTGCCAAAATACCTGGCCGATTTGGGACAATCGCCCGCCGTCTACGGGCTGATTGCCGGGTTGTTCATGGGCGGCTCAGCGCTGGGGAATGTGTTGGGCGGCAACCTGGCAGATAAATTTGGCAAACAACGGGTGGCGATGAGCGCCCTGATGCTGGCGGCGCTGCCATTGGGGCTGGTGGCCCTTATCGGCTGGAGTCCGTGGCTGTATTTGGTGGTGCCGCTGGCGGGGCTATTCACCGGATCAGTACACAGCATCGTGGTCGTGCTGGCGCAGCGCGCCCTGCCGATGGGCATGGCAACCGCTTCCGGGCTGACGCTTGGCTTCATCTTCTCGGCGGGCGCATTGGGGACAATACTCTCCGGCCCAATTGCCGACGCCTTCGGCTGGCCGCCAGTTTTTGCGCTGACAACGTCTCTCACCCTGCTGGCCGCTGGCCTGACGCTGTTTTTGAGAAAATAACTTGGCGTAACGATTCAGCCATGTCATTGCAAAAAACGGGTAACGTTAAATCATGCCGCCCCCATTTTGAAAATGGGGGCGGCAAAAGGGAAGGCAAATTCGGCTACGGCGCAGCATTAACGATGGCGCTACTTTTGCGCGCCTGCCGCCATTGCGCGGCCATCATCCACAGCGCACCCAAACCAAGGAAGAGCGCCACCAGCGCGATCAAGCCACCCACAACGGGCAGCGCCAAAATCAGCGAGAAAATCAACGCACCAAAGGCCAACGGCCACACGCGGTGAGCCGCCCATTGAGGGCGAATGCGCTCCAAAAGTAGTTTCCCGCCCAGCTGGCTGGCAATCACCTGTGCGCCAAAAATGGCGACAAAGATAAAGCTAAAAGTCAGCGCAAACAAAACCAACAGACCGCCCCAAATGAACAAGCCGCTGAGACTGCCAAGCGTCAGCGCGCCGAAGAAAAGCGCACCCAGCACCAGCGCCAAAATAACCATCAACAGGCTGAAAAAGAAAACCACCCAGGCGGCCACGCCCCAGCCCAACGCCGGAAGCGGTTTCTGTTGAATGGTTTGCCCCATTTTGTCCACCATCGTTGGGAAAAGCCAGCCCAACAACAACCCCACCAACAAAATGGTGATAAAGTTTCGCACAATCCCTAAGATGCTATTGATGACACGCTGCGCTGGAGTCGGATTGAGCGCGCGCATTTGACGCTGCTGTTCGGGGGTAAGTTGCGGTTCAATCCGTTCGACGGTACCGGCCACAATTCCGGCAGGAATGGCAACTTCGTGGTCGTAGGTGTACTGCAAATTTCCGCCTACTTGCGCGCCATCTGCCAGCGTAAGACCAGTTTCGACCTGCGGCACCTGAATTTGTTGCCCGCGCCCGCCAAAAACGTTCATTGGGACGGTTTGGGACTGATTGCCGTTGGAAACTCCTAAGTTAACGATTACATTGCCGCCAATTTTGCCGTGAATTTCAACGGCGGCGCTGGCAAGTTCAGCGTTTCCGGTGACGTCACCCATCAGTAAATTTTGAGCGTCGGCCATGATTAAATCGCCGCCGATGGTGGAGCCAATTTTGCTCTCAAAGCTGGCGCCCGCGCCGACCAGGTCATCGCCGATGCTGGCATTTTCTCCCAGCGTCAGGGCGGCCCCGGCGATACGGGCATCGTCCCCCACCGCGCCATTGATGGTGATTTCCGCGCCCGCAGCAATCAGGTCGCCTTCGACTGTGCCGTTGATGACAATTGTGCTGCCAGCGGCAATCAAATCACCCTGAATGGTGCCATCCACAATCACGGTGCCGGCGGCAACGTACAAATCATCGTTGATAATTTCGTCTTTGCCAATTGTCACGGTGTCGCCGGTTTTGGCATCAAAAGCGCGAGCGGGCAGGGCCACACTGACAGCCAGAAAAACCAGCAGGAGCGCGGCAGTAAGAATCTTGGGAAAGCGAACCATTTTTTCTCCTTAAAATGCGATAAAAGCAGGAATGCTAATTTTGTAAGCGTTGAAATATACGCTCATACTCTTCAAAAGTTTCGAAACCAGATTTTAACTGATGCTACGCGATACACCGTAGCACGACATTTATGTCGTGCTGAAATTTGGCTGACGCCAATTTTTAGAGTCTATCCGAAAAACGGGGCAGGTGGAGCAAGGCCCGCGCAAATCGCAGATTTGCGCCACCGTTGGCTGCCCATTTTACCAATCTTTTGGACGGGTTCTTATCTGTTCAGTGCCTATCAAACGGCTCTAAAATTTCAATTTTCCGGTTTCTGCGGCGCAACCGCGACATATATATCGCGCCACTGGTTCTTGCTGCGTAACATCAGATTTTAATACAAAAAATTGGACACAGGCCAAATCCCGCCGCCGCAGGGCTTTTTAAAAGTCGAAAAATCTCCAACACGAATAAGCAAATTCCACAAATTTTACTGGGGTTATCCGCGCCATTCGTCAATTCGCACTATTTGCGATAAAAAGCATCGTGACTTTAAGAAACCCCTGTCCCGCGCCGACGGATGGAAGGGGAAAGCAAGCAACTGCGCCGGAAATTGATAGCCAGTTGATAAAGAGCGGAAAGTGGCTTTCAGTGTAAAATAGAGACAACCAAACAGAAAGCGAGAAACTATGAAAATTGTCACCGATTGCGCCGCAGATTTGGGCGCAGAAGAGTTGGAAGCCCTGCAAATTACTCAGGTGCCGCTTTACATTCAATTCCCCGAAGGCGAAGTCAGCGCGTCAGACTTGAGCGCGGATGAGTTTTACAACCGGCTCGAAGCCATGCGCCCGGTCATCCCAACCACCGCCCAGCCATCCAGCGGCATATTCGAAAACATCTACCGCAAACTGGCCGAAACCGGCAAGCAAATGTTCTCGGTTCATATTTCTTCCGGGCTAAGCGGAACCATCAACGCGGCGCGGGTCGGCGGCGAGGCGGCCAAGGACGTGGCAGACGTTAATTTTTGGGATACGCTGACGCTTTCGGGCGGCGAACGTTTTCAGGTGCTGGCGGCGGCGCTGGCCGATAAGGCCGGTTGGACGATGGATAAAATCCAGACACGCCTGACCGAAATCCGCGCCAACACCGAGGTCATCTACACCCTCGAAACGCTGGAATATCTTGCCCGCGGCGGGCGCATTGGCCGCGTACAAGCGCTGATGGGTTCACTGCTCAAACTCAAACCTGTCATCCGCGTTGATCGTAACGATGGCAAATACAGCACCGTCACAAAAGCCCGCACCATCCCTGCGGCGCTTGAAGCGCTGACCGACCATCTGGTACAGACGTACGGAAAGACACCCGTGTGGGTGACGGTTTTGCATGGCCGTTTTGCCCAGGGCGCAGAAATGCTCTCCGAAATGGCCGAAGAACGCTTAAACGTGGCAAAAATAGAAGTCAAGCGCATTTCGCCAGTGCTGGGCGTGCATACCGGGCCTGGGATTGTCGGCTGCGCGGTTGTGCCAATGAAACTGATGGATGGGCTGGAGTAGCCGCTGACGCTTTCTGCTTTGTTACAACGTTGGCGCAGCGACCCGCAAACCGCTGAAAATATCGCCGCGTGGCGGGTCACCCCTGCTCACGCGGCGGATTTGCATCCCCTGCCCGCTGATTTACCTGCGGCGCTGGCAGATAGTCTTCGGGCGCAGGGAATTGACCACCTTTACAGTCACCAGGCCGAGGCGTGGAACGCCGCCCGCCACGGCGCCAATCTGATTCTCGCCACCGGAACCGCATCCGGCAAGACGCTGGCCTATAATTTGCCTGTGCTAGCCACCTTGCTGGAAAAACCATCCGCCCGCGCCTTGTATCTCTTTCCAACGAAAGCCCTGGCGCAAGACCAGTTGGCAACGATCAATGAGCAGTTTTCAACAGAAAGCGGGCAACTGGACAGCCTGCGCCCCTGTATCTACGACGGCGACACACCCCAATCTCAGCGCAAAGTGATACGGCAAAAAGCGCGCATGCTCTTCAGCAACCCCGACATGCTACATACCGGCATTTTGCCGCACCATACCACCTGGGCCGAGTTTTTCAGCGGGCTGAAATTTGTCATTCTTGACGAAACCCACACCTATCGCGGCGTATTCGGCTCACACGTAGCCAACGTTCTCCGGCGGCTGAAGCGCGTGGCCGCGTTTTACGGCGCGACCCCGCAATTTTTACTGGCTTCAGCCACTATCGGCAACCCGCGTGAGTTGGCCGAAAACCTTATCGAAGCCCCGGTAACGCTGGTGGATGGCGACGGTTCAGCGTGCGGAGAGCGTCATTTTTTGCTTTATAACCCGCCCGTCGTGGACGAAACCCTCGGCCTGCGGAAGGGAATTTTATCCGAAGCGGCGCGCCTGGCGCGAGACCTGTACGCGGCAGAGGTGCAGACGGTGGTCTTCGCGCGCTCACGCCGAAGCGTGGAGATGTTGCTGACCGATTTGCAAACGGGTACGCGCGACATTCGCGGCTACCGCTCCGGCTATTTACCCGGACAACGCCGCGAAATTGAGCGGGGTTTGCGCGCGGGAACGGTAAAAGTTGTCGTTGCTACCAACGCCCTCGAATTGGGCATTGATATCGGCGGGTTGGGCGCGGCATTGCTGACGGGCTACCCCGGCTCCGTCGCCAGCCTGACTCAACAGGCCGGGCGCGCCGGGCGCGGAGCAGAAAGCGCCGCCGCCATTTTGATCGCTTCAGCCAACCCGCTTGACCAGTTCCTGGCGCATCATCCCGATTATCTCTTTGGGCGCGCGCCCGAACAGGCGCTGATTGACCCCAATCACCTGCTGATTTTGCTCAATCACCTGCGCTGCGCCTTGTTTGAGTTGCCTTTCGCGCGCGGCGATGCTTTCGGCACTGTTCCCGCCCAAATGCTGGCAGAATTGCTCCAGTTTTTGAGCGCCAACGGCGAGGCGCACGCCTCCGCCGAAAAAATATTTTGGATGGCCGATGCCTATCCAGCGGCGGACGTCTCTCTGCGCTCGGCCTCGCCCGAAACGGTTGTCATTCAAACCAGCGAGGCGCACCCGCAAACCATCGGCGAGGTGGATGGCGCCTCCGCACTGTGGATGGTGCATCCCGGCGCGGTTTACCTGCACGAAGGCCAGCAATTTTTTATTCACACGCTCGATCTGGAAAAACACCTGGCGCTGGCAACCGCCGTCAGCCTGGAGTATTACACCGAGCCGGTCAAACAAACCCGTGTGACGTTGCTTGCCTGCCGCGAACAGACCGCCGAACACGGCTGGGGCAAAGTTCAGGTGACCGCTCAAGTGATGGGCTACAAAAAAATCCGCTGGGGAACGCGCGCACCCCTGGGGCAGGAGCCGCTCGACCTGCCTGCGCAAGAAATGGAAACAACCGCCTTCTGGCTGGGAATTGCGCCAGCGCTGGTAGATGCGCTCAGCCGAGACGGCCTGTGGACAAACGCGCCCAACGAGTACGGCCCCGAATGGCCGTCACTGCGAGAACGAGTCCGCGCCCGCGACGGCTTCCGTTGCCAGAACTGCGGCGTGGCTGAAAGCAGCGCACGCCAACATGACGTGCACCACAAAATCCCCTTTCGCGCCTTTTTGCGCAGCGAAAGCGGCGACCTGATAGCGCGCCGCCGCCAAGCCAATCAAATGAGCAACCTGACGACGCTTTGCCCGGCCTGTCACCATCAGACCGAGCAAAATGTTCGCATTCGCAGCGGGTTGGCCGGGCTGGGATATGCGCTGGGGCAGTTGGCGCCACTTTTTTTGCTGTGCGACCCCGGCGACTTGGGCGTTCACATCGAAGCGCAGGCAAGCGAATCTTTTCCCAACCCGGCGGTCATATTTTACGAACTCATCCCGGCGGGGATTGGCTTCAGCGAGAAATTATTTCATCTGCGCGCTGACCTGCTGAAGCGTGCGCTGGAAGTCGTGCGCGCCTGTCCTTGCGCGGACGGCTGTCCGTCCTGCGTTGGCCCCGGCGGCGAAAATGGCGCTGGCGGCAAAGCCGAGTCGCTGGCGCTGCTGGAAAGGCTAGTGCCGGAACTTTCCGGTACTAGTGAAAGATGGAGCGTAGGTAGAATGCAGAACGATGAATGAAACCTGGTAAACTGGGAAACTGGACAGCTGAATAACCGGACAACTGGACAACTGGAGAAAAAAAATGAACCCCGTCCTCCGTCAAAAATTGACCAATTTTTTAAAATATGTCGTTCCTGGCATGTTTTTTGGCGCGATGGCGCTGGGAATGTTGGGCGCGCCCGCAGTCGTCGTTGGAGTAACAGCCAGCCTGTCTTTTCTGGCAGGGGCGTTTTTTGCGCTGTTGTACGCATCCGTTCCCGTGCGCCCGGAGCGCAACGAAACCGGGCTGACGCTGATGATGCGTCAGGTCTACGGCTATTCATTGACGTTTGTGCTGTTTCTCGCCTTCCTGTGGATTTTTGTGCGCGCCTTTAATTTACACTGATGCTGTGGCTATGTCCGGCGAAACGCTCGACAAACTTACCCGTCTGTTAAAAAAAGCCAGCGACCTGCCCTCGCCGCCGGTCAAACCTGCCCGCGCGCGCCCCGCCCTCGAGCAGAATCTGCCGGGAGCGTGGGAAGACAATCGGCGCGGCGCGGCTTTTGTAGCGCGGCAGACTTTTTCGGCGCAGTATCAGCACGGGGTCGAGCCAATTACGCCGGACACCCCCTTGCAGACGCTGGCCGCCTGGGCGCGTGATGAGCGTCTCGGCGGGCTGAGTCCCTCCCAATTCGCTTTTTTGGATACCGAAACCAGCGGGCTGAGCGGCGGCACCGGCACCTACGCTTTTCTGGTGGGGGTTGGCCGCTTTGTCGGCGATGAATTTGCGCTGGCGCAGTTTTTTCTGCCCGACCCGGCGGAGGAACCCGCCCTGCTGCAAGCGCTGACGGATTTTCTGGCGCCCTGCCGCGCGCTGGTGACGTTCAACGGCAAGGCTTTTGACGCGCCCCTGCTGCGGGCGCGCTACCGCCTGCACGAGATGCCCTGCCCCTTTGATGATTTTTCCCATCTGGATTTGCTGCCGCTGGCGCGCCGTCTGTGGCGCGACCGCCTGCCCAGCCGCACGCTGAAATATCTGGAGGAGGAAGTGCTGGCCGCGCCGCGCTCCAGCCAGGAAGTGCCGGGCTACGAAATTCCCTGGCTTTATTTTGATTTTCTACGCACCGGCGCCGCCGCCCCTCTGAAAGGGGTTTTTTATCACAACGCGATGGACGTGGTGGCGATGGCAGCGCTGTTACATCTGACCGCCGGTTGGCTGCACGACCCGCACCGCGCGCAAATTGAACATGGGCTGGATGTGATTGCCCTGGCGCGTCTGTTTGAAGACCTGCGCCGCTGGGAAGACGCCGCTCAACTGTATGAGCGCGGCCTGGCCGAAAATTTGCCCGAAGCCGATTTCTGGCAGGCGGTCAGCCGCCTTTCGACGCTGGAGCGGCGCCGAAAAAATCTGACACAGGCCGTGCGCTTGTGGGAGCAGGCCGCCGAGGCCGGGCACGTTTTTGCCCATGTGGAACTGGCAAAATACGAGGAGCATCAGCGCAAGGATGATTTGCGCGCGCTGGAACACGTTGCCGCCGCGCGCGCCGCGCTGGAAACGGCCAACCTGCCGGAGTACCAAAAAAAACACTGGCTGGAGGATTTGAATCACCGCCAGGAACGATTGTCAAAAAAGACAAATTTGTAACTGATTTCTTGCCAAAATTAAAATAATTTTCGTGGCTCTGTGTAAAAAGTGTGCAGGCTACAAGGCCTGGTCGTTCAAAGAACAAAAATATTAACGCGAATTTTCCAAATTGGGCGAATAACGCGAAAAAAAAATCGCGTCATTCGCCCAATTTGCGTAATTCTCATTGAAAGGGTTGGTTTATTGCACTTAGTCTACACATGAGCCATTTGCGTTACTGCTCAGCCAAGGTATCATTCTCCCAAAGAACATCGGGACGATGTGAGGAGCGCTCCTGCCCGCCTGCCCCGATGCTCTTTCGGGGTTGCGACGAAGAATTTTCCCGCAACACGGCAAATCCTAATGAGCCTATCTTCTTTACTTTACAAAAGTCCCTGAACATGGGAAAATCACACTACTTATCTTGAGAGAAGGAGAGTAACCTACATGAGTAAACGTCAGGAACTACGCGCAAAACGCGAGCATCAGGAACAAATTCAGCGCATTATTATCGGTTCGATCATTATTTTAGGAGCGGCGCTATTGGCCCTGGCGCTGATCTGGCCTAACTTAAAACCTATCGGTGAAGTCACTGTCCCGGCGGCGAAGACCCGCCCGATGGTGGATTTCAACACGATGGGCGATAAAAACGCCCCGGTGACGATTGTGGAATATTCCGATTTCCAATGCCCCTACTGCGCCAACTTCAGCAATCAGACCGAGCAGCAGCTGATTGACGCCTTCATCGCTACCGGCAAGGTGCGCTTCGTCTACCGTTCTTACGGCGAATTCATCGGCCCGGAATCGCGCCGCACGGCTGAGGCGGCCTACTGCGCCGGCGACCAGGGTAAATTCTGGGAGATGCACGACATCATCTTCGCCAATCAAAATGGCGAAAACGTGGGCAACTTCAACGACCGCAAAATCGTTGCCTTTGCCGAGAAAATCGGCCTGGATATGGGGCAGTTCAATGACTGCTTCAATAGCAACAAATACGCCGACCAGGTGACCCAGGACGGCGTGGACGGTCAACAGGCGGGCGTGAAAGCAACGCCTTCCTTCACCATCAACGGCACACTGTTCGAGGGCGCTCAGCCGATTGGCGCTTTCCAGACGACGATTGAGGCCGCGCTGGCCGCGGCAGGCAAGTAACCGACGCTGCGTTTTACGCTACAAAAAAGAGCTGTCCCACAGATTGGGCAGCTTTTTTTTGTAGCGCAACATTTATGTCGCGGTTTTCAGACTGCGCCGGATATTTATTTTCTCAGCGCGCCAGCAGCCAGACAATCAGCGGGGCGATTGCCAGGGCGGGCAGAAAATTTCCCACCCGGATTTTTTTAATCTCCAGCAGGCTGGAAAGCCCCAGCCCAAAGAGAATCACGCCGCCGGTGGCGGTCATTTCGGTAATCATGGCCTCGGTGAGTAGGCTTTGCAGCATTCCCGCCAGCAGGCTGATGCTGCCCTGATAAATTCCTACCGGGAAAATGGAAAAAAGTACGCCAATGCCCAGGGTGGAGGCGAAGGCGATGGAGATGAAACCGTCCAGCACCGATTTGATGGCGAGCGTCTGATAGTTGCCGGTCAGGCCGTCTTGAATGGAGCCGAGAATCGCCATCGGGCCGGTGCAGTAGAGCAGAGATGCGGCCAAAAAACCGCGCACAAAGCGGCTGGAGCTGCCAGCGCTGGTGCCGGAGAAGCGTTTTTCGAGCCATTCACCCAGGCGCGCGATGCCGTCTTCGATGCGCCACCACTCACCGAGCAGTGCGCCGAGAATCAGTGCGCCGAGCACAATCAGCGCGTTGCTGGTTTTGAAGAACATTTGCAGGCCAATCGCGGCGGTGAACAGGCCCATGCCGTTGACAACGGTTTCTTTGAGCCGTTCCGGCAGGCGCGTGCCAAAAAAAATACCCGCCAGACTGCCGAGCAGAATGGCGGCGATGTTGATGAGCGTTCCGGTCATGGCAAATCCTTGGCGATTTTGGTCTGCGCGCCCGCCGAGGCGTTTTCGGCTAATTCCAGCACGAAGAGCAGCGAAGATAGCCGATTGAGATAGGCCAGCAGATGCGGATTTTCCAGCCCGCCACCGTGGAAAAGTTCCACCACGCGGCGTTCGGCGCGGCGGGTGACGGTGCGCGCCAGCGCCAGGGCGGCGCTGGAGGGGCGCTCGCCGGGCAGAATAAATTCGCGCGGCATGACAACGGTTTTTTCCAGCGCGTCGCTTTGGGTTTCCAGCCAGGTAACGCGGCTGGCGTCTATGGCGCGAAATCTGGCCTGATTTTCGGGCGTGGCGCTCACTTCGGCCATCAACTTGTATAAATCGCGCTGAATTTCGAGCAGAATCGGCGCGGTTGGCTGCGCCTGGCAGGTGGCGCGCGCCAGGCCGATAGCGGCGGTGGCTTCGTCCACTGCGCCGAGGGCCTCGATGCGCGGGTCAAATTTGGTGACGCGGCCTTCGCCGAGCACGACGGTCGTGCCTTCATCACCGGTGCGGGTATAAAAAGGGGACATGGGCGGTATTATACCCAAATCTCCCAACTTTCGACCGCGGCATGAATGTCGCACCCCGCAAAGCAAATCAGAGATTTGCCCCACGCGGTATAATGAAAGCAGGAGAATCCCCTCATGTTTGTCCTGATTCGTAAAGATTGGCGCGCCCATCTGCTGCCGCTGACAACCATTGGCCTGGCGCTGGCAATGCTCATTTTGACGCCGCTGTGGGCCTGGCAGTGGTATCACAGCCCATTTTTGGGCGTTTTGCTGGAGCCAAATAATGTTGTCAGTCAAATTATGCATAATTCCTGGCCAGCCGCCACCATGGGAATTCAGTGGTCCGACCAACTGGTGGCGATTAACGGCCAAAAAGTAAGCAATACAACTCAAATACAAAATCTGCTGAGTCAGGGGAATAGCGAAACATCCATGGTCACACTTTACCGTCGGTCCATGGATCGGCGCTTCACGTGGCCGGTTCTGCTGATTTACCCCAGCTTGTGGGATTTAATCACCCTGTTCGTCATGCCATATTTGGTTGGGGCGGTGTTTTTGGGTATCGGTCTGTGGGCCTACCGTCTGCGGCCCGATTTTCGCCCGACCCGCGCTTTTGTCATTTTCACCGCGGCGGTTTCGCTGCTGACCACCACTTTTTTGGACATGAACACCACGCATCACGCGGTTCTGCTGTGGGGGCTCAGCCTGCCGCTGGCCGGGGCCTCGCTCACTTACCTGGCGTTGGTTTTTCCGCAAGAAGTGCGCTGGGTGCGCCGCTGGCCGAGACTGCCCTACCTGGCGCTGGTGATTGGAATTGCGCTCGCCGCCTTGATTACCCGCGACACCCTCTGGCCGCCCACTCCCTGGGCCTACATTGACTCGTGGCGCTGGGGTTACATTTTCATTTTGACCGGCATGATTTTGCTGGGGATTTTCCTCATCGGGCGCGTGCTGGGCAACAGCTCGGCCATGGTGCGCCAGCAGAGCCGCGTCATCATTTTCGGCGCCACCCTGGCCTTTTTGCCGATTATCCTTTTTTATTTTATCCCGATTGTTTTTCAGGGGAAAATTCCTGAATTTCGCGCCGAATTTCTCTTTCCGCCGCTGATTTTGCTGCCGCTTTCGGTGATGTACGCCATTTTGCGCTATCGCCTGCTGGATGTGGACCGCTGGCTGGGGCGCGCGCTGACTTATGTGCTGACAACCGGCGCGGCGCTGGCGGCTTTTTTTGTCCTGCTGACCGGCGCTTCGCTGCTCTTTCAGCAAACAATTCAGGCCAGTGACCCGTTCATCGTCGCCGCCTACCTGCTGCTGATGGTCATCGGACTGTTGCCGCTGCGCAACCTCGTTCAGCGCGCCATTGACCGCCTGTTCTACCGCTCGCAAGCCGATTATCGCCGCGTGCTCAGCCACCTGTCCAATGAGTTGGTCACTACGCCCAACCTGGAACGCACGCTGACCCTGCTCGAAAGCGAACTAAACAACGCCCTCGCGCCCGAAAAATTCATCGTCTTTCTGTTTCAGGATGAGCAACAAATTTACCTGCCGCACGCCACCCGTCAGCAAACCGGGCAAATCTTCCGCCTGGAAGACCCGCTGCCGCAAAAACTCGCCGGGCGCAGTTCCCCCTTCTGGCTCTCGCCCGAAAGGGAGACGCCGCCCGAATTCGCCAACCTGCAACGCCTCGGCTATCAGGTTTTCGTCCCGCTGCGCTACGAGGGGCGGCTGAGCGGCTTTTTGGCGCTCGGCGCGCGTCGTTCTGGCGAACCGTACAGCAGTGATGATTTGGAATTTCTGACCGCTGTCGCCGGGCAATCGGCGCTGGCGCTGGAAAACGCCCGCCTGTTCGTCAACCTGCGCCGCACGCTCGACGAAACCCTGGAAATGAAGAGCCTGATGGACGACATTTTTGCCTCCGTCGCCACTGGCATCATCACCACCGATGTCAACCGAAAAATCACGCTTTTCAACCACGCCGCCCAGGATATTTTGGGCGTCACCCTGCTGAATGCGCTCGGCAAACCGCTCGGCGATGCGCTCCCTGGCACGGCGCTCGAAACCATTGCCGGAAACGTGCTGCAAAACGGAACCACCACGCATCTTTCGGAACTGACGCCGCACAGCGCAACACGCGGCGACCTGGTGTTGCGCCTTTCCGCCTCGCCACTCAAAGATGCCTATCTGGTCACCAAAGGCGCGACGATTGTCTTTGAAGACCTGACCGAAACCCGCAAAATTGAAAAAGAGCGCGAGGTGTTGCGCCAAACTTTTGGGCGGGTCGTCGCCCCGCGCGTGCGCGACCGCCTGCTCGCCAGCGCCGGAAACCTGCAGTTGGACGGCGCGCGCGCCACCGTCACCATGCTGTTTGCCGACCTTTCGGGCTTCACCTCCTTCAGCGAAACCCACCAGGCCGAGGAAGTTTTCCGCGTGCTGAACACCTACCTCGACATTGCCGCGCAGGCCATTCTCGAAGAAGAAGGCACGCTCGATAAATTTATGGGCGACGCGGTCATGGCGATGTGGAACAGCCCCGACCCGCAGCCCGACCACGCCCTGCGCGCCTGCCGCGCCGCGTTGCGGATTGTGGAACGCGCGCGCGCCGCCCACAGCCAGTTTTCCGACCTCGATTTTCATCGCATCTTTCGGGTGGGCGTCACCACCGGCGCGGCCATCATCGGCAACGTGGGCACCCGCCAGTTATTCAACTACACCGCCATCGGCGACACGGTCAACATGGCGCAGCGCCTGCAAGCCAGCGCCCAGCCGGGGCAGATTTATCTGCACAAGGCGACCTATGAGGCCGCCGCGGGCAGCCTGCTGGCGACGAAACTGGACCCGCTGACCGTGAAGGGGCGCGCACAACCGGTGGAAGTCTACCTGCTGGAAGGATTGAAATGAAACCCGCCTATCACCGCGCAATTACCGAACAGGCCCTGCACGCCTTTCTGCCGCCCGAAACGCTGAACATCATTCTGCGCGCCAATCTGGGGCAGGATGCGCTGCGCTACCAAATCGGCCACGACCACTTTCATTACGACAATAACGCCTTCGCCGCCGCCGATGCCTACGTCGAGCAAATGCGCCAGTCGGCGCGGCGGGCTTTTCAGCGCGGAGAATCTGACCAGGCCTGGCAATTTTTCGGCAGATTGACGCACACCGTGCAGGATTTCTACGCCCACAGCGATTACGTCGCCCGCTGGCGCGAGCAGACTCCCGGCGGCGAACCCGCCCAGATTCCGGCGTATCCTGCTTCCGGCTTCGAGGGGAATCTCCGCTCCGGGCGACTCTACTACCCGTTGGAGATTCTCAGTTTCCTGCCGCCGCTGCGCCCACTGATTCTGCCGCTGCTGCCGCGCAATTCGCACGCCTGGATGAATTTGGACGACCCCGGCCAGCCCAATTTTGACTTTGCCTTTGCCGCCGCCGTCAAGCACACGGCGCTGGAATATCACCAGATAGAAAGTTATAATCAACCCCATGGACACAAAAACTCAACTGACTGACGCTGTAAAAGAAGCAATGAAAAGCGGCGATACCCAGCGCCGCGACACCCTGCGCATGGCGCTGGCGGCCATCAAGCAAATTGAGGTGGACAAACGCATCAGCGTGGATGAAGCCGGCGTGTTGGCAATTTTGCAAAAGGAAATCAAAACCCGCCGCGAAGCGCTGGAAGAAGCCAAAGCCGCTGACCGCGCCGATTTGGCCGCCGCCGCGCAGGCCGAAATTAACATTTTGAACGTTTTCCTGCCAAAGAGCCTTTCGGCGGACGAACTGCGCGCCCTGGTACAGGCGACGATTGCCGAAACCGGCGCCGCCGCGCCCGCCGACATGGGCAAGGTAATGAAGGCGCTCCTGCCCAAAATTGCCGGGCGCGCGCCCGGCGACCAGGTCAGCGCGCTGGTGCGGGAACTGCTGGCCTCCTGATGCTGCCGCGTTTACGCGAATTTCCGCGCCACGACCTGTTTGCGTTTTTGCTGCTGATTGCCACCAGCCTGGGCGCGGCATTTATTCTCATTTTTCCGGCGGTCAGCAACAACAGCAGCCAGACACTCACTGCGGGGCAGGTTGCGCCACAGGATTTTGAAGCGCCTGCCGGAATCGAATACATCAGCACGGTGCGCACCGAACAGGCGCGCCAGGCCGCTCAAAACAACGTCAGCCCCATTTTTACCGACCCCGACCCAACCATCGCCCGCCGCCAACTGACCAATCTCATCCGCACCTTGCAATTTATTGACGGCGTGCGCAATGACACCAACGCCCTGCCCGCCGAAAAACGCGCCAGCCTGGCGGCGTTGGCCGAAGTTCCGCTTTCCCCCACCAGCGTGGAGGCCCTGCTCAATTTTTCTGACGTGCGCTGGCTGAGCGTTCAACGCGAGGCGGCCACCGTGCTGGAGCGCGTGCTGCGCAATCCGGTGCGCGAGGAACAACTCATCGCGGTGGAAAAAGGCGTGCCCTACCTGATCAGTTACAGCCTGAGCGAAGAGCAATCCGGCGTGGTGGCCGAACTGGTGATTCCATTCATCACCTCCAACAGTTTCTACAGCGAAGAATTAACCGCCGCCGCGCGAGTGCGCGCCAGCCAAAACGTGGAACCCATCACCCAGCGTTACCTGGCGGGCGAGATGATTATTCAGCGCGGAAAAGTGCTCAGCGAAGCCGACGTGGAAGCACTGCAAAAACTGGGCTTCATCCGCTCGCGCAATTTGACTTCGGAATATCTGGGGATTGCCAGCCTGGTGGCGACGCTGACCGTTTTTCTCGGCCTCTACTTCCACCGCCGCCGCCCGCTCTATTACAACGACAGCCGCAGCCTGGCGCTGGTGGCGCTGCTCTTCATCGCTTTTTTGGCCGCCGTGCGCATCGTCGTCCCCGGGCGAATTCTATTGCCCTACGCTTTTCCACTGGCCGGCTTCAGCCTGCTGATTGCCACCCTGTTTGGGCCGGGCAGCGCTCTGATTCTTTCGGTAGCGCTCAGCATCTTGGCCGCCTACGGCTTCCCCAACAGCCTCGAACTGACTCTCTACTATCTGCTGACCTCGCTAACCGGCGCGCTGGCGCTGGGCAAGGCACAGCGCTTTGGCGCATTCTTTTGGGCCGCGCTGGTTGCCAGCCTGACGGGCATGGCCGTCATCAGCGCCTATTTTCTGCCCGGCAACGAACTCGACCCGCTCGGCCTGCTGCAACTGCTCGGCGCCACCCTGCTGATGGGGTTGCTTTCTGCCAGCGTGGCGCTCATGCTGCAATATCTGCTGGCCGAATTTCTCGGCCTGACGACCGCCCTGCGCCTGGTGGAAATCTCCCGCTCCGACTCGCCCCTGCTGCAATTCTTCCTGCGCAACGCCCCCGGAACCTACCAGCACAGCCTGATGGTTTCCAACCTGGCCGAACAGGCCGCCGAAAAACTGGGCATGGATACGCTGCTGGTACGGGTGGGCGCACTTTACCACGATGTCGGCAAAGCCATGAACCCGTCATTTTTCATCGAAAACCAATTGCTCAACAATCTCAACCCGCACGACGACGTAGCGCCCAGCGAAGCCGCCGCCGCCATCATTCGCCACGTCACTGACGGCGTGGTGCTGGGACGAAAATATCGCCTGCCCAAACGCATTCAGGATTTCATGCTCGAACATCACGGCACACTGCTGACGCGCTACCAGTACAACAAAGCCGTCGAAGCCGCCGGGGGCGACGCCAGCCAGGTGGACGAAGAAAAATTCCGCTACCCCGGCCCGCGCCCCCATTCGCGCGAAACCGCCCTGCTGATGCTGGCCGACAACACCGAAGCCCGCGCCCGCTCCATGCGCCCGACCACCGAAGCCGAACTGCAGGAAGTCGTCCAAAAAGCGCTCGAATACTGTCAGCGCGAAAATCAGCTGGCCGACACGCGCTTCACGCTGAAAGATTTGACCCTCATCACCGAATCCTTCGTCACCACCCTGACCGGTCTCTACCACCCGCGCATCTCCTACCCCGCCCCCGCCGAAAGGAAAACAGCGTGATTTTCATCGAAACCCGCGAAGACCTGACCCCGGCCATTCCCTTTGAACTGGTCAAAGCCACCGCCCGCGCCGCGCTGCGGCAACAAGATGCGCCCGCCGAGGCCGACCTGACCATCGTCCTGACCGACGACGCGCAGCTGCACGAACTCAACCTGCAATGGATGGGAATTGACGCGCCAACCGATGTGCTTTCCTTCCCCTCCGAAGAAACCGACCCGGAAACCGGATTCCGTTACCTGGGCGACATCCTCATCTCCACGCCGCGCGCCGCCCTGCAAGCCGCCGCCCTCGGCCACCGCCCCGAAGACGAGGCGCAGTTGCTGGTTGTTCACGGCATTTTGCACCTGCTCGGCCACGACCACGCCGAACCCGCAGAAAAAGCCCGCATGTGGGCGGCGCAAACCGAAATTTTACAAAAACTTGGCCTGGAAAATCTCAAAATTCAGGAATAAGATGCTGAGCTTCTTGAAGTCGCGCCTGCAATCTTTCGGCCACGCCTTTCACGGCTGGGGCTATGTTCTGCGCACCCAAAAAAACGCCTGGATTCACGCCTTCGTCTCCAGCCTCGTGATTCTGCTCGGCCTGTGGCTGAGCCTGCCCGCCCGCGACTGGGCCGTGCTGATTCTCGTCATGGCAATGGTCTGGTCGGCGGAATTTTTCAACACAGCCATCGAAGCGGTGGTGGATTTAGCAAGCCCGACCCACCACCCGCTGGCAAAAGTCGGCAAAGACGTGGGCGCCGCCGCCGTGCTGATTGCCGCCCTGGCCGCCGCATTGATTGGCCTGCTCTTGCTTGGACCGCCGCTTTTGGAGAAAATTCTATGAACGCTTCCTTTCGCTTTGGAACCGTTGGCGCGCCGATTGCCACCCCAAAAAAACCGGGCGGCTCGGTCGGCGCCGTCCAAACCATCCGCGCCCTGGGCCTCGACGCGCTCGAACTAGGCTGGGTGCAAGCGGTGCGCGTCAGCCCAGAAACCTGCGCCGCCATCCGCGCCGAGGCTGCCGCGCAGCAAATCGCCCTCAGCGTGCACGCGCCCTACTTCATCAACATCAACGCCAGCGCCGAGGAATGGCCCAAAAGCCGTCAGCGCCTGATGGACGCCGCCTTCTACGGCAATCTAGCTGGGGCGACCGACATCATTTTTCATCCCGGCTCTTACTTTGAGCAGCCCGCCGCCGAAGTGCTGAAAATTGCCCTGCCGCGTTTGCAAGGCTGTCTCGAAGAATTACGCGCCGCCGCCAACCCGGTCATTTTGCGCCCAGAGACGATGGGAAAAAGCGCCATGCTGGGCTCGTTTGAAGACACGCTGGAAATGGCGCGCCACCTGCCCGGCGTTTTGCCCTGCCTCGACTTTGCCCACCTGCACGCGCGTCCCGGCGACGGCAGCCAGAACTCCTACGAGGAATGGATGCCGCGCCTGGAAACCTACGCCGCCGCCCTGGGCGCGGAGGCACTGCGCGGGTTGCACATTCACCTTTCGGGCATCGAATATGGCCCCAAAGGCGAGAAAAATCACCTGCCGCTGGAAGAATCTGACCTGGATTTTCGCGGCCTGTTCCGCGCCCTGCGGGAAAGCGGCGCGGGCGGGCGCATTCTGTGCGAAAGCCCGCGCATGGAAGCGGACGCGCTGTTGATGCAGAAAACCTGGCAAGAGACCGCATAAAAAAACGCGACCTGAATCTCGCGCTGCATCAAAAAATCCCGCCAGCATTGGCGGGATTTTTTGATGAAAAACCATTTTACATCTAAATATATTCTTTGAGATTGTGTTCCACCGCGTAGGCGGCGGCTTCGGCGCGGTTGTTGACGCCCAATTTGGAAAGAATGCTGGAAACATAGTTGCGCACCGTGCCTTCGCCCAAAAAAAGCGCCTTGGCGATTTCGCGGTTGGTTTTGCCTTCAGAAACCAGCAAAAGGACGTGCTTTTCCTGCTGGCTGAGATGCGAAAAAGCCGAGGCTTCTTCGTCTTTGACGGCCTTACGCACTTCCTGAAAGACGCGCTGGGTGACTGCCGGGTCGAGCAGGGCCTCGCCGCGGCCCACCGCTTCCAGCGCGCGCACCAAATCCTCGCCGCCGATTTGTTTTAGGATGTAGCCAGAGGCTCCGGCGCGAATCGCCGAGAAGAGCATTTCATCTTCAGCGTACGAAGTCAGCATAATCACTTTGGTTTCAGGGAAGGTTTGCACAATTTCTTCACAGGCTTCGATGCCCGAAACCCCCGGCAGGCGAATATCCATCACCACCACGTTGGGGTGCAGGTTGGTAACTTGTTCAATGGCTTCACGGGCTGAGCCTGCCTCACCAATTACTTCAAAACTGGGGTGTCTTTCCAATAAAGCTTTCAGCCCCAAACGCACAACTTCGTGATCGTCCACGAGCAGAATCCGTTGTTTTGCCATTCTTTTTTCAGACCTCCGTTATGATGAAGCGGAAGTATAGCCGAGCCAAGATTCTAACGCAAGGGCAAGATCAAAAAAGCGACCGAAAAGGTCGCTTTTTTGATCTCTAAAATGGGTAAACAAGGCTTCGCCTCTCTGGTGTAGTGGCGTAATACAAACTTAACCTTGCGCCACGCTGTGCAGTTTGTCACCTCGAAAATCCACGAACCGGTAGCCTACTGCCCGTTCAGTGAGAATGTATTTTGGGTTGGCCGGGTCTTTTTCCAGTTTTTGGCGCAGATAATTAATATACAGACGCACATAGTGCGGTTCGTTGTTATATTCGTAGCCCCATACTTTTGCCAGCAGCTGGTCATGTGAAACCACCCAGCCGGCATTTTGCACCAGATGAAAAAGCAGGCGATATTCGGTTGGGCGCAGCCTGACAGTTTTCCCTTCCAACCAAACTTCACGGCGGTCAAAGTCAATTTTCAAGCGTTCGTCAATTTCCAACAGGCCGTGCATCGAGCCGCTAACACCTTCCGTGCGGCGCAAGACGGCTTTCACGCGGCTGACCAACTCGCGTGGGCTGAAAGGCTTGGTGACGTAATCGTCCGCGCCCAGCTCCAGGCCGCGCACGCGATCGTCTTCTTCGCCCTTGGCGGTCAGCATGATAACGGGCACATTACTGATTTCTCGCACAATTTCCAAAACATCAAAGCCGTTCATGTCAGGCATCATTACGTCCAACAGAATCAGGTCGGGAGTCATGTCGCGCAGTTTTTGCACGGCTTGCTTGCCGTTGAAGGCTTCGCCGACCAGGAAGCCATCATGCTCCAGATTCATGCGAATAAAGCGCACCATGCGCTCTTCATCGTCTACAACAAGGATTTTTCTATGCTCAGATTCTTCAGGCATGGGTTTTACTCGCGGATGAAGGAGACCAATTCTTCTTCGTCATCTCCGGGAAGCAGTTCGATGAAACTAACACGCGTCATCGGCCAAATAACCTGGGTGACATTGGCAAGCAAGTAAATCAGGTCTTTACCGTCACGCCGCCGGGGGTTTTTTACCAGAATGATAGTGTCATTGGCGGCGGGAAGCTGCTCAATTTCACCCAATACTGGGTCTTCGTTGGCGATATGAATTAATACGGATGGCATGAATTTGCTCCTTAGGCCGATAAAATGACTTGCATCTTTAGCTTTCCCAGAGCAATCACATCGCCATGCCGCAGAGGGGTCTCGATGTTAGGCATCAGGCGGGTCCCGTTTAGGTAGGTTCCGTTGGACGAGCCAAGGTCCATGACGATGGCTTTTCCGTTGATACTTTTGATAACAGCATGCAAACGAGAAATACCGTGGTCATAGGCCCGATATGGCGTCAGGTCAACATCAGGCATAATGGGTTGATTGTCGCTGATACGTCCCAAGGTAAATTCAGTGCGATCACTAATCGGCAACATTTGCCCGCTATCAAGTAAATGCAGGGTAATCCAGTCGCTTCCAATCTGTTGAGGGGCACTTTCGATTGGATCTGTACCGAGGTCGCTCTGGTCACCAGTGATTTGCTGCGTCTGTTTCGACTCAAATTCAACGATTTGCATACCACATTCGCTGCAGAAAATCGCCCCAGAGGGTTCTTCATGTTTACAACTGGGGCAGATGATCATTTGCGACCTCCTGACGGCAGGAGCAAGGCTCTCGTACCGTACTTGATTTGTTTTTCACCGGACTCGGTGAAAGATTGATTTTTCTCGATGTTTTCCACTTCGAGCAAAATAGTATGCGCCAAGGCTTGTTCTCCCTGCCCAAGCAAATGCGTTGCCAGGCGTTGTAAATTTTGTGCGGCTTTGGCATACTCGCCTTGTTTTACCGCCGCGCGTGCTTTTTCCTGAATGCGATAGAGCGTCAATTTGGAAAGCGCCTGTACCAACGATTGTGGCGGCGTTTCGGTGTGTGTGTCGCGCTGGGCGCTGATAACCACCTTAAGTGTAATTTCTGGAACCGGGGGAGGAAGCAAGGCCGAGATGATTTCCACCCTGCCGCGCAAAAGGTCTAATACCTCGCCGTCCGATTTTGCGCCAAAAATCTGCATTTCCAGAATAACGGAAAGCGGCGTATTATGCAAAATGGGGCCTACTTGCATTTCTGCGCCAATAGCCAGTGGCCCAACCTCAGGTTGCAGGCGGAAAGCGTAATTAATTTGAGCCTTGGGGGTTTCTTCCAAATGTAGAAGAACGTTTTCTGCAAAAGAATGTGATAAATGGCTAAATTTCTCGTTTAGCAGGCGCTCAATATCTTGCGGATGTGAGACGTACATGGAATTGCCACCGGTCAGCGTGGCTAGTTGGTCGAGAAAGACATCATTCCAGTTACTGCCAATCCCCAGCCCGCTGATGCCAATTCCATCTTGAGCGGCCTGCTGCGCCAGATTGTAGCAGGCCTGTTCATCGCCATACGTACGGCCATCCGTCAACAGAATAACGTGATTGACCATTCCCTTGCCAGAATAGCGGCGAACTTCATCCAACGCAGATTCCAGACCGCGCAAAATTTCGGTGCCACCCGAAGCCAGCAACATTTGCACTTTATTTTCAGCGCGGTGCAGATTGAGTTGACGGCTGGCGACCACAATCACTTCGGCGCGGTCATTAAAACTGATAACAGAAAAAATGTCCTGCGGACGCATCCGACGCAATAATTGCGCCGCTGTGGCTTTAACCACATCCAGATTGACACCCTTCATTGACGTGGACGTATCCAGCGCCAAACAAATATTCAAAGGAGGTGTGCCATTATCCTCTTCTGCATTGGCCTGCGAAAATTCCAGCAGGATGTAGAGCAGTTGGGTCTCGCCACCGCTGGGAATTTGTTTGCGGCTGATGAGAACGGAGGCATTGACCGGGCTGTCAATTTTTTCTTCAACTTCTGGCGGGAGCGTGGCATCGTACGATGCGCGCCGCTGTGGATCTGACAGCACCTGATAGGCCTGTTGCACATCCAGAAAAATTTCCGTTTCCCCGGCAGCGACGTTGGTGTCAGGATGAAGTTTCTTGGCAGATTGCAGGTAGGCGTGGCGTATTTCCTCCTGCGTAGCGGAACGCGGGAGCCCCAGAATGGAGTAAAAATTTGGCCCTGAAGCCATATTTTTCATTTATTTATCCCAGCAATTGCACAAGCACTGCACTGATATTGTCTGGCCCGCCGGCGGCATTGGCGGCGGCGATCATATTTTGACAGGCGCGCTGCATGGTTGGCCCTTCGTTGAGGATACGGCGCAATTCGTTATCGGAAACAACACCCCATAGCCCGTCGGTACAAATCAAAAGATAGCCGCCTACCGGGAAAGGCGTGGTGGTGATGTCAGATTCGAGCGTTTCTCCCTGTCCCAATGCGCGGTAAAGCACGTTTCTTTGGGGATGTACCGCCGCCTCAGCGGCAGTGATTTGCCCCAACTCTTCCAGGCGGCGCACCAGTGAGTGGTCGCGGGTGATGGCTTCCATGCGCTGGTCGTTGTAAATCAGGTAGGCGCGGCTATCGCCAACGTGGGCGATAGTCAGCTGTTGCCCAACAATCAGCGCGGCGGTAACGGTAGTCCCGCTTCCAGGCGCTTCGTGTAAGACCGCTTTTTGCGCTTCAGATGTGGCGGCTTGGAGAATCTCTTGTAACGACTCTTCCACCGGTGTCCCTGTCAGGCTGAAAAGCGAATCGTGAAACTTCTTGAGCACATAGCCAGCAATGACTCGAATGGCGGTGTTGCTGGCGATTTCGCCGTATTGGTGGCCGCCCATTCCATCCGCAATGATGTACAGACCAAAAGGCGGGTTGCTGGTGTTTCCGGCAATGGTGGTCGAAAGGCAAAACAGGCTGTCTTCGTTCAATTCGCGCTGACGCCCAACGGATTGAGCGCTGGTCGCAATCAGTTGCATTGGCTCATAGCGATGGGCGCTGAGCGCTTTGATGGACTGCAACTGCGCGTCTGAAAGCGGCGCAGTGACGATGTTGTCCAGCGCGGGTTTTTCCGGTTCTTTTTTGTTGAAAAGACTGCGAAGTTTATCAAAAAATTTAAGCACAGCGCCAACTCCTTGAGCAAATTTTAGGCCAACAATGCGTAGATGTAGTGATCATGCGAGCCAACATAAATAATATCGTCATAAGCCAGCGGCGCGGCAGTGATGGGGCCTTTTGTGGCAAATTTCCAGCGCAGGCGGCCTGTGCGATATTCCAGGCAATACAGATTGCCATCTACCGAGCCGCAGTACAGCGCATCGCGGTAAATAACAGGGGAACCGTTAACCTGATGTTCGGTTTTGTAGCGCCAAATTTCTTTGGCGCTTTTGGCTTCCACCGCATAAATATAACCATCCGCTGAGCCGGTAAAAATAATACCATCATTCACAATGGGCGAAACAATGGATGGTTTGTCCATTCGAAAACGCCACAGTAAAAAGCCGGTGCGGGCATCCAGCGCGTACATGTAGCCGTCCATGGAGTTGAAATAGGCGACGTTATCCTGCACCCAGGGCGATGAAGTGATGTTGCGCTTGGCTTTATAGCGCCATTTGATTTGCCCGTGAAAATTAAGCGCAAAAAAATCACCCGCTTCATTGCCAAAAAAAACCAGGTCGTTAATGACAAACGGGGTACCGCGAATTTCTGCACCGGTGTCAAATGTCCAGGCGCGGCGACCGGTTGTCAGGTTGATGGCGTGTAAAAATTTGTCGTCCGAGCCGATGAACAAGTGGCCTTCGGCAACGCGCGGCGAGGAACGCACCCGATCATCGGTGTAATACATCCACGCCACCTTGCCAGAACGGGCGCTGACGGCATGAACACGATGGTCTTCAGAGCCAAAATAGACGATATCTTCATACGCGGCAGGACGGCTGACGATGCCACCCTCGGCAGCATACTTCCAAATAAATTCACCAGTGGCGGCGTTGAGAGCGTAGAGGTTATTGTCGTAGCAACCGGTGTAAACAGCGCCGTTATACACCATCGAACTGCCGCGAATTTCATCTTCGCACTGAAATGTCCAGATGGGTTTGATGCCGCCAGCCTGAATAACAGGCGCAACTGGGGCAACATGCTGGAGCATGCCCGTTTTTTTTCCGGCGCTCATCAAAGCGCTTTTAAAGTCTTCAATACGTTTGAAACGATCTGACGCATTGTATTGCAATGCGGTATTGATGACTGCCTCAATTTCAATGCTTACGTTAGGATTGATTTTGCGCACCGGGCGCTCAGCAAACGAGAACGGCGCTTCCAGGCGCGGGTCGCGGCGGGTGAGCAGGTGATGCATGGTTGCACCAAGGGCGTAAATATCTGCTTGTGTGTTGGCTTCGCCGCGATATTGCTCCGGCGGTGAATAGCCTTCCGTGCCAATCATCGTGCCTTTTTGACCGACCTGAAAAGATTTGGCGATGCCAAAATCTACCAAAATAATGTGATTGTGCTGGTTAATCATCACATTGGATGGCTTCATATCACGGAAAATAATCGGATCAGGCTTGTGGCCGTGCAAGAAGGCAATCACGTCGCACAGTTCAATTCCCCAGGCAAGCACCTGTTCTTCCGGCAAAAAGCCTTCGCTTTGCGCCAGAACCGTTTCCAAATCTTTGCCGTTGATAAACTCCAGGACCAGATAGGAGCGGTTTTCAAGGGTGAAGTAATCGTAAATGCGGGGAATGGACGGGTGGCTGAGTGTTGCCAAAATATTGGCCTCGCGCTCAAAGTTTTGCACAATCGTCTGCCGGACCAACGGGTCAGGCGCCTGGTTAATCATCTCTTTGACCGCCACCAGTTTGACGACATTGGGAAAGTGCAAATCGCGGGCGCGATAAACTGACCCCATACCACCCACACCAATCACTTCTTGAACCACATAGCGATTGCCAAGATTGGTTCCAGAAGCGAGCTGTCCGGTGGTAGTGCGTTTTTCTATGCCAACAGACCCATCAATGTGCTTTGTTTCCATAACCACCAAAAAGGCTTAACAAAAAGGAATGAGAAAAAAAATAGATGGGAGGGATTATAGCCCATCCCGCTCTTGAATGACAACATTCACCCAAAACGCAACGATTTTACATGTCTGGATAAGTGCGCTAAAAAACTTGGAGCGGGAGTTTCCTCCCGCTCCAAGGGTGTGTCTGACTGAAAACTATCCGCAGGATGAGCCGAACAGGAAGGGAAAGAAATTGCACCACGCGCCGCTGCTATCCACATACCACAAGAATGCGGCGCAAGCGCAAACAGCGCACAACAACACCACACCCGCGAGGATGGCTGGGATGGGCAAGCCGCCTTTTTTTGCGGACGGGACGGGTGTGTAGGCAGGCTGCGGACTGGCGGGAATTTGCCCGGCGTAGACGGGTTGCGCTGCTGGCCGCACTACGGGCGCTGGTGCGGCAGGAGCAGGCATTACGCGGGCGGAAGAGGACGAAATGATGGTGGCGTTTGGATCAATGACTTGCACTGCCTCATAAAGCAGGTTGATTTGTTCGCCGAGTGAGATGATATCGCCGGGCTGAAGCACTTGCTGGCCTGTCAGCCGGGTTCCATTGACAAAAGTACCGTTGGTTGACCCCAAGTCGGTGACGATGTATTTTCCACCCTGAAAAACAAACTGGGTGTGTTTGCGCGAAACCTCCGCATCGTTGATGGCAATTGGATTGGATGCTTCGCGGCCAATTGTCAAGACGTCGCCTTCGAGCGGAAAGGTCTTACCGGGGGTTGGGCCGGAGTGCATCACCAGTTGAAATTGAGCCATTTCTCCTCCAAAAATGAATAAGAAAAGCAATTGTGATATGTAGTGTAATGATTTTGACGGGAAATGTCAAACGCTTTTCCTATCTGCACGCGAAGGTTGTCAGCGCGGAATGGGCGGAGTGCAAAATCTTCGCGAAGCGCCCTGCAAAGGGCCTGATTTTGCTCGAAAGTCGGGAGACTTTCGACTCTCTTTCTGACATGGTTTGCGCGCACACCACCAGGACTTTCCCCTGGTGACACCCCACATCTTTGTTTTGCCTTGCAAAGCGGCATAAATGTCGCAGTACGCAGGCGGCATTTATGCCACTTTTGACTGCAGAGACGATTTGGCAACTTGTGTTGTGGGTAATCACCAGTTACTGCGTTACCTGTTCAAAGACATCTAAACATCTGGGGCGAATATTTCGCTGAAAGCGGCCACGACCGCGCTTTTAACAGTTTCCATATCTGGCGGAGTTTCCAGCAAATCGGCCAGGCTGATGACCGGGTAGTCGCTCAGCCCGCACGGAATAATGCCTTGAAAATACTCCATTTGCGGGGCAACGTTGAGCGCAAAACCGTGCCGGGTAACGCCGCGCGCGTCTACTTTAACGCCGATGGCGGCGATTTTGGCCGGTTTGCCCCTGTCGGCTGGGGCACAGCGCGGGCAACGGCTGGCAATTTCCGGCTGAATCCAAACTCCGGTGTGACCGGTCAGTTGTCCGGCGGCCAATCCCAGCTGCGCCAGCGTCACAATCAGCATTTTTTCCAGGTTTCGCAGATAGCCAACGTAATCGGCGCGCGGTGTGGCGTCTTCCATGTGCGAAGAGTCGAGTTGGAGCAGCGGGTAGCCAACCAGTTGTCCGGGGCCGTGATAGGTGACATCACCGCCACGGTCTACCCAATGAACGGAAATGCCGCGCCGCGCGAGTTCGGCCTCGTCCCACAGCAGGTTGGCGGCCTGACCGCGACGGCCAAAGGTGTAGGTATGCGGGTGTTCGACCAGCAGTAATGTGGCAGGACGCAACCCAAGCGCAATTTGTTGCGCCAGGTCGTTTTGCAGCTGCCAAGCAGCGCGATATTCCATTTGTCCGAGGTCTTGCACGAGAAATTTCACAGGTGAAGCAATTCTGACAAATCGGCGGTGCTGGTCAGCAGAGTGGTTGCTCCCATGCGGCGCAGTTCGTTTTTTTCGCCGAAGCCGCATAATACGCCGACGGTTTGCGCTCCGGCGGCTTTTCCGGCGCGAATATCTACCGGTGTGTCGCCAATCATCAGGCAGGCTGCCGGGGCGACGCCCATTTTTTGCGCGGCGTAAAAAATAGGGTCGGGGTAGGGTTTGGTATGCGCGGCGGTGATGGCCGTGACGATGACGCTAAAAAACGGGGTCAACTCAAATTGGTCGAGAAAGGCGCGGGTGGAATATTCATCGCGCGCGCTGACGACGGCCAGCGGGTAGCGCCTTTTGATTTTTTCCAGCATTTCTTTAACGCCCGGGATGAGCAGAAAATGTTTAAGCGGGCGCGGGCGGCGGCGCACGAACCATTCAGAAAGCCGGTAGAGTGATTCGTCAATTTCCAGCGTGTCAGGGAAGCCAATCAGGGCGTTGCCGGGGGCCTCTGCCCACATGATGAAACGCCGCGCAGCGCGGGCAGAGTCTCTTTCTGGCAGCCAGGCGCGCAAGGGGCGGAAAAGCGGCTCCACTTTTTGCACAAACTGGTCGTCGGTATCGCTCAGGGTTCCATCAACATCAAAACACAGGGCTTGAATGCGGGTAAGGTCGAGGCTCATGGCTGCTCCATGCAAAAAACGGCAAAAAACAAGATGCTACTATTCTAACCCAGCCCGGGCGTGAAAACTGAGCGAAAAAGTCAATTGTGCTATACTGGCAAAAGATTTCCGCTTGTCAAAAGAGCGCATCAGACGCAATTTTCTCACAGATAGGGGCGCGGAAATCGTGAGGCAGGTATGTCAACCGATCAGCGTTCCGTTGTTGAATTACTCTACAAAGTTAGCCGTGAATTTGCCAGCGCCATTGACCTGAAGTTGGTGCTTCAGCGCGTCTTATTTTCGGCTATCCATAATGTTGGCGGCGAGCGCGGCAGCATCGTGGTGATGGACGATGGCGGCAAAGCGATCGATTCGGCCATTGTCTATGGCAATCAGGTGCGCGAGTCAAACACCATTCAATTAAAAGATACTGTTGAACGCGGCCTGGCCGGATGGGTGGTGCGCAATTTGCAGGCCGCGCTGGTGGCAGATACCAGTAAAGATTCGCGCTGGCTGCGCCGTGAAGACGATTTGCAGGAAGGTTCCGGGGCGAAATCGGCCATTTGCGTGCCGCTGCTGGCGCGCGAAAAACTAGTCGGCGTACTGACGCTGGTTCACCCAACTCCCAACGCGTACAGCGCCGAACATCTCGAACTGATGCAGGCAATTGCTGACCAGGCGGGCATGACCGTGCTCAGCGCCCGTTTATATGCCGAAAGCCGACGTCAGGCGCGGGTGATGACGGCTCTGGCCGAAAGCGCGGCCAGTATGAACACATCCCTGCAGGTGGCGCAAGCCTTTGAGCACATTCTCAACCAGACGCAACAGGCGCTACAGGTGGAGACGGTTGCATTGTGTCTGCTGGATACGGCCGGTGAATTAACCTTTCGCGCCGCCATTGGGCAAGGTGCAGCGCATATTCGTAATTTGCGCATGAAAGCCACCAGCGGTATTGCCGGACGAGTGCTGCACGATGGCCGCGCTGTGATTGTGCCACAAGTGGGCGATGATACGCTCCTTTCGCAGGCCGAGCAGGCGATTGGGCGGGTGCGCGCGTTGGCCTGCGCGCCGATTCACGCCCAGGGCAAGGTGATTGGCGCACTGGAAGCCTTCAACCCGGCCAATAAACTCTTCGACCCCGACGCGCTTTTGGTACTAACCGGGCTGGGGAGCCTAGCCGGAACCGTCATCCAAAACGCGCAACTCTTTGAACAGCTAGACGCCACCCGCCGCCGCTATCACGACTTGTTTGAAGACAGCATGGACGCAATCATCATCACCGACCGGCAGGGCCGCATTCAAGAAGCCAACCATCAGGCCGTTACTTTTTCGGGTTATAGCGCCGCAGAATTGCGCGAATTTCTTATCGAGCAAATCCACGATGTTAATTTTGAGAAAACTGGGCGGCAGTTTGAGAAAATCGTCTCTGCCGCTACATCGTACGAATCCATCCTGTTTAATCGGCAGAAAGACAAACGTCCGGTGCAGGTTTATGCCCGCAACGTGCTTTTTGACGACTCCGAAGGCATTCAGTGGATTTTGCGCGACATCACCGAGCGTAAAGACCTGGATGCCCTGCGCGAAGACCTGGCCGCCATGATTTACCACGACCTGCGTTCCCCGCTTGGCAATATCCTTTCCAGCGTGGAAATGCTGCAGGTTTACATCGCCCCCGAAGAACGCGGCAACGCGGAGACCATTTTCCGCATTGCCCACCATTCGATCGACCGCATCCAACGCCTGGTCAGCAGCCTTTTGGATATCAACCGGCTGGAGCAAAATCATCCGGTTGGCGAGCGAACCCTTACATCGGTGGAGACTCTGCTCAATGACACCTTCCTGGCCGTGCGCCCTGGCGCTGATGGACGCAGCCAGACGTTACGCCAAAATTTTGAACCCAACCTGCCCCCGGTGGCGGTGGATGCGGATATGATTCGGCGGGTGCTGATTAATCTAACCGAGAACGCCATCAAATACACTCCTGTGGATGGACAGGTAGAAGTTGGCGCAAGCCGTAATGGGGCTTTTATCCGTTTTTGGGTGCAAGATAACGGCCCTGGCATTTTTGAAGGCGACCGGGAGCGCGTGTTTGATAAATTTACCCGCCTGAAGAACAGAAATGGCCCCGGCGGTCTGGGCGTCGGATTGGCGTTTTGCAAACTGGCCGTGCAGGAACATGGCGGCACAATATGGGTCGAACCAGCGCCCGGCCAAGGTTCACGTTTCGTTTTTATCCTACCAATTTCATGAGGAAACTATGCAGACGATTTCCAGTCATCTTTACATTGAAGACCAATACCCCGGTGTGACGCTGGGAGCGGTTGCTGTACCGCACGGCCTGATTCAAATTGATGCGCCGCCCGCGCCGGAAGATGGGCGCTCATGGCGGGCGACACTTTTGGGGCTGAATAGTGGTGTGGAGCGCTTGCTGGTCAATTTGGACTCACATCCCGACCGAACACTGGGCGTGCGCGCCATGGATTGCACCGTCATCGCTCATGAAAAGACCGCGCAAGCCTTTCGCAACCGTCCCAACACGCTCAAGGCGCAAAACGAAGAAACTGGCGCCGATTGGGAATCCGTGACCGGGCTGGGCGGAATTCGCTGGGCGCTGCCCGAAATCACCTTTACCGAGCGCATGTCCATTCAGTGGAGTCACATGCCGCTGGTGCTGGAACACCACCCCGGCCCGGCCGCTGGCGCCTGCTGGGCTGTCTTTCCGGAGCAAAAAATCGTCTTTGTCGGCGATCTGGTGGTCAAGAATCAGCCGCCCTTCCTTGCCAACGCCAACTTGTCTGATTGGCTGGACTCGCTGGCAATTTTACTTTCTCCGACGTATGCCGGCTACACCCTCGTCAGCGGGCGCGGCGGCATTGTTCCGCTGGCAGCGGCGCAGATGCAGCAAGTTTTTCTAAATCAAATCCACAGCAAAGTGGAAACGCTTGGGCAAAAACCATCCACGCTAGAGACGCTTGAAGCCATGATTCCGGCGTTCCTGGCCGAATTCAACCCGGCAGCAGACCATCTCAAACAATACACGCAGCGTCTGCGGCATGGATTGCGCCAGTATTACTATCGACGCTATCACCCAACCGCCTTGCCGGAAATTGAAGAAGAGTAGAGGCCATTGTGACTGAACATTTTGAACCCGTCTTTGAATTAATCCGCGGCAAAATTGTCGAATCGGTACATTATGGCGCCGCCGCGATTGTTGATTCGCATGGCCGCCTGTTGGCCTGGCTGGGCGACCCGCAAACTGTCACCTTTTTGCGTTCCACCGCCAAACCGTTTCAGGCCCTGCCGTTTATTGAGCGCGGCGGCCATGAAAAATTTGGCCTGACAGCGCGCGAAATTGCGCTCATTTGCGCTTCACACTCTGGCACCGATGAGCACGTTGCCGCCGTGAAAACCATGCAAGCCAAAATTGGCGTGACGGTAGATGACCTGAAGTGCGGTTTTCACTATCCATACCACGAAGCCACCGCTGACGCCATGAAGGCGCGCGGCGAGTTGCCCACGCCATACCGCCACAATTGCTCCGGCAAACATACCGGCATGTTGGCGCACGCCAAACTGCGCGGGTTGCCAATTGAAAATTACCTCGACCTTGACCACCCCGTTCAGGTCAGCATTTTGCAGACCTTTGCTGAAATGTGCGATCTGCCCCAAAAAGAGGTGGAACTGGGCATTGACGGCTGCTCCGCGCCTAATTTCGCCGACCCGCTCTACAACGCGGCGTTGGGCTATGCGCGTCTGTGCGACCCGTTTGGGCTGAGCGCTGCGCGGACGCAGGCTTGCCGAACGATTACAAGCGCCATGACTCATCACCCCGATATGGTCGGCGGCCCGGAACGCTTTGATACCCGGTTAATGGAAGTTGGCCGGGGGCGGATTGTCGTCAAGGGCGGCGCGGAGGGCTATCAGGGCATTGGCCTGCTCCCCGGCGCGCTCGGCGCGGATTCGCCCGGAATCGGGATTGCCATCAAAATCAGCGATGGCGATTCGCTGGCGCGGGCGCGGCATGGCGTCGGGCTGGCAATTTTGCAGGCGCTGGGCGCGCTCAACGCAGCGCAACTGGCCGAGATGAGCAGCTATGGCCCTGGCGTAAATCTGTACAACTTCCGCAAATTGCAGGTGGGCTTCAGCCGCCCAGCGGTTAAGTTACAGAAAGCATAAGACAAGATGCTGAAAGAAAAAGCGCTGGCGGTTCACACGGCCCTGCTTCAATTTTATGGCGAACCGCTTTGGCGCAACCCGCTTCCGGCGGTGGACGAACTTATTTCCACAATTCTCTCGCAGAATACCAACGACGTGAATCGGGACAGGGCGTTTGATGCGTTGCGGCGGCGCTTTCCCAGCTGGGAAGCCGTCCGCGACGCGCCCACTGCCGAAGTGGTGGCAAGCATTCGGCTGGCGGGATTAGCCAACCAAAAAGGGCCGCGGCTACAGAAGGTTTTACAGCAAATCTCTGCCGAGCGCGAAAATTTCGATCTATCTTTCTTAAAACAAATGCCGCTGGAGGAAGCCCGCGCCTGGTTGATGAAGTTCAACGGGGTCGGGCCAAAAACAGCGGCGATTGTATTGTGTTTTTCGCTGGGAATACCGGCGCTGCCGGTGGATACGCACGTCTACCGCGTCACCGGGCGGATTGGTCTGCGTCCGGCGGAAATGAGCGTGGAAGCGGCGCATCCGCATCTGGAGAGTCTCCTTCCGCCGAAGACATATTACGCCGCGCACCTGAACTTGATTCGGCTGGGACGTGAAATCTGCCACGCCCGCAAGCCGAATTGCCCGGCGTGTCCGCTGAAAATGTTATGTGACGTGGGACAGGCTATTGTTTGAAGCCCACCAAAATCAAATTCTTCTTGCACTCATTGAAGGTGCTTAGAAAAATTTGCTCCGAAATGGGTGCGCCTTGCTGGTCAAAAAGCTGTATCCATAAAGTGTGGTTGGAAGCCACTGGCGGAACACCAAAAATAAACTCAAAGCCGCTGGGGCCATAATCGGTGGAACTACCGGTGAGGGTGACGATGGGCGGGTTGAAGGATTTTCCAGGAATATATCCACCCAGGTGAATGATGTAACCTTGTTTGTGCTGATTCTGCGTATCGAGAACGCGTCCGGCTACAATCAAATCACCGCAGGAAGAGTTGGGCTTGAGTGTGGTGCTTTCAAAATACTCTACACTGGCAGTATAAGTGCTATTGGCTGGGCGCAGGGTATTGATAGGCAGGAGCGTTTGCGCGGGCGTAGTCGCTTCGATGGTTGCGCCCAACACATACGGGGTGTTGCTTGGCTCAAGGGTAAAAGTGGGCGGCATTGGCGAAGCAGTGAAGGTGGGCGTAACGGGTTTTGGCGTCCAGGTTGGCTCGAAAGTACGTTGCAGCGTTGGCGTCAGGGTGGGAAGCGCCGGCGGAAATGGGTTGATGCTGATTTGTGGGTTGACGAAGATGAGCGTATAGATGCCGCACAGAAAGACGGTAAACATCAGCGCAAACAGGGTCAGGGCGTTGAACAGCCCGCTATTTTGTTGCTTTCGCTTGTTTCTTGTCGGTTTTACAGGCATTGCAGTCATTCTCCTGTTAGGGCGCCAGAATAATCTGGCTATTTTGGCGGCGGTTTGTCAGCCAGTCGCTGACGGCGCGAGATTGTAACGTCAGCAGCGCATCGGGGGCGAGCAGTCGGTCGGGCTGGCGTTCCAGTACCGTGATGACGTGGTAACCAATGGCGCTTTGGATGACCGGGCTGACTACGCCCACTTCCAACGCAAAGGCGGCAGTTTCGACCTCAGGCGCGAGCAGATAGTTGCGTGGAAACCAGCCGATATCGCCTTGCGTTAGCGGGTCGTAAATGGCGGCCAGGTCATTGAAGTTTGCGCCAGCGGCTAATTGGTCGCTGACTTCTTGCGCATCAGTTGCATTATAGGTCAAAATTTGGCGCACATGCGCTTGTTCTGTCTTTTGGGGGATTTCGGTTGCAATTTTGTCACGCATCCAGGCGGCTTCAGCATTGCGCCGGAGCGCCAGCCGAAAAGATTCCTCGGTGTAACCCTGAGATTTTTGCCAGTCGAGCAAGGCTTGTTCCCCGCCCATTTTGGCCGCCAATTGGTCGCGGCGAGTTTGTAGCGCGGCATCCTCCAGGCGAAAACCAGCCTCGTGCGCGCCCTGCGCCAGGAGCGTTTCTGCAATCAATTCGTCGAGAACGGCGCTGGTAGCGCTTTGTTCGTCAATGGTCTGGCCGAGCGCAGTTTGCGCCTGTTGGTAACGCGTCAATTCAGCGTTGAATTCGTCCAGCGTCAATCTTTCACCGTTGATGACTGCCGCCGCAGGGATGGGTGTGGGTGTGGGCGTGGGGAGCAGGGGCGTCTCGGTCGGCGGAAGCGGCGTTGGGGCAATCGTTGCCAGCGGCTGACAGGCAGTCAGCAGAAAAAGAAGGACCACAATGAAAATTTGTCGCATAGCGCCCAATTATACCCGTCCGGTCTGAAATGGCATTCTGTTGTTTTGCCTGCCCGCCAATTGGCAAAAATGGCTTAAAATAGAGTTGTGTCTTAAATCTGGAAAGCCCACCGGGTTAGGAGATAGCCGTGAAAATTATAGACAAAACCCCATTCCGCACAGAAACTGGCGAAATCTCATTGGTTGACCGTGTTCAAGGGTCAATCAAGTATGGCTTCAACTGGTACCCACGCCTGCAAGCGCAAGATAAAGTCATCCCTGTTCTCGAAAGGATTTTGCCGCAAAACTTCATTCTTCTACGCAATATCACGTTGGGCGGTACCGATATTGAAATGGCCGCGTTGGTGTTGATTGGATCGCCGGGTGTTTTTCTCATCAATGTTTTGCATGAGCGTGGCATTTACCGCGCGCGCGAAGGTGAATGGGGCACCATCTCCTCGGGTAAATTTGTGCGCGAGCGCACCAATCAACTGACGCGCACACAACGGATGGGCAAAGCTCTGCAAGTTTTTTTGGAACATGCCGGCTTGCAGGGCATGGTCAGCACGGAAGCAATCTTGGTGACGGCCAATCCCGTTACCCACGTTGAGTCGGTGCGCCCGATTGTACGGATTGTGATGAGCGATGCGCTGGAACGCTTCGCCGCATCACTATCGCAGGGGCGCTCCACTCTCAGCCCAGAAACGATTGCCGCAGTCGCCCAGGTTATTCTTACCGGACGCGGAATCAAGCAGGCGGCCAGCGCCGCCGCGCAACCCGCCGCCGAATCAACTGCCCAGCCGGAATTCTCTGCCGCTTCAGACAATACTGACTCGCTGGAGTTCGATTTCAAAGACGAGGCAGAAGCGCCGCTCGAAGAAGCCCCCAGCCTGCCAGCCTCTACCGCGCCGGCAGTATCTCCCCAAGGAAATAACGGCTTGTCCACCGCGCAATGGGCGTTGTTGATTGGTTTTGGCCTGGCCGAATTTTGTCTGGTGGCGGGCGTCATCACCTTCATTATCTTCTACACCCGCTAAACTTCATGTCTGAACCCTTCCTCAGCATTGTCATTCCTGCTCACAACGAGGAAAGCCGCCTTCCGCAAAGTCTTCAACAGGTAGCCAATTTTCTTGAGCATTTGTCGCACCCCGCCGAAGTTATTATCGTTGAAAATGGCAGCGCTGACCAAACGTTGCGCGTGGCGCAAACTTTTGCCGCTCACCAACCCACTTTTCGCGTTCTTCATAACGAACAGCCCGGCAAAGGACGCGCCGTACAGGCGGGCATGTTGGCCGCGCAGGGGCGTTACCGCTTTTTTGCCGACGCCGATTTTTCGATGCCGGTTGAGCAAATTACGCGCTTTCTGCCTCCAGCGGTGGATGTTCCCATTGCCATCGCCTCGCGTGAAGCGCCCGGCGCAGTACGTTACAACGAACCGGCGCACCGCCATTTTACCGGGCGCGTCTTCAACGCCTTCATTCGCAGCCTGGTTTTGCCGGGGTTGCACGATACACAATGCGGTTTCAAACTGTTTCGCGCCGACGTGGCCGAAGACTTGTTTCACGCGCAAACGCTGATGGGCTGGTCTTTTGATGTGGAACTGCTTTACATTGCCAGCCTGCGCGGCCTGCCCATTTTGGAAGTTCCCATCCCCTGGTACTACAACCCTGAAAGCAAAATCAACATTCTGCACGATTCCTGGCGCATGTTCCGCGACCTGTTGGTGATTCGCCGCAACGGACGGCTGGGCGTGTATGCGTGAAGCGCCCGGTTGGGGGCTGGAGCAAGCCTTGTGGCAGCAAAACATTCAACTGGTTGGGGGCATGGACGAAGCCGGACGCGGCGCCTGGGCCGGCCCGGTGATGGCGGCGATGGTCATTTTACCCGCTGATTTGCAGATTGGTCTCCTCTTGGACGGGGTGCGCGACTCGAAGCAGATGACGCCGCGACAGCGTGAGCGCGCCGCGCTGAAGATTAAATCCGTTGTCCGCGCCTGGGCGCTGGGCGAAGCCTCCGCCGCAGAAATTGACGCGCTGGGAATTTTGCCGGCCACACGGCTGGCTTTTTGCCGCGCCGTGGAAGCCTGCCCGCTGCGCCCGGAGCATTTTCTGCTCGACTACATTCCCTGGTCGGACTGCCCTTTTCCGGGCCCGCGTCTGGTGCGCGGCGAGAGCCAATCGCTCAGCATTGCCGCCGCTTCGGTGCTGGCAAAAACCAGCCGCGACGCGGTGATGATTCAGCTGGATGAGCAGTATCCCGGCTACGGCTTCGCCCGTCACAAGGGCTACGGCACTGCCCGACATCGCCAAGCGCTTCTGGCGTTGGGCGAGTCGCCCGTTCACCGGCATTCGTTTCATTGGAACAAATTGCAGCTGACGACGTAGGGGCATAGCAATGCTGCGCCCCTACGTCGTCAGACGATGGTCTACCACTTTCAGGTAACGCGCGCCCAGTGAGAAAAGCGTCAGCCCGTAGGCAACGACGCCCAGACCGGCCAGCCATTCCACCAGCGAGGGACGGTACATGGTGTAAGCCATCGCTGGCGCACCGGGTTGATACGAAACCAACACCAGCAAGCCGGAGAGATTGGTATCCCAGCGGTACGCCACCACGCCGCCAACCACCAACGCCAGCGCAATCATCCGCAGGTTTGGGTTTCGGCGCAGTTTTGAGGTCAGCAAAACGATGATGGGCGCCACTGCGCCGAGTAAAATTTGTATCTTCTCAAAAAACAGGGGAAACGTCCCGAAGGTTTGAGTGGCTCAACCAGTTTTTCGAGGAAGCCTTCGGGACGGTGTTGTTCCATCCCCAAAATATTGGGAAGATACATGGTATTT
>Ga0210033_1000022_pt1 | contig 109176 bp, 98 predicted proteins | sample CryGeymeta201501_FD_185465 | JGI IMG/M metagenome (GOLD analysis project Ga0210033, IMG submission 185465) | Groundwater microbial communities from Crystal Geyser aquifers in Utah, USA - Crystal Geyser metaG 2015-01 (SPAdes) (version 2) | ecosystem: Environmental > Aquatic > Deep subsurface >... | reverse complement strand
AAGCTGAAATTCTCCTTCATGAGTCTTATGCATGAAGCGAATGATAGTGAGGGCCCAAAGAATGTCCAGACATGCTGGTTTACATCTTTAGAATCTAAGGGTTGAACCTAAGGGCAAATTTGCCGTGTTGGCAGTATGCGTCCATTTGACCTTGTATTTATCCATGCTCTTGTTCTTCTTCGAGTCTCGCTTTGAGCTGTGAAAAAACCTCATGTTGGGAGGCCTGGCGGTTGTGGCTGATGTCTGCCTCGCCCAGCGCAATCAGACGTAATAATGCAAGGGCACGCTGATTGCGCTGGTATTGTGTATAGTCTTCAACCACGACAGAAGCGCAACCATTCTGGGTTAGAATCAGTGGTTCGGAACTGTTGCGCAGTTCTTTGATTTGCTGACTGGCTTCGGCTTTAAATTGAGTAAGACTCATGATGTGTTCCTGCATGAAGAACCCCCTTATTCAAACTGAATTCGGTTATATTATGGCTATGGCACGATTCTACAAGATAAAATAGAAGGTAGACGTTTTATTGCAGCTTGCAATTGCTTTATCGTCTTGCATAGATTGCCAGAATGTATCGCACCTTACTTCAGCCGATTCAGTATATTCCAGGTGTTGGTCCCGGAATCGCCAAAAAACTGGCAGGGCGTGGTGTGCAGTGTCTGGGAGATTTGCTGCTGCATATGCCACAGGCTTATGAGGATGACCGTCATATCACGCAGATAGCAGCGCTTGAGGCTGGAAGTGTGCTGCGCGTGCAGGGACGGATTGTGCGTAAACAAGCGCAGGGCTTCGGCCGCAAACGGCAAGTCAGCATGCAGGTGGCCGATGATACCGGTCTTGTGACGCTGAGGTTTTTTCATTCCGGTTACATGATGTCTGATGCCCGTTTGAGCGAAGGGCGCTCGATTACATTGCGCGGCAAGGCTGAGGTGTGGCGTGGTCAATGGCAGATGGTGCACCCCGACTGGTCGATGCCAGAACAGTTTGTGCCGGGATTTTATGCCCGCTACGGCATGCTTGCCGGTTACAACGGGAAACGTATCGGCGCATGGATTGGACATGCGTTGACGATGCTGGATGCGGCTGCATGCAGCCCGCTTGATACGGTGATCGCCGGGTATGCAGGGCATGACAGTAACATGGGATTGCATGAGGCATTGCTGGCCATTCACAAGCCAAACGCATCGGATATGGCATTATCCGAGCAGGCCATGCGCCGCTTGAAGGCGGAAGAATTGCTGGTGTATTTCGCCTTGATGGGCGAGCAGCGCAAGAAAGCTCAGGTGATGGCAGCGCAGTTTGAACAATGGGGCTTGTGCGAACGTTTTTTACAGCAGCTTCCCTACAATCTGACGCCAGCACAGGCTGCGGCCTGGCAGGAGATTCGGCAGGATGTATCAACGGGTAAACGTATGCATCGGCTGTTGCAGGGTGATGTGGGCTCCGGCAAAACCTGGGTGGCCGCACTGAGCATGCTGGCGGCTGTGGGCTCTGGTTATCAGGCAGCTATCATGGCACCGACGGAAGTGCTGGCAGGCCAGCATTTTGAGGTGCTCAGGCCGATGTTTGCCGCATGCGATATCAGGGCTGAGCTGTTGACCGGAAGCACAACGAAAAAGCAGCGCAAAGACATGCTTGTAGCACTGGCTTCGGGTGCGCTGCATGTGGTGATCGGCACGCATGCCTTGCTGAGCGAGGATGTACGATTCCAACAGCTTGGGCTGGCGGTGATTGATGAGCAGCATCGCTTCGGCGTGCGCCAGCGGTGGGGGCTGACGGAAAAAGGGCAGGGCGTGCATTTGCTGGCGATGAGTGCGACACCGATTCCGCGTTCGCTGGCGCTGGCGGTGTTCGGTGATCTGGATCTGAGTGTGATGCGCGGCATGCCGCCGGGGCGGTTGCCGGTTGAAACACGTGTGTATCGCAGTCAGCAGTTGGAAAAACTGTATCAGGGCATGCAGCGAATGCTGGAGAAGGACGGACGCATCTACTGGATTGTGCCGCGAATCAGTCAGGAAGAAGAAGAGTGTGGTGAAATGTCGGTGGAGGCGCGTTTTAAAACCTTGCAGGCGAGGTTTCCGCAGGAGTTGGTCATGCCATTACACGGGCGCATGAAATCAGCGGAAAAACAGGCAGCGCTGGATGCGTTTTCCATGGGCAAAAGCCGGATTCTGGTGTCGACAACGGTGGTTGAGGTGGGCGTGAATGTGCCGGAGGCGCGTTTGATGGTGATTGAACAGGCTGAGCTTTACGGACTGGCTCAGTTGCATCAGCTGCGGGGACGGGTTGGGCGCAGCGATTTGCAGAGTTATGCCATGCTGTTGCCGGGAGCACAGGTGGGCGAACAGGCGTATCAGCGATTGCAGAAAATGGTTCATTGTCATGACGGTTTTGAATTGGCCGAGGCCGATCTGGCACTGCGCGGGGCCGGTGATGCGATTGGCCAGCGGCAATCCGGAGAAGCGGGTTTCCGGTTGGTTGATTTGTCGGTGGATGCATCTCTGATCGAGCAGATTTACCATGAGAATTTGACTTTTGTGGCTTGTGCAGGCGCAGAAGTTATTCGCTTCTGGCGACCCGATGCCGAGTCAGTCGATTAGGGTAGGTTTTCGCTTAACCAGCCTTCGAACAGTTGGCGGATTTCTTGCAGTTGCGGCTTCGTTTCGGCTTCAAAACGCAGCATCAGACAGGCTTCGGTATTGGATGCGCGCAATAATCCCCATCCATAAGGAAATTCAACACGAAGTCCATCGACTTCAATAGGGTGATAACCGATGGCATGAAAATGCTCTTTGGCTTTTTTGATGATGTCGAATTTCAGCGAATCGTCGCAGGTAATTCGAATTTCAGATGTGGTCTCTGCTTTGGGAATGTCGGCAATCAGTTCGGGTAATGTTTTTTGTTCCGCAGTCAGCATTTCCAGAATGCGTAATGTGGCATAAATCGCATCGTCATAACCATAGTAGCGATCGGCAAAGAACATATGTCCGCTCATTTCACCGGCAAGCAGTGCGCCGGTTTCACGCATCTTCGCTTTGATGGGTGAATGTCCGGTACGCCACATGATGGCTTGTCCGCCCGCCTGACGAATGGCTTCATACATGCGGTTGGATGATTTCACCTCTGAAATCACGGTGATGCCGGGACGTGTTTTCAACAGATGCCGTGCCAGCATCAGTAACAGCATATCGTTCCACACCACGTTACCGTGATGGTCAACGACGCCGATGCGATCACCATCACCATCGTAGGCGACACCAAAATCAGCATTTGCATCGCGGACGGCCTGAATAAGGTCTTCAAGGTTTTCACATCTCGAAGGGTCGGGGTGATGGTTGGGGAAATGTCCGTCCGGCTCACAAAATAAAGGGATGACCTCACAGCCAAGGCGCTGCAACAAGGGCACGGCGACAATACCAGTCGGGCCATTACCCGCATCGACCACGATTTTAGCTGGTTTGACCGGCGCTGCCTGCGCACACAGAAAATCCAGATAGTCTTGCATGATATCTATGCTGGTGACTGAGCCTTGCTGCGGCGCGGAAACATGCTGCATTTGCATGCGTCGACGGATTTCCTGAATGTCATCACCATGCAGGCTGTCCCGGCCCTTCATTATTTTGAAACCGTTATCTGCGCCGGGATTGTGGCTGGCCGTGACCATGATGCAGCCGGCGGCTTGCATGTGAAATACGGAAAAATATGCCAGGGGTGTGGGAACCATGCCGATATCGATCACATCAAAACCAGACGCTGTGACGCTGTGTATGATGACTTCGCTCAACTGAGGGCTGGATAAGCGAACATCCCGTCCGATGATGATCGGGTGCTCTCTGGCATCAGGATTGGTTGCCAGTAGCAGGGAACAAAAAGCTTTGCCTAATTGAGCAGCGAATTCAGGTGTGATTTCGCTGCCAGCTTTACCGCGAATGTCGTATTCGCGAAAGACGGATTCCGAAAAGTTAAAGTCCATGGCGAACAATCCTTCTATAACTTAGTGCGCGGGTTTGCCAAACGGGGAAACTTTTTGCTCACCCTCGGCAACACCAACAGCGTCAGTTGCGTTGTTTATGAATGCAGCACGATCTGAAGTTGACTCAGTGTGCTGGACAGGGGTTGGTTGAACTGAGTCGCATCCCTCCAAGGCCAAGGCAGTCAGGCAGAAGATGGAAATATATGACCACATTATTGGGCGAATGTTTGGATGAAATATAATCATAGCGTAAATGATATCCCCTTTAAATTGGCTTGTAGAATAACGTATCCATAAACATAAAGGTATTATTTTAGGGTGCGATGTCGGGCATTTGATTCCGAACCTCTATTTAATTGATGTGCTAAATTTATCCGATGACTGGCGGCGGAATCTATTCAAGCACGAACCTTGTACATCCCTCATATGGGGGTTGTCGCAATATTTATCTTCATCAGGAAGCTGTGTTTCTGCTTTTGAGTGCAACGGTGGCGAGGCGTGGTTTTTTGATTGATTGTGTTATTTGAAGCACCCTCGCAAGGGCGCTCATTGAAGTTGATTCAGTTGATGGCGATTGGTTTTAAGACTCTCCGATGGTTGTTCTGTAAATTCCGAATTGCAATGCGGACATGTGGAGTCAGTCTACAGCCTTTAAATTAAACCGTGGCGTGAAACGTTGGCGGAAGCGGTGGAGGGAGTTGAACCATGGCTGAATATACGCCCAAGAATATGATGGTGACAGGTGGGGCTGGTTTTATCGGCTGCATTTATGTGCGTTATATGCTGGAAACGGATGAGCAGGTTCGTATTGTAAATCTGGATGAACTGACCTACGCAGGTTCACTGGATAATCTGGAAGGGTTACCTGATGAGTCGCGGCATACTTTTGTGCAAGGCGAGAAGGGGTGGGGTCAAGCCCAGTGTCGTTCTCATCATATTTCGACTGATGAGGTGTATGGCACGCTGGAAGTAACAGATCCGGCATTCAGTGAAACGACGCCGTATGCTCCTAATTCCCCCTATTCAGCTTCCAAGGCCGGATCAGATCATTTGGTCAGAGCCTATTTTCACACCTATGACTTACCAGTGACAACAACGAATTGCTCGAACAACTATGGTCCTTATCAGCATGGAGAGAAATTTATTCCGACGGTGATTCGTTCCTGTGTGGAGCAGAAAGCTATACCGGTGTATGGCGATGACTTATATATCCGTGACTGGCTGTATGTGAGAGATCACTTGCTCAGGCATTGATGCAGTGGTGCGCCGTGCTGCGATTGGCGAGGTGTACAATATTGATATTTGCCGTTTGATTTGCCAGCTGATGGATGAGCATAAGCCAGATAATGCAACCGCATGAGAAGCTTATCACGATTGTGACAGATCGCCATGGTCATGACTGGCGTTATGCGATTGATGTAACAAGGATGAATGATGATCTCAGTTGGCAGCCGGATGAAACGTTCGAAACAGGGATTAGAAAAACTGTGAAGTGGTATTTGGAGAAGTGATGCAATTAATCTATATTCAGTCTTCTTGGCTGGTCTTAATTTTTATGCCTGTATCAAGCATTTCGTAAGTCAACATGAATAAAACGCCAGTTGCTTTTTTTGCATATAATCGACCTGAGCATACATTCCGTGCTTTGGCTGCATTATCAAGCTGTAGGAATTTCGAAGAATGCGAATTTTATTTGTATGCTGATGGCCCGAAGACGGATAATGACAGAACGGCTGTTGAAGAAACCAGAAAAGTTTTGCGACTTTGGGCAAAGGAACATAACGCTCAAATTATTGAGCAGCCTGAAAATTTAGGCCTGGCTAGGTCAATCGCTTCGGGGGTCACCGAACTTTGTAAGCAATATGGTCGGGTTGTGGTTGTTGAGGATGATTTGGTTGTAAGTCCAGACTTTTTACATTTCATGATCCGGTCGCTGGATAGATATGAACATGAAGATAAAGTCATGCAAGTTGGAGGTTATACGCTCAGTTCGCCTTTAGGCATTAAAACTGATGCGTTTTTTTTGCCAGTTACAACCACTTGGGGGTGGGGTACTTGGCAGCGATCCTGGGAATTTTTTGAATGGACCCCGGCCAATTTAGAAGCTGCAAAATTTGACGATGATTGGAGTCGATTGTTTGATTTGAATGGAACGTGTTCATTCTATGCAATGCTTGAAGACCGCATGGCGGGTCGCAATGACTCCTGGGGTATTTTATGGTGGTATGCAGTGTCACGTCAAAAGGGATTGGTGGTTTATCCAGTTCATAGTCTTGTTTGGAATGGTGGCTTTGATGGATCGGGTATCCATTGCGGAAGTGGCGATTTTTTGTTGCAAGGCGATTCTTCGGACTATTTGGAGAATAGGCTTCCAAACATATGGTCATTTCCAGATGAAATATGCTATAAGGCAGAACATTTATTGCATCTGGAAACTTTTTTTCGTTCCAGATTGATGGGTAATCAATCAGACTTTGATCGAGCTGACATTAAGCTTAGTCTCATTGCATTAGCAAAAAGGATTCTGAAGAGGCTTAGAAATGCAATTTTTTGATCGATTAAGTCGAAGAGCGATTTCTTGGCTGTTTAGAAAAATAGAAAGAGAGCGTCAGCGTGAAGTTGGAGCAAATCTTTGCCTGTTGGGAGATGGGTCATCTTTATTATCAGAGTCAGAAATCAATAATTTCTCTGGAAGCCCAGAAGATATTTCAATTGGCAAACAATCACACATTCGAGGAAGATTATTAACTTACGGCCATGGAGGTAAAATTTCTATCGGGGACTGGTGTTATGTGGGAGTTCGAACTGAAATATGGTCGATGGAATCAATAGAAATTGGTGACAGGGTTTTAATAGCCCACGATGTAAACATTCAGGATGGAACTGCTCATTCTGTTGATTCGGGAGAGAGACATGCTCATTTTCGGCATATTGTTGAAAAAGGCCATCCTGAACTTGCCTCCGATCTTCCGGGAGTGTCTTCTTCCCCAGTAGTGATTGAAGATGATGTATGGATTAGTTTTGGAGTAACAATATTACGAGGTGTAAGAATTGGTAAAGGCAGTATAGTTGCTGCCGGTTCTATAGTTACACGTGATATACCCCCTGGGATGTTATACCGAAATCAGGTGACTCCAGTGATTACTCCATTACGAGTCTCATAGTTTCATAAAATAACTAAATCGAAGGTGAAAATGTGTCTTTCTTGAATGATATAGCCCGGAAAATTGCTGTCCCTGTTTCTCAACATATTGAAGGTGTAGTACAGCGAGCGATGTCTGCTCATAGGCAACAGATGGATGATCTTATGATTCTTCAGGGACGAGCATTAGCTGTAGAAAATAGCCGTCGTGCACCTCTTACCAGACTTCAGGATGCTGAGTTTAAAGTGTTCTCTCAATTTGGAGAGGATGGAATTCTTCAATATCTGATTCATGAAGCTGGAATAATGAGAGATGAGACTACATTTGTGGAGTTTGGAGTACAAAATTACGTAGAGTCAAATACTCGTTTTTTGTTGATGAATGATCATTGGCGAGGAATGATTATTGATGGAGATAAGCAGTATATGGACTCTGTTCGTAATCAGGATATTTATTGGCGCCATGACCTGACGGCGGTTAATGCTTGGATCGATAGGGATAACATTAACCAATTGATAGGTGACTCTGGCTTCAGTGGTCAGATTGGTATATTGAGTGTTGATATTGATGGGAATGATTATTGGGTTTGGGAGCGTATTGAGGTAGTTAACCCTATTATTGTTGTTGTTGAATGGAACAGTGTGTTTGGTTCACAGCATTCAATATCGGTACCGTATGACCCTTCTTTTCAGCGCGAAAAAGCTCATTACTCTAATTTATTCTGGGGTGCTTCAATTTCCGCTTTCGAACATTTGGGAGCACGTAAAGGATATAGTTTGCTTGGCTCAAACACAGTAGGGAATAATTTATTTTTTGTCAGAAATGATAGACTTGGTCGACTTAATCCGTTGTCTTCTACTGATGCATATGTCGAATCTCGATTCCGTGATTCCAGGGATGCAAATGGAAAGCTGAACTTCCTAGGTGGGGATAGGCGTTGTTTGGAGATATTGGATTTACCTGTCGTTGATGTTGTGAGTGGTGATACTGTATCCATGCGCACTTTGGATTCCCTGCATGACTAATGCTTTTCAAGCGGTAGAGGCTGGGTCTTTGAATCAAATGAGCTGGGAACAAGCAGTGCAGTGGTTGCGTGATCAGCCTGACCAACAAGAACTGGTGCGTGCCTGTTACTTTGACGACCCACTAAATGAGGCCGCTGAGCGGTTCTGGCAAAGTGCCGAGTGGAAAGCGATCGCTGCCTTGCTACCGCCTCCGCAAGGTAAGGCGCTGGATCTTGGCGCAGGGAGAGGTATAAGTAGCTACGCGATGGCCCGTGATGGTTGGCTGGTGACAGCATTGGAACCCGACCCCAGTGAGTTGGTGGGGGCTGGAGCTATCCGCTCGCTGGCTGAACAAAGTGACCTGCCAATCACAGTGGTTAGCGAATATTCCGAAAAATTACCATTTCATGATAATAGCTTTGATGTTGTTAATTGCCGCCAAGTGCTTCATCACGCCCGTGATTTGCAGCAAACCTGTCGTGAAATATTTCGGGTGATCAAGCCTGGTGGCGTGATGGTGGCCTCCCGTGAGCATGTCATCAGTAAGCGGGAAGATATGCAGGCTTTCCTTGATTCTCACCCACTGCATAAATTTTATGGCGGTGAAAATGCATTTCTGCTTGATGAATATTTGTCAGCCATGCAACTGGCAGGTTTGCATGTGCATAAAGCTTTAGCGCCGCTTGATTCACCAATCAACTACTTTCCGATGACCACTGAACAGCATTTCACATACTGTACTGGCCCCACAGCAGGGTTGATTGGGAAATCAATGTCAAACTTTCTCTTTAGCCAAGACCACGTATTTGGTAGAGCCTTGATGAAAATATTGGTTTCTGCATTAAATTATCGAGATCAAACGCCGGGACGCCTATATTCCTTTGTGGGTGTTAAGCCTTTGGCTGAAGGTCAAGACTGATGCTGCAAGACAATGTATCGGAAAAACAATCTGTAAAGAACATTCGCACTTATGAAGCATCAGACGAAGTCTTGGGGCCGATTAATTCAATAAGACTGGCATACCTAGAGATTTACTGGTCGCGACACGTACTTTGGCACCTTTTTGTGCGCGATTTTGTGTCTGGATTCAGACAAAAATTACTTGGCTATCTTTGGATTGTTCTGATGCCCTTGATAGGAATAGCCAGTTTTGTATTCATGCAGTCAACAGGTATCTTAAATCCCGGGAAAACTGAAATTCCATACCCTATCTATGTTTACATAGGAACAACTATTTGGGGGTTACTTATAAATGTACTTACAACCGTTGCAAATGGGTTGATAACTAATAGCGACCTGATTATGCGAACTAATATTCCAAAAATAGGGCTGGCTGTGACAGGTTTGGCTTCAGTTTGTTATAATCTTATTGTTAATTTAGTAGTTCTATTGGTGCTTCTATTAGTTCTTAGTTTGCCACCATCACCATGGGCACTTCTGTATCCTTTGATGATTCTTCCGATTATCATGTTAGGTGTAGGAATTGGACTTATTTTATCGGTGGTTGGTGCTGTTGCACGAGATATGACAGGTATGTTTACCACCGTGATCAACCTTCTGATGTATGTGACTCCCGTGATTTATACAGCACAATTTTCAGAACCATTACTCAAACTAGTAGTTCAGTGGAATCCACTTACCTATCTGGTTGATGTCCCGCGTAGCCTATTTATGTTAGGTGAAATGCCAAATCCAATAGGATACTCACTGGCTATCCTTTTTTCAGTTGTAGTAATGAGCCTGGGTATTCACGCATTTTACTTAATCAAAGATAAAGTGGCGGAGCGACTATGAGTGATAATGAATGGGCCATCCGTGCCGAGGGAATTTCAAAAAAGTTCGGTCTTACTTTGCGTCAATCTATGAAATTTGGCTTGCGAGATGTTGCCCGTAAACTTGCAGGTCGCCTTAGTACCAGCAGTGTGTTGCGTGAAGGAGAATTCTGGGCTGTAAATGATGTCAGTTTTGAGGTTCGAGGCGGAGAAGCACTCGGCATCATGGGGGTCAACGGCTGTGGTAAAACAACATTGCTACGCATGCTTAATGGCGTGTACGCCCCAGATGCAGGGCGAATTCAAATGAAAGGCCGGGTAGGCGCGATGATTGCTGCTGGGGCGGGTTTTGCTCCTATGCTCTCTGGTCGCGAAAATGTTTATGTTAACGGTACATTACTTGGTCTTACAACCAAGGAAATCGATGGCTTGATGGATGAAATTATTGCTTTTTCGGAACTCGGGCACTTTATTGACCTGCCTGTAAAAAATTACTCTAGTGGAATGTATGTCCGACTCGGTTTTGCCATCGCAGCATTAAGCAGTCCAGATGTATTACTGATGGATGAGGTACTGGCAGTTGGGGATCTTAATTTCCAAAAGAAGTGTTTTGAACATATTCTTAAGTTAAAACGACAGGGAACAGCAATTATTCTCGTTTCACACTCTCCCGGAGCTATCTGGTCTGTTTGTGATCGAGGCTTGTTTATGGATCGAGGAAGAGCACTTGTCGATGGTTCAGCAGAGGATGTTATTCGTGCATATGATGATCAGAACTCACGGAATTCCGTCACATCAAATGCACAATTCGACAAAGCCGTCGCAGAGCACGAAGGATCTTCTAAAGATGGTGACACAAAAGCCGAATACGGTCATTCAAAAGGTGGCACTGGGGATGTGGTTTGCAACAGCGTTAGTATTCATAGTGAGAACAGTGCTGTTCAAACAGGTGAATTCAAATTTGGTGAATCCTTTCTAATTTCTGCTGATATTGAAGTATTGCAGCCTCAGGAAAACTTACTTCTCCGATTCACTATTGATGCGGTGCATTACAGGTTTATTGCAACAATAGATAGTTATGAACAAGGCCTTCATTTGAAAACCGTACCACCAGGACGTTATCAGCTTAAGGTTCAGGTTCAGAACCCTAACTTTCGACCAGGAGCTTATACACTTAACGTTGGTATCACGAGGAAAGAAGTGGGGGTACATCTATTCTACTGGTTTAGTGCAGCCCGATTTATCGTTACACACCCCAATGATATATTCCTTTATGCAGATAATAATGCAGTCATGTATCTTGATAGCACATTCTCATTAACACCCATTGAAATCGATGATTCGGGCATGATTTTTTCAGTTTCGAGAGTTGACTAATATGAATGATGTCCAGGCCAACTGCCAAGATGTAAAAAATATATTTACTGTCCCTCGTGAAAATATCAGAGGTATTCGGCCTCCAAAGTTGAATCTCGGATTTATTTGGGAGTTTATTCGAGATGGCAGAACCCCTGCACGGGCAATGACTGATCAGGCTATGCGATCATTATTACCAGCTCTTGAAGGAACAGGGGAAATTATTGAACTGGGAGCTGGTGGGGATTATTACAAGGCGTATGTTCAACCTGATCAGCAGTATATCACAAGCAACCTGTTCCCCGGCAGCGATTTGATATTGGATATGACAAGCCTTGATTTGGAAGGAAATTCTGTAGATGCATTGGTTTCAGTGTTTGCTTTAGAGCACTTGTTTGATTTTGAAGCCTCTTTTCGGGAGCAGTACCGAGTACTAAAGCCAGGTGGAAGACTACTTTTAATTGTGCCATTTATGTATTATTACCATGCAGCACCAGATGACTACTTTCGTTTTTCATCTTCGGCGCTTGATAAGCTTTTGGAGCCATTCGATATAATTGTTAGGCAACCTCTTGGAGGGCGGTGGCTTCTATTTGCAGAGTTTCTTCATGAAAAGAAGGAAATGGGTTCAAGCCTTGGTTCTTTTTCACGATTATTGCTTAGGTGCTTGGCGTTACCTTTCCTTACATGTGCATTGAAGAATCATGATCCTCAATATGCTGTTGGATTTTCATATTTATGTGAGAAACCTCAGTGATATTCTCGAATATTATCCATCGCATAAGACAGCACCTTTCTCACTTGTTAAGAATAGTTGCTGATAAACTATGGGACGAATCGGTTAGTAAAAAGCAAGGGTCTGCCCCCTATTCATCTGAAGGATGGGATCACATTCCTCAAGGTCAATATGACTATGTTCCTAAGGGTACATACATTTATGGTCAAGCAGATAAATTTTTACTTGTTCCCAAGAATCGCTATCGTACAGTACTGTTGCCTGATCAGTCGCGAAGCGCTGCTCTTGGTGTTGGCTGGATCACCGAGGATAACTCGGCACAGGGTTATGACGAGCTGTGGGGCGATGCTACAAATTTAGAAAGTTTTCGTAGCGAGGCTGATCATGTTCGGGATAAGTTGACGATTGAGATTATTGATCATATCGAAGCCTTTATACAGCCGAATGCGCAGGTGGTAGATATTGGGTGCGGTATAGGCGACCTACTAGGCGAAATTCAAAAACGGCGACCATCGGTTGGGGTCTGTGGACTGGACTTCTCAGCCAAAGCAGTTGAAGGCGCACGAAATGCTATGCCTGATGGCGAATTTATTCAGTTCGTTATTGAACAGACACTGCCCTACGAGTCCGACTCGTTTGATGTGGTGTTATGCACGGACGTTCTTGAGCATTTGGAGCACCCTAGGCTGGTGGCATCAGAACTGGTGAGAATTTGTAGAGCGGGCGGGATGGTTGCTATCGTGGTTCCGGATGGTGATGTCGATCAGTTTTTCGGTCATTACTGGTTTTGGAATGAGCAAAGCTTTGCAGCCCTGCTATCCGAGTGGGATGCCAAAGTTACTCGCCTGCCGGAAACTCGCGAGTTTATTGCCTGCATCTCTGTAGTTTTCGTAGGGGCTGGCAGCTATGTTTGATAAGCTATTGGCATTTTTTGAGCGGATTCAAATCTCCTGTGTTGCACGTTTGATGCGAAGTCTTGCTAAACGTAGCCTTGATCATAGTGCAATACCAGATCAAACACTTTCTGGTTTGTTACCATTGTGGAATCAGTTGGTTGTTTCAAGAAGTGTAGCAATGAAACCAGAATTGGTTGCGGAAAGTTTGGCTGCTTTGCTGAATGGCCAACCGCTCTCCACATCTATTGATTTGGCTCGTTCTTTATTAATTGAACAATTTCCGCCTGAGGCTTGGCCACTTATTCCTTCGATGAATAAACGTGATGCTCCTGTTATGAGTACATGGACATTTCAAAACGAGGTCATGGAGTGGGATATCGCTGCTAACGAACTGGTGCTGGATATCGGTTCGGGCGGTTGGCCATTCAAGCGAGCAAATCATCTGGCGGATAAATTTCCAGATCAAACTACTCACCGTGTTGAGAATATGGTGCGTGACGAACGGCCATTTTTTGAAGTTGATCTTGAATATTTACATTTTGATGATCAAACTTACGATTTTGTTTTTTGTTCTCATGTGCTTGAGCATCTGGATAATCCCGGTCAGGCCATGCGTGAATTGATGCGTGTTGGGCTGCGTGGTTATATTGAGGTGCCAACACGGCTGTCGGATGTAATGTTCAATTTTACACGATTGCCAAATCATCATCGCTGGCATGGTATGGTGTTAGATAAAACACTGGTGTTAGTTGAATGGAATGAATGGGAAAGGCGTGATCTGGGAAATCAGTTTTTTGATGCGCTACAGAGTGAATTCTCAAACGCATTTCAGGATTTCTTTGAACACAATCGTGATCTGTTTTTTACCTCTTATCACTGGGAAGGGGTGATAAACTTTTTAATCATTGATAAGCAAGGGCGAATTATAGATTCGTCGGGAGGCAATGTTAATGCATGACTTCGATATGCGTGATATACGTTGCGTAGCTTGCGGCGGTGAGAATGTCACTCGTTCTAAAGGTGATGAGTCAGCGTTTCAATGTTCCGAATGTGCATTGACATATCAACGGGTTTGGGGGGTACCATTCTTCGGTCAGTATGAAGGGGAAGATATTCCCGGTTTGATTGAAATTGCTGCGAATGTTGTTAACAGAGGCAAGTTCGGTGTTAACCCTGAAGTGGTGGAGGATTGGGAGAGATTGTTATCGTCCTATGATCAATCGGAAAACAAGTCTGAGTTTATTAAAAGCAATCCTAATGCGCAGTCCCCATTCTTGTTGAATCGCTATGGCGAATGGCAGGAAGTAACGCACCTGACGCGTGATTTGGATTTACAAGGGTGCAAAGTTTTGGATATGGGTGCTGGTCTAGGGTTTGACAGCCATCGCCTATCAATGTTGGGGGCTGATGTAACAGCATTGGAGTTTTCGCCAGTGTTGGCCGAATCAGGTCAGCTTAATTTTCCGAAAATCCGTTGGATTGGTGGGTTTTCTCACTGCCTTCCCTTTAAGAAGGCTAGTTTTGATGCTGTTTTTTGCAATGCAGCGTTACATCATATGCGCGATATCCCGGCTGCAATTTCCGAAGCATTGCGTGTATTGCGTCCAGGCGGGGTATTGATTACCACGTGTGATTCATTCCGGCCTAACGACTCTGATGATGAGGCAGAGTTAAAAGTTTTTGATAGCGATCCTACAGTGTTACTTGGTGTAAACGAAGGAATCCCAAAATTCACTGATTTTGTTTCAACACTGCATTTACACCCGAATTTATTGGAAGTGGAGTTGTATACACATACACTTTATAACACTTTTGCAACGTTGACGGAGCTGACACGCTGGGACTGGAATAAAGATGAGGCCATGTTGTCTAAACGCAACGGCTCATTGGCTATGCGGGTGCGCCTTAAAAGTTGTTGGCCGGAGCCCGACAGGCTGCAAGTAAATAATGTGTTGGCCGCCGATAAGTATGTGTCGTGGATGAGCTCTGCGGCCGTTGCCGTAGCAAAGCTGGCATCATTGATGCCGTCACATTATGTTGATTTACCCTTTCCTGGAACTAAGGGTTCGAAATTTGAGTTGCTCAACGGTTGGCGTGCACCCAAGCCATTTCACCAGGCTCGGATAGCATACCAACGGGGGCGCTGGTTTCTGAGCCGCTCAGCGGAACAGGATACAATTATCTTTGATCTGGGACTTCCTACTGCAAGTGCTTCCAAAGTTGGTTCATTGGCTGTGCTGCTGAATGGTGATGTCTGTGGTGATTTTCCAGTTAGTCAAGGTGGCTGGAATCGCGCATCGCTGGATGTTTCTCATATCCCGATGGGTCAGGTTTTTGCGGTTGAAATACAACGAAATGCTGGGGAAGGGGATTCTTTAGATGAGGCATCTTTTGTTGTGCGTAATCGCCGTTTTATTTCTACTCGGAAGCTTCCAGCACTATCGGAAAGGGAAGAGTTGCACGAGCCTAGCGAAGCAACTGTGTTTGCAATCATACCTGTCTTTAATCGCCTTTGTTTTACGCTTGAGTGTATACAAAATCTAAAAGATCAGAGTTACAAATCTATCAGAATCATCGTGGCGGATGGCGGTTCCACGGATAACACTGTAGAGACTATTCACGCCAAACATCCAGATGTGCTAGTGCTGGAGGCTGAAACAGAGTTGTGGTGGGCTGGTTCCATGGCGATGGGAATTGATCATGTTATGATTGAAAGCCAAGATGAAGAAGATTGCGTTTTGATGATTAACAACGACACGCAGATACCTGAGGACTATGTGGAGACATTGATTCTAGCCTCCCAAACTTATGATGCTGCGGTTGGTGCATTGGTAGTTGATAGTCGTGATGCAAGCCAAGTGTTGGATGCGGGGGAATATATTGATTGGGCAAGTTATTCATTTCCGGTAAAGAATGACATCGATGTCGATGAAAGTTTTTGCGATGATGTGGATGTACTGCCTGGGCGAGGAAGCTTAGTTCCATTACGAATGATTCGCACTGCAGGAAATGTGGATGCAAATATGTTTCCCCACTACCTGGCAGATTACGAGTTTTTTTATCGCCTTAAAGAACATGGTTTCCGAATGGGCATTTGTTACGAAACGCGTATACTTGCACACATTGAAGAAACTGGAATTATACCGAGTAACGGAATATCCGGATTTAGTACCATTTGGCGCGAACTTTTTTCCCGACGTTCGATGAGTAATATTGTTGATCACTGGCGTTTTGTTGGCCTCCACGCTCCAGAGCAGTATCGTGTAAATATACAGCTCAGTTTGATGCGACGAGTACTTGTTGACCTTACGTTGCGCACGCCTCTCCGACCTTTATTTATACCACTGTATTGGTTGAGGTGTTTACCAAGGCGTATATTCTCTCTTATTCAAGGGCAGCGAAGAACATTTGCTCTATTTGCTCGTGCCATCAGAGAAGATGGTATCAGCGTGCTTTGTAATCCACAAAAATTTCCAGGCTTGATTCGTATGCCACTTTATCTTGTGGCTTCTCCCGGACCTCTTAATCGTGTAACTATTGAACAACAGGGGCTGGTTGTTGATGAACTGCTCACTCAGGGGATATTGCGCAGCCTAAGAGTGAACGAATGGTACGCATTGGAAACGCTCGAATTCTCCGATAAGCCCGAAGCTACAAAATTAAAGCGTTTTTTTTGGTCTGCATGGAATCCACTACGTAAGTTCACTAATTCACATGCATGGAAAGATTTGCTGAAAAAGGTCGAAACATGAGCAAGCCATTGAGGCAACTTACGATTGGCATCGAGTTGATTGATGATCCAGCCTGGATGGGTGGAACGCTCTACCTAAGAAATCTAGCGATATGTCTTGCTCGTTTGCCTGAGTCTGAGCAGCCGCAGGTGCGCTTGCTTGGTGCCCCTGACGTTGTATCGCGCTTTCTTGCTGAATGGGGTCATTTACAGATTTTTAACTCAACAGTAGTAGATACCAAGTTGGGGCGATTTTTAGGGCGCATTGGCTTGCCTGCGAAGGCAGAAGCACCAGTTGATGTGGTCTATCCAGGATTTGGTACCCAAATTCCTAGAGCGGTTACGATACGCTGGATTCCAGACTTTCAACATCGTTATCTACCTCACCTTTTCTCATCCACCGAAATAGCTGCTCGGGACAAGTCCATAGGAGCGATTGCGGAGCAACCGGGCGTGGTGATTTTGAGTAGCGAAGTAGCTGCAGAAGATTTTTGTCGTTTTTATCCCGGTCACAGGGCAACACCTCGTGTTTGGCATTTTTGTTCGCAGCTGGATACCACCAAGCCTGCATCTCACAGATCACTTGAGCAGTATAATCTACCTGAAAAATATCTCTATCTGCCGAATCAGTGCTGGGTGCATAAAAACCACATCACAGTTTTGAAAGCTCTGGCTCGATTGCGCCGGGAATATGGCATGATCGTCCCTCTGGTTTGTACTGGTGCTCAGTCTGACCATCGTAATGAAATACATTTTGCATCTCTGATAAAGTTTATCGAGGATAGTGAGATGACCGATCAAGTTTATTTATTGGGTTTGATTGATCGAAACGATCAGGTGAATGTATTACGCCACGCAACAGCCGTGGTTCAGCCCTCGTTGTTTGAAGGTTGGAGTACGGTAGTAGAGGATGTTCGTGCGACTGGCCGCCCCATTTTTCTATCCGATATTTCAGTACACCGCGAGCAAGCGCCGAATACCTGTTTTTTCTTTTCGCCAGAGTCGGATGAACAACTTGCATTAATGTTGTTGGACAGATGGTCTGATATGCAATCAGGCACTGACCCCTTAGCAGAGGAGATTGCACGAGTAGAGTTGAAAACAAGAATTTTAGAGTCGGCGCGGGTATTTTGTGATATTGCACAAAATGCACGGACCAACCAAATATATTGAAATTCAGCATACTATATTTAGAGAGTGATTTATGATTACTAGAATAATTAATCGGTTAAAGAGAGTTATTCGACCGAATGTGTTGCAAGATATAGCTCTCGAGGCTGACCTGCTGTCTCAGCGAGGGATGGTGAATCGATTGCTTCAGGAACCACATTGGGAACGTAAAATTGAAATCTATAATTGCTATGAATATTCAAGTGAGCAGGGCGTTTGGCTAAAAAAGAAGTCTAAGTATAGAGTGTCTGATACAGCGTGTGCAGATGTACTGTTAAGTGGGCAGGAATTAAAAAAAATAAATTATGGCTGCGGGGGGAACCTTAAAGAGGGGTGGTTAAACGTCGATTTATTTCCAAATGATGCGCCTAATTACAAGCTTATTAATTTACTTGAAAAGCATCCATTCCCAGATAACACGACACAGTTTGGTTTCTCAGAGGATATGCTTGAACACTTGAATCAAGCAGAATCAATTTTTCTTATAAGTGAAATTTACCGGACTTTGGCAATTGGCGGGGTGTTGCGCTTAAGTTTCCCGGGGTTGGAAGGCGTCTTAAACAGACATTATTTGCCAGCGTCAGAGCTTAGGGTGAGGCAAGGCGAATTTGAGGCATATGCATTTTGGGATCATATTCATTTCTATTCAAAAGAAGAGCTATGCCTTGTGGCTAGACACATAGGGTTTAAAGAAATTGAGTTCGTTGAGTATGGGAAATCCAAACATTCTGACTTGTGTGGTCTAGATACGCGCTTTACCCAAATTGGTCTGAATACATATGTTGAGTTGACAAAGTGACCCTCCCCCTTCTTTTTCTTCACGTGCCAGGAGGTCTGCTTGAAACTTTCCTTCTGACTTTGAGTATGGCACAGGTATTGATTAGCATTACTGGAAATGATGTTTCTAGGGTTTTAACAGGTCGTTTGGTTTGAATACATCTGATTCGATCCGTGATACTGTGAAAGCAGCGAGTCTTATTGTTGAATTTATGGAGGATGCTAACTGGCTGGGTGGTTCGGTCTATATAGAGAATTTATTATCCACCCTTTCATTATTACCAGAAACATCCCAGCCAAAAGTTGAGCTTCTTTTTCTTTCGTCTCCTAACTCGCCGACTGCCAGGCGGTTGTTGAGTTATCCGATTGTCCAGAATAATGGAGATGGGCTTGATCTTCTCAATGAAATGGTGGTGATCATGCGTGGCTTCTATCGCCGAATTGGTATGCGATTTCCATGCCTTCGTTACTTGTCGTTTTCTGCAAGGAAAGGGGTTTATTTCCCGGTTTTCGACATATCGCAACCGAGGCGTAGAAACCTTTATTGGATTCCTGACTTTCAGCATCATTATCTTCCAGAGTTATTTAGTGCTTCAGATCTGGAACGAAGAAATCATCGATATGAGAGAATTGCTCAGGCTGAAGGAATTCTGTTGTTATCCAGTCAGTCTGCTTTAAAAGACTTCAGACGATTTTATCCCAATGTAAGCGTGGAACCTCGTGTCTGGTCATTCTGCAGCAGTGTTAAAGTAGACGATTCCGAGAGCTATCATTCTGTTCTGGAGAAATACAGTTTGCCCGCTAAGTTTTTATATGTGGCGAATCAGTTTTGGATGCATAAGGATCATAATACGTTATTTGAGTCATTGAGGCTATTGCACGAAAAAGGAATTGATGTTCCGGTCGTTTGTACCGGGAAAGAAGAGGATCCGAGAAATCCGGAGTATTTTTCTTCACTGTGTGAAAAGTTGGCCCGTCATTCAGTTAAACAGGTGTTTTTTCTCGGGATTATACCACGCAGTGAACAGATTCAGTTATATCGTTTTGCGGCAGCGGTTGTTCAGCCCTCCCAATTTGAGGGATGGAGCACGGTTATTGAAGATGCTAAAGCTTTAGGCCGCCCTATTATCGCTTCAAGTATTGATGTGCACAAAGAACAACTGCAGTGGGTTGAAAATGTACATTTGTTCAGAGCATCTGATCCAGTACATCTTAGTGAATGCATTGAAGTGTTATGGCCTGATTTGACAAGCGGCCCGGATATGGGTGCAGAAAAGTTGGCGGCGAAACGAAATGATATAAGGCGTATTGAATCAGCAAAAGCTTTTATGGTAATAGTTGAGGAGGCCATGACCTATCCTCAATGTAGAAAAACGTAAAGGGTGAACGAATAATGTGCGGAATTAGCGGCTTGATTTCTCGTTACGCGATTAACGAAACTGATGCATCAGTGGTCAGGAATATGAATCAGAGACTTGAACATCGAGGACCTGACTCTGAAGGATTCTTTTCTACAAAGCATGTGATGCTGGCGATGCGCCGCCTTTCTATTATTGATCTTGCAGGTGGCAAGCAGCCGATCTTCAATGAAGAAGGCGATAAAGCAATTGTATGCAATGGGGAGATATACAATCACCATAAATTACGAGAGGAGCTTGAATCTCTTGGTCATCATTTCTCTTCTAATAGTGATGTTGAAACTGTTTTGCATGCTTATGAGGAGTATGGGATTGATTGCTTACAAAAGCTGCAGGGTATGTTTGCATTTGCATTATGGGATGGAGCAGCGAAGAAGCTGTTGATTGCACGTGACAGGATGGGAGAAAAACCTTTATATCTGCATCAGGATGAAGGTGGGCAGTTATGGTTTTCCAGTGAATTGCGCAGTTTGACCGAGGCGATAGCAAGCCCACAATTAACTCCTGAGGCATTCAATCTCTTTTTGAGCTTTCAATATATTCCAGAACCATTGACGCCGCTAAGAAATGTTGATGTGCTGCCAGCAGGTCATTATATTGAGCTTGATTCTGAATCAATCGTGATCAATCCAAAACCTTTTTGGGATATGACTCTGGCACATGCAGATCCTTCACAGCCAGTGATAGTGACTGAGGAAATTCTTGACAATGCCTGTCGCATGATGGGATGTGCCGATGTGCCTGTTGCTATAGCTCTTTCAGGAGGTATTGACTCTAGTCTGGTTGCTGCGCTTACCGCGCGCCATTATCCGGGGCAACTGCATGCTTTTACGATTGGCTATAAAGGTCGTCCGGCTACTGATGAACGAGCATTCGCTGCTACTTTGGCAAAAGAGTTGGGGATTGGATTTACCGAAGTTGAAATTGAAACATCGGATGTCATCGAAGGATTTCCAGCCTTATTGGCGGCAATGGATTCACCTATTGGAGATATTGCTGCTTTTGGTTATTACTCGGTATGCAAGGCAGCAAGGGAGGCTGGATATCCGGTGCTTCTCTCGGGGATGGGCGGAGATGAGTTTTTCTGGGGATACGAGTGGGTGCGAGAAGCTGTTGTAAGGAATGAGAATATTCTGGCAGGTAATACGACAAGGCAGCCATGGTGGAAACGATTGTTTTTCAAGGAAAAGCCGCAATATCCTGATTTCTTTGGAGTACACCCCGATTTATGTAATGGCGATGGGTGGTCCCGCTCACTTATGCCCTCTAAAATGCGTGAAAGTTTAATTGCTGGCTACTGGCTTGATCAGGCTTCTTTGGATCTATCCCGTCCGGTTCATCAAGCGGTTTCGGAATTGTTAAATCGAACATGGTTACGGTCAAACTGTCTGGCTTTGGTTGACCGCATGGGCATGGCACACTCGGTAGAGGTAAGGTTGCCATTGCTAGATGTGGAGCTCATCAATCGAGTTGCAGGGATGCGTAACGATGGATTGGTGGACTGGATGAAACCTCATAAATGGCTGTTGGTTGAGGCGCTTAGCGATGCGCTTCCCAGAGAAGTTCTTTCACGTAAGAAGCAGGGATTTACTCCGCCGATTAGTGAGTGGATGAATGGTATTATCAAGCGTTTTTCCCCTTTGATCACTGATGGAGCACTGCTTCGCCAAGGATTGTTGGATTCAGAGCTTTTGAAAAGTAAATGGTCTAGCTTTGATCTTCCTTTTCAATATAAGCTAACATTGCTTGAGTGTTGGGTGAGGTTACATATAGAAATGCAGTCTGTTGATGGGCTGCTGAAAAGGTGATTTGCTAATGTCTGAAAAGAAAACTGTAATTGTTACAGGTGCTTTTGGAACCATCGGCCGGCAAGTTGCTTCAGCACTGGCTTTATGCGATTGGTACGTGGTCGGCGTAGGCCATGGACGATGGGGCGTTGGTGAGCAGAACAAGTGGGGAGTATCTGTTTGGAATGAAAGGGATATAACTTTAGAAAGCCTGCGTGAATTAGCGGTGAAACCGGCACTTGTCGTTCATTGCGCTGGTAGTGGCGATGTCGGGGCCTCAGTAAGATCACCTCACACAGATTTTATTCGTACTGTAACAACTACTGCTGCAATGCTTGAGTTTTTAAGAAACGACTGCCCCGATGCATCGTTTGTTTACCCTTCAAGTGCGGCTGTATACGGAGTGGTAAATCAATTTCCAATGAAAGAGGGGGTCTCTGGACAGCCTACCTCGCCGTATGGCGTTCATAAGAAAATTGCCGAAGAAATGGTGGTTGAATATGCGCGCCTATTTGGTTTGAAAGCTTCTGTAGTTCGTTTGTTTTCAGTGTATGGGGAAGAGTTCCGTAAGCAGTTGCTGTGGGATGCATGTCAGCGAATTTCTTTGAACGAGTCTTTGTTTTTTGGAACTGGCGAAGAAACGAGGGATTGGTTACATGTTGACGATGCTGCTCGACTTTTGATTCAAGCGGGAAATTACGCTTCATCGTTATGTCCGATTGTTAACGGGGGATTCGGAGAGTCTGTCTCGGTTAGAAATGTATTAACTGATATATTTCGGTTGATGGGCCGAAATGATCAGCCAAGCTTTTGTGGAACCCAGCGGCCTGGAGATCCAGTTCACTATCATGCTGATATTGGGGAGGCTTTGGCTTGGGGGTGGCGGCCTGAAGTTTCCTGGAAAGATGGTTTGGCTCGGTATGTTTCTTGGTTCAGGAAGGAACATGATTTAGATTGAGTCTAGGAGGCTGTCCGAAAATAGGAAGCGTCGCGAGGGAAAGCGTGGTTGAGTCAGTTTTTCCGCAGTAGGTTTTTCTATTCTCGGACAGGCTCCTAGGAGTCTGTCGGACTTAGGCAGCTGTAGCGAGAAATAGCAGGATTGAGTTGGTTTTTAGCATTGATTCGAGGCGAATGACGGGTCTATTTAACGAGAATCAAGGCGAAAACTGGCCAATATCCGCTTTTCCGCAGTAGATTATTCTATTCTCGGACAGCCTCCTAGCATTTTTGGCTCTTTTTTTGTGGGCGATAGGTGTTGATTAGCCCCAATGTTGGTAAATAGGTGTGTTTGAAAATGGAGTAATGGCTTTGAATTTTTTATGGACTTTACTTGCTGTACAGATGAGTGATCCTAAGGCTTTGAGATGAAAATTACAGTTGTAGGCTCAGGATATGTTGGCCTTTCCAATGCGATTTTACTAGCTCAGCATAATAAGGTGGTGACTTTAGACATCATGCCTGAGAAAGTGTCGATGCTTAATTGTAAGGAGCTCCCGATAAAAGATCGGGAGATGGAATATTTTCTGAAAAATAAACAGCTTGATTTTCGCGCTACTCTGGATAGAGCGGATGCATACTCAGATGCAGATTACATTATTGTTGCCACTCCTACAGACTATAATCCTGTAACTAACTTTTTTGATACGTATTCAGTTGAGTCAGTTATTCATGATATTATGAAATTTAACTCAAGCGCTTCGATAGTGATTAAGTCGACTGTTCCGGTAGGCTTTACGGCATCACTTCGAAATAAATTTTCATGTGATCGATTGATATTTTCTCCAGAGTTCTTACGTGAGGGTAGTGCTTTACATGATAACCTTTATCCCTCGCGGATTATCATTGGACAGAACTCCAAGAAGGCGGAAAAGTTTGCGGATCTTTTGAAAGAAGGAGCCATTAAGAAAGATATCCCTGTATTGTTCACTAATTCAACTGAAGCAGAGGCAATCAAGCTTTTTGCTAATACTTTTTTGGCTATGAGGGTTTCTTATTTTAACGAACTTGATACCTATGCTGCTACTCATGGTCTGGACACTCGGCAGATTATTGATGGTGTGGGATTAGATCCTAGAATTGGTAACCATTATAACAATCCATCTTTTGGATATGGTGGATACTGTCTTCCTAAAGATAGTAAACAATTGCTGGCAAATTATAAAGATGTTCCACAGAATATTATTTATGCAATTGTTGAGTCAAATTCAACGCGTAAAGATTTTATAGCAGATTCAGTTATTCGTATGAATCCCAAAGTGGTAGGGGTTTATCGACTTATAATGAAGGCCGGATCGGATAACTATAGATCATCAAGTATTCAGAGTATTATGAATCGAATTAAAGCAAAAGGAATTCATGTGATCGTATATGAACCAACGCTGAATGAAGCAGAATTTTCACGTTCGCCTGTAGTTAATGACTTGCTTTTGTTTAAATCTAAATCCGATGTGATTGTTGCTAACAGAATGAATGAAGAATTGTCTGATGTTTCTGAAAAAGTATATACCAGAGATTTGTATGGTAATGGTTGAATTTAGCTCTAACATGTTTTTAAAATATCTTTGCGAGGCTTGTCTTTTGTTTGAAAAGGAGGCGTTTGATTGATATCAATAGCTATTCCTGTTTATGGGCAGCAACAGTTCATAGCTACAGCCTTGGAAAGTGTCAGGTGCCAATCAGTAAGTTATGAAGTGGCGGTGATGGATGCAACTCCTGATGATTCTGTTCAGATGATATTGGATCAATATGCTGAAATTATTGCTTATAGCCGACATGGAAAAGATGATGGTCAAAGTTCGGCAATTCAGGAGGGTTGGGATAATACTTCTGGAGAGATTGTTGCTTGGCTTTGTGCTGACGACTACTACTTTCCCAATACTTTGGAGCTTGTGAATGATTTCTTTGATTCGCATCCTGAAGTGGATGTTGTTTATGGTGACAGTATGTTTGTAGATGCAAGTAGTCATTTTAAAATGTATTTTCCTGCAATTGAAAACGATGCGTCTTGTTTGCCAGTCCGTGATTGCATTGCTCAGCCATCGTGTTTTGTCCGGAGAAAAGCATTGGAAAGCGTAGGAGGTCTGGATGTTACTATGCACTATATTATGGACTGGAATTTATGGATTCGTCTCTATAGAAGTGGCGCAAAATTTCATCACATGGAAAAATGCCTTTCTGTAACACGTGTTTATCCTGAAACGAAAACAAACGGTATGTCATATGACCGCTATTGTGAAGTCAATCATCAATTAAAACAGGGAGCCTCATTTTCAAGGCGTGTCAGAGGATTACTAGGAATGTTTTATTGTGATTTGGCAGAAAATAAAAAGAACTTTGCTTCAGATGTTGTTTTTTCATTGCTAACATGGGGGGTGTATGCTGAAAGTAAAATTTTTAGAACCAAAGCCAAATACAAGTATGGTTTGGAATTGTGGACAAACAAGATCATCGATACCTGCGAAATAAATCAACCATGGTATCATTCAAAATCTCCGAAAGTCGTTTCCCTCACGGTGCTTCCGAATGTTGAAGTAACCTTAAGTGTGAACGGTCATCAAGTCATGTGTAATCACCTTGATAAGGATGCTGCACAGTTGTTTACCATTCCCGATAATCTTGCTAAGAATGAGCATAAAATGTGGCGTTTTCAGTTGCGAGTAGATGAACCATGTCGATTAGTCTCTTTTGTAGTGATGTGAAAGAGTTTCCTGAAGTTGTAATTATTCTTGCTTCTTTTAATGGTGAGAAATTTCTGTTGGATCAGATTCGAAGTACGGAAGTTTTCTCGGATAATAATTGTCAGTTGTTGATTCGTGATGATGGATCGTTTGATGCTTCATCTGAATTGATAAAGATGCTTAGTGTCCAATACCAGAATATTGAGTTTGTTGAGGATCGAAACGGAAACCTTGGGGCGGCAGAAAGCTTTTTCCTGCTTTTAGGGCGTGCTTATGAAAGTGGAGCAACCTTCATTATGCTGGCAGATCAGGATGACGAGTGGTTACCAGGAAAGAAAAACATCCAACTTGATTTAATGCGAACCTTTGAACGGAATCATCCAAACTGCCCTTTGCTGATTCATTCGGACTTAGAAGTAGTAGATAATTCTCTCAAGCTGATATCACCATCGTTAATGGAATATAATCAAATAGAACACGAATACTTTGATCCATTAAAAGTTTTGTTAGCCCAGAACTTTGTCACTGGATGCACAGTTGTTGTCAATAAGGCTTTGCTTGATGTTGCTTTACCAGTTCCAAAGGAAGCTGTTATGCATGATTGGTGGCTTGCTTTGTGCGCAGCCAGTTTTGGGAAAATAGAATATATTGATAAGCCACTAGTGAAATATCGCCAACATGCTTCAAATGAAGTGGGTGCTAGAAACTTCAGAAGTTTTCTAAATCCATTTAAGGTGAGTTGGTTGGCTTCATGGTTGAAAGGTCGATCTAATCTGGAAAAATCTGTGCATCAGGCCCATGCTTTGGCAGATCGAATTAAAAGGCATGATCCGGGAAATAGGAATTTAGAATTAATTGAGGCTTATTCAAAGTTGTTGGATGAAACTCCAATTGGGCGTTTGATGAAACTAAAGGCATTGGGAATTCATGCGCAGTCAAATTTGCGTCATTTGTTGTTGGTTTCGAGGTTGTTCTTTTGTAGAAAATCTACTGACGTATACGATTAATAGTGTTCGAACATTCTGAATGTTTCTTTGGTTGGTAAATTAGGATAATTAGGGGAATGATTTTGGAGAAGATTGAATGTACTTTCATTATTGTAAACTTTAATGGAGGTGTGCTTTTGACTGATTGCGTGAAAGCATGCCTGGCTTCATCGATATCACTTCTGGTATTAGTTTCTGATAACGGTAGCAACGATGGTAGTGTGAGTTTCTTAAAAAGACAGATACAAGATGATCGACTTAAAATTATTCTAAACAATAAAAATTTCGGTTTTTCTGCTGGTGTTAACAGGATCCTTTCTTTTGCCAAGGGTAAATTTGTGTTGTTTTTAAATCCAGACTGTATGGTTAAACCCCATACAGTTGAGAATATAATCAGAGAATTGGAAAAAAAAACAGATGCTGGGATGGCAAGTTGCTTGATTTTGAATCCTGATGGAACAGAGCAGGCAGGTTGTCGACGCAGGGTTCCAACACCGGCTCGAAGTTTTGTAAGAGTATTGGGGCTGGATACTTTTATGCCCGTTTTAAAAGAAAAAGGTATTCTTCTACATGAAAATCCTTTGCCAGATGATGTTGAGGAAGCAGAAGCAATCTCAGGTGCGTTTATGTTGGTTCGGAGAGAAGCATTGGAAGATGTCGGTGTACTCGATGAAGATTACTTCTTGCATTGTGAAGACTTGGACTGGTGCATGCGTTTTCGACGGCGAGGATGGAAGATATTATTTATTCCTCATGAGTCGGTTACGCATAAGCAGGGAACTTGCAGTCATTCCCGGCCCATTCGGGTAGAATGGCATAAACATAAGGGCATGGTTCGTTTTTACCGTAAGTTTTTCCGTCATCAATATCCTTTCTTGCTAATGGCAGGCGTTATTGTCTCTGTTTGGCTCAGATTTATCGTTGTATCCCTAGTGTTAACTGGAAAGCGGTTGTTTCGCACGCATATTCGCCGTGCCTGAAGATAATCAATCGGTTCTGGTAACAGGAGCGAGTAATCAAATAGGTTTTTTTCTACTTCCTCTTTTTAAACAGAAGGGTTTAACCGTAGTACCTGTGAGCCGGAAGGCGCATGAAGAGAAAGTGCATTGGTTACAACTGGATTTGTCCAATGTCAATTTGGCAAAAAAATTTTTACCGAATGTATCACAGCTAATTCATCTCGGACCACTTGATTTGTTGCCTCCTTTGCTGGAAACCCTGCATCAGAAAGGTGTTCGCAGAATCATTGCATTCAGTTCTACAAGTGTGTTCGTAAAGCAGGGATCGTCGGACTTGCAAGAAAAAGAGGTGATTCAACGCTTGGCTCAGGCCGAGTTGGATTTTCAAAAGCGGTGTGAGTCATTGGCTATTCATTGGACTTTATTCAGGCCAACCATGATTTATGGGGCGGGGATGGATACTAATGTACACTTCATCTCTGAGTGTATGAGGCGGTGGCATTTTTTTCCTGTTATGGGTAAGGCCATTGGGTTGCGTCAGCCTGTGCACGCAGAAGATTTAGCGCAGGCTTGTATTGATGCACTGTTAAATACCGCCAGTTACGGTGAAAGTTATAGCCTTAGTGGTGGTGAAACGTTAAATTATCGATCATTTTTGAAGCGTATTGCTGAAGCACAATATAACAAGGTGTTTCTGGTACCAGTGCCACGAATAATCTTTGTGATCGGCTTGATTGTGTTGAGAATGTCTCCATCTTTTAAATTTCTGAATCTGGAAATGATTGATAGAACAAACCGAGACCTTTGTTTTAGTCATGATGATGCCAAAAGAGATTTTGGCTATAATCCAAGAAGGTTTCTGCCATAATTAGTAAATGTTGCCAGAACACATCAGTCTTTAGATATTGTATCATGGAATGTATTGGACAGAGTACGCAAGTAAAATTTGTGTTTGTATTTCGATTTGTTAGGGGAGATTGATGAAAGCAGTAATTTTGGCTGGCGGCTTAGGTACGAGAATCAGTGAAGAGACACATTTGAAACCTAAGCCGATGATCGAAGTTGGCGGCAAACCGATTTTGTGGCACATAATGAAGACCTACAGCGCTCATGGAATTGACGACTTTATCATTTGTCTAGGATATAAGGGTTATATGATCAAGGAGTACTTCGCCAACTACTTCCTGCATACATCAGATATTACTTTTGATATGAATGATAACTCAATGAAGGTGCACCAGAATACGGCCGAGCCATGGAAGGTGACGTTGGTGGATACTGGAGATAGTTCAATGACAGGTGGTCGACTGAAACGTGTGGCCGATTATATTGGCGATGAAGAGTTCTGTTTTACCTATGGTGATGGCGTCAGTGACGTGGATATTTCAAGTTTGATACACTTTCACAAAGAGCAGGGTTGTTTGGCTACTGTCACGGCAGTTCAGCCGCCGGGCCGTTTCGGCTCCCTTGATTTGCAGGGGAAGAAAATTGTCGATTTTGAAGAGAAACCCCATGGCGATAGAGGCTGGATCAACGGCGGTTATTTTGTACTCTCCCCCAAGGTGATCGAGCGCATTGCTGGAGATGCAACCTCTTGGGAATTAGCCCCTTTAAAGACTTTGGCTGCCGATGGAGAGCTGGCAGCATTCAAACACGATGGTTTCTGGCAGCCGATGGATACGCTGCGTGATAAAACGCTTCTCGAAGAGCTGTGGGGTACAGGAAGGGCTCCCTGGAAGGTTTGGTAATGAACCCTTCATTTTGGAAAGGCCGACGGGTTTTTGTGACCGGCCACACCGGTTTTAAAGGCGGTTGGCTTTGCCTGTGGCTTAAGCAGCTTGGGGCTTATGTGACCGGCTATGCTCTTGAGCCGGAAACTGAGCCGTCACTTTTTGAAGTTGCTGGTGTTGCTGCTGGAATGCATTCTGTGATTGGAGACATTCGTGATCGGGAAAAGCTGTCTCAAGCCATGCTTGAAGCTAAACCTGAAGTGGTCATACATATGGCGGCTCAGGCTCTGGTTCGCTACTCATACCAGCATCCGGTAGAAACGTACGAAGTGAATGTCATGGGAACCGTGAATTTGCTTGAAGCGGTGCGCAGCAGTGATTCTGTACAGAGTGTGTTGGTGATTACCAGTGACAAGTGTTATGAAAACAAGGAACGGGAAGCCGGTTATCGTGAAGATGAAGCGATGGGGGGCTATGACCCTTATTCGAACAGTAAAGGGTGTGCCGAACTTGTGGTTTCAGCTTATCGGCAAAGTTTTTTTGATAATGGTAAGCATGTTGCAATTGCAACAGCCAGGGCTGGCAATGTCATCGGTGGTGGCGACTGGTCAGCAGACAGGCTGATTCCGGATATGGTTCGTGCGTTTAATGCGGGCAATGATGTGGTGATTCGCAATCCATCTGCAGTACGCCCGTGGCAGCACGTGCTAGAGGCGTTGCACGGTTATCTGTTGTTGCTGGAGAAGATGGCTGAAAGTCCTTTTGCATTTTCCCAAGGCTGGAATTTTGGTCCAGATGAGAGGGATGCGCGCGATGTTGCATGGATCGTTGAACGTTTTGTCTCCGTCTGGGGTGACGCAAACTGGCGTATTGAAGCCGACGCGGGAAACCTGCATGAAGCCCACCTCCTCAAGCTTGATTGCAGCAAGGCCAGGCGAGAGCTGGCGTGGCTGCCTGTATTGGAACTGGAGAAGGCCATGGAATGGATCGCAGAGTGGTATCGGCGGCATCGGGATGGTGAGGACATGGCTGCATTTTCAAGTCGGCAGTTGACGGCCTATCAATCAGAGGTCATCCGGTGAAGCTGGCGACAACGCCAATTGATGGTTTAATGGTGGCCGGGGCTAACCGGATGGGTGATCACCGGGGATCTTTTGCCCGGCTGTTCTGTGAGCAGGAGCTTAAACCGGCCTTGGGCGGTCGTCGTATTGTGCAGATCAATCAATCATGTACCCGCCGTGTCGGGGCTCTGCGCGGCATGCATTTTCAGTATGCCCCCCATGCTGAAATGAAGATGGTACGTTGCCTGAAGGGGCGCGTATGGGATGTGGCTGTGGATTTGCGGAAGAATTCGCCTACATTTCTTGTTTGGCATGCCGTAGAGCTTTCGGCAGAAAATGCAGATATGATGATTATTCCTGAAGGCTGTGCGCATGGATTTCAGGTGTTGGAGCCGGATAGTGAGCTGCTTTATCTGCATACGGCAGCTTATGTATCATCAGCGGAAGGTGGCATACGCCATGATGATCCATTGCTGGCTATAAAGTGGCCAATTGCTGTGACTGATGTTTCCGAACGTGATAAGGCTCATCCATTGTTGAATGATAATTTTTCTGGAGTTGACTTATGAAGTGCCGCCATTGTGGACATCCTCTACAGCATCAGTTTCTGGATCTCGGATTTGCGCCGCCATCCAATGCATATCTGAGATCTGAAGACCTGCATATGCCGGAACTCTATTTCCCACTGAAACTACATGTATGTGAACACTGCTGGCTGGTTCAAACGGAAGATTATTCACGCTCGGATGAACTGTTTACCGCTGACTATGCCTATTTTTCGTCCACGTCTTCCGGCTGGATGAAGCATGCTGCAGACTATTGCCACATAATCAGTGAACGATTGCAGTTGGATGAAAACAGTTTTGTGATCGAAGTGGCTTCCAATGACGGCTATCTACTGAAAAACTTTGTTGAGGTTTCTATTCCATGCCTGGGTATTGAGCCGACAGACAGTACAGCTGAAGTTGCGGAGTCACTGGGCATTCCGGTGCGACGGGAATTTTTCGGTCAGTCGCTGGCTGAGCAACTGGTAAGCGAAGGCAGGCAGGCAGACCTTATTCTTGGAAATAATGTTTATGCCCATGTGCCCGATATCAATGATTTCACCATGGGACTGAAAACTGCTCTAAAGCCGACTGGTACGATTACGCTTGAATTTCCACACCTGCTCAATCTGATTCAACTCAATCAGTTTGATACGGTTTATCACGAGCACTACTCCTACCTTTCACTGTATACCGTGCAGGCTATTTTCGCTGCTACAGGTCTGATGGTGTACGATGTTGAGCAACTGCCTACTCATGGGGGAAGCCTGCGTGTTTACGGTTGCCATACAGATGCGGGAAGAGTTGCCAGTCAGAATGTAGGTGTCGTACTGGAAGCAGAAGCAGCAGCAGGTTTACGTGAGCTGGCTACATATCAGGCTTTTCAGCAGCGTGCGGACAGAGTAAAGAATGATCTGCTGTTTTTTCTGCTGGAACAGCAAAGGGCCGGCAAATCCGTGGCTGCATATGGAGCTGCTGCCAAGGGGAATACGCTGCTGAATTATGCAGGTGTAAAGCCTGACCTGCTTTCGTTTGTGTGCGATGCTGCGGCGGCCAAACAGCATAAATTCATGCCCGGAAGCCATATTCCGATTCTCTCTCCTGATGCTATAGAACAGCAGAAGCCGGATTTTGTTGTGATTCTGCCCTGGAATATCAGTGAAGAAGTGATGAGAAAGAATGCAAACATCCGCGATTGGGGCGGCCGATTTGTCACCGCTGTTCCAGAGTTGAAAATATTATGAAATCTCGCATTCATTATACCAAACCTTCCATTACAGAGCTGGAAGTCAGTTATGCAACCGATGCAGCGCGCAATGGCTGGGGAGAACGTTGTTATGAATGCATTGCCAAATTTGAGCAGCTGTTTCGTGATCATTTAGATGTAAAGTATGCCATTGCCACATCCAGTTGTACGGGTGCCATGCACATGGGCCTGGCGGCCCTTGATATTGGTTCTGGCGACGAGGTGATTCTTGGAGATACCAATTGGATCGCTTCGGCCGCACCGATCACCTATGTCGGTGCAAAACCTGTATTGGTTGATGTGCTGCCTGATACCTGGTGTGTTGACCCGGCCAAGGTAGAGGCAGCGATTACGCCCAATACCAAGGCAATTATTGCCGTTCATCTCTATGGTAATCTTTGTGATATGGATGCTTTGCTGGCTATTGGCGAAAGACATGGCATTCCGGTTATCGAAGATGCAGCAGAAGCGGTCGGTTCAGAGTGGAAAGGGAAACGAGCCGGTTCTATCGGGGCATTTGGTACTTTTTCCTTTCATGGTACGAAAACCCTGACGACAGGCGAAGGCGGCATGTTTGTCACGCAGGACAAACGTTTGTATGAGAAGGTGCTTACCCTTAGCAATCATGGAAGGGCAGCGGGGCAGACGAAACAGTTCTGGCCAGATATGACTGGATTTAAATACAAGATGTCCAATATGCAGGCTGCTATTGGCTGTGCTCAGATGGAACGAATAGATGAGCTTATCGCTGCGAAAAGACGTATTTTTAAATATTATGAGGATGGGTTGAACGGGTTGCCGCTGGTTATGAATCCGGAGCTATCCGGCACTAGAAATGGATACTGGATGCCTACGATACTAGTGCATGAGGGGGTGAGGTTTGATCGTGAGGCCTTACTTGAAACATTTAATTCGGAAGAAATAGATGGCCGTGTGTTCTTCTGGCCATTGAGTATGCTACCAATGTTTGCAGATCAACCGGAGCATCATATCAGTTACGGGTTATATAAGAGGGCTGTGAATCTGCCTTCATATCATGATTTGACAGAAAATGAGATGTTGCGAGTCATAGCTTGCGTCAGATCACAGTTTTGAAGTGAGGATAAATAATGGATTTTGATCAGGTAAAAGCCTATTGGGAGCAGAGGGCAGGTAGCGATAGCAGTGCACAATCAACGACTATGGACTTTTATCTCCGCGATATTGAGTACCGGGTAGTAAGTGGATTGATCAAGATATACCTGCCGAAATCCGTGATGGATGTTGGTTGTGGTGATGCAAGGACTACCGTCAGGCTTTCTGCAGAACATCCTGAAATTGCATTTAGTGGTGGCGACTATTCAGCATCGATGGTGAAAAATGCACGAGGAAATATTTCTGCGATGGGCATTGAGAATCTTGATGTCATGGAATGCGATGTATTTCAGGCGCTGCCGGTTCATGACCTCGGGATGATTTATACTACCCGTTGTCTGATCAATCTTCCGGGATGGGAGATGCAGCAGGCGGCTCTCAATAATATTTGCAATGCTCTTGCTCCGGGTGGATTTTACGTGATGATTGAGAATTTTGTCGAAGGGCACGAAAATTTTAATGCTGTACGAAGAGACTTCGGTTTGCCGGAAATTCCGGTCAGAGAGCACAATTTCTTTTTTGAAAGAGAGAAACTGATTGATTTTGTTTCTGACAGGTTTGATGTTCTTGAAGAGGTGAATATCAGTAGCAGCTATTATCTTGCCAGCAGGGCGATATACTCGCGGATATGTCAGGATAAGGGTGAAGAGCCTGATTACTTTGATAGCCACCACCAGTATGCATCACAGCTACCGTTCTGCGGCGAGTATGGCCCGGTTCGTATGATTTGCATGAGAAGGAGATAAGAAAATGGATAAGCGCGGACTGGATTTTATTGTCGATACGCTTGAGGAAAAGTATTGCTATAACTTTGAATGGTTGTCTCGACCTATCATTCAGTTTCCTCAAGACATAGTGGCTATGCAGGAATTGATTTGGCAGATAAAACCGGATTTTATTATTGAGACCGGTATTGCGCATGGAGGCTCACTGATTATGAGTGCGTCAATGCTTGCGCTAATTGATTATTCTGAAGCCGTTGAAGCCGGAGTTACACTTGACCCACAGGCTACGAAGCGACGTGTGCTGGGGCTGGATATCGATATTCGGGCGCATAATCGTGCTGCCGTTGAGGCGCACCCTATGAGTCACCGAATTGATATGATTGAAGGTTCTTCCATTGCTCCGGAAATTATCGCCCAAGTGAAAGAGTTTGCTGCAGGATATGAACGGGTTATGGTGGTTTTAGACTCAAATCATACTCATGAACATGTTCTGGCAGAGTTGGATGCATACGCTCCGCTGACGAGCAAGGGCAGTTACTGCATTGTCTTTGATACCATTATTGAAGATCTGCCTGATGATGCTTTTCCTGACAGGTCATGGGGCAAAGGAGACAATCCCAAAACTGCAGTGTGGGAATACCTGAAATCTCATCCGGAGTTTGAAATTGATAAGAGTATTGAAAATAAAATTATGATTACTGTTGCTCCAGATGGGTATTTAAAGCGAGTGAGGTGAGGTCAGCCGCTAGGTGTCCTTAGTCAGGAAGAATATTATCGCCAACCTGATCGGAAGTGGTTGGGTGGCGCTGGTTTCAATTGCCTTTATTCCTCTGTACATCCATTTCATGGGCGTAGAGGCATATGGCTTGGTTGGCTTTTACCTTACACTTCAAGCCTTGTTCGTTGTGCTGGATATGGGGCTGACCGCGACGGTATCTAGGGAACTTGCTCGTTTATCTGCTACCAATAACATGCAGGATATGCGTAATCTGGTGAGGACTCTGGAGCTTATCTATTGGGTCATCGCTGTATCGATCGTGGTGTCTGTAACCTTTCTTGCGCCGTGGATTACGACGAACTGGTTGAATTCAAATGTGCTTACAGATGAGACAGTTCAGCTTTCAATTGTGTTGATGGGTATCATTATTGCACTACGCATGCCTTATGGGTTCTACAGCGGAGGACTTCTTGGTCTGCAACGGCATATATTACTTAATGGTATCAAGATAACTATTGAAACAATTAAGGCTGCAGGCGCTGTACTTGTACTTTGGCTGATAAGTCCGTCGATAGAAGCGTTCTTTTTGTGGCAGTTGTTGATCGGTGTGGTTGGGGTGGTGCTGATTGCTGTTGTTCTTTGGAGGTCTTTGCCTGGTTTCGAGCCTCCGAAATTTACTGGAAGTCTATTTTCGAATTTATGGCGATTTGCAGTTGGTATGAGTTTGACAGGTGTGTTGTCTGTGATCTTGGTGCAATCGGACAAGGTGGTGCTTAGCAAGCTGTTGCCTTTACAGGAATTTGGATATTATATGCTTGCATCTACAGTATCTATGGGATTATATGTTATTGTAGGTTCTGTTTTTTCCGCAATATATCCGCGATTTACTCAGCTGGTTTCATTGGGAGATGAAAAGAGTCTGATCCATTTGTATCATAAGGGTAGTCAGTTAATAGCAGTGCTTGTAATGCCTCTTGCAGCTGTTGTGTGCGTGTTTTCCAGCGATCTCCTGTTGATCTGGACACAGAATCCAAATGTTGCTGAGAAAGCCGCTCCTATTTTGAGCCTGCTGATAATAGGCACTTCATTGAATAGTTTGATGAATATTCCATATGCGCTCCAGCTTGCATATGGTTGGACAAAGTTAGTGGTGTATATGAACGCTATTGCCGTGATTATACTAATTCCAGCACTTATTGTTGTGGTGGACGTACTTGGGGCAATTGGCGGAGCACTGATTTGGCTATGCCTGAATGCCGGATATTTGCTGTTTGGGATAAGTATTATGCATCGGCGCCTGCTGACTGGAGAGATGGTGAAATGGTTCAGGTATTCTGTATTTATACCGGTGATTGTAACAGTCACATCAGTCCTGTTAGCAAGGTTATTAATGATTGACGTTACTGATACTGGCTTGCGAGTGGTATTGGTTGGTTGTATCTATTTAGCTACTTTGGCTATTACTGCGTTATCAACGCCATCTACAAGAATATTGATGCTGAAAATGGGAGGGCGTGCTTGAAGATGAAAGCAGATTCATACGTTACCTCATTGATATGGCCGCTGCGCCCCTCTGCCTTAGTCTGTATGCTGTTGGTTTGCTCATTTCCGTTTGTCGGGATATTTTATCTGATGGTAGGCGAACAATCAGTTCCTTGGGTAACTCGCGGGTTATACTTGATGTACATAGGGGGGTGGTGTTTATTTGGAGCACACAAAGTTTTCAGGAGACGTATTCAATTAGGCTGGCTGGACGCCTTGATGTTTGCCTACTTCGTATTGCTTCTATATGGTTATATCAGATCCGATTTCGCTAGTGTTGAATTTAAATATTTTTTTGCATTAAATTGTCTTCCTTATTTGATTGGGAGGCTTTCTTCTCCAGATGAGATTCCATCAGCTTTAGTATACATGTTGATGGTTTCTATTTTGGCAACTGTGTTGTTTGACTTTTCTTTGCCTGAACTGTTTGAAATATGGGCCCGACCAGATCAGTATCTGCAACACCCCATTATAAGTACGGTCGGGGGAATTGATGAAATTATGGGGATGTTGTCAGTCTTCTCCGCTGTGTATCTTCTCCAGTATTCCGATTGCCTCAGTAAGAAAAAAATAATTTTACTTATCGTGATTGTCATGTTGTGTGTTGCCATGGCGATACTGCTTTCATCTCGAACTGTGTATGTCGCTTCAGTAATCACGATAATTGTGTCTATATTTTTTGTTGGGAATGTTTTTCAAAAGAAAAATCTATCGCTTTTGTTGTTGGTGGCGCTAATTTCATCAACATTAATGACTTATTCATTCGCGCCAGAAAATAACAAGAGGTTTATCCGGCAGTTAGGAATTGGAAACCTGACAAAAGTGTCGGACAGTATTGCGCGACAGTCGTTCGACGGTATTGAAGCCGGTGATGGCGTATCGGTTCGCTTAGCGTTATGGGGGGAAGCTCTGAAAAAGATGTCGGATTCTCAGTGGATTGGTTCTGGGGTAGAAAAGTGGACTTATACACATCCTAAGCCGCACCCTCATAATGTCGTGCTCGAAAGTGGTCAGGTTTTTGGTATCCCATCGGCATTTATTTTATTGACTTTTTTTGGAGTAATATTTTTTTCGAGTAAGGATTCAAAGTTGGTTTCAAAAAAGGAACAATTGGTCAGGATCTCCGTGATAGGCCTGAGCTTCTATTTCCTGATTAACAATCTGCTCCAGGGGCAAATAGGCTCCTTTCGTAGTTTGCCATTGTTTCTCCTTGCAGGTATAGCGACGGCTATAATTGCAGAAAGTAATTTGGAAAAAAAGGAAATAACAAGTAAATTATGACGTTTCAAAATGTAATGTCTGATACATCAACAGTAAGCATCGGGTTGCCCGTCTATAATGGCGAAGCGCACTTGGCCGAGGCTATAGAGTCACTGCTTAGGCAGAGTTATTGCAATATTGAACTGATTGTCGCCGATAATGCTTCGACTGATCGGACTGGTGAAATCGTGAAATTATTGGCGTTGAGTGATTCACGTATCCGCTATTTTAGACATAATTCAAACTTGGGCGCCGTGGCAAATTTTGATTTTGTGTTGAAACAGGCTAATGGTGAGTATTTTATGTGGGCTGCTTTTGACGATGCATGGGATCCTAATTGGATCGAATCCATGCTTAAAGGTTTTGAAAATAAAGATGTAGTACTTTCCTTTGGGAGGGTCGCAGCTGTTGATTTGGACGGTCGTATAATTCGAGACTGCAGCGCTTTTCATTTGTCTGAAAATAGAATGCTTCGACTGGTTAAATACTTTTGGATGGAAGAGTACAGTGGTAAAGCCTGTTTAATTTATGGTTTATTTAGAACCAGGTTTCTTCTGCAAAGAAAATCTTTTGCAAAATTTGGGGCGCAAAACTTTTCTGATATGCTGTTTGTGTTTAACTGCCTTAATCATGGTTTGGTTTACATTGACCCCTCTGTACAATTTTATAAACGGATGCCTCCGTTACAGTCTGGGAATGTTTCAATTGTTACTCGCATCTGGAATTCGGTGTTCATGATGGATCGGATCAACTACTTTATTGGCCATGTGAGTGAGGCAAACGCTATTCTGGATAGAGCAGTTTTGTTATTACTGTTGCCTCTAAAATATGTAAAAGCGGTTATTTCGAATATTATTCGTACAGTGATCCGATGAAGGTTTTTATGCAGATACTTATTATGCAGTTTATAACCAATCTTTTTTTGGCGCTTTTGAGAACGGTAAGAAAGCTCAGGTTTTTCTTGTTTAGGCTGGCCTTGAATACGATTCTTGGTTCCCTTGGAAATGGTGGATACATCTATCCCGGGGTTGTGATCAGATCCCCAAAAAATGTATTTATCGGAGATGATGTCTCTATTGCTCCAGGCGTAGTCATAGATGCTTCACCTAAAGGAAGCGTTAGTATCGGAGATCGGTGTGCAATAGCAGCAGGGACAAGGATTGTAACGTACTCCCATGATCCTGAGGTACTTCCCGTATCCAGGGTGAGTATTTATAAGTCGGTTAAAATTGGCAATGATGTCTGGATTGGCACAGCCGTCGTTATTCTGCCCGGAGTGACAATACATGATGGAGCTATTGTGGCAGCCGGCGCAGTGGTAACCAGGGATGTGGAACCGGATTTTATGGTTGCCGGAGTACCTGCTCGCAAGGTCAAACAACTTGATAGCAGGGAAAACAGATTTGACAACGGAGAACAATAAAGCTGAATGACTACACTTGCCTTTCAATTTCAATGCTATCTGATCTTGCAGCTATGCTGGAGGAGAAGTGAAGCCTGATTATAAAAGCGTATATTATGACTATCAGACCAAGGCTCGAGGGTTGCTGACAAAAGAGAGCCTGACTGCACGCTTTATGCAACTTTCCAAGTGGTATGATGGCAGGTTAAGCCCCTACCTTCCTAAGAATAAACAGGCTCGTTGTCTGGATATTCCTTGCGGTTTCGGGAACTTTCTTTATTTCATGGAAGATAAGGGTTATTCGAATATTCAGGGCGTTGATCTGGATGCCAAGCAGGTGGAGCTGGCAGCACTGGTTGATCTTCCAGCGGTGCAGGGGGATGCCTTTCAAATTCTATCTGATGAAGTATCGTCGTTCGATCAGATATCCTCACTCGATTTCATTGAGCATCTGGATAAAGACAAGGTGCTCGAATTTTTATCGCTCGCATATAGTGCTCTGAAGCCCGGAGGGACGATAATCCTCAGGGCTCCATGTGGTGATGGCCCGTTCGGCGCCCATGATGCATGGAATGATCTGACCCATCAGTGGGGTATGACTTCCAATGTCGTGCGTACATTGCTTGAGATGCACGGTTTTAAAAATGTGAAAATTCTCGATGAGCGCCCGCAACCGGGAGGGATTATTGATACCTTTCGCTGGTTGGTTTTCTTTCCTGCGAAGCTGATTGCGGATGGATTCTGCATGGCGCTGGGTATGCGTCCTCCGGCAATCTGGACGCGCTCCATGATTGCCATAGGTCACAAGCCGATCAAAGCCAAGTGAAAATCCTCTGCGTCTTCGGGCAGCATAACTACGGTGATCCCGGGCGCGGTCTGGGTTACGAATACACAAACTTTATTCCTGCTTTGAAGAACCTAGGGTATGAAGTGCTGTTTTTCGAAAGCCTGAACAAGTCTAAATATTCTGATTATGCAGACCTGAATCGTGCTTTGTTGCAAATGGTAGAAAATGAAAAGCCGGATTTGATCTTCTGCGTGCTGATGACTTATGAAATCTGGCTGGAGACTCTGCAGTTGATCCGTGAAGGCAGCGATGCAGCACTGATTCACTGGGCCACAGATGACTCATGGAAATATGAGCAGGGATCACGTTTTCTGGCCCCATCATTTGATTTGCATGCGACGACTTATCCGTCTGCAGTAAAAAAAGCACGAAAGGATGGATTGGATAACTTTGTGCTTACCCAATGGGCTGCCGATTCCACGCGTATGATGCCACCTTTACCGGCGTCTGAGTGTCGCTATACGGTCAGCTTTGTCGGTTCCACCTACGGAAAACGGCAGCAATGGGTAGATGAACTGAAACATAGAGGAATTGTTGTTGAAGCTTTTGGTTATGGTTGGCCAAATGGCCCTGTGGCTGCCGAAGATGTTGGCCGCATTATGCGCGAATCCCAGATAAGTCTGAATTTTGCGGATTCAGGGTTGGTCATTGTGGATGGTAAGCCCGTGCATAGTCGTCAGATTAAAGCTCGAGTGTTTGAGGTGCCTGGAGCAGGAGGCTTGTTGGCAACCGAATCTGCCGATCATCTGGAAGAGTATTTTATTCCAGAGAAGGAGGTTGTTGTTTTCAATAATGCTGATGATTTGGCTGATACGATATATGATTTGCTGGCACATCCGGATAAGCGTGATGCAATTGCCCGTGCCGGTTATGAAAGGGCATTGGAAGAACACAGCTATGAAGCCCGATTCGAGCCTTTGATTCAGCTGGCGTTGGAGAAAAGAGCAAATCGTTCGGAAGCATCGCAAGGAATTGATTTTAAACGCTTCGAATCAATTGCCTTGTCGCACAGGCCGGGTTTGTTTCTCTGCATGCTGAAATATATATTGCTGTTGCCATGCTTGCTTATTTGGGGAAGACAGCGTGGGCCAAGGGCGGCCAGACGTTTTCTGTTTGAGTTGAGCTGGCGCTACATGGGAAAAAAGACTTACTCTGCCAGTAATTGGCCGGGTAGGATTTTTTACAAAGTAAGCTAGGATCAGAGTGCTTGGTCATTGATTCATGGATGGGAGTTGAAATGAAAGTTCTGGTACTGGGCGGCAATGGCTTTATCGGGTCACATGTCGTAGATCATCTGCTTTTGGCCGGGCATCAGGTGCGCGTGTTTGATCGATCTCCCGAGCATTATCGCGAGCCTCTGGCCAACGTCGATTACCAGTTTGGTCAGTTCAATGATATCCATCGGATTGATGAAGCCTTGCGTGACGTGGGCGCTGTTTTCCACTTGATATCAACAACTGTTCCGGGTACTTCTAATCTGGATCCGGTTGCTGATGTTGAATGCAACCTGGTGGGTACCCTTCAACTACTGGAGCAGATGAGAAAGCAAAGTATTCGAAGGATTTTATATCTCTCCTCTGGCGGTACGGTATATGGAAACCCTGAAATATCACCTGTACCTGAAAATCATTCGCTTGATCCGATCAGCTCATATGGTGTGGTCAAAGTAGCCGTTGAGAAGTATTTGTATATGTACCAGCAATTGTACGGCTTTCAGCCACTGGTATTGCGCCCGTCGAATCTTTATGGACCCAGGCAGGGAAACACAGGCGTGCAGGGATTAATAGGAACGCTACTGGCAAAAATGTTAGCTGGCGAAATGCTGGATATATGGGGGGATGGTTCAATTATCCGCGATTATTTACATGTCAGCGATCTGGCCAGATTATCTGTCTGCGCACTGCAAAGCGAAACCTGCGGTGTTTTTAATGCAGGAAGTGGCAGAGGGTTTTCAGTGAATGATATTGTAACTCAAATTCGCAGTTTAACTGAGAATGATCTGATCGTAAATTACAGTGAGGGAAGACCCTATGATGTAAAAGAGGTTGTGCTGGATATCACCCGTACCATGAGAGCATTTGACTGGAGGCCGGAAGAATCTCTTTCTGAAGGGATTAAGGATCAGTTTTTATGGTTGAAATCACTGTGATACCCCGCATTACGATTGCTTTGGCAGTGTATAATGGTGCTGCGACGCTGAAGGAAGCTGTGCTCTCAATTTTGAATCAAAGCTTCATCAACTGGGAGCTGATTATCCTCAATGATGCTTCTACTGATGATAGTCTGAAGGTGATGCGTTCTTTTGATGATCCGCGCATACAGTTGGTCGAGGGGGAAGAAAATCTTGGTTTATCAGCCCGGCTGAATATGGCAATGGATATGGCGCGGGGGGAATATTTCGCACGAATGGATCAGGATGACCTCAGTTTTCCTGATCGTTTGGAAAAGCAATTACAATTTCTGGAGTCTCATCCTGATATCGACCTGCTGGCAAGTGCGACCATTGTCTTCAGAAATCAGCATGAGATACTCGGGCGATTGCCTGTACAGATTCAGCACGATGATATTTGTGCGTGTCCGTGGAACGGTTTTCATTTTCCACATCCGACATGGATTGGAAAAACAGACTGGTTTCGCCAGCATCGATATGATTCAAAGGCTGATGGAGCAGAAGATCAGCAATTTCTGCTGCGAACATATCAAACCAGTCGCTTTCACTGCTTGGAAGAGCCTTTGTTGGCATATCGGGAGGTTGCCAGACCCCTTAAGAAGATGCGACGGGCTAGAAAGATTTTTACCCGTTCATATGTCAGCTATTTGCTCTCTCAGAATCGCTATATCATGGCAATGAAGGTTGTTGTCATTGCTGTGATCAAGTTAATTGCAGATGGTTTGTATTCACTGACCGGGTTTAGTTTTCTGCGTAATTCACTGTACCCGTTGTCAGAGCAGGAATTAGCTGCATTCAAGGCCTTATGGCACCGTTTGGAGCGGATGCCATGAATAAGTTGAAAGATAAACATGTTGCACTGGTTTCAATAACACCATGGTTTGTTGTTTTACAGTTAGGAGAACAAATTAAATATTTCCTTTCGCAAGGAATGGATGTGACAGTGATTACCTCAGCCGGAGAGGAATTACATCGCCTTGAGCAGCATGAGCGGTTACATGTGATTATTCTGAATATGTATCGTAAGCCTAAACCCTGGCAGGATTTGAAGGCTATAAAGAGCCTGTGGTTTTTATTCAGAGATGAGCAATTTGATATTGTGCATTCATTTCAACCCAAAGCTGGGTTGCTGTGTGCAATCGCAGGGAAACTGGCCGGGGTAAGGTGTCGTTTTCATACGTTCACCGGACAAGCATGGTTGAGTCAACATGGTCTGATGAGATTGGTGATGCGATCTTCAGATCGATGGATAGTCAGGTTAATGACACATTGTTATGCCGATAGCGCAACTCAGCGTGAATTTTTGATTGCCGAGCATATTGCTTCAGAACATAGATTAAGTGTGATGGGGAGCGGGTCCGTGGGAGGCGTGAATTTAAACAGATTCAGGCCTGATCGTTGGGGGCAACAGGCAAAGCTGGATATATTGGATTCTTTGGAAGTCCGAAGGGACTCAAAGATCGTCACCTTTATTGGCAGAATCACAAAAGACAAAGGGGTTGATGAATTGTTACTGGCCTTTTCCAGGTTGCCTCAGAGTAAACAAAAGGTTGATTTATTGTTAGTGGGGCCAATGGATGGTGATCAGGGCTATGAGGAAAGAGTCAGGGAAATGAAGCATGTTCACTGGTTAGGGTATCAATCAGAGCCGGAAAAGTTTTTAGCTGTTTCACATGTTTTTTGTATGCCGAGCTATAGGGAGGGATTCGGGACAGTGGTCATTGAGGCTGCTGCTATGTCCATTCCATGTGTCGGAACTGATATTCCGGGACTGAGAGATGCTGTAGAAAATCAACAAAGCGGAGTTCTGGTGCCTGTGAAGAATGTTGATGCTCTCTATAAGGCACTGGAAAATTTCATTACAGATGATGCTATGAGGATAAAGATGGGCGAATATGCCAGAGCACGAGCTGAAAGGTTGTTTTCATCAGAATTGGTGAGTGAACACTTTATTGATGAATACCATCGTTGGATGGCTCATTGATGAAGCATGTTCTGGTAACCGGAGCCAGCGGCTTTATCGGCTGGCGTTTGTGTCAGCGTCTGGTAGATGATGGATGTATAGTGCGTGCTTTGCTGCGTACGCCCCAGGAAGGCCCATGGCAGGAGAGTGTGCTTGGTGATCTGGAGCATCTACCCGATGACTTGATGCAGGGCATCGACACGGTGTTTCATCTGGCCGGTAAAGTGCATGCACTGCAGCCCACCTGGCAGGATGATGAGGAGCAGTTCCGCATCAATGCCGGAGGGACTCGCAGGCTGGTTGCATTGGCTGATAGTGCGCAGGTTAAGCGGCTGGTTTATTTCAGTTCTTTGAGTATCTTTGGCATGCCGCCAAAGGGCCAGAGCTATGATGAGAACGGTGCTCTGGATTATCAGAATATCTATGGTTTGAGTAAGTATTATACCGAATGCAATTACATCTTTTCAGGCAATGATATCCCGCATGTTACTGTGCTGCGCCCAGCAATGGTGTATGGCCCATCCTGTAAAGGGAATATGAATCGCATGATTGAAGCCATTCTTAAAGGGCGCTTTCCTTCTATTCCGCAAGGCTATGGATTTCGTTCCATGGTGCATGTAGACGATGTGGTTGAGGCAGCATTGTTGGTTGCCAGCAGAGATGAAGCTGCCGGTGAAGCATTTAATCTGACCGATGGCTCTGCATATTCTTCACGGCAACTTTACGATTGGATCAGTTATCAGTTAGGGAAAACACCGAGCCGATGGACTATGCCGGTATGGTTGTTTCGCCTGATGGCATTTGTTGGCGATGCTATCGGTATTGTGTTTGGGAAAAGATTTATATTTGATTCCAGCACCTTTCAAAAGTTGTTTGCGAATGCCCGGTACAGCTCTGGAAAAATTGAAAAAGTTCTGGGCTTCCACCCGAAACATCGCTTGCAGGAATCATTACCCGACATTGTTAAAGAGTATCTGAATCACAGGCCCTGATTTGTGCCCTGAGGATCGTTCGGCCGATGTATGCGTCGTGGTGGCTGTCTTTTTGCCACTTCGCGATGGCTATACCTATCGATGGCCAGCCATGCTCGGTGCTCCAGAGGTTGGTATCCGGGTTCGTGTTCCTTTTGGCAAGAGTATCCGGCATGGCATGGTGATTGAGCTTGCGCCGGAACAAATGTCTGCTGTGGACATTGTTGATGTTCTGGATCGTTTGGATATTGAACCACTGCTTTGCGAAGTGCGGCTTCGCTGGCTACGTCGCTCTACTCGCTATTATCTGTCGAGTTTCGGTGAGATGCTCGATATGGCAACGGCCTGGGCTGATGATGCTCGGCGAAAGTTCAGATGTGTGGATCAGAGCAAGCTTGAAGCATTCGATTCGGGCCTTGCTCGTTTATTTCCCAGAAAGGCTTATTTTTCTTTGGCGACCCTGCGTTTGAGGGCGGAATTTCCTTCATTGCAATATGCATTATTGAAGGCCTTGCAGGCCAATCTGATAGAGGAAAAAATAGCCGCAGGCAGTGATGCCAGCGACTGGACAGTGGAAAGTATCCCGGAACATCTGACCCGGGCGCAGGACGCTGCTCTGTCAACATTGCGCCAGCAGAATACAGGGTTTCATCCATCGCTGCTGTTCGGTGCGACAGGCTCAGGTAAGACTGAAGTTTATCTGCGCTTCGCCGCAGAACTGGTTGTGGCAGGCAAACAGGTGATGATTCTTGTGCCGGAAATCGGCTTGACTCCGATGTGGATCAGTCGCCTGCAACAGCGCTTTAACAGGGTGGCGATGTGGCACTCAGCCATGAAGCCACAGGAGCGAATCGCAGTGCGCCATGCTTTGGCTGAGGTGGATGTGCTGATTGGCACCCGTTCAGCCTTGTTTTTGCCGCTGCCAAGGCTGGGACTGGTGGTGCTCGATGAAGAGCATGACAGTTCTTTTAAGCAGCAGGATGGTGTGAATTATTCAGCGCGGGATATGGCACTGCTGTTGGGGCAGGAGCTGGATATTCCTGTGCTGATGGGCACGGCAACACCCAGTATGGAAAGCTGGCGTCAAGTGCAACAGGCCAGCGTGAACCTGCTCGAATTAAGTGAGCGCATTGCTTCGATCAAAAATCCCCATCTTCAACCCTCGACATGCGAGATCGTTGATATGCGCGGCAACCATAGCGTGATATCAACGAAGCTGTTGAGTGCACTGGAGCAAACCCGAAAGGCAGGTTTGCAATCGATCTTGTTTTTAAATCGGCGTGGCTATGCACCCGCATTGCAATGTACGGCTTGTGGCCATGTTCCCGAGTGTCCGCATTGCACGACGCGTCTGACATTGCACCGCAAACACGGTCAGCTCAGATGTCATACCTGCGATTATTCCCGGCGCGTTGCCGGAGTTTGCGAAGCCTGCGGTGAGGCATCACTATTGCCACTGGGGGCTGGCACCGAGAAGCTGGAAGACTTGCTGGGCCAGCAATTGCCCGAGCTGCGCTTTGCCCGCTTTGATCGCGATGAAGTGCGTAATCACGATCAATTGCAGCAAGTGCTGTACAGCTTCGCCAAAGGCGAGCTGGATTGTCTGGTGGGTACACAAATGCTGGTTAAAGGGCATCATTTTCCCAAGGTGGCACTGGTTGGTGTCGTGAATGCCGATATGGGGATTCATATGCCTGATTTCCGAGCCACAGAACGCTGGTGGCAACAGATGACCCAGGTCATGGGCCGCGCAGGGCGAGGCGATGTGGCCAGTCGGATCATGATTCAAACATCAGATCCGGATGCGCAGTGGATCAATCAGCTGGGCAATGAGGCGGCGAGGCTAACGCTGGATCGTGAGCTTTCGTTGCGGCAGATGCTTAATTTTCCGCCTTATGCGCGATGGGTTCGGGTCGTCTTTTCTTGCATGCAAGCCGACAAAGCTTTGCAGGCGGCGCAAAAGTTTTACGATCAATGTGTTTTGCCAGAAGTGCGTATGACATCACCCGCGCCATGCGCGATGGAGCGCCGGGCCGGGCGTTACCGCTTTGAAGTTTTGCTCAGGGATGAGACAAGAAAAATATTACCCTGGAAACTGGCACCACTGTTGCAGTCCATCAAAGTAGCATCCGGCGTACGCCGCAAGGTTGAGGTTGATCCTGTCGATATGCTTTAGCTTGGATCATTCATCATCACGGTTGATATTTTCGGGTTGCGCAGGCGTGCACGTAGCATACTGATACCACGGGACGATTAAGGCTGTCTGAGTCTATGCCCTACTCGGCATATTTCTTTTTGCGCATGCGGAACAGGAAAAACAGCGCTGTGCCTGCCAGCAGTGGTGCCAGAATTGCTTTGATCAGCAGGGGATCGGCCTGCATGCCCATGAGGACTTCTACTTCTTCGACTACATAAGCCGTCAGATTCACCGCGTAATAGGTGAAAATCGCCACGGATAAGAGTTCGGCCGCTTGTTGTAAACGCAATTGTAACTGGAAACGCATATTCATGGCTGTCAGCAGTTCCTGATTCTGCCGTTCATGTCGTACTCCGATACGGGTTCGCAGTAAGTCGCTGGCATGCGAAACACGTTGCGAAAGCTGATCCAGCCAGCGAGACACCGATTCACAGGTGTTGCGTGCCGGTTCCAGCCGACGGGCCAGAATACCGCTGATTGAGGGTACTTTTTCCACCGGCTCTTCGTGCAGATCCTGTAATCGTTTGAACACCAGGTCGAAGTAGGCGCGCGAGGCTGATAAACGACGATAATTGGCTGCCACCAACTGCTCTACATGCGCCGCCAGCGCTGTTAACTCTTCCAGCAGGGCATCGTCATCCATGCCATTACCCTGAGCAATGGCCTGTGTCAGGTGTGTCAGTTTCTGATCCGCTTCAGGCAATAGATGCAATAAATCGCGCGCATCCGGTAAAGCCATCAGGGCCAGCATCCGGTACGTTTCCATTTCGATCAGGCGCAGCAGTAAACGTCCGTTCTGCGATGGTAAGCGGGCACGGGTCAGCACCAGCATCCGCATCAGACCATCGTCGCGAATAGCAAAATCTGTCAAAATCATGCCCTTACTGCGTCCGACCTGGGAGGCGGTGAATGATGTGGCATCAAATAGCTCGGCGTAACGCTTGACTACGTCGTCAGGCGTGGCATCCCCGTCACAGGCCAGTACCGTGATATCCAGCGCCGTCAACGTGTGCCCCGGAATGTTGGCCAACCAGCCTTCTGGCAATAATGAAAGCAGCGGCACATCGAACGGCGCGTCCTCCACGGACTGTTCCGGATGATAAACAAATTTGTAGCGAGTGAATTCCTGATGCCGTTCGATCTTCAGGCGCAGGCTGCCGAAATAGTATCGAACCTGATTTCCCCGGCAGGAAGGTTCGGAACCACCCATACGCTCTGCCAGTTCGGCCAGATGATCATTCTCACAGCGACGCTCCTGCTGACTCACCAGTACAGCCAGATAAAGTACCCGCTCGGGTGGCGTGAGTGGTTCATAGGGGTGGATATGCAACTCATCATTGAGCGCATGGCGAAGGGCGTAGTCTTGCGGATAGAACTGTGTCATTTATTCAGATTAAAGATATCAAACAGCATGGTCAAAGTTTGCTTGTGTGTTCCGAATGATATCGAGCAGTGGCTGATGGATTGCCGGTGATGCGGCAAGAATAGATTGCGTCATTTTCAGCCGATCAAACAGCGCACCGTTGGAGAAATTACTGACCTGACAGCCTGCTTCTTCGGCAATCAGACTGCCTGCGGCATAATCCCATATTTTTTCTCCGCCATGCACAATGAAATGCCCGCGTCCGGCTGCCAGCCAGGCCCATTCCAGCGCACATGTGCCGATATTACGCTGACTGCGATAGAGATTTTTTTGCAGAAAGAGTTCTTTTTGTGCCTGTTCCAGACGTTTGAAATCGATGAAGCCAACAGCACAGGCAAGTTCACGTTCATGGGTGATGTGAATGGCAACACCATTTAAAGATGCACCAGCATGCTTGATGGCGGTAAATGTTTCTTGCCGAACAGGGTCATGAATGCATGCCAGAAGTGGTTTCCCATCTTCAATCAACGCCAGTGACGTGCCAAAAACGGGGATGCCGGCGGAGAAGTTGGTGGTGCCATCGAGGGGGTCAAGGCACCAGAAGCGACCGGACGAACTCATTTTTTGACGTTGCTCTTGCTCGCTCATTTCTTCGCCGAGAAAAGCAATCGAGGCATCGAGTTGATGCAATTGATGTTTCATCCAGCTTTGGCTGAGCGTGTCGGTTTCGGTGACAATGGAACCATCAGTCTTGAGCTGGCTGGTAATGCTGCGATTAAATGCCGGAAGAATGATTTCCCGACCGGCTTGTTCGATGATGTGGCTGATGTGACTCAGCAGTGCGTTGTTTTTGCACATGTGTGTGCTCCTTAAAGGCCCAATCTTGCATGAATGGTAGCAATATTTTTTGAGGATGCGATGTGGTTCTTTTATCGGTATGATGCGCTTGAGTTGAATATTGGATACTAATCTGAACGGAGGATGTGAATCATGGCATTGAAAGGAAAAATGGTCATCGGCCAATCCGGTGGTCCGACCACCGTCATTAATCAGTCACTTGTTGGTGCTATTCTGGAGGCGCGGAAGCACGAGGCGATTACCGGTATTCTGGGTGCCCGTCACGGTATTGCAGGGATCATGAAAGAGGATTTTATCGATTTAACAACGCAAAGCGGAAGTGATCTCGAATGTCTGGCGAATACACCGGCAGCAGGTCTTGGTTCGGTACGTCTGAAGCCGGGCAAGGCAGAATGTGAACGTGTGTTTGAAGTGTTTAAAAAGAATGATGTGCGATATTTCTTTTATATTGGTGGCAATGACTCTGCCGAGACAGCCCATATTATTGCTGAAATGGCCAAAGAGGAGAATTATGACTTCTGTACTATCCATTTGCCTAAAACCATCGACAACGATTTACGCGTAACCGATCATTGCCCGGGCTTTGCTTCTGCGGCTCGTTTTGTGGCATTGGCTTTTATGGGTGATGATCGTGATAACGCTGCGCTCAGCGGTGTTAAGATCAACGTTGTGATGGGACGCCATGCCGGTTTCCTGACTGCTGCCTCAGCCCTGGCCCGACAGGATGAAAGTGATGGCCCACACCTGATTTATTTGCCGGAGCGCGTGTTTGATGTGGCATCATTCCAGCAGGATGTGAAATCAGTCGTGGCTAAATATGGACGCTGTGTGGTGGCTGTCTCTGAAGGTGTAGGCGATAAAGATGGTAACCCGATTGCATCAACCGGCGAGCGTGACTCGCACGGTAATGTGCAACTCTCCGGCACCGGCGCGTTGGGAGATTTCCTTTCGGGCAAGGTGAAGGAAGCTTATGCGGGTGAATCTGTTCGTGTGCGTGCCGATACGTTCGGTTATCTCCAGCGTAGCTTTCCAACAATAGTGTCGGAAGTTGATGCCAGAGAAGCACGTGAATCCGGTGCTTTCGGTGTGAAACAGGCTGTTGAACAGGGTGAGAATGGCTCTGTGGCTATCCGGCGTCTGTCAAGTGATCCTTATGCAAGCGATTACTTTATCACACCACTTTCAACGGTTGCCCGTGAAGCGACTGAAATGAAAGATGAATATATCAGTGCTGAAGGTAACGATGTCACCGAAGCATGGTTAACTTATCTGCGGCCATTGGTGGGCCCGATGCCACGTTTGGGTAAACTTTTTTAACCCGGATTATTTATGAATCGTTGTGAAGATTGCGACGAACGCTTGTTCGAAACGAATTCTGAAGAAGACGTGCGTAGCAGTGCATACGACAACTGATGAAGGATTTGTTGCGGACAAAGGGGCAAGCAAGGGCGCAATAAAATTTATGAATAATTCGGGTTAAGCTAATGGGGATGCATGTGGATTCATCTGTTCAGATTTCTGAGTTAATGCAGCAAAGCAATGTGAAGTTTGGTACCAGTGGTGCACGGGGACTGGTAAGTGATATGAATGACCGGGTCTGCTATGCCTATACACTGGCTTTTCTCGAATACATGTTACAAGCCGGTTTTACTGAACCCGGTAAACCGGTGATGATTGCCGGAGATTGCCGGGCCAGCTCTGCGCGAATTATGGCCGCCGCCGCCAGAGCCGCTAAAGATGTCGGTCTGAACCCTGTGCATTGCGGAAAAATTCCGACGCCGGCGCTGGCTCTGGCAGCGTTGGAGCACCAGTGCGCTGGCGTCATGGTGACCGGCAGTCATATCCCGGATGATCGCAATGGCATGAAGTATTACCGGCCCGATGGTGAAGTGCTGAAATCTGACGAACAGGCAATTTATCAGGCCCGGATCACTTTGCCTGAACATATCTTTACTGCTGACGGTTCGTTTGCGGTAGCTGAAGTTTTGCCGGAGCTTGATGCTTCGGCATCACGGGCATATATCGCCCGCTATGTCGATGTGTTTTCCGCTGATGCACTTTCCGGTTTGAAAATCGGGGTGTATCAGCACTCTTCGGTGGCTCGGGAAATGATGGTTGAGCTGATTGAAGCCCTGGGTGGAGAAGTGGTTCGTCTGGGTTATTCTGAGGCGTTTATTCCAGTGGATACCGAGGCTATCCGGCAGGAAGATGTTGATCTGGCGCGCAAGTGGTCGCTTGAGTTCGGGCTTGATAGTATTATTTCAACCGATGGTGATGCGGACAGGCCCTTGATCAGCGACGAGAAAGGTGAATGGTTGCGTGGTGATGTGGCTGGTATTCTCTGCGCCCGGTTTTTGGCTGTTGAGCATGTTGTAACCCCTGTGAGCAGCAATTCTGCAGTGGAAAAATCGCAATATTTCAGACAGGTGATGCGTACCAGAATCGGTTCTCCATACGTCATCGATGCGATGAATTTACTCCTGCAAGAAGGCCATTTAAATGTTGCCGGATATGAAGCCAATGGTGGTTTTCTCATTGCCAGTGACTTGATGCTGAATGGGAAATCCATGAAAGCTTTGCCGACACGCGATGCCATTATTGTATTGCTGACTATTCTGGTTCAGTCCCGGCAAAGCGGTCAGGCGATATCCGCTTTGCTGAAAGCTTTACCACAGCGATTCACGTTCAGTGATCGCATCAAGAATTTTCCATCCGCTGATAGCCAGAAGATGTTGGCGATTTTCAATTCAGGCCATGCAGAAGCGGATGTAAGCGCGGCGGATCTGATTTTTTCTGAACTTTTCGGCCCGGCCGCTTCGATAGATTCTACGGATGGAGCCAGAATTTCATTGGAATCCGGTGAAGTTATTCACCTCAGGGCATCCGGTAATGCGCCAGAATTGCGTTGCTATAATGAAGCAGGATCTGAAGAGCGTGTGCGGGATATGAACGCCATGTGTATGAAAGTTTTAAGCGATTGGAAAGCTTAAGCCGGGCTATTTTTGAATCATTGAGGGCAAAGCAGTAAGCCGCAATAAAATTCATGAATAGTCCGGGCAAGCTAGAGTGTCATTGACGCATATCTTCATTTTGGTGAGGGTGCGCAGCCAAAATAAATAGTTTTCAAGGTGTTATTCACATGTCTGACTCAACCACTCCCAAGTATCATATTACAGATGCACCGCGTCTGGATAAAACATCAAGAGCTCTGGTGAACGGTATCCAGCGTCACTTTTTGCGAACACTTGGTCAACATACATCCAGTACTTCTCCGCATTATCGTTATCAGGCACTGGCTTATACGATTCGTGATCATTTGATGGAAAACTGGAAAAACACCAAAGATGCTTACGAAGAGAAAGATGGTAAGCGTGCATATTATCTGTCGCTGGAATTTCTGATGGGCCGGGCACTGGGAAATGCGGTGCTCAATCTTGGTCTGTGTTGCGAAGCTGAAGAGGCTTTGCATGATCTGGGTATGAGCTTTGAAGAAAAAGTTGAAAGCGAGAAGGATGCGGGCCTGGGTAATGGTGGTCTGGGTCGTCTGGCTGCCTGTTTTGTTGATAGTTGCGCTACCTTGCAATTGCCGGTTATGGGTTACGGCATTCGCTATGAGTATGGCATGTTCCGTCAAAGAATCGTGAATGGTTTCCAGATGGAGGAACCCGATCACTGGTTGATCAATGGCAATGTATGGGAAATTGAACGTCCTGAGTATATTCAGTCCATTCAGTTTGGTGGCCGCAGCGAGCATTATACAGATGAAGATGGAATGCCACGCGTGCGTTGGGTGAATAGCAAGGATGTTCTGGCTATTCCTTTTGATACGCCGGTTCCGGGATATAAAAATGGTACGGTTAACACTTTGCGCTTGTGGAAATCATCCGCTACCGATGAATTCAATCTGGGTGAGTTTAATGCCGGCGATTATGCCGAAGCTGTGGCTTCAAAGAACCAGGCCGAAGATATCTCCATGGTGCTTTATCCGAATGATGCCAGTGAAAATGGTAAAGAATTACGCTTGCGTCAGCAGTATTTTCTGGCCAGTGCCAGTCTCAAGGATGTGATGCGCCAATGGACGAGAGTTCATGGTGAAGATTTCACTCACTTTGCCGAGAAAAATGTTTTTCAGCTGAACGACACCCATCCGACAGTATCAGTGGCCGAGCTAATGCGCCTCTTAATGGATCAATACAAACATGACTGGGATAGCGCCTGGGCGATCACCAGCAAAACGCTGGCTTATACCAATCACACCTTACTGCCGGAGGCGCTGGAGCGCTGGCCTGTCTATCTGTTCGGCCGTTTGTTGCCACGTCTGCTGGAAATTATTTACGAAATTAACGCCAGATTTCTGGCTGAAGTTGCCAAAAAGTGGCCGGGTGATGTGGCACGTATGAGTCGCATGTCTATTATCGAAGAGGGTGATGTTCAACAGGTGCGCATGGCCTATCTGGCAATTGTCGGCAGTTTTTCGGTGAATGGTGTGGCGCAGTTACACTCGGATTTACTGAAAGAAGGGCTGTTCTCCGATTTTAACGAGATGTGGCCTGAAAAATTTAACAATAAAACTAATGGCGTAACGCAACGTCGCTGGATGGCTTGGTGTAATAAGCCGCTGTCAGCCCTGATTTCATCCAGAATTGGTGATGGATGGATAACTGATCTGGATCAGTTGAAGCAGTTGGCACCGTTGGTGGATGATGCTGAGTTCCGCCAACAGTGGGCGGCCTGTAAATACCAGAATAAAGAGCGCCTGGCTGAACTGGTTCAACAGGAATGCCGTGTGACATTCAGTCCGGATGCGATGTTCGATGTTCAGGTAAAACGGATCCATGAATACAAGCGTCAGTTATTGAATGTATTACATGTGATTCATTTGTACGAGCGAATTAAGCGTGGTGATACGCAGAACTGGACACCGCGTTGTGTGCTGATTGGCGGTAAGGCGGCACCCGGCTACTATATGGCCAAGCAAATCATCAAGCTGGTCAGCAATGTGGCGGCAGTGGTGAATAACGATCCTGAAGTCGGAGATTTGCTGAAAGTTGTTTTCTTCCCGAATTATCGTGTGTCAGCCATGGAAGTTATTTGTCCGGCTGCTGATTTATCTGAACAGATTTCGACTGCCGGTAAGGAAGCGTCAGGTACGGGCAATATGAAGTTTATGATGAATGGTGCTTTGACCATTGGTACGCTGGATGGCGCGAATATCGAAATTCGCGAAGAAGTCGGTGATGAAAATTTCTTCCTGTTCGGTTTGACGGCTGAAGAGGTTGAGGCAGCACGTTCTTCTTATAATCCGAATGAAATTATTGCTTCAGATGATGATTTTACGCGTGTTATGCAGATGCTGGACAGCGGCCAGTTCAATAAGAAAGAGCCTGGTTTATTTGCCTCCATTTGCGGTTCAATTCGCAGTCCTTTTGATCCATGGCTGGTTGCAGCTGATTTCAGATCATATCTTGATGCTCAGGTCGCTGCTGCCGAGGCATTTCAGGATAAGGAAAACTGGACACGTATGAGTATTTTAAATACAGCTTACAGTGGCAAGTTCTCCACCGACCGTACGATGCAGGATTATAATCGTGAAATCTGGGGTCTGACTCCGATCAAGCCAAATAAATAAACCAAATAAATAAGCCCACAGATGCTGCTGCAGAAGCCATGTTATTTGAAATAACATGGCTTCTGCCTATACTTGAAAGTAATAGCGTGTAGGGTTTTCTTATCCAGGACAGGAGGTTGTATGAAAGATTCATCAGTTATTGTGGCTGATACTCAGGCCGATGCCCGTCAGCCGTTTCCGAATTCGAAAAAGGTGTACATCAGGGGTTCCCGCCCGGATATCCGCGTTCCGATGCGTGAAATTACACTTTCACCAACCACGACCAAGCATGGCGTAGAAGAAAATCATCCGATTCTCGTTTACGATACATCCGGTCCTTACACCGATCCGACAGTTGAACTGGATCTGGAAAAAGGTTTGCCGGATGTGCGCTCCGCATGGATAAAAGAGCGAGATGACTCTGCGCCATTGGCCGGTTTATCGTCCAAATATGGTAATGAACGGCGCGATGATGAAAGTCTCGATCATTTGCGCTTTGAACATCTGAAGCAACCGCGTAAGGCTAAAGCGGGCAAAAACGTCTCGCAAATGCACTATGCACGGCAAGGCATCATTACACCGGAAATGGAGTATGTGGCGATCCGTGAAAATCAGAAGCGCGAACATTTACGCGAAATCACCCGGCAGCATCCCGGAGAATCATTCGGGGCAAACATTCCGCATGTGATTACCCCTGAATTTGTGCGGGAAGAGGTGGCGCGCGGAAGGGCGATTATTCCGGCAAATATCAATCATCCTGAACTTGAGCCGATGATTATCGGGCGCAACTTCCTTGTGAAGATCAATGGAAACATTGGTAATTCAGCGCTTTCTTCGTCGATTGAAGAAGAAGTGGAAAAAATGACCTGGGCTACCCGTTGGGGTGCAGACACCATCATGGATTTGTCGACAGGTAAAAATATTCATGAAACTCGTGAGTGGATTATTCGTAATTCGGCCGTGCCGATTGGTACGGTGCCGATTTATCAGGCTCTGGAAAAAGTCGATGGTATAGCTGAAAACCTGACATGGGAGGTTTTCCGCGATACCCTGATTGAACAGGCCGAGCAGGGCGTAGATTATTTCACGATTCACTCGGGTGTACTTTTGCGCTATGTGCCAATGACAGCCAAACGACTGGCCGGGATTGTGTCGCGTGGTGGCTCGATCATGGCAAAATGGTGTTTGTCACATCATAAGGAAAATTTTCTGTATACCCATTTCGAAGATATCTGCGAAATCATGAAGGCCTACGACGTATCATTTTCATTGGGTGATGGCTTGCGCCCCGGTGCGATTGCTGATGCCAATGATGAGGCGCAGCTGGGGGAGCTGAAAACGCTCGGTGAGCTTACGCAGATTGCCTGGAAACATGATGTGCAGGTGATGATCGAAGGGCCGGGTCATGTGCCCATGCAGATGATCAAGGAAAATATGGATTTGCAGCTTGAATATTGTGATGAAGCGCCATTTTATACGCTGGGGCCGCTGACTACCGATATTGCACCGGGTTATGATCATATCACTTCGGGTATCGGTGCGGCGCAAATCGGCTGGTATGGTTGTGCCATGCTTTGTTATGTCACACCCAAAGAACATTTGGGTCTGCCTAATCGCGATGACGTGAAAACCGGTGTTATCACGTATAAAATTTCAGCCCATGCAGCAGATTTAGCCAAGGGGCATCCGGGTGCTCAACAGCGCGATGATGCTTTGTCCAAGGCACGCTTTGAATTTCGCTGGGAGGATCAATTCAACCTGAGTCTTGACCCTGATACGGCACGCGCTTATCACGATGAAACACTGCCTAAAGATTCAGCCAAGGTTGCGCATTTCTGTTCGATGTGCGGACCTAAATTCTGCTCGATGAAAATCACTCAGGATGTGCGGGATTATGCGGCCGAGCATGGTCTGGATAGTGCTGAAGCGATTGAAGAGGGCATGAAAGAACAATCCGACGTGTTCAATAAGCAAGGTGGAAAAATATACCAAAAGGCTTAACATCGCAGGGACTTAGTTATCCATGTGATATAATGAAGTCATGACAAAGGTAAGGAGGGCATCATGCTGACTGCAAGAGATATAATGAACCCGGAACCACCATATTGCCAACTGGATACACCTTTACTGGAAATATCTCGCAGGTTTGCCGATGAGGCCATGCACGGTATGCTGGTGGTGGATGATGAGATGCGCCTTTTGGGTGTGATTACTCAAAGTGATCTGATTGATCAGCAGGCTAACCTTCATTTGCCGACTGCGATTGCCATCTTCGATATGGTCATCCCATTCGGCGAGAAACGATTCCAGAAAGAGATGGATTGTTTTCAGGCCATCGTTGCTAGCGATATTATGGTTGAAGATGTCAGAACCGTGGATGCAGATGCTAAAATGATGGATGTAGCCAGCATCATGAGTGATGAGCATATTCACCATTTACCAGTGCTGGAAAACGGCTCTGTCATCGGCTGGGTGACCAAGGGCGATATGATCGGGGCGCTGGCCAAACATATCCAACGCGATCAGTAACGGGCGGTTGATGTCGATATTATTGCAAAATGAGCAGGCGACTATCCATTTTGCACAAGAATTCTCAAAGCGTATCCATCCGGGTACGGTGATTGCCTTGTCAGGCAATCTTGGTGCAGGTAAAAGTTTCTTTGCGCGCGCATTGATGCGCGCTCTGGGAGTGCAGGATCACGCTTTACCCAGTCCGAGTTTTTCGATTATTCAAGAGTATCGGGGTATTTTAGCTGATGGTATACCTGTTCGGGTAGCGCATATGGATTGGTACCGCTTGTCCGGCCCCGATGAAGTTGAAACGCTTGCTGTGCGTGATTATTTCGATGAGCCATGGGTCAGTATTATCGAATGGCCGGAAGTTGCGCTCGAATTGCTGCCTGTCGATACCGTTCGTGTGCATTTTGAATATGTTCCCGATGAGCGTAACGCTCGATACGTTAGGTATGAAGTTTAAATCGACCACCTGTTAAGGATTGAAAGTGGCTTGTGGCGCTGATTTTCTGCATGTCCGCTTTCGGCCAGCATCAGATGATCAGTACTTTATAAAAGTAGAAGGTATAGGCCTTAAGCTACACAACCCGTAGGTAAGAAAAGCGAAGCGTCATCCGGCAAAACATTCATCCTTTACCTGATCGTGTATGGGGGGCTTAAAAGATGAGTTCCCGTTTCACTGGCAGGCCTTCGGCATCTTGTAGCAGCGTTTCAAACAATGTGGTTGATGTGCATGCGCCATTGGCGTGAGCTTCATGAATCAGGTGAAGCACAGGGTTCTTTCCCGTGAAAGAAATCAACTGACCGGATTCAGACAGCAGGCTGCGAAGGTGCGCAGGAATTTTTTCCAGAGCCGTTCCGATGACAATAATATCGTACGGCCCCTGAATACTATCGCACTGCTGCATCGCAGACTCATCCATGGCATTAATATTGAGCAGGGTTACATTATCAATGCCATGATCGGACAGATTCTTTTCTGCTTGCCGGGTCAATTCGGCGTGAATGTCACAAGAAGTAACATGGCCGGAACGTAAAGCGAGGAGGTTGGTCAGGTATCCGGAACCGGTACCGATTTCAAGTACACGATCCTGTCCTGTGAAGCTCAGTTGTTGCATGATCGTGGCTTCCTGCAAGGGGCTGTGCATTTCCTGACCACAAGGAAGCGGTACTCTGCCTTCCATATAAGCCAGGCTTCTTACGTGTTCAGGGACATAGTCTTCTCTTGGCATGGATGCCAGCATGTCCAGTAAATCAGGATCAAGGACTTTACAGCAGCGGATCTGATATTCGATCATATTTCGACGAGCAATCATGAATGTATCGTTTGAATTTGAGACGCCTGACATCGGAACACCCCTTTCCTAAAAGTAGGTCAAATATGAAGTAGTTTTCATCTAAAGACAAGCTCGATATTGTTCAACGGCGAGGCTTGAGTGCTACTCGGCTAAGTTGATTTGCCTGCGTTTTACGACGTTTCTTTTGAAATCACCGGGTTCAATAACGGTTACGCCATTGGCGATGACTTCAAGCATGGTTGAATTGCCGGAGGTCATCCAAACGGCTGATTCAGGTGTTTCAACTGCAAGTTGTCCGCCTTTTTTAATCAGATCCTGACGCAACGGGGCGGTGGCATCTTCACTGGCATACACCTCAAGCCAGATGTCGCCCTGAATGGCTTTGAAAACAAAGGTATTGCTGGTGGCTTTAATGCTTGTGTCAGCGCTTTCTGGCGTGGCTGCTACGGGGCTGCTTGTGTTGCTGTTTGTTTGAACAGGCTCGGTTTGAACAAGCTCGGCCTGATTATTATTTGTCTCCGGTTCCGGCGTTTGTTGCTGCGCTGCGGAGTTATAGCTTAAATCAGTCGTTATGTTTTCTGGCACAGGCAGAGGTGCTAATGGCTGCTCAGAAGCTGTTGGATGGCTGGTAGATGTCTCTTTCGGGTGGTCGCCGGCATTCCAGAAAATGTTAAAAATGACGATGAGAAAAACAAATAATAATGCAGCAACAATGACCCATGATTTATTCGGGGCAATCGGTGGATCCGGAAAGGTTAGCGGTTTGGTCAGTTTGTATTCATCGGATTTCAGCAGGGTGATTTCGTGGTCGATATCGATGCCAAGAAATTTGGCATATTGACGCAGGAAACCCAGCGCATATACCGCTTCAGGCAGCTCTGACCAGTTGCCCGATTCAAGCGCCTGGATGTACGATAAGCGAAGCTTCAGATTCTGGGCAATTTTCTCTTTGGATAAGCCGCCGGATTCACGTGCTTCATGTAGCGATTTCCCGATGTGAACGAGTAGTTCTTCGCGTGTTGGTTTGATTTCAATATCGGGCTGTTTTTTCTCACTCATGAATTACCACTCCGATACATATTTTAACTGATCACTGGCCCAAACTTTTTGCGTGGGCTCCTGAACCTGGCCGCGAAAGGTGTTGAGTATTTGTCTGGCGGTAGAAGCATTGCGCTGGGTTTTCAGAAGGTCCAGATAATCAGCAACGACGACCTGGTCGATCGGGTCACGTCGCAATAAAGTTTCATAAAGCGAACCTGCATAGTCCAGACGTCCGGACTCTCTGTAGATTCTGGCTTCTTTGATTGATGGCAGGCTACTGCGTGGCTGTAATAATCCGGCTTTGCGGTAGTTCATGATTGCGCCATCGAATTGCTTTAGGCCAGCCAGCGCATCACCCAAATTAATAAATGCGACAAATTGACCGCTGTAGCTGGGGTCGGACAGTGCCTGGCGAAGCTCTTTCTCGGCTTCTTCATAGCGCTCCAGAGAAACCAGAAGGCTACCGTAATTGGTATGTGTGGATGAACCGGCACCGGCATGCAGTGCCTGTTTGTAAAAGTTCTCAGATTGAACGAAATCGCCACGAACACGCCATGCATAAGCTAATGCGTCAAGAACTTCCGGTTGTTTGGGATTGATTTCATTGGCTCTAATTAATGATTCAAATGCCTTTGGCATCTGGTTTTTATGCAGTGCATCGATACCGATCTGATATTGCAGCTTGGCACGTTTGTGATCCTTCTCAGTCTGAGCTTTGGAGCCATTCTGGCATCCGCCGGTCATCAAAACGATCAGGCAAAGCAAAAACAACGCTTTCAAAGTAAGCGCTCCACAAGAGCATGAATAGGGCGAAGGGATGAATCAGAGCATTGTTTTAAATCAGCGAACAAACCGTGTTCCAGGGCCGATTGGCATGCACAGACGGGGTTGTCTCCCGTGGTTTGAATTGCAGTGGATTTTACGCGATGATCCAGAAAGGATTTCAACATGGCTTTTGCCTGCATGACATTGCCTCGCATGACTTCAACCACACTGGAAACAGAAACATTGTCTTCTTCTTCATGCCAGCAATCAAAATCAGTACACATGGCAACGGTGGCGTAGCAAATTTCAGCTTCACGCGCGAGTTTGGCCTCCGGCATATTGGTCATGCCGATAATGTCCATTCCCCACTGGCGATAAAGGTTTGATTCTGCCCGGGTGGAAAACTGCGGGCCTTCCATCACCAGATAGGTTCCGCCCAGGTGCGTTGTGATGGGTTGCTCACAGCAGGCGGCATGAAGTTCATTCTGTAAACCGGAGCAAATGGGGTCGGCCATGGAAACATGCGCAACCAATGGCCCTTCGAAAAAGGTTGAGGCGCGACTACGGGTACGATCTATAAATTGATCCGGCAGAACAAAATCACCGGGTTTGATTTCTTCGCGTAATGAGCCAACAGCTGATATGGAGATGATCTCTTTCACACCGGCGAGCTTCATGGCATAGATATTTGCTCTGTAAGGAACATGGTGTGGTGGAAAACTATGATGCTGGCCGTGACGGGGTAAAAAAACAATCTCCTGACCTTGATGAGAGGCAAGCATAAGTTTGTCGGATGGTTTTCCCCAGGGTGTATCGATGTTCATATAATCCAGAATTTCCAGACCTTCCAGATCGTATAATCCGCTGCCACCGATAATGCCAATGCGAGATGTCATGATGTCTCCAGTGTCATAAGTCTCAAATTTAAAATGCTCTATGTTACGCTTTTAATGTCTGGTCAGCTTTAAGTTGACCACAGGCGGCCATGATATCCTCTCCGCGTGATCGCCTTAGCGTGGCACGAATCCCTTTAGAAATCAAGCGTTGCGAGAATTTATTCATGTTTTCCTTTGATGATCCTTGATAAGGGCTGCCCGGATAGGTATTAAACTGGATCAAATTAACGCGTTCTCTCAGTGGATTGGCAAACTTAATTAATGCCGCTGCAAGTTTTTCATCATCATTAACGCCGCCAAGCATAACATATTCCAGCGTAATATGACGTTGGCTGGTTAAGGGGTATTCATCCAGACAAGCACGTAGCGCAGCTAAAGGATATTTGCGATTGATCGGTACCAGTTCATTACGTAGCTCATCGGTAGCCGCATGCAGGGAAATGGCCAGATTAACCGGAAAAACTTCTCCCAGACGCTGGATTTGCGGTACCAGTCCGGAAGTTGATACCGTAATGCGGCGGCGTGAAATATGCAGTCCCTCTTCCGACAGTAGCATGGCAAGGCTCTGGTGGAGGTTTGCTTCATTGGCCAGCGGTTCACCCATGCCCATATAGACGACATGCGTCAGCTCGTTGTGCAGGTTTTCAGGCATAGGGTTTTCGGACAGGTCGGCCTTGATAGCCAGAATCTGGGCAATGATTTCACCTGCCGTCAGATTGGTCTCAAAAGCCTGTGTGCCGGTATGGCAGAAAGGGCAATCGAGCACACAACCAACCTGTGATGAAATACAAACCGTGCCGCGCTGCTCTTCCGGAATACATACCGATTCGATCATTTTTCCACTGACCCGACTGCGAGTCAGGGCAAAAACATATTTGCGCGTGCCATCAGTCGAAACCTGTTTATGAATAAGCTTCAGGGGTTGGCAAAGTACTTCTGAAGCGAGTTTTTGCTTGAGTTCAGCCGGTAAATTCCGCATCTGTTGTGGCTCAAGTACCCCTTTATTACGCCATTGCAGAATTTGTTTGGCACGAAAAGCAGGCATATTCCAGGATTTCATCAGCGCCAGCAGATCTTGCAGCGACATGGCTGGCAATTGCGGAAGTTCGGCAGCGTTAGGCGCAGGCGTTGTCTGAGCTGAGGTGTTCAGAGGAGGAGTAGAGCTTGTTGAAGGTGGAATCATCGACGAATTGTGACAGACATGGGGGTGCTGGGATAGCTTTGCCGTCATGATCACCCATGCTCCCCATCCAGACCAAACTTCGGAACAATTTGAAATGGCGGATACATCGTTAGCCAGCGTCATGCCGATTGATATTCCGCGTGACGATTTTGATCGCATGCTGGCCTTTGCGCGCCTGATGCATCGACTCAAGGATAATACCGACTACCTTGATGCTTTAGCCGATTCGTTACCCGCTACTGCCACAGTGAAAACCTCCTGGCCCAGCTTGCTGATGGGATTTGATTTCCATCTGACGCCCGATGGTCCGAAGCTGATCGAAATTAATAATAATGCTGGCGGGCTGTATGTCGGGGCAGGATTATGGCTTCCTCAGTGCGACAACGCCGAATTCACGGGAGATCTGATGCAGCGTGTGCTGGCAATGTTTCCTGAACAATGGCAAGCCATAGCCATCATGGATGAGGATATTGAGCAGCAATTTATGTTTCCCGAGATGTGTGCCTATGCCGATGTATTACGCGCAGCTGGCCGCAAGGTGTTTTTGGTCAGCCCTGAAGGTTTAACGCTTCGCCAGGATGGCCTGTATTGTGAGCAGATGCGAATTGATGCGATTTATAATCGGCATACGGATTTTTATCTCGAAAGCGAGCCGCTTGCGCATATAAGGCAGGCATATATGCAGGGGCTCATCGAATTAAATCCGCATCCGCGCAGTTATGCTCTGATCGGAGATAAGTTGCGGATGGTGGACTGGTGGCAGAAAGGACTTCTTGAGCGCTGTTTAAGCGAAGATGAGGTGCAGTTTATTCGTCAAATTACACCTGAAACACTACATCTGGCCCAAATTGATGAAGAAGAGATCTGGCAGGATCGAAAATATTGGGTGTTTAAGCCTTCAGCCAGACATGGTGGGAAGGGCGTGCTGATGGGTAAGTCAGTAAGCCGTGCTCGCTTTGCCGATCTGGATCGCACTGAAACGGTTGCGCAGCGCTGGGTTCCGGCGAGCATGGTTAACATAGCCGGACAAGAGCTGAAGCTGGATATACGACTGTATATGCATGGTACGAAGTTGATTGCCCTGGCGGGGCGTGCCTGGCGTGGGCAAGTTACCAACTTCCGTGAACCCGGTAGTGGTTGGGTGATTCTGAACGTTGTTTAAAGGCTTTGAATTTACTGCCTCTATTGATTACGTGGTGCATTTTTAAATGGAATTCAGCGAGAAATTAAATTAAGGGAGAGGGGTAAAATGCGCGAAACAAGACCCCTATCACTTTAAGGAAGTTGGAGGGGAGGCATCAATCATCGAAACGATTTATGAAAAGTCCGGGTTAATGTGTTGTCCAACGTCATGACTGAGTGATGTTGGTCGAAAGGAGCCTGTTTATGGTTTCCTGTCAGGGCTCAGAGCCTGCAAGAGCTGTTGTAACAATTGCTGCTGAGATGCCAGAATTCTTGCATTGAGCAGTGATTGAAGAACTTGCGACTGATCGTCGGCACCTTGCAACATTTCCAGATTGTTGGTGATAAATTCCTGCGTAAACTCAAAGGGCTGATTCAGTCTGGCGAACAATGATGGTATGTCGCCCATTTCTGAAATGACTAATTCAGAGGAGATCGAGTCGAACATTCGGGCCAGCGATAGCACTTCGCGTTTTTCTTTGCGGGATTTTACCGTTGCGGATGCAGCCGTATGTGTCAATAGACTGTTTTCCCGCACAATCATGTCCCAGTCCGAATGTACGGGCTGTTGGTTGACTTTCAGCATCATCTCGATGGTTTTCTGATACAGCTTGGCGGGAAGGTCATCATTTTGCATTGAGGCATAAATTTCCATGCACTTGCAGCTGAGCGACATGAGATTTCTCAGGGAGTAAAGGCTGTGCTGAATCTCTGGCATGTCAAAAACATCATCTTCTTGCGAAGGGCAAATGACAAAGCGGCCCGTCAGATAGGGGTGAATGTCGGTTTTTCCATAAATGGCCAGTTTTTCATGATAAATTGTATTGCCAAAGGGAGCGCTGTTAATGATTTTGCGGATATCTTTTTCACTCATTCGGCGATTGGAAACGCTGACTTTATAGGAAAGTACCGGTGAGATGAGGCCTTCTTTCTCCCAGTCATTAAATGCATCGTGCTGTTCAATCACGGATAAACGCTTTGAATCCGATGCCATCCAAATGCCAAGGAAATAATAATAATCGGATGCCAGTGAATCATCCTGTAAAGAAATGATGACGCTTGCCTGTTGTCCGCCATCCAGTTGGACGTCAAAGGCCATTATGTCATTGTCCCAGCTTATTCTGGCATTTTGACTGCCCAGAAAAGCCAGCAGGCTGATACAGTTGCCGACAAACATTTCGCGGCTCATATCTGTTTTATCAAAGGCCCAGACGTGCCCGTTTACCGGTAATTGATTGGGTTCAAGGATTCTGTCGTTCAACGACAAGGCGTGCAATAAAATGGAACGGTTCATCGAGGCTCCTGCGAATCAGTTCGAAAAATCATGTTTAAATGCTGTGCTATAACCACATGGTCAGAGTATCGGCGAGGATTCATTGATCTCATCACCGATCTCCTCTGCAAGGATTTCAAATTCAGACTGGAAAGATTCCACTGAATCGGCCGCGTCTTCGATATGTTTAAAACGGGCAATATGGCAAATCGCATCACCTTCATAGACCAGCGGGAGGTTGGTTCGACCAATCACGATGCCTGAAGTGGGTGCTATGACTTGTTCTTCATTGCAGCCATAGGGGTCATCAATCAGCCCCAGCAAATCACCCTTGTTTACCAGAGCCCCCATCGGAACGAGGCTGCGATAGATGCCACTTTGATGGGTTCTGATCCAGTACGACTTTCTGGCGACTTGTGGCAGATATGGTTTCTTTGTCCGGCGTTTGGGAAGCATGCCGATTTGCCGCATAACTTGCAGGATGCCGCGTTGCCCGGCACGAATCGACACCTCATCAAAGCGTAAGGCTTCGCCCGCCTCGTAAACCAGCCAGGGTATATTCAGTTTGGACGCCGCTTCGCGTATTGTTCCGGGGCGAAAGGGTGCATCGAGCAGTATGGGGACGGGAAATGCATGCGCCATTTCAAGCGTTGCCGGATCGCTCAGACAGGCACGCACCTGAGGTAAATTATCGCGATGAGTGGCTGCTGTATGTAAATCGATACCGTGGGTGCATTTTTCAACGATTTCATGAAGAAACAGATAGGCCAGACGGGCGGCCATGGAGCCTTTATCCGAACCGGGAAAGCAACGATTTAAATCGCGCCGATCCGGCAGATAACGGATTTGATGGATGAAGCCGTACACATTGACGATGGGTATGGCAATCAAGTCACCACGCAGTCGGGAAATCGCTTTATCGGAAACCAGTCGCCGGATAATTTCAACACCATTAATTTCATCGCCATGCAAAGCAGCACAGACGAGCAGCCGGGGGCCATTTTTTCGTCCGCGAACGACATGAATCGGCATCTCCAGCTTGGAATGCGTGGTTAATGGGGGAAGGGGTAATTCGATGATTCGACGTTCCCCCGGGGCAATGCTTTCCCCGCCGATAATGAGTTGCTGACTCAACCTTGTCCTTTTGTGCGGGTGTTTTTTGAGTCTGCATGCTTTTCGATACAGCGGATAATTAAATCAGCGATATCTTTGCCGGTAGCTCCTTCGATCCCTTCAAGGCCGGGCGAAGAATTCACTTCCATGACCACCGGTCCGTGGTTGGAGCGCAGCAGGTCAACACCGGCGACTTTCAGTCCCATGATGCTGGCAGCCCTAACCGCAGTGGAGCGTTCTTCCGGTGTGATGCGTACCAGTTCAGCCGTGCCGCCACGATGCAGATTGGAGCGGAATTCACCCTCCTTGCCTTGTCGTTTCATACTAGCAACAACTTTGCCGTCGATGATAAAACAGCGGATGTCAGCACCACCGGCTTCTTTGATGAATTCCTGTACCAGAATATTGGCATTGAGTCCTAAAAAAGCCTCAATCACACTTTCGGCGGCTTTTTTGTTTTCAGCCAGTACCACACCAATACCCTGTGTGCCTTCGAGTAACTTGATAACAAACTGCTCGCCACCGACAGAATTCAGTAAATCGTCAATATCATCCGGATTGCGGGCAAAGCCGGTGACAGGTAGTCCGACACCTTTACGCGCCAATAATTGAATTGAGCGTAATTTGTCGCGTGAGCGTGAAATCGCTACGGATTCGTTCAGCGGGAAGACCCCCATCATTTCAAACTGCCTGAGTACCGCAGTTCCATAAAATGTTACGGATGCACCAATGCGCGGAATAACAGCATCAAACCCGAGTTGCTGTTCACCCCGGAAACTGACGGTCGGCCGCATGGAGGTGATATTCATATAGCAGCGTAAATGGTCCAGAACATGCATGTCATGACCACGGAGTTCTCCGGCTTCAACGATTCGCCGGGTTGAATACAGTCTCTTGTTTCTGGATAAGATAGCTATTTTCATAATGCTTGATCAATACTCCTTCAACGGGTTGGAAAAGCCTGGAGATAAGAATGCTCAGGATTCACGAGTATCCGGCCTTCCATCGCGGTGCGGCCCAACAATACTCTAAACCGCATGGTATCGCGATTGGTTAATGTGAACTCAGCAGTGAATGATAATTGGCCTAAACCGATGGTTGTCCGGATGATCGGGCGCACTTCTTTATGGCCACCGGAATCGGAGACCATGCGTTCGTCGATCATTTCAGCTTCACAGATCAGTTCAATGTTGGCGTTCATTTGCACCGGATGCACGCCGAAGCGAACCCATGGTGCTCCGCGCTGAGTGAATGTTTCAAGGCTGAATGCATGCAGGCATGAAGTTCTGGCACCTGTGTCGACTTTGGCTTTGATCCGGTCAATACCCAGTTCAGGTAAAGCCAGCCATTCGCGCCAGCCGATAGTAATCAAATGCTGATTATTCATGCGGAGGCAATGAGCAGCATTTCGCGAACTGCCTTGGCTGCCAATACAGAAGAACAACCCGATGTGTCCAGCTGCGGTGCCAGTTCCACCACATCAAGGCCTACCAGATCACAGTCAGCCATGGTTTTGATAAAGCGCTGGAATGTCCACCAGTCGATGCCGCCGGGTTCAGGCGTGCCGGTGCCCGGAAAACAGGCCGGATCAAATACATCAAGATCAACAGTCAGGTAAACAGGGCGTCCGTCGACCCAGTCAAGCAGCGCATCCAGATCAGCATCCCTGAATGTTGTCAGTGTATTGTGATGACGCATGATTTCGTATTCGGCTCTTGTGCCCGAGCGAATGCCAATTTGCTTTATCTGAGTGTCACCGATGACCTCGGCAACACGGCGCATTACACAGGCGTGCGACAGTTTCACCCCCAGATAATCTTCGCGCTGGTCGGCGTGGGCATCGAGTTGAATCACCACCAGATCGGGGTATTTTTCCGATACGGCTTCAATGGCCGGCAGGCTGACCAGATGTTCACCGCCAAGAAGAAACGGAATAACGCCGTCATTCAGGCATTCATCGACAGCTTCGCGGATGATGGCCATCACCGTTTCTACATGACCCATCGGCAGTTCAAGGTCTCCGGCATCGGCATATTTCACTTGCTCAAGGTCAGCATCGAGTACCGGTGACCAGGTCTCCACACCATCGGATGCATCACGGATGGCGCTTGAGCCAAAGCGCGCGCCGGGGCGGAATGACACCGTGCCATCAAAGGGTACGCCGATGATGCGGATGTCATGCGCTTTATCGAGATCGCGGTCAGTAAAATCAAACATATACGAATCCTCTACTCATGATGTTTTTTTGACCTTCATGCTTTGAAGGTCCGCTATGATTGGATATCCTTTGAAGAAAGCAAAGGTTGATAATTATCGCATGCGTGTTTCTTCACCAGAGCAATCCACATCGGCGATAATAACAGGGTAAGGGCAATGATAGCGATAATCAGTTGATATGTTTCCGGTGTAATGATGGCAGCACCAGCACCGACAGCGGCCAGCACAAAACTGAATTCGCCAATTTGTGATAAAATCGAGCCGGAATAAAAGCTGTAGCCCCAGGGCTCGCCGAGTAATCTTAAGACCAGCGCGTTGATGCAGGTGTTCAGTAGCAGTGCCAGCAGCGCAAACAGCAGGATTTGCCACCAGTATGCGGCAATAAACTGCATGTTGACCAGCATACCGATGGAAACAAAAAACAGCGCGACGAAGACGGTTTTAAAAGGCTCCAGACTGTGGTGAACCCATTGGGTTTCGTGCGCCGCAGCGACCACCATACCCGCAACAAAGGCGCCCAGTGCAGCGGATAGCGAAAATAAACCGGTGATAAGCGCCAGGCTGAAACACAATAGAAAGGCGCCGAAGACCTGAAGCTCATGGTCTTGCTTGACGGCATCGCCAATGAGAGGGATTTTGAAATCAGGGCGATTGAATACCCAGAGACATAATGCCATCAGCAACACACCGCCTATCAGTTGCATCGTTGCTTCGACAGAGGAAATATGCTCGCCACCGAGCATGCCGATAATAATAAGCATGGGAATAATGGCGATATCCTGGGCCAGCAGGATAGTCAGCACATCCTGACCATGTTTGCTGTTCAGCTCACCCCGCGCCTCCAGTAAGTTCAGTACGACGGCTGTACTGCTCAGGGAAAGTACAAAGCCAAGGAGCACGCAGCGCACCAGCGACCAGCCAGCCAGATAACCGATGCCATAGATGACCATCACACTGATGGCGATTTGCAGAAATGTGCCGATCAGGGCCAGTTTCCACTTTCTCGCCAGCATCTGGGGTGACACTTCCATGCCGATAAAAAACATCAGCATAACCACACCGAAAGCGCCGAGTCGATCCAGCGTAATCTGATCGGTAACCAGGCCGAGAGCGGAAGGACCGAAAAGGATACCGGCAATCAGATAGGCAATGACGTTGGGTTGTTTGAGTGCATGCATGATCAGTGCAATCGACAGGATGCCGATGATGGCTCCAACCAGTGTCGGTAATGCCGGGTCCATATGCATGACGATTCCCCTTGTGAGTCCGTATGTTGCTCTTTTGCATCGATAGGCACACAGAGTACGTCCAAAACAGGTGTGATGACAAGGCATCTTGCTCAATGAAAATATTAAGCGGACAATCCTGCCGCTTGTATACGGGCTTCGGGGAAATATATGGATTTTGCCAGTGATCTGGAGATCAGTGCGGTCAGTAAATACGATAAAATTGTTGATGATCTGGTGGCGACCGGCTTATCTGTATTCGATGGTTTTGTTTCGCCATTGCAGCAATTAAGTTTATCGGATGAAGCCGTGACGATGTATCAACGGGGAGAATTCCGCCATGCCCGGGTTGGTCGGGGTGAGCATAAACAGCTGCGCCCGGATATCCGCAATGACCATATTCACTGGCTGGATACATCGGCCCCCACAGCGATTCAGGCTGCTTATCTGGGAGAACTGGAAATGCTGCGCCTGACAATAAATCAGCGACTGTTTCTCGGGCTGTTTGAATTCGAAGGGCACTATGCATTGTATCCGCCCGGCTCTTTTTATGGTGTTCATTATGATCGTTTTATCGGCGCGATGGATAGGGTTGTGACCTGTATCCTCTATCTTAATCAAGACTGGCAAGCCGAAAGCGGCGGGGCACTTAAAGTTTATGCCGGTGAAGATCATGCATCCGCGCATTTTCCGGTTGAAATATTGCCGCAGTCCGGGCGTCTGGTGACCTTTATCAGTGAGCTTTTTCCGCATGAAGTGCTGCCGGCACAACGTAACAGGTTGAGTCTGACCGGCTGGTTTCGCATACGTGCTTCATTGAACTAAACCGGGCAATATTTAATCGAAGCTGGAATGCTGCTGCATTTAAACGGATACTGCCGAGCATAAAATCAATGTGAGGGACTTCATGTCTAATACATTCGCAACATTTGAATTCACCGATGAGCAACATTCGCATGCCCTGCCGATCCTGAAAGGTACACTGGGACCATCGGCTATTGATGTGCGAAATATGTATTCGAATCAGGATATTATGACTTACGATCCGGGATTCCGTTCTACTGCATCCTGTCAGAGTGGAATTACCTATATTGATGGTGAGAAAGGTGTTTTGCTTTATCGCGGTTATCCGATTGAAGAGTTGGCAGAGCGATACAGCTTTACTCAGATTGCGCATTTATTGACCAGTGGAGAACTGCCGGACTCTCAACAGCTGGCGGTGTTTGAAAAAGAACTTCGTCGCTATAATTTACTCCATGATCAGGTGCTTTCCTTTTATAAGGGTTTCCGTCGCGATGCACATCCGATGGCTGTGATGGTGGGTGTGGTCGGAGCGCTTTCGGCATTTTATCAGGATGCACAGGATTATAATTCACCCGACGACCAGCATCGGGCCGCTATTCGCCTGATCGCAAAAATGCCGGCAATTGCTGCTGCCAGTTATACTTACAGTATCGGTCGCCCCATTCGCCATCCGGACAATAGCCTGAATTTTGCCTCGAATTTTTTACAGATGATGTTTGGTCGCCCCAGTGAGCCTTATCATGTTGATCCGTTACTGGCCAAGGCGATGGATCAAATCCTGACCTTGCATGCTGATCACGAGCAGAATGCTTCGACTTCGACCGTGCGTATGGCTGCGTCCAGTGGTGCCAATCCGTTTGCCTGCATTGCTGCCGGAATCGCCACTCTTTGGGGGCCGGCACACGGTGGTGCCAACGAAGCTGTGTTGAATATGCTGGAAAATATCGGGGCACCGGAAAATATTCCGGCCGCCATAGCCCGGGCTAAAGACAAAAAAGATCCTTTTCGTCTGATGGGTTTTGGGCACCGCGTATATCGGAATTACGATCCGCGTTCAGCGTTGATTCGTGAAACAACCAAGCAGGTTCTGGCGCATCTGGGTATGGAAAATGATCCGTTGATGGCGACAGCGCTTGAGCTTGAGCGTATTGCTTTATCCGATGAATATTTCATCAGTAAAAAATTGTATCCGAATGTTGATTTTTATTCCGGTATTTTGCTGCGTGCGATGGGTTTCCCGAGTCGAATGTTTACCGCTGTGTTTGCCGTAGCCCGTACTGTTGGTTGGGTATCGCACTGGCTTGAGCTTAAGCAGGAAGCCCATGGCATTGATCGCCCGCGCCAGTTGTATACCGGTCCGACGTTGCGGCATGTCGACAAGCGCTGAAATTTATACGGATAACATGCGGCGTAAACGCTCATATACGAGCGAATGATCCCGGCTCATATTAACAAATATCGGTGACTCAAGAGAGTTGACATCGGGTACTGCCAGCAGGCGTGCATCGTTCAGGTAGGGCTCTGCCAATGTGCGCGGCAGCCAGGCTGTTCCGCCGACCTGAAGCAGCCATTCCAGGCCCAGCCAGGCCACATTCGTATCTGCCAGAAGTGTGTGTTTTGTCTGTCTGAACTCTGCCATGCCGGCTCTGTGGGCATCACCCCAATCCACATCAACAAACCAGTCTGTTTGCTCGCCCGAGGAAGTGCCGGCAGAGCGAACCAATACCAGTTCAAGTGAGGCAACCTGCACGGAATAAATACCGGGATATTTGATTTCTGCCGGTAACACGGCGCAATCAAGGGATCCATCAATCAACTTTCGGGTTAATTCAAGGCGGGAGCCGGTTCTGAGGGTAAAAGAGATATCACTGAAATCGGCCATGCTTTGTAATTTGGGCAACAGCCAGGCCCGCCAGATAATATCCGTTCCACCCAGGCGAATGGATAATAGGTTCTGCTCTACCTGCAGGACTTCCTGTTTCAATTTATTCCACTGCTCGACCATGGCTTCGGCACGGGGTTTGAGTCTTTCACCGGCATGTGAAAGCACAACGCCATTGCGTCCTCGGTCAAATAATTGCGCCCCGATTTCGCCTTCAAGTTGTCTGATTCTTGAGCTGACTGCCGATGGCGTCAGATGCAAATACTCGGATGCTTTACGCAATCCTTCAAAGTTTGCAACCGCAAGAAATGTACGCAAGAGGTTAATATCCATGCGTTCTCCCGTTTCGAACATATTGTGCAAAACATTTTGCTTTACCCGCCATTGGCTTGTCCACACCTTTCACATTGCTGTCCAATTTTTAAGTATAAGGAGAAGCCCATGTCTATTCAAAATTACGGAGATTTTGATCACTTAGACGCAGAATCCAAAACAGCAAATCAGCAAATGGATACCTTTTCAGACACGGAGTTCAGTGATGACTGGGTCAGTCATATTGATGATTTTAACGATGAATTTTTAAACTATAACGGAGAAGATTAAATGAAAAAAAGCGTTTTTTATGCACTGATAATCGGTTGCCTTAGCCTTACCTCAGCTTCGATGCTGATGGCTGAAGAGCAAACTGATAATCAATCTGTGAGTGAATATGGTGACAGCATGAATCCATGCGATGCAAATCTGTATGGTGATGAATTGCCAGCTCAGGATGATGTGCATGCTGATTCATCAGAAGATATGTCGCCTGAGAATAATCCATGTTTCATGCCACAGGATGATGGAGCAGAAGCTCCGGCTGTAGTACAAGAATAAGGCTGAGCTTTGCAAAAGTACGAAACGGGCTCTGTTAAAAGAGTCCGTTTTTCTTTTGATGCACTGTGTGCAATTATTTTGGGTTATGTGTTTAATTATTTTTGTTTTACAGTCGTGTGTGCTTTTCTTATCAATTCACGTGGCTGTTCAACGTAGCAGCGATTAAGGGGTTTGTTGAGAGAGGCTGAGTTTATTCAATGCTGACTTTTCACAACAATCTGAAAACATATGGAGAAGAACATGGGTTTTATTCCTGATAATGATTGGGATGATGATGAAAATTTTGAAGAGCAACGGAAAATGAAAAAGAAAGATAATCATCCGCGACGTGACAGGGACGATACAAGTGACTGGGAAAAGGACAGGGGTGATTCATAATCATCCCATACAAACTCCTGGCATGCTTCGGAGAAGCAATAATCACGGAGTCCGATGTTTACTGGCAAGGCGCTAGTTAATCTGTTTTAAAGTCTTCTAATTCACGTAGTGGAATATTGTAGCAATCCGGGCAGATACTGTGACTGAATTGGGCTTCTGAATGATCATCAATATAGGATTCAATTTGCTTCCATGATTCATCTTCAGGGTCTTTGATCCGTTTGCAGTATGAGCAAATCGGCAGTATTCCTTTTAATACTTTGATTTCATTCATGGCTGATTCGAGTTCGCTGTTTTTGATGGCAAGCATGCGGTTGATGCGAAGAACTTCTGCTGTTCGCCGAATTGAAAATATGGCGAGCATGATCGCAAGAAGTATGGTTGTAGAAATAATTTCATCAATTTCAAATTCCTCATGTTTGGCGGAGAAATTCACGATGAGCTCCAGAACATCAAGCTGTGAAAAAATCAGGTATGAGACAATCGCAATGATGATCATCGTTATCAGTTCTGATTTGATGCTGCCCCTTATCATCTTAACAAAAACCTCTCATTTAATCCGGGATCGATCAATGTCTTGATTGCAGTGAATTATATACCCTGTTTGATGATGAAATAAGGGCAAGAAAGCGATGCGGCGTATTTTGTGATTTTCACCTACCCTGCTGAAGGTGTGATGGTTGCTTGCAGGATGGTGCAATTAAATGACACCGTGTGGCAATTGAGCTATTGTGCCGACGTTTTTTGAGGGCACGTATAGCCCGAATGATCAGGTGCGGAGGTAGTGATGTTTAAGACTAATGAATATTTTGACGGCCAGGTGACGTCTATTGCATTTGAATCCGAAGAAGGCGCTGCTACGGTTGGCGTGATGGCAGAAGGCGAATACGAATTCGGCACTTCAAGTAAAGAGGTGATGAAGGTTATCTCCGGACAACTGGATGTTAAACTGCCGGGCTCGGAACAGTGGGTTGCGTTTCATGCCGGTGAGCAGTTTGAAGTGGCGAAAGATCAGCGATTTGGTGTTCGTTCGGTTGGCCAGTCGGCCTATCTGTGTCTTTATAAGTAAGTAAAACCGTGCTTAGTTACCAGCACATCTACCATGCCGGAAACCATGCGGATGTTCTGAAATATATTGTTTTAAGCGAACTCGTGGCTGCTATGCAAATCAAAGCCACCCCTATGTTTATGCTCGATGCTTTTGCCGGCAGAGGTATCTACCAGCTTGATAGCTGCGAAGCGCAGAAGAATATGGAATATCAGACAGGTATTGCACGACTGTGGCCTGTCGATCAGCAGCATGCACCGCTGGGTGCAAAACATTGGAGTGGCTTGATTGCCGAGCAGAATCCCGATGGTGGATTTTTACGACTGCCCGGCTCATCAGCGCTGCTGGCTTCGCTTTTACGTCAATCTGATCAATTGGCCTGTTGTGATCTGCATCCTCAGGAAATTGATTTTTTGCGCCAGTTCTGTCGGACGAAGGGGCATGTGGCGGTGCATCACCGTGATGCTTTTGATGCTTTGAAAGGCCTGCTGCCACCAAAGGAAAAACGCGGTCTGGTATTTCTGGATCCTGCCTACGAACAAAAGGATGAGTACCGTCGCGTCGGGCAGGCCGTTACCGGCATTTACCCGCATTTTCGTGCCGGAGTCTATGTGATCTGGTATCCGGTCTTACCCGCTGGCCGTGAGCGGGAGCTTTTCACCACGTTGAGACATTCAGGTGTGCGGAAAATTCTTCGTATTGAGATGTCGGGTGATTTCCCCGCTATGCAAATGCAGGGGTCGGGCATGTTGATTATTAATCCGCCGTTTCAGGCCATGCAGCCATTGCAAGACGCACTGGCCTGGACGATGGCGCAATTAACCGGTGGCAAGGGAGCTTTGCATTTCGACTGGTTGGTGGGCGAATAAGATGCTGATGCATCAGATGATAGTTGGAGAAATTTTGTGAAGCTGCTGCATAGCATGGTGGCAGTCACGCTGTGTACACTGGTTTTATCCTGCTCAGCCGAATCACACTCCGGTTCCAGACCGAATTACGTGCTGCCTGAAATTATAAAAGTGACTTCATTGCCCGATTTTTCAGCATATAAAGATGTGACGCAAAAGAAGAAAGCCTTTTTCGATTTTATGCGTCCGATTATTCAGAGTGAAAATGCCAGAGTGGCGTATACACGCAAGCGCCTTCAGACTTTAGCAAGATCCAGTCGTTATGGGCAGCATATTAAAGATAAAGATGCTCAATGGATTCGCGATTTGGCCGTTGATTACAAAGTAGAAATGACATCGATTCAGGATGAAGATGTTTGGCGCGCACTGCTCAAAAAAGTCGATATTGTACCGCTTAAACTGGCTCTGGCACAGGCTGCCAACGAGTCTTCGTGGGGAACATCCCGCTTTGCCCGAGAGGGTTTCAATATGTTTGGCATGTGGTGCTTCAGTAAAGGCTGTGGCCTTGTACCCAGTCGGCGTCCACCGGAGATGTTGCATGAAGTAGCCGTATTTGATTCAATCGATGATTCGGTTGCGGCTTATATTTTGCATATTAATCGAAATAAGACTTACAAACCGCTGCGCCGCATTCGTACTCAGATGCGCGCGGAAAATGAAAAACCAACCGCCCTGAAACTGGCCGAAGGCCTGAGCGGTTATTCCGAACGCGGCGAAGCATATGTGCAGGAATTACAATCAATCATTCAAAGTAATGCTGCGCTGATGGACGGGGTACCGGTCACTTCCAAACAGTAATATCCTTTCAGCTTATGGACCTGCTTGTGTTTTTTTGTGGGAAAAGCCTCAGTTGCAGAAAAATCCCGGATTGTTTTCGATGACTGGCTGCACGAATGTCGATACCATCGCGACCTTTCAGGAGGTATGACGATGGCCAAAGTTCTTATCATCGGCGCCGGTGGCGTCGGTCGAGTTGTCACCCATAAATGCGCCCAGAATCCGGAAGTATTTTCCGATATCTGCCTGGCATCTCGCACCAAGTCCAAGTGCGATATTATTGCTGCCGAAGTCAGCGAAAAGACCTGCCGCACTATTGAGACGGCCGCTGTTGATGCCGATAATGTGCCGGAACTGGTTGCGCTGATTAAACAGGTTCAGCCCTTTATGCTTATCAATGTTGCGCTGCCGTATCAGGATCTGACCATCATGGATGCCTGTCTGGAGACCGGCGTTCATTATCTGGATACTGCTAACTATGAACCGCTGGATGAGGCGAAGTTTGAATACAGCTGGCAGTGGGCTTACCGCGAACGCTTTGAACAAGCAGGTTTGATGGCGTTGCTTGGTTCCGGCTTTGACCCCGGTGTTACCAACGTTTTCTGTGCTCATATGCAGAAGCATCATTTCGATACGCTCGATTATGTCGATATTCTCGACTGTAACGGTGGTGACCATGGTTATGCATTCGCCACCAACTTTAATCCGGAGATCAATATCCGCGAAGTGACCAGCAACGGCCGCTACTTCGACAACGGTGCGTGGATTGAAACCACGCCGATGCAGTTCAAGAAGCAGTTCGACTTCGAACAGGTCGGGCCTAAAAACATGTACTTGCTCTACCATGAGGAGATGGAGTCACTCTCCGTCAATCTCAGTGGTGTCAAACGGATGCGTTTCTGGATGACCTTCGGTGATGCCTACCTCAAACATCTTGAGGTGTTCCGCAATATCGGCCTGGATTCGATCGAACCGATCATGTTCGAAGGTCGCGAGATTGTGCCGATCCAGTTCCTCAAGGCGCTGCTGCCTGATCCGGCCTCACTTGGCCCGCGTACCGTTGGCAAGACCAACATCGGCGTTATTGTCAAAGGCACCAAAGATGGCAAACCGCTCTCTCGCTATGTCTACAACATCTGCGACCATCAGGAATGTTATAAAGAAACCAATGCGCAGGGCGTTTCTTATACCACTGGTGTACCGGCGATGATCGGCGCGATGATGATGATCAAAGGCGAGTGGATGAAAGCGGGTGTCTACAACATGGAAGAGTTCGATCCCGATCCATTCATGGCCGCACTCAACGAACACGGCCTGCCATGGACTGACATCGAAACCAATATCGATGTGGACTCCCTGCCAGAATGAAAAAGGAATTTCACCACGAAGATACAGAGACACAAAGAAAATGGTTAAACAACTTTGTGTTTTCGTGGCTTTGTGGTTCATAAGGTTTTCATATGAGCTTTGATATGTCGCAAATCCCATCTCCCTGCTATCTGCTGGAAGAGGAGAAGCTAATCGGTAATTTGAAAATCCTGAAGCGGGTTCAGGATGAATCCGGCTGCACCATCATTCTGGCGCTGAAGGGTTTTTCCATGTGGTCAGTGTTTCCGCTGCTGAAGCCATACCTGCCCGGCTGCACCGCCAGTTCATTGTGGGAGTTGCAACTGGCAGCGGAAAAATTCGGCGGCGAGAACCACATTTATTCAGCGGCATATCGCGATGATGAGTTTGATGAAATTATCGCCATGGCCGACCATCTGGTTTTTAACTCGGTGGCGCAGTGGCAGAAGTTCGGGCTTAAAGCACGCGGCGCGGCTGTCTCTTGCGGTTTGCGCGTAAATCCCGGCATCAGTGAAGTAGCAACTGATCTCTATAACCCCTGTTTCTCAGGCTCACGTCTTGGTGTGCGTCCGCAGCATCTGGCTGGTATGGATTTCACCGGCATTGAGGGGCTGCATGCGCATGCGCTGTGCGAGAATCTGGCGGATTCCTCTGTAGCTCTGATCGATGCATTTGAAGAGAAGTTCGCCGCCTATATTTCTGAATTGAAATGGGTCAATTTCGGTGGCGGTCATCTGATGACGCATAAAGATTACGATCTCGATAAACTGATCGAACGCATCCGGCGTTTCCGTGAAAAGTGGAAGGTGAAAGTTTATCTTGAACCGGGCGGGGCCATTGCCTGGCGTACCGGTTCACTGGTGACATCGGTGCTTGATATCGTGCCAACGGATGGACTTCCGGTAGCTATTCTCGATATTTCGGCGACGGCGCATATGCCGGATGTGCTGGAGATGCCGTATCGTCCGGCCATTATCGGTGGCGGTGAAGCGAACATGCAAGCGCATACCTACAAACTCGGCGGCACCTCATGTCTGGCCGGTGATGTCATCGGTGATTATTCGTTTGACGCACCGCTTGAGGCAGGCTCACGCCTGATTTTTGAAGATATGATCCACTACACCATGGTTAAGACGACAATGTTCAACGGCGTACGCCATCCCGATATCGGCATCTGGCACACGGATGGCAGTTTTGAGCTGGTGCGCCGCTTCACCTATGAGGATTTCCGTAATCGCCTGTCGTAAAAGGAGGTTTAGTTGATGGTGGAGTTTGGAAAGTTACCGCTTTTGATATGGATGTCTCGCTGCGGGTAGGGGATGGTGATGCCTGCTTTTTTGAAGGCACGCCAAATCGCCAGATTAACCTCCGAGCGCACACCGCCCAAACCATTTTCAGGGTCGAGAATCCAGATACGCAGTTCAAGTGCGATACCATTGTCGCCGAATTCCATCAGTCGTGTTAACGGTTCGGGATCATCCTGCACACGCGCAGAGGCTTTGGCACATTGCAGCATCAGTGCCATGGCTTCTTCCGGATCATCATTGTAACTGATCTGTACGCGGATTTTCATGCGAATATTCGGATCGGTATAACTCCAGTTGATGACTTCTGAAGTGACCAGATTTTCATTGGGAATCAGTGTTTCCACGCCGTCGCGGTCACGCACCACCACATAGCGGGCGCGCAGTTCCTGTACCCAGCCGAACTTGTCACGCACGGTAATCACATCACCGGGCTTGATCGAGCGGTCAAACAGCAGAATAAAACCGCTGATGAAGTTGCTGGTGATTTTTTGCAAACCAAAACCGATGCCGACACCCACAGCACCACCAAAAACAGTCAGCGCTGTCAGGTCAATGCCGGAGGCGTCCATAGCGACAAGAATCGCAATGGCCAGCAACAGGAATTTACTGAATTTCGCCAGCGCAACACGTGAACTGCTGCTGATATGATCCGAGTTATGCAAGCGTTGCTCAATCATATTGGATAGCCAGAGAGCCAGTATCCAGAAGAAGCCGACGGTGATGATCAGCTTCATCACCAGCAGTATTGATATGCGACTTGTTCCAAGATTAAAGGCGAAACTATCCAGCGCGCTCACCACACCGGGCAACCAGCCCAGAAGATGCAGTGCAACCAGTAACCATATGCCCGTGGCAATGATGTTTTCCCAGGCCTTGACCAGTGGGCCGGGGGAGAAACCTTTGCGTAACATGTAAATGGCAATGCGAATTCCGGCCAGTGATAACAGCAGCGGCGTCGCGATATTCAGTAGCGGTGTTGTCAGTTCAAGATGATTGAGGCTGGCTTTGCCGACCAGTGTGACCATCAGCATGCTGATGGGGAACTGAATACGATCCAGTCCTTTGCGCGAAATTCTTTGCAGTTTACTCGGTGTATTTTCTTCTATTAATTCTACATCCGAACGTTTCATGGCGCTGCGTACAAAATAAGCCGCTACCGTTGCCAGAATGATGACAATAATTTGTAACCAGAATTCTGTTTGCGAAAGCAGGTTCAGCCAGGATTCACGGTTGGCCCCGAAATAATCTATCATCATTCCTCCTCGCTGGTTTTATTCCAATGGCTGGATGCAGAATAGATTACCACCATTTTTTGAATTTAAAGAAGGCCGCTAAAATAACACCGAGCAACAGCATACCCCACACGGACAAGGCAAAACCGTTCGGGTATTCGAGCATGTCCATGTGGGCGAAGTTCATGCCAAAAATTCCGGCGATAATGCCCATGGGCGTTAATACCACCGTCATGACGGCAAGAAAGGCCATCACCTCATTGAGCCGCTGACTGAGCAGCGATTGTGCCGCTTGCATCACATTCAGGGCATGATCCGCTTTGGATTCAGCAATCGATGCTGCCCGGTGCATGTGCTCGTGAGCATCAATCAGTAACAGTTTGTTTTTATACGTCGGGTCGAGCATCAGTTTTTCAATGGCGATGCCGTTGGTTCGGGCATGGCGCGCCAGTTCGGCGATTTCCTTGCGCATGGTGAGCAGCCGACCAAGATCGGCTTTATTGACATCTTCCAGACACTCTTCCTCAAACTCATCCATGTCTTCGCGCAAGGTGTACACGCGGGAGAGCAAGTGATCGACGAGCTTATGAATGATTTTACTAACACATTCGTCAACGTCCAGTCCCATCAGATCATGGTGCGAAAAATAGTGAAAGCGTTGGCCGGGCCAGATGAGTGCACACATCCGCGCATCGGCAATAATAGATACACTGGTAACTTTGCTGATTTCATCCTGTGGTTCCTGCTCAACCGGAAAGCGCAGAATAATATGCAGCACACCGTGATCCAGGCGGGTAAAATGAGGCGGATGCAGAGGATTGCGAATATCCTTGATATGCAGTTCATCCAGAGAAAAGCGCTCGGCCAGCGCAGCGAGCGTTGCCAGTGAGGGATTGGCCAGCCGCAGGATATTTTGCTCTGTTTGCAGTGCCTGTTGCCAGTCAATCTCCTGCATATCGGCAAGGTGATTGGCCAGCACAATATCTTTTGATGTCAGAGTGTCTTGATCAGTTTGCATGCGGAGCCCTCAAGCAAGACTATAGATTTAAATTTCTAAAATGGCGACAGTTGCCCGGAAGCTTGCAGGTTCAGACGTTATGGTTTCATGCCCGGCATTTGTTCTTCCAGGTAGGTATAGCCGGCCAGCCCGTCTTTATAAAAGCGCAGGAAGCCATTGGCTTCAGAGGCGGTCAGACGTTTTTCGGTGCGAGCCTGAGAGAGTTGGCGGCGCATGCGATCCAGCAATACTTTTTCGTTGAACTGCACATAATCCAGCACTTCAGCCACACTTTCACCTTCGACGATCTGTTCAAGTTCATAATTTTCGCCATCCATGCGTACGTGGACGGCATGCGTGTCGCCGAATAAATTATGTAAATCGCCGAGAATTTCCTGATAGGCACCGGTCAGAAATACGCCGATCAGGTAATCGTCGCCATTGTTGATAAAATGCAAAGGCAGGGTGGCGGAATGTCCCGTCGCCAGTGGGAAGTTTTGCATTTTGCCGTCCGAGTCGCAGGTGATATCAACCAGAATACCCTGTTGTTCCGGTTGTTCGTCCAGACGGTGGATGGGTACGACCGGGAATATCTGATCTATGGCCCAGGCATCGGGCAGGGATTGAAACACCGAGAAATTGCAGAAATAACGGTCAGCCAGTTGAGTGCGGATGCCGGGCACCAGCTCGTTGGCTTCATCTTCATCCAATACGTTAATCAGTCGGCTGATCAGGTGCCAGTACAGTTCATCGCCCTGAGCGCGTTCGGATAAGGTGCAGTGACCCAGTACAAAAAGACGATTGATATCATCGCGCAGGGAAATGACGTCGTGTAATGCCTCGCGAGGGGCAATCTCTTTGAGATCTTTATAAGTGTCCCAGAGCTGGCGGAGCTGCATCGGGGCATTTTTCTGAGGTTCGGATAAAGTCAGTGTGCCACTGCGTTTGGTGACACCAAGTACATCGATAACCAGAACGGCATGATGCGCCACCAGTGCCCGTCCCGATTCTGAAATGATATCCGGGTGAGGCAGGTCTTTTTCGTCACATACCGTTTTCATCGTCCAGACAATGTCGTTGGCATATTCCTGCAGCGAATAATCGATCGAGGAGTGTGAGCCGGAGATAGCGCCGTCGTAATTGACACCCAGGCCGCCGCCCACATCGATAAATTCAATGGGTGCGCCAAGCTGGCGCAGTTCGACATAAAAACGCGCGACTTCCTGCATTGCTTGTTTGATGTTGCGAATGCGCGGTACTTGCGAGCCGATGTGGAAATGTAACAGGCGAAGAGAATCAAGCATTTGGCGGTCAGAAAGTTTGCGCACAACATCCATGATTTCACCGGCGGATAAGCCGAATTTCGAATTGTCTCCACCAGAGTCTGCCCATTTCCCCTGACTGGTAGCCGCCAGTCGACAACGCAGACCGATCAATGGTTTTACATCCAGACGCGCAGATGCTTCCATTATTATATCGAGTTCATTGGGTTTCTCGACAACAATAAAGACACGTTTGCCCATTTTTCGGCCCATCATGGCCAGTTCGATAAACTCGCGATCTTTATAGCCGTTACAAATGATCAGCCCTTCAATATCTTCCAGCATAGCCAGGGTAGCATGTAGTTCGGGTTTGGAGCCGGCCTCCAGCCCCCAGTTGAATTCAGCCCCGAATTCGACGATTTCTTCGACAACCTGTCGTTGCTGGTTAACCTTGATCGGATACACACCGTAATAGCGACCCTGATAAGCGGATTCCTGTCGAGCAATGGAGAATCGGTCATGAATCTGTTGCATACGCTGCTTCAGGATATCAGAGAAACGCAGTAAAAGAGGAGGATACAGGTCGCGTCCAGCCAGTTCATCGCAAAGCCTTTTCAGATCAACCTGATGTTCACCATCAGGCACGGCAACCATGTGACCGGCCTCGTTGATTGAAAAGAATCCATTGCCCCAGCCGTCAATCTGATAAAGATCGGATGATTTCTGAGTTGACCATTTTTTGTTCGGCATATTTTCTCTCTCATCCACTTTGATTTGAACGCGCCAATTTCCCGGGCATAGTAATTTGGCGGCGGGTGCCTATCAAGGTGCGTTTATAATCTTCGTCACAGTAGCACAGAAGAATCAAAGTATCTCGAATCCATATCTCATTGACTGATATGCTTAAAGCCAAGGATGGTGATTTCTACACTTGGACTGGTTTTGCAACCACAATATGGTGGAGTTTCTGGCTGTTTGCGCGTCGATGTACAATCCCGGTTGGTATGGCTGCACTTTTGGAAATAGTCGGGGGAGCAGAGCATTGAGGCACGCAGTGAGGATGAGACGATCTGGTTATCGCAAAAGCTCATGGCGGAGCTGTTTGCGGTGGATGTGCGCACCATCAGTGAGCATCTGAAGAATATCTACGAATCCGGTGATTCAGCGTGAGGCAACGATCCGGAAATTCCAGACAGTTCAAACCGAAGGAAAGTGAGTGGCTTCTGGAGTAGGCATTGTTGTCGAGGTTTCATAACTTGATAGTGACCATCATAGCTGGCCTTATTTTTTCAACCATTTGATTCGAGGCTTGGTTTAGTAACTCTTCTTTCCTCGGCGATTTTCGCCGGAAACTGCTTGGTTGATAAACTGATTCAGGCCTTTTTGTGGGGTGAGTGAATAACGTGGTCACGCATTCAGATCAGTGTTTACGAAAATCACATCATCTTCTTGAATGAAGGGCAATTGCCTGAGCATTGGACGGTAGTGCGACTGTCGCAAAACATCCGTCAAAACCGCACAATCTCCATATTGTCAACGCATGCTTTCGTGTCGGGCTGATTGAATCGTGGGGTAGAAGTACGCTGAAGATTTTCAGCGAGTGCAAGAGCGCTGGAGTTTAAAAAGATGTGTTTTGGGGGCATGTTTCGGTAAGTCGTGAAATATTAGTGACTTAGCGAGTTACCCACAGAAGCTGTGGATAACTCTGTGAATAGAAATCCATTTTGTCATGTATTTGTCATGTTCGGGGGCCTGAAAACAGGCTGCCTAAATTTTAGGCTGTAATTATTTGGCAATAAAAACAACATCTTATGTCATTTGTAAAAGTTCATCTGACAGGGTGGGCTGTTTGCTAGCTCATGAGGAAGGTGTTGTGGAAAACATTTCAAATACTCTGTGGTATTGTGCTTGTCCAGACTTTTTTGAGACAATATCCCCGATTGTGATGTCATCATGTCCCTGACCAGTATTGAGTTACGGTGACATATATGGAGTTACGGTGACAGTTTGCTAAATATACTAATTATTTTAGGTTGGCAGCATGGCTCGTTTACCACGGGCGGACTCAAAGTATAAGTGCAACAGCGATTGAGGTTAAATTGCTGCCATGGGAAAAAATTATACATACTTAAATACAGAAGAACGAAGTTTGATCCAGGTTAGCTTGGAATTAGGTCAAACGCAGGCTGATATAGCACGTAGTTTACAGCGTCCACGTAGTTGTATCAGTCGTGAGCTTGCACGCAATGGCTGGACGAACCCTACCGCACAACCCCGCTCCCGAGGTCGCCCAGCGATTGCTGGTGGATACCGTTCGGTAGATGCTCACCAGCGTGCCAAGGATAAAGCTTCACAACCCCGCAACCCCAAACGACTGGTTGCTGGAAGCGAGCTTTGGGATGAGGTGGTGTCGTTGTTAAAAGGCTTCCACTCTCCTGAACAGATTTCAGGTATACTCAGGCGCATGAACGCTGATGACAAGACCATGCAAGTGAGCCACGAAACCATATATCGTGCCATTTATGCCATACCTCGTGGGGCATTGAGGAAGGAGTTGATCGCTTGTTTGCGCCAGTCTCGCAAAAGCCGCAGACCTCGAACTCGTGGCGAAGACCGTAGGGGAACTATCCCGAATATGGTCAGCATTCATGATCGACCATCAGATATTGAGGAGCGTATCATTCCAGGGCATTGGGAAGGTGATTTAATCAAAGGTTCGCGTAATGCATCTTCGGTTGGCACCCTTGTTGAACGAACAAGTTTGTTTGTAACGCTGGTCAAATTAGACTCTGCTACTGCCAAAGATGTGGAGCAAGGCTTTGCCTATGTCCTCAACCGCATTGATGCGCAAAAGCGTTTAAGTATGACCTATGATCAAGGTCGGGAGATGGCATGGCATGAGCTGTTGGCAACAGAAACAGGGATCAAGGTGTACTTCGCTGATCCACATAGCCCTTGGCAACGTGGGCGCAATGAAAACACCAATGGATTGCTTCGACAGTATCTCCCCAAAGGTACTGATTTATCAGTCTATTCTCAGCAAGAGCTTGATGAGATTGCTTGGAAGTTAAACACACGGCCACGAAAATCCTTGAACTTTAGATGCCCTGCTGAAATATTCATGCCTGAGTCCTTCGACTTTCACAAACATTTTGCGCGTGTTGCACTTAGAGCTTGAAACCGCCCTCCAATATACGCCCATGATTTCTTTGATATTAGATATTAAACTGCAAATAAGGAACAGTTACCCTCACCCAACCAGTGTGACCACTTCTCCATCAAGCGGGTGAATTGTACCGATGCGATACACTGTTTCACCGGTTTCACGCAATACTGCTTCGGCTTTTTCTGCTTCGGCTCCGGGTAAAATTGCGACAAATCCGATACCCATATTGAAAGTGCGATAACGCTCATTACGCTCAACATCGGCAAAAGAAAGCAGGTATTCAAATACTGGCGGTACCGGCCACGATGAAATATCAACTGTAGCAGCTAAGCCTTCGGGCAAAATACGTTCGATATTATCGAACATGCCGCCACCGGTGATATGCGAATAACCATGCACTTCGACAGCCGCTTTAATCATCGCCTTGACCGCAGGAACATACAAACGCGTCGGTGCCAGCACTGTATCAATGGCTGGTGTACCATCTGAAAGTGTATCGTTGGTAATATCAGCCGCGCCCACCTCGATTAACTTACGGATCAGGGAAAAACCATTGGAATGCGGGCCGCTTGAAGCGATACCCAACATCACATCACCAGCGGCAATGGTGCTACCATCAATAACTTTTGGTCTATCGACAACACCGACAGAAAATCCGCCGATATCGTAATGACCCGGTGCATACATACCCGGCATTTCAGCTGTTTCACCACCGATCAGCGAGCATTCACAAATACGGCAAGCTTCAGCAATGCCTTCAACCACACTGGCAAGCGTGGCATCATCGAGTTTTCCGGTTGCCAGGTAATCAAGGAAAAACAACGGTTCTGCAGCCTGTGCTGCCATATCGTTAACACACATCGCCACCGCATCAATACCGGCGACGTGTGGGCGCTGATGCTGTTGTAGCAGTAATAGCTTGGTACCGACACCATCGGTCGAAGAAACGAGGACCGGTTCTTCCATACCGGCGAAATTAGCCTTAAAAAGAGCACCGAAGCCACCCAGTCCACCAATGACTTCCGGACGCGTGGTGGAAGCCACGGCATCCTTGATACGACCAACAAAGGCGTTTCCTGCATCAATACTTACGCCTGCATCGGCATAGGTCAGCGTTTGTTTTTTAGCTTGATCAGACATCGAGATTTCTCACCTTCAAAGCATTTTCCTGAATAAACTGGCGACGTGGCTCCACTGCATCACCCATCAATGTTGAAAAGGTTTCGTCAGCATTCACTACATCTTCCAGCATCACGCGCAGCAACGTACGGTTGGCTGCATCCATGGTAGTTTCCCACAATTGATCCGGATCCATTTCACCCAAACCTTTGTAGCGCTGGATGTTCAAGCCTTTACGGCCTTCTGTTTCAATAACACCGGCAATATCTTCATAATGAGAAATCGGCCAGACTTTTTCACCGTGCTTGATGCAGGCACCTTCACCAATACTTTCCTGAATTGTGGCGCATAGTTTCAAGGCTTCAACAAATTCAGCCGTTGCAATCAGATCACGCTCCAGACGGGAAATCATCATGCGGCCATGCGTTCTGCGCTCAAACTGAACCCAGAAACAACCCTGATCTGCATCTTCAAAGGTAGTCCATTTCAGCGTATCACCCTCACGGGTTCCGGCATCATGCGCCTCACCCAGCTTTTTCAAACGCTCATCCAGTCGCTCTTTATCACGTAAATCAGCCGTGCTTATTTTTCCACTTTCGAGAAGGAATTTCAGTACGACCGCATCAACGCGTTGTGACAGACGTGCAATCAGGCGCTGCAAACGATGGATGCTCTTCACCAGTGCCACAAAGCGGTCGCCGGTCATGTCACGGGCATCTTTATGTGACAGATACACCTTATCCTGAATACCCATTTCAACCAGAAATTCGAATAGTTTTTCTTCTGATGCCACATAGCGTGATTGCTTACCCTTAGCCACGCGGTACAACGGCGGTTGTGCAATATACAGGTAACCGCGTTCAATCAGCTGTGGCATTTGCCGATAAAAGAAGGTCAAAAGTAACGTTAAGATATGTGATCCATCGACGTCCGCATCGGTCATGATAACAACTTTGTGATAACGCAGCTTAGCAATATCAAAATCGTCTTTACCGATTCCAGTGCCCAGTGCGGTAATCATGGTGCCGATTTCCTGCGATGAAAGCATTTTATCAAAGCGGGCTTTTTCTACGTTTAGAATTTTACCTTTCAACGGCAAAATCGCCTGTGTTCGACGGTCACGACCCTGTTTAGCGGAACCACCAGCAGAATCACCCTCCACCAGGAATATTTCAGAAGCTGCCGGATCTTTTTCCTGACAGTCAGCCAGTTTCCCGGGTAAACTTGAAATTTCCAGTGCGCCTTTCCGGCGGGTTAAATCACGTGCCTTACGCGCAGCATCGCGCGCCATTGCTGCTTCTGCTGCCTTGCCGACAATACGTCTGGCTTCAGCTGGATTTTCTTCAAACCACTCGGCCAGTTTTTCATTGACGGTACTTTCAACGGCAGGACGAACTTCAGATGAAACCAGTTTATCCTTGGTTTGAGACGAAAATTTTGGATCGGGAACTTTGACCGATAACACAGCTGTTAAACCTTCACGGCAATCATCACCGGTAAGCGTCACTTTGTGTTTTTTCAACAAGCCGTTATTGGCGGCATAATTATTCACACAGCGGGTCAGCGCACCTCGAAATCCTGCCAGATGCGCTCCACCATCTCGCTGCGGGATATTATTGGTGAAACAAAAAACATTTTCCTGATATGCGTCTGTCCACTGCATCGATAATTCGATACCGATATCGTCTTTTTCTACTGTGATACCGATACAATCCTTATGCACAGGGGTACGAGCACGATTCAAATGCTGAACAAAAGCGGTGATACCACCCTCATACTCAAAAACCTGCCGGTTATCATCGCGCTCATCGACCAATTCAATGCGAACGCCACTATTGAGAAACGATAATTCACGTAAGCGCTTGGAGAGGGTATCGAATGACATATTCCGGTGTGAGAATGTTTCAAGACTCGGTAAAAATCGTACGGAGGTTCCTGTTCCAACAGCATCACCAACCACTTTGAGTGGTTCAACCGTGTCGCCTCGTTCAAATCGGCAGAAATGCACTTTTCCTGCACGTCTGATCTCCAGTTCAAGGTAGTCAGACAAAGCATTCACCACCGACACACCTACGCCATGTAATCCACCCGACACTTTATAAGAGTTGTTATCGAACTTTCCGCCAGCATGCAGTACGGTCATAATCACTTCAGCTGCTGAACGACCTTCTTCAGCATGAATATCTACCGGAATACCACGTCCATTATCGCGTACGGTGACTGAATCATCGGAATGGAGAATAACTTCAACCTTATCGCAATAACCTCCCAATGCTTCATCAATGGCATTATCCACAGCTTCATACACCATATGATGTAAACCGGTTCCGTCATCGGTATCACCAATATACATACCCGGACGTTTTCGCACCGCATCCAGACCTCTGAGAACTTTGATATCATCGGCCCCATATTCATGGAGTGTTTTGTTATCATTCTGTTCATTTTGACTCATGCTGCTTTCTCCATATCTGCCGTGAATCTTTGTTGTTGATCCGATTCACCACAGTCTTCTGACATGTGTAAAATAGTTGCACTGATATCCTCTGGCATCATCAGATTATTGGGTGCTGTCATTAAAATCTGACCGGGATATTGCTGCAAACGCAACAGCAACCGAAACCGCCGTTTATCATCCAGTGCTTCCATACAATCGTCTAACAACAACAACGGCCACAAATGACGATATCCATAACGGGTTGCACATTCTGCCAGTCTTAAGGCAATGGAAGCCAGTTTTTGTTGTCCTCTGGAGCCCACGGTACGAATTTCTCTTCCCTGATGTGTAATCCGAATGGTGTCGGTATGCGGACCAATACTGCAACGTCCGGTTTTTCTATCTTTTGACCGATAGTATGCTAAAGCATCTGACCAGTTCATCATTGAACTATCCGAAGCTACTTTAATCTCTGCCTGATCGATATGTATTTCTAAAGGTGCATCCAGCCATGAACTCTCTTCACATAAATGGAAATTTAATCGCTCGATGACCTGTTGGCGTAACTGGCGCACAATTTTACCGTGTTGTACCAATTGATGCTCCCAAACATCCAGTTGGGCATCATCCTGTTGACGACGTAACAAACGTGACCGCTGCATCATCGCCCTGAGATATGCTGTATAATGGGTTTGAAAGGCAGGTTCACAAACAGACAATAGTTGATCCAGCCAGCGGCGTCTTTCTCCGGTTACACCATCAATTAATCGTCTTGCCTGAGGTGCATCAGCGATAACCGGAAGTGTTTCAATCAGCTCTTTCCGTTTGGCTACAGCTTTACCCTGAAGCTTTACTTCAGTTCGGCCACGTTTTCCGGTGATAGATACATATACCGGGCCATAACGCTGCCATTTACTTTCAAGCTGAAAGCTTTTGGCCTGCCAGTTCACCAGTTCCGGATCTCGTGATTGTCGAAAAGAACGACCATGCGCCATCATATACGCAGCTTCCAGAACAGTGGTTTTACCTGTTCCATTTTCTCCCTGAAAAATATTCATGCCTGAATTTAATTCCCAGGATTTCAAGCTATGACAGCGAAGATTGCGAAGCGTTATGCTTTTCAGAATTAAGGGTAAAGCAGTACTCAAAGCAAGACCGGTTTAGATGCGCATTGGCATAACTACATATTTTGCATCGTCTTGTCCTTTTCCCCGGATCAGTACCGGTGATAATTCATCACGTATTTCCATTTCAACACTTTCAGAAGTCAGCGCAGCCAGCACATCACGCAAATATCGGCCATTAAATCCAATCACTGCTTCACCGTTTTCTATATTTGCTTCTACAATACCTTCAGCCTTTTCCTGTTCCGTATTATGTGCTGATACTTCGATATTAACGGTTGAGAAATTCAATTTAAGATCGTGTGTAAAATCGTTAGCTACAATCATGCTACGACGAAGAACCTGATCAAATTCATTACAGTTCACTGTAACAATGATCGGATTATCTCTCGGAATTACATCCAGATATGAAGGGAATCTCGCATCAATAATTTTACTGGTTAATGTGTAATCACCTGCTTTAACACGAATTTGTCGTGCTCCTAAGGCAACCGTGACTTCTCCCTCATAATCTTCGCATACTTTTTTGATTTCAGTCACTGCTTTTCTCGGCACAATACATTGTGCCGGTGAAGAGGATTGATCGATTCTTGTTTCTTTAAGCGCCAGACGATGACCATCAGTGGTTACGATCTTAAATCCATTGCTATCATCCATTTCAAAAAGTGAGCCAGTTAAATATTTACGAGTTTCATCATTGGACATGGCGAATGCTGTACCGGCAATCATTTGAGCTAATAATTTTGCATCGATACGAAAGTTCATCTCTGTTTCATCTTTCGGCATACCGGGATAATCATCAGCAGGTAATGTTGATAGCCGGAATTTAGAACGACCATTTTTAATTTCCAGGAAGTTATTATGATATTTCAGTAATACTTCTTTTTCTGCATCGAGTTCTTTTACAATATCGTGAAATTTCTTCGCTTCAACTGTGATTTTTCCGGCCACTTCAACATTCACACCGGTTGAAGATATCACAGCGATTTGCAGGTCTGTTGCCATTAAAGTAAGTGCTCCGTTTTCCGCCTGTAAAAGGAAATTACTCAGGATCGGACTCGTGCTTTTCTTCTCAACAATATTCTGACAACGCTGAATTTGTTGCAATAAGGATGCTCTTGAAATTGAAATCTGCATGCTTACTCCTTTCATACCTTTTTTATTTAAGATCTTTTAACAGCCATCATAGGGGCTGTGGATAACTGGATAACACGTAAAAATGTAATGTCTGATAGCTTTTCACGATGATATTTATTCAGAAGAAGCTATGTAGGGTGTGTTAATACTTTGTGGATAAACCTCATCTGTTTGCAAATTAAAATCAATTACTCCAATGACTCCCATTTTATCCACACCTTGTTGATGTATGTTTCCATAGCTTTTTAGCACTCAGTTTCGTATGGATGAAATAATACGTGACACTTCGTCATCAAAGTTTTTGTCGTTTTCACACATGGTATTAATTTTTCTTACGGCATATAAAATCGTCGTGTGATCCTTTCCGCCAAATTGAGAACCTATTTCCGGTAATGACAATTGTGTCAGTTCTTTACTGGCATACATCGCAACCTGTCGAGGAAAGGCAATATTGCGGCTGCGCTTATTTGATCGCATATCTTTTGGGTTAATGCCGTAATATTCAGCGATTTTCTTTTGAATATCGTCTACAGAAATACTCCTGACATTCACATGCAATTGATCTCGCAAGATATTTTTAGCCATATGAATATCGATGGATTGATTGGTAAGATGAGCAAAAGCTGTTAAGCGTGTTAATGCGCCTTCTAGCTCACGAACGTTATTGACGATACGTGAAGCAAGAAGATAGGAAACCTCTTTATCGAGTTGAATGCCCGCCAGTTCAGCTTTTGCTTCAAGAATTGCCAGACGTGTTTCCAGATCCGGCGGCTGAATATCGGCTACTAATCCCCAGTTGAATCGTGATCGCAAGCGTTCTTCTAAATGACTCATGTCTCTGGGGCTTCGGTCTGACACCAGAATAATCTGTTTCCTGGTTTCATGCAGTGCATTAAAGGTATGGAAAAATTCTTCCTGTGTACTTGTTTTTCCGGCAATAAATTGTACATCATCAATAATCAACACATCGACGCGTCGATATTTTCTGCGAAACTGATCAGTTGTACCTTTTCGAATTGCTGTAATCAGTTCGTTAGTGAAGCGTTCGCCGGTTCGATATGCAATTTTAAGAGGGCTGTGAATGATAAGTTCATTGGCAATAGCATGAATTAAATGTGTTTTTCCTAATCCTACACCACCATGGATGTATAGAGGATTATAACATTCACCGGGTTTCTCTGCGACTGCCTGACTGGCTGCAAAGCAAAATGCGTTGCTGGATCCGACTACAAAATTCTTAAATGTAAAACGTGGATCGATGTTGCCATCAACTGTATTTTTGATCAGAGCAGCATCTTGTTTAGGGGGGGCTTCAGCCTGGTGTACTAAAGAAGCATCTATCTGATAGATAATCTCAGTTGATTCACCATATTGCTGATAAACAAGTTGGGTTAGCAATTCACCACAATCTTGCTTTAAGCCATCCAGAAAAAATCGGCTTGGTACAATGACATGAAGTTTATCGTTATGGTAACGAGCATGAACAGGATGTACCCAGGCATCGAATTGTGCTGATGAAAGTTGAGCTTTAAGTGCTTTGACTATTTGATTCCATTTATTAATCGACATTTTCGGAATTATACATGCACCGTAATGCTTATCTACCTACATCCTTATGTTAAATTCTTACGACACGCATGCGCGGCTATTGACATTGGTGCTTGCAAAATTATCCTTCGCGACCCCTTACATATGCCTCTAAGCAAAATCAGGGTGAAAGTAGTGAGCAGGAGAGAATCATGAGTTTTACATATAAACCAAGTCGTGTCCGTCGCGCTCGTACTCACGGATTTCGTGCACGTATGGCTACCAAGTCCGGTCGTGCAGTTATTAGTCGTCGTCGTGCAAAAGGCCGTAAACGTCTTTGTGCATAATTTAGTCTGAGCTTCATATTTCCGCCTGAATACCGCCTTCGTACGCGAGAAGATTTTTCACGCTTACGACAGGCTAAAAGGTTTCAGTGTCAGGGTTTGGTATGTGTTTATCAAATCAATCAGTTGGATCATGGGCGTCTTGGCATGGCGGTTTCGACAAAATTTGGACATTCAGCACATCGCCATCAGTTAAAAAGATATATGAGAGAAGTCTTTCGACAACATCCGGTCAGGAATATATCAATTGATATTCTCCTGATTCCTCGTATTACAGCCAGGGATATGTCTGATCCATCATGTCGGTTATTAGCTTTGTTTAATCAACTTTCGCAAAAGTTTAATCACCATGATTAAAAAAATGATCCTTTTCCCTATTCATGTTTATCGTTATGCTATCTCACCTTTTTTTCCTTCCAGGTGCATTTATACCCCTTCATGTTCTCAGTATATGATTGAGGCTATTCAAACGTTTGGAATTGGCAGAGGTTTATTGTTGGGAGTCAGACGTTTTTTTCGTTGTCGACCTGGTGTGGTTGGTGGCTATGATCCGGTTCCGGAAATTTCAGAATTTACAAAGTAATGCAAAGACCGAAGGAGTTGTTAAGTGGAACAACGTAACGTATTAATATTTTTTGTGCTTTCTATCATGATATTCATGGTTTGGGGTGAGCTGTTTCCAAATCAGACAGTTCAGGATTCTGTGAATGTATCTCAGCAGCAAACCTCTTCGGCCAACGCTACTGCTCAGTCCGGACAGGAAATTACTTTAAATCCTGATGATGTGCCTGAATTGCGACCCTCAGATGAGTCGGTAAATACTGCCAGTGTTGCCAAGGATGTTCAGCCGCAAGGTCAACAGTTTGTGCTTCAGAATGATCGTTTACGTATGTCCATGGATGACCGTGGCTGGATCACTGATGCCGAGTTTTTACAGTACACAGACAGTATAGAAAGTGGTTCACCCCAGGTTCATATGTTTACTACCAGTGAGTCTATTCAGCGTTATTTTAATGCCGGTTTGATTGGTTCTAAACGGACGGGGCCATTTGTAAAAATATCCGAATCATCTGTTGATGGCGGTACAGTTTTTCTTTTTCACGCCCCTGTTGAGCAAGGTAAACAGTGGCAGCGTCAGATTACCTTAATACCCGGTTCGTACCTTATTCACTTACAGGATAGAATTATTGGTGGGGCAGGTATAAAGATGTTCCGTCAGGTTGTTGAACGTAACCCGGATCGGAATTTAGACACATTTTATGAGCATGTTGGACCTATCGGCTTTTTAAATCATGAGCTTAAAGAAGTTGGTTATGACGATCTCGATGACGATGGTCCTGTAAAACTCGCTGCTATCGGTGGTTGGACCGGTATGATGAACCGATATTTTATTGCCGCTATGGTTGGAAATAGTGAGCAGGACTATCGTTACTATTATAAAGGTGATGGTCGCTCTTATCAGTCCGGTGTTTTGGATGATGGTATTGTTGAGGACAATGGTGTTTTGTTTGATTCCACTTTATATGTCGGACCAAAATCTATTTCATTGCTACGCGGTTTAAATCTCGATCTTGAGCGCAGTGTTGACTACGGTTATTTTGCCTTTATTGCTAAACCGATGCATGATTTTATGATGTGGATGAATAGCTACATAAGTAATTTCGGCTTTTGTATTATTCTGTTGGTTGTAGCTATTAAAATTCTCTTTTTCTATCCAACGCAAAAAGCTTATGAATCGATGGCTTCAATGCGAAAAATTCAACCTGAAATGGTTCGTCTGAAAGATCTGTATGGTGATGATCGGCAGAAGATGGGTCAGGAAATGATGAAGCTTTATAAAAAGCATAAGGTTAATCCGATGGGGGGATGTTTACCCATTCTGATTCAGATACCTGTATTCTTTGCTTTATATAAGGTGCTGTTGATGTCGATTGAAATGAGACAAGCTCCGTTCATTGGATGGATTCATGATTTATCCGTTCAGGATCCTTATTTTGTATTACCTGTTGCTATGGGTTTGTCCATGTTCATCCAGCAAAAGTTAAATCCTCAACCCACTGATCCTATGCAAGCCAAAGTACTGCAATTTTTGCCACCGGTTTTCACAATTATGTTTTTATTCTTCCCGTCGGGGCTGGTTCTGTATTGGCTTGTGAATAATATTCTTTCAATTGCACAACAGTATTATGTGCTAAAGGTAAAGGATGCTATTTAATTTCTAGTTTTTACCTCAATTTAACGTGATGATTTTCCTATTTAAGTGATTGATCTGCGTAGTCATTTAACCATTGCTGCTATCGCCACGCCTCAGGGGCGTGGCGGCGTAGGTATTATTCGTTTGTCAGGCAACCTTGCATTATCCGTTGCTTGTGCGCTTTCTAATCTGGATAAACTTCAACCACGTCATGCAACATTGTCTCAATGGTGGGGGCATGACGGTTTGATTGATTCAGGTATCTGTATTTATTTTCCGGCTCCGCACTCTTATACAGGCGAAGATATTGTCGAATTGCAGGCTCATGGCAGTCCTGTTGTATTACAAATGCTACTTAAGCGTTGCTTGGAGCTTGGTTGTCATCCGGCAGAACCGGGTGAATTTACGCGTCGTGCTGTGCTGCATGGTAAGCTTGATTTATCTCAGGCAGAGGCTGTTATTGCTTGCATAGATGCTGATACTGAACGGGCTGCAAATCAGGCGCAGAGACAGTTACAGGGCGAATTTGGTCGTAAAGTTGAAGCTCTGATGGATGAAATTACCGGTTTTCTTGCGCACGTTGAGGCTTGCTTGGATTTTTCCGAGGAAGAAATTCCTGATTTATTTTTAGACCAACTAACAGAAAAATTAACTCTCCAACTTGTTCTGCCTATGGATGCTATGTTGGCCACTGCTGATTTTGGCGAGCGATTGTTTAATGGTGTTCGCGTTGCCATTGTTGGAGCTCCGAATGTTGGAAAGTCCAGTCTTCTTAACGCTTTGTCGGGTCACGATAGGGCCATAGTGAGCGATATTGCCGGCACAACACGGGATACGCTTGAAATTGATTTTGATATCCATGGTGTACCGGTTCGTTTGGTGGATACAGCAGGCATCCGGCAGAGTGATGATCTGATAGAACGCGAAGGCGTCCGTCGTGCTTTAGAATCTGCCAGGCAAGCCGACTTGGTCATATTTGTTGCTGATGCATCACGTCCTGAAACATGGACGTGCGAAGCAGGCTACGATGTTGCCGTACTGAACAAATTGGATGTCTCACCGGTCTCAATCCAATCTGAGATTCCTTTCATTCACGTCTCAGCTAAAACAAAAGAAGGCCTGTTACTGTTGGTTGATACGCTGGCTAACTTTTTGGGCGAGCAGCAAGCTACTGAGGATGTTTATATTACCAGCCACCGTCATCGTGTTGCTATCCAGCAATCTCAAAATCATATTAAACAGGCTATCCCATTACTTGGACAGGAAGCTACTCTGGATCTGGCTGCGCTGCACTTGCGGCAGGCCTGGTCGGCATTGGGCGAGATTTTAGGTGTTGGCGATGTGGAAGTTATTCTTGATCGTGTGTTTTCTGAGTTTTGTATTGGCAAGTAACAGTTATGATACTATGCACAGCTATTTTTTGCTTATTTCTTGATGATATTATGCGGATCAGCCATAATGTCGTTCCATTTTCTTGCAGGGCCATTTTCTTTCAGGTTAACGGCTCAAATTCATAAGGGAGGGATGATATATGTCTGTTAAACATCCAGTAATTTCTGTTACCGGTTCATCTGGGGCTGGTACAAGCACGGCTAAGACGGCTTTGGAGCATTTGTTTCGTCGTGAAAAAGTGACGCCTGCTATTGTTGAGGGTGATTGCTTCCATAAATTTGACCGCATGGAGTTTCGTGCAAAAGCTAAAGAATATGAAGCAGCCGGAAAGCGCCTGAGTCATTTTTCTGATGACGCTAACCTTTTTGGTAAGATCGGTGATCTTTTCAAAAACTATGGTGAAACAGGTATTAGTCAGGCACGTACATATGTACATGATGACGAAGAGGCTAAATTCTATGGCGTTGAGGCGGGTAAGTTTACCGATTGGCGTGATGTGGGTGAAGGTTCTGATCTGCTGTTTTACGAAGGTCTTCATGGCGCGGTTGAAGAAGCACGCCCTTATGTTGACTTAAGTATGGGTATTGTGCCGGTTGTCAATCTTGAGTGGGTTCAGAAGATCCATCGTGATACGGCAATGCGCGGTTATTCTTCAGAAGCGGTTGTTGAGAATATCTTGTCTCGTATGCATGATTATGTTCATTTCATTACTCCTCAGTTCACCTATACGGATATTAACTTTCAGCGTGTTCCGTTGGTGGATACCTCAAATCCATTTATTGCTCGTGACGTTCCAACACCGGATGAGAGTCTGGTGGTTATCCGTATTCGTAAGCCAGAACAATGGGGTATCGATTTCCCATGGTTAACTTCAATGCTGAAGGATTCGTTTATGTCACGTCGTAACACGCTTGTTGTTCCAGCTGGTAAGATGATGCTGGCTATGGAGATGATTCTTGCTCCGATTCTTCATGACCTTCTTGAGAATAAAAGAAAGTCTTAATTGTAATGTGTGTTATCCTGAAGGGAGGGCTTTATGCCTTCCCTTTTTTTATGTCCTATACAAACTGATAATTACATTTATACCATACAGTGTGCTCAATGTTTGTAGTAATATCGATATATTGTATGTATTGGTTAAACAATAGATTTAGCTGAAAAGTTAATTATGCTTCTGATATGAATGTTGATAAGAATAAAATGTTTCACGTGAAACATCCTGATGGATGTGTTGATGTACTGGTTATCGGGGCCGGGCATGCGGGTTGCGAAGCTGCGGCTGCGGCTGCGCGACGTGGCGTAAAAGTTCGCCTGATTTCACAGAATCTTGATACGATTGCGAAGATGTCCTGCAATCCCGCTATTGGTGGAATTGGTAAGGGACATCTTGTGCGTGAGGTTGATGCTCTGGGTGGTCTGATGGGAATCGCTGCTGATCGATCAGCTATTCAATATCGGGTGCTTAATAGAAGAAAAGGTCCGGCAGTACAAGCAACGCGCACACAATGTGATCGGCGTGTTTATCATCAGGTGATGAGAGAGTTGCTGGATGCTCATCCAAATCTTTCCCTGCATCAGGGGACGGTAAATGAACTTACCTTCAATGCTGATGTGGTAACGGGTGCGATAGATGAGTTGGGTGTATTACACGAAAGTAAAGCTGTGATTCTGACAACCGGTACTTTTCTTGGTGGTTTGATTCATGTTGGGCAAACGAAGTTTCCAGCCGGTAGGGCGGGTGATGCAGCGGTTGTCGGGCTAACAGATGTTTTGTACAGACGCGAGTTTCGACTGGGCCGGTTGAAAACAGGTACGCCGCCCAGGCTTGATAAGCGATCAATTCGATGGGATGCATTAGCAAAGCAGCCGGGTGACGAAGAAGCGATGCCTTTTTCGGTGAATCATGACTGTATCGTGCGCCAGCAACATGATTGTGCAATCACCAGAACAAATGCAAAAACACACGAAATCATACGTGCAAACCTTGATCGCTCCCCGATGTATTCAGGTCAAATCGATAGTCGTGGGCCCAGATATTGTCCAAGTATTGAAGATAAGGTGGTTCGCTTTGCTGATAAAGATAGTCACCAGATTTTTCTGGAACCCGAAGGGTTGGATCATGCTGAAGTTTATCCGAATGGTATTTCAACTTCTTTACCCATTGATGTGCAATGGCGTGTTGTTCGTTCCATTGAAGGGATGGAAAATGCTTTAATCATCAGGCCCGGTTATGCGATTGAATACGATTACGTAGATCCGACAGGGTTGAAGGCAACACTGGAAAGTAAGCGTGTAACCGGATTGTTTCATGCTGGGCAGATTAATGGAACTACCGGATATGAAGAGGCGGCAGCACAAGGCTTGATCGCAGGTATTAATGCAGCCGCGATCGCATGTGATCTTGAGCTATGGGTTCCGGACAGGTCAGAGGCATATATCGGCGTCATGATAGATGATCTGGTGACGAAGGGCGTAAATGAACCATACAGGATGTTTACGTCGCGGGCGGAATTCCGCTTGCAGCTTAGGGAAGATAATGCAGAGCGTCGATTGGGCGCTGTGGCGTTGAAGTTGGGTTTATATACTGAAGAGCGCGTGAAGGCATATTCACTTCGTCAACAACGGGTATCGTCTTTGGAGGATCAGGTTCTGTCGCTGCAGTTGGGTAGCGGTAAGGAGTGGCAGGAGAGGTTGAATTCACATCGCTTACCAGAGGTAAAGAAGGCCACGGGATTTACTGCATATTGTCATCGCGTAGATGTGGATACTGAGCAGGCCTTGGCCTTGTTTGACGATTACAAGGCACTCTCAACGCAGGAAAGGATGACGATCAAGGCTATTATTCACTATGACGGATATCTTGATAAGCAATTCGAAGAAGCTGAAAGATTCAAAGCAATGGAGCTGTCCGCGATACCTGAAGCGCTCGATTATGGCGATGTTAAAGGGATGAGTATTGAGTGTATGCAAAAGCTTTCTCAGACCAGACCGGCAAACCTTGGTCAAGCTGCGCGAGTATCAGGCGTGACGCCTGCCGCATTAACCAGCTTAATGATTCATCTAAAGCGTGCCCGCTGAGCTATGGATCATTTAATAAATTCAGAAAAAATGCATGCCTATATGGCTCTTGTTTTACGTTTTCGTAAGGTGCTTAACTTAACATCTGTTTCCGATGCGGCTATATTCAAACGCAGGTTCATCGATCCAACTGCGCTGATGTCTGAATATATACCGGATACCGGTCGTATGCTTGATATTGGTAGTGGCATGGGAGTTCCGGGCATACCTTTGTTAATCCTTAAGTCCGGAGTTCATGGGGTGCTTGTCGAGCGAAGGAAAAAGAGAGCAGAGTTTCTAAGGCATGTAGTACGCGAGTTGGGTTTATCGGCTGAGGTTCACGATGCATCAGTAGAAGATCTGCCTTGCATGCATGTGGATATCTGTGTGGCGCGCGCTGTAACGCGGGTGAACGTCCTTTTGGATATGTGTTCTATGCATACCAATCGGGGTGCTACAGCGGTCTTTCCTGTGCCTATCAATGAAGTTCCGGCAGTGTCAGCAGGTTGGACATTCAAAGAAAGTTTTATTGCGAATGCTGGGAGTGAGCAGCGCATACAAATTTATAAATGGGAGGATGTTTCACGTGAAACATAGCAATGTGGGTAAAACAGTTTGTATCGCCAATCAGAAGGGTGGGGTAGGTAAAACAACAACCAGCATAAATCTTGCTGCTTCATTGGCAGCATTAGAACATAGAGTATTGTTGATCGATATTGATCCACAGGGAAACTCGACGACCGGGTTAAATATCGAGAAAGCAGATGTGACGGCCGGTAGTTATGACTTGCTAACAAACAATGCAAGCTTACAGGAAGTCATAGTAAAAACAGAATTCGATAATCTGTTTATTGTCCCTGCAACCATGGATTTGGCGGGAGCTGAAGTCGAGCTGGTGAGTGCGAACAATCGTGAGCAAGTCATGCAAAATGCATTTCATCAGTATGAGGGAGAAGTCTATGACTTTGTCTTGATAGACTGTCCACCGGCACTTAATTTGTTAACACTGAATGCGCTAACAGCATCTGACCGCGTGATGATCACGCTTCAAACAGAATTCTACGCGATGGAAGGACTCAGTCAGTTGATTGATACTATCCGACGAATTCGTCAGTCGCTTAATAAAGAATTAAGCATCGATGGCATTGTGCTGACAATGGTGGATCGTAGAAATAATCTGGCACAGCAAGTTGAAGATGAGGTCAGGGAGTATTTTGGAGAGCAGGTGTATGAGCAGATCATACCAAGAAATGTAAGACTGTCAGAAGCGCCAAGCTTTGGAATACCGGTATTATATCATGACATGAAATCAGCAGGTGCTCAGGCATATTTGCAGTTGGCGCAGGAGTTTTTGCAAAGGGAAGGAGAGAGTATTAATGGTTAACGAGATTAAGAAAAGAAGATTGGGTCGAGGGCTTGAATCATTGCTGGGAGATAAACCGGCGAAAGAAATAATGAATCAGGCAAGACCTGTGCTGATCTCAAAGATTAAACCAAGCAAGTTTCAACCAAGAACTCATTTTGATCCGGTCGATCTTGAACGCTTAACTGAGTCTGTTCGTAAAGAAGGTGTGTTGATGCCGATCCTTGTTCGTCCACAAGGGGATGGCTATGAGTTAATAGCTGGAGAACGACGCTGGCGGGCATCACAGGCTGCCGGACTGCTGGAAATTCCGGCTGTTGTCAGAGATGTGGATGATTTGCAGGCGCTGGAATTTGCGATTATTGAAAATGAGCAACGCAATGATTTAACAGCCATTGAATCTGCTAGGGCATATAAACGATTAATAGATGAGTTTTCGTATACCCAGCAGCAAGTGGCTGAAAGCATCGGTGTATCACGTGTGCAGGTGAGCAATATGATACGTTTGATGCAGCTTCCTGCATCCGTTCAGCAGATGATAGAAAAGCGCGAATTGACGATGGGGCAGGCAAGACCATTGGTCGGCCTGGACGCAGCCAGAGCTGAAACCCTGGCTGCGAGTTGTGTCAAACATGGCTTGAGTGCTCGTCAAATGGAAAAAGAGGCTAAACGCTCAACCAAACAAGAAATCGTAAAAGCCAAAATGGAAGATGCAGACGTATTGGCACTGCAAGATGAATTAACAAGAAAGCTTGGTCTGCCGGTAAATCTGATGTGTCGAAAAAATGGTTCGGGTGAATTAAAGATAGGTTATACAAGACCTGAAGAACTTGATGGCGTATTAAGCCGATTGCGTCAACAACGATGAACGTTAACGGAATTCACTATCAAGCAGTGTTCTGGAAAAACAGCCCGTTAGCGGAAGGGGAGGTTTGTTGGATCGACCAGTGTGCATTGCCAACTTTATTTCGCATCAAATCAAGCCGTGACCCGGAAGTGGTTGCGCAAGCGATAGAAAGCATGGAAGTACGTGGTGCACCAAGTATTGGTGCTTTCGCTGCGCTGGGGCTGGCTTTGGCAGCACAGCAGGACTGGGATCGTGTTGAAAGTTATTGGCTGGCACGTTTCCGTCGCACCAGACCGACGGCTGTAAATTTATTTCATGCATGTGATGCCATGCAACAGGCGTATCAAAAGGCCAAACATAAAAGAGACATGGTTGATGCAGCAGAAAATTACTGTGCCGCAGAAGTGGCGCGTAATAAGCAGATAGGTGGTTACCTGGCAGAGGTGTTGGCCGTAGGTGAAAGAAGAATTCTGACCCACTGTAATGCCGGTTGGCTGGCTGCTGTGGACTGGGGAACGGCACTGTCCGGTATTTATCATTTACAACAGGCCGGGGAAACCCCGTTTGTTTGGGTCGACGAGACAAGACCACGCCTGCAAGGCGCACGACTTACAGCATGGGAATTACATCAGCAGGGCATTGCATGTCAGATTCAGGCAGATTCGGCAGCGGCCTGGATGATTGCATCGGGCAAGGTTGATGCCATTGTGGTCGGGGCAGATCGAATTGCCAGAAATGGTGATGTTGCAAATAAAATAGGTACGTACGGCCTTTCATTAGCAGCTAAAGCGCATGGCATTCCAATGTATGTGGCAGCACCGGAAAGTACATTCGATACAGCATGCCCAACGGGAAAAGATATACCCATTGAGCAGAGAGCGGATGATGAAGTGTTGATAGCCGCCGGGCCAGATGAGCAAGGAATTGTGCAGCATATCCATATTTCAGCATCGGGCGTTGGGGCAAATAATCCGGCATTTGACGTGACACCGTATGCCAATCTAACCGGAATCATTTCTGAAAGAGGGCTGTGGCAGCCATAAACACCATGTTAAGGCATTGCCTCATTTTGTTATGTGTAAATTTGCTATTAAATATGACGGCTGTGGCAGCTATGCCAGAACAAGAGATCAATCATATTCAAATCGAAGGCCTTAAATACAGTGATCCTCAACTGCTGCTCAGAGAGCTTCCATTCACAGAAGGAGAAATGTGGGAGGATGGATTTGTTCAAGTCAGTGAACGGCGATTGCGGAATCTCGGGGTTCTGGGAGATGTGACGGTATTTGCACCTGACGAAAATGGGACGGTTATGATTCGAGTTTCGGACAGGTGGCCGGTGTGGCTGCTGCCGGTTGCGAGCCGAAAAGATGGTGGTGCTTCCAGCGCCGGACTGGTGCTGACTGAATACAATCTTTGGGGGTTGAATCATCAGTTACGCATGTCTGGAGCCATTGATACAGGGAAAAATTTTTCGACCAATCAGGGGCAAAGCGCGTCATTTTCATATCTATGGCGTCGTGTAAATAATAGTAAAGTATCACTGGATATGAGCACAAATCGTGGCAAAAGTTCTCTGGATGTATTCAGAGCTGGAATATTTGAGAGTGGATATGAACGCAATACAAATGATGTGACAGTAGGGATGTCATACGCGTTGGGAGAGGTGCCGGGAGAAGGCTGGGGGCTTCGCCTTGGCGGAAGCTTTAGTGATGCTCGATATACATTGAAGCAGGGGCCAGCTCAGCCGGATGTAATTAACAGAAAGCGCAATGCCTTTCAGGTCGGATCATCGTATCAATGGCTGGATGATCATACGACATGGCTCAATGGCATGGCGTTTGATTACAATGCAGACGTAGCAGTACCTTGGTTAGGCTCAAACATCGGGGTGATACGACAATATGTATCATGGCGGCAGCATGTGCCGGTGTACGAACAGAACACCATTGATGTGCGTTTAAACGCTGGATGGATGCAGGGAGAAATCCTGCGGGATGGCTTGTTTGACCTGGGTGACGGTCAGGCTATGCGAGGCTATTACCCGGGTGACCTGCTAGGCAGTGCATTTATCTATGGCACGCTGGAGTCACGCATAATTTTAAAGCCGTTTGATAATGTCCAGTGGGTTTCATTTATCGATGCAGGGCATATTTCACGAGACGGGCAGCGCGCTCTTGGTAAATCGGTAGTTGCGGGAGTGGGAGGAGGTGTCAGATGGGTGTTCCGCTGGTTGGTTAACGGCACACTCAGGGTAGACGTGGCATATGGCACAGCACTGAATAAATGGCGCATTCACGTCGGCGCCGGGCAAGCCTTTTGAGAAAGGAGTAAGTCGGAATGCATGCACATATTTTGCAACATGTACCATTTGAAGGTCCGGGCTATATCGGCCAGTGGCTGCAAATGTACGGCTATAATATTTCAGTCACGAAATTATATGAAGAGCCGAGACAACTACCGGATATAAACAGCATAGATATGGTCGTGATGATGGGTGGCCCGATGAGTGTCAATGATGAAGCGGACTACCCCTGGCTGATAGATGAAAAGAAGTGGATTCAGCAGGCTATAGATGCAGGTAAAGCAACGCTGGGAATATGTCTGGGTGCCCAGTTGATAGCAGATGTGCTTGGCGCAAAAGTATACTGTCATAGTCGGAAAGAAATAGGATGGTTTCCAGTAACAGCGATAGAGCATCAGTCCAGGCAGATCTTTCAGTTTTCGGATAATTTCAAGGCATTTCACTGGCATGGAGAAACTTTCGATTTGCCGGAAGGAGCGATACAGCTCGCTAGTAGTCAGGCTTGTAAGCATCAGGCATTTCAATGGGGAAGGTCAGTACTTGCATTGCAGTTCCATCTGGAGATGACGGTTGAAGCTGTGAAGACGATAGTTGAGCATTGCCGCAGCGAATTAATCGCAGATGATTTTGTACAAGAAGAAGCGCAAATTTTATCGGCAAGCCGGGCCGACTACCAAGCTCTGAATCAGCAGATGGATAAGCTGCTTGTATGGCTGCATGAAATGGCAAAAGACGGGCCGCAAGGATGAATAAATTGTTTCTGCATGGCGTTTTATTTTGTAGTGGTTAGCCTTTGAACTTATCTGAATGGCCTGAGTGGCCCGATTGATTTTCCGGAGTAGAATTTATGTCGCTTTCATCCAAACAACGAAAAGAGTTACGTGCCGCAGCACATCACCTGAAACCGGTCGTCCGTGTCGGTCAGAACGGCGTGTCGGAAGGTGTCATTGCAGAAGCTGATCAGGCGTTAACTATTCATGAGTTAATCAAAGTGCATGTGCAGGGTGAAGATCGGGAAGAACGTAAGCAGGATGCAGAGCGATTATGTGCAGCCACGCGAGCAGAGTTAGTCACCAATATTGGTAAAATATTTGTTGTTTACCGTGCCAATCCGGATGAATGATACACTGCAAGAGCTTGAAACCCTGTTGAATAAGGCCTTTGAACCATCATTTTTGCGTGTGACAGATGAATCGTGGAAACACGCCGGCCATGAAGGAGCAAAATCCGGTGGAGGCCACTTTGTTGTAGAGATCACAGCAGAGAAGCTGACAGGACTTTCGCGCATTGCCGCTCACCGGAAGATCAACGAGGCAGTACGATCACTGTTTCCTGCCCGAATTCACGCTTTAAGTATAAGGATTTATCACATATAATTTGCAAGATTGCGGCTATATCGGCCTGCTATTTACAGTCGATGTCGGAAATTGCAGTACAATCGGTTACCATTGTTCGATGAATCTTCAGCCTAAGATCCACCTATGAAATATGCTCAGCTTAAGGATGATTTGAGTCACCTCCCAGGCGATATCTGGGGCGCTGTATCTGCTGCCGCGCTGGTATTACCGCAAGCGATGGCGTTCGGCATAACGCTTTGGGTTCCATACACACATGAGCCGGCCATGGCTGCATTATCCGGCCTGATTACAGCGATATTCCTCTGTTTGGCTTCGGGGATATTTCGCGGTACGCAAGGCATGGTCTCGGCCCCGACCGGGCCATCTCTGGTGCTGCTGGCCGGAGCCATGGCAGCGTATGCAGCAACAGGGCTCAGCGGCGAGGCATTAATCACGGCAACGGTACTCACCATCGTGCTGGCAGGGGTGTTTCAGGCGCTGATTGGTGGATTACAGCTGGGGCATCTGATCAAGTATATACCCTATCCGGTTGTGTCCGGATTTATGACCGGCTCGGCGATTCTGATGATACTCTCACAATCGCATGCCATTCTGGGTAGTGAGCAGCTGACAATGACACAAGGGGCATGGATCCCTTTTGCAACAGCGGCAGCCACATTGGCATCGATGATAATTTTACCAAAATACACGCAACGGATCCCCGGTACAGTGCTCGGGCTGGTTATTGGCACACTGGCATTTCATCTCTTCGCAGCCATGCAGAATCATGCTTTACCGGAGTATTGGCTGGTTGGTCATTTGCCGGATATAAGTTCGATGCGGTCAGGCGTAGCAGCCGGAAGCCTGACAGCAGGAATTCCATGGCTGCTGGTTGCAGGGTCAGCATTGGCGCTGGCTGTATTGGCCTCATTGGATTCGTTGCTGACTTCGGTGGTGGCGGATGTGGCCAGCGGTTCCCGACATAATGCAAGGCGTGAGCTCATGGGGCAGGGCGTCGGACATATGCTGAGTGGAATTTTTGGCGGGATGGCGGGTGCAGGAACAACAGGTGCGACATTGGTGGCTATTCAGAGCGGTGGCCGTAAATGGGTAGGATTGGTAACCGGCATCAGTATTTTGCTGTTGATTGTATTTATGGGGGCCGTTGCAGCATTGCTGCCGATCAGCGTATTTGCCGGCATTATCTTGTATGTGGCGATATTTGGCATGCTTGATAAAGATATTCTTCGCTGGATAAAAACACCGCAAAGCCGCATTGATGCAGTTATAGCCCTGATCGTCACAGCCGTCACCGTATTCAACGATTTGATGGTGGGCGTGGGTGTAGGTGTAGCGCTGGCAGCAGCGGAGTTTATTCGCACACAGGTGCAATCAGCGGTGATTCAGCGACGCTGGACATCGGGAGAGCGCACGTCGTTACGCCGCAGGCCCAAGAAAGAAAAAGAATGCCTGATCGAGCACCCCCATATCATTGTGGGTTATGAGCTTAAAGGAACCCTGTTTTTTGGTACAACAGATCATTTGTTTGAAGCTGTTGCCAAAGACCTGGGAAGCGTCAATGCACAATATATTATTCTGGACATGCGCAGGGTGACGCAAGTGGATCTCACAGCGGTTCGTTTGATTGAACATATGCACGGCGTGCTAAGGCAACGTAATGGCGAATTAATATTGGCCAGCGTTCCCAAAAGTATGGGCTTGGTAAAGCGAGAGGGGTCACGCCACGAAAAGTTAATCCCGTATCATAAATCAGTGCGCTTACACACGTTTATTGACTCTGATCGGGCGCTGGAATACGCCGAAAATTGTGTAATCAAGCAAACATGTAAGCTGGGAACGGATGATGTCAGGCAGTTGCCACTGAGCCAGTGTGAGCTGCTTTCGGGGTTCAACGATAAAGAAAAGGAAATCCTGCAAAGTTACTTTCATATTCAAACAGTTCAGGCGAAAGAATATCTGTTTCGTGGCGGCGATCATGGCGAAGCGTTGTTTGTATTAATCTCGGCAGAAGTGGAAGTGCTGCTGAAATATGAAAAAAGAAAACGTCTGCGGTTGGCGACATTCGGGCCGGGTATGACAGTTGGAGAAATCACATTCCTTGAGCCCGGACCAAGATCGGCTGATGGCAAGGTTTTTAAAACAGGGGAAGTTGCAGTCTTCAGCAACAAAGACTTTAAACGCTTGAGTAAATCGCATGCCGATATCGGCATGCGACTGCTGATGCGGTTAGGTCACGATATCAGTAAAGATTTGCGCATGGCGGATGCCGAGTTGCGGCGGCTGGTATCCTGAATAACGCTCAGAGCTTCCAAGAAATATGCATCGATAGGCAAACAAAGCGATTCACGAAGCGGCTCACAAAGCGGCATATTTAATGAGATGCTCAGGAATTTTATCTTTAATTTTCTCATGTAGCTCAGGCAGACGCGACCAGTGAACACCTTGTTTGTGGTGGTGGGCGGTATGGTATCCCAGATTACCCGTGGTGATATTGTAAAAGCGATTAAGATTATTCCTTGATGCTTCAAATTCATTTTCAGTATTCAAACCGGAATGATGTTCATAAGTCGCCCAGGAAGTTAACAGAACCCCGCAAAGCATTGGCAGAATGAATAGAAACAGACCTTGCGCCGGTTTGAACCAGGTCAGCAAAATGACAAACATCAGTGATAAAAGCGTATAGTATACAAATTTCTTCTGGAATTTAGGGTAGCGTTTTCCCACGTTGTAACCACGAATATGAGCCGTACCTGCAACATTAAGGGTGTACTCAAGTTCACCCATCAGCTCACCTGATTTGCGTTGCCAGCGACTTTCATCCTTCGTCTGGTCCAAAAAGTTCAGATGATGACCCAGCACGTGGTGTAGTAACCATAAGTTTGTAGTCACACCAGTATGCAAGGCATAACAAAGCTCCAGGCCACGGTTCAACACCTTCTTTTTAAAGGTGGGTGTATGCTGGTGATGATGATTCCACGCACCAATTTTACCTTTTGGAATAATCAACAATATCCAGTAAGCAGCCAGAATCCAGACTTGCTCAACCATAAAATAGAGACAGAAATCGAGGCATGTAATAGCCAGAATAATAGTAACGGGCAGTCGGTCAGCGGGGTATCTAAACACAGGTAAAGTCCTTGTTTTTCAAAAATAAGAACGACACATTAACCACATTCATCAGGAATGAAAGGATGTCCACACACACATGCCAGCCGAAAACAGTGAAAGCGACATTCAACTGTACTAATAGAAAAAGTCAGTGCAAATGAGTTTTGCATGCTTTGTAATATGGTGATCGGAAGAGTTCGGCCAAAAGCGGACGGTCAGAACATTATCTATTAATGGCTAAATGAAACTCAATGTTGTCTAGAAAAACGTAAGCGTCAAAGCAACCTCATCTACCGCTTATAAATTGAAGGCTCAGACTTCGCATTAAATTTGATGTGGAGGCAATATAATGGCAGAGAATCCAAAGGGTCGAGCCGCGAAGCGGCAATACTGGAAGCAGGTGGTATCCGACTGGGAGCATGGTAATTTCAAAACACAAAAAGAGTTCTGCCA
>Ga0210033_1000021_pt1 | contig 109705 bp, 118 predicted proteins | sample CryGeymeta201501_FD_185465 | JGI IMG/M metagenome (GOLD analysis project Ga0210033, IMG submission 185465) | Groundwater microbial communities from Crystal Geyser aquifers in Utah, USA - Crystal Geyser metaG 2015-01 (SPAdes) (version 2) | ecosystem: Environmental > Aquatic > Deep subsurface >... | reverse complement strand
GGAATTGCTAAAAATCCCCCTGAACAAACCCGCCCCTCTCAAAAGAGAAAAATGCAGAAAAACCATGTCAAGGATTGTTTTTGCAGTGTGGCAATATGCCTCACTACCGAAAGGGCTGAATAGTTACACAGTTTTTGATTCGAGGCTTTAACGAAAATGGGCGGTAAATGTGGCCGGAATGGTGGTTTCGCAGTAGTTCTTTCTATTCTCTGACAGCCTCCTAGTGTTGCTTCATGCATTTAATCGACTCACATTGTCATCTGGCAGACTCACGGTTTGATGAGGATCTGGCTACTGTACTGGTACGTTCACGCCAAGCCGGGGTGACGCAATGGGTAGTACCGGTTGCGCAGCAGTGTGAATGGGAAAAGCTTGCCGATTTACTACGCCGCGAAGCTGGTATTCTTGCCGCTTATGGTATCCATCCCTGGTATGCCGGTTCTTTTGAGCCAGACACGCTTGAGCGTTTATCCTTGCACATCAAAGCGCATCGTAAGCAGACAGTGGCAGTCGGTGAGTGTGGTTTGGATTTTTCAGCGGGAAAAGCAGATGTCCGCACACAACTATGCTGGTTGCGGGCGCAATTCGATCTGGCTGAGCAATATCAATTACCACTGATTTTGCATGCGCATAAATCACTGGATATCCTGCTGGCTGAATTGAAGAACCGCCCGTCGCTGCGGGGCGTCGTTCATGGGTTTTCCGGCAGTCAACAACAGGCTGAGCGATTGATGGAAATGAATTTTTACTGCGGTATTGGGACGGGCGTAACCTGGCCGAACAGGCAGCGTTTGCGTGACGTGGTAGCGCAGCTGCCGCTTTCGGCCATCCTGGTGGAAAGTGATGCACCAGATCAGCCCGTATTTGCCATGCGGGGCTTACGTAACGAGCCTGCTGCGCTGGTCAGTGTGGTGGAGGAAGTTGCGCGTCTTCAGGGTGTTTCGGCCGATGAAGTCGCTATTGCAGTAAATGCGAATGCAAAGGAGTTGTTTCAATGATGAGTCAGGCACAGGAACGGACAAAAATTCTCGTGGGTGAGCAGGGGCTGGATTATCTGGCTAGTCTGCATGTTTTGATTGTGGGGCTGGGCGGTGTGGGTGGTGCAGTTGCCGAGGCGATAGCGCGTGCAGGCATAGGCCGCATCACGATTGTGGATCATGATCATGTCGGTTTATCAAACATGAACCGGCAATTGGTGTGCACCATGGAAACTGTCGGTAAACCGAAAGCGAAGGCTCTGGCTGATCGATTGTTGAGCATTAATCCCGAGCTTGCATTGGATGCACGGCAGGATTTTTTGCAACACGAGAATATCGAAACGCTGCTCACGGAAGGGGCGTTTGATTATGTGCTGGACTGCATTGATTCGGTGAGTTGCAAGGCTGAACTGGTGGCAACATGCCAGCGTTTGAATATCCCTGTTGCATCAAGTATGGGCGCTGGTGGGCGTCTGGATGTGACGAAGGCATGCATCACCACGCTGGATCAAACGCGCAATTGCGGTCTGGCGACGAATTTACGCCGACGTCTGCGCAAGCAAAATACAACGCTCAATTACCCGGTTGTTTTCTCACCGGAAATGCCGATCAAACCCTTGCCACAACAAGCTATTCCCGGCCATGACAACGCCTTGCCCCGTGCCGTGAATGGCACAATTTCGTACATGCCAAATCTGTTCGGTTTCATGCTGGCTGGTTATGTGATTCATTGCCTGCTGCGTGATGGCGGTTTTGCCTCGGCATCCTGATAGTATTAAGGCAAGAGTGCTCAGGTAAGGCGCAAATACATGTCTGCAAATCAATGGGGTCGATTGATTTATTGATTTCAGGACCATATATGTCCCCGATTTTCTTGAAAGTCTTACTCCTTATTAAATTATTGCTGCACTTGCCCGGTAGTTTTCACCTCTGGTGATTAATACCCAGGCCGTACCAACTGTTTTGTTATGTCAGCTTCTATTAGATTTGGCTGGTTCGCCATACTATCTGATTTTAAGGGGAAAAAATCTCTATATTGCTATTGTCTCTGATCCTGGCTGTTTTATCATGTACAGTTTCGATCGATTCATTGAGGGAGGAAGATTATGATCAGATTTATATTTATTGCGATGCTGTTACTGGCGGCACCAGCCTGGGCGTTGGACGAATACGAGAGGGGTCAGGGCTTGATTCGCGGATTTGCTTAGCTACACTTCCGAACATGGCTAGATCCTTACGCATAGAATATGAAGGTGCCGTTTACCACGTGACCTCACGGGGTAATGCGCAATCAGATATTTATCTTGATGATGAAGATCGAGTGTTGTTTCTTGATGTGCTTGAATATGTTGTTGAGCGATTTGGCTGGAAATGTCATGCCTATTGTTTGATGAGTAATCACTACCACCTGATGATTGAAACCCCGCAACCCAATCTTAGCCGAGGCATGAGCCAGCTTAATGGCATGTTTACACAGCGGTTTAATCGCAGACATAAACGAGTCGGCCATGTGTTTCAGGGAAGGTTTAAGTCAATTATTGTTGATAAAGACACATATCTGCTTGAGTTGAGCAGGTATATTGTGCGAAACCCAATTGCAGCAAACATGGTGAAAAGCTTGAATGACTGGCCTTGGAGCAGCTATCTGGCGACCAGTGGGCAAACTCCTGTTCCCGCCTTTTTGCATGTTGATTGGTTGTTATCCCAATTTAGTGATTCCAAAACGAAAGCCCGGCAAGTCTATATAGACTTTGTAAGCAAAATGGATGGAAAGTCGCCCTGGCTCGCATTGAATGGCCCTGACATTCTGGGTGATGACGAATTTAGAGGACGGCTGCAAAAGGGATTTGATGAAATCCCAACTGGTGTGGCAAAAACAAAAGCGATATTACGGCACCTGCCTCTGTCTGAAATTGCAGACGAAAATAAGAAACGCGGAGAGTGGATGCGCGAAGCATATTGTGAACATGGTTATACCATGCAAGCCATAGCTGAATTTGCCAATCTACACCACTCAACGGTTAGCAAACTGATAAAGTCAGATGAAAAAAATCCGCGAATCGAGCCCTGACCCCTCGCTCTCGATGACGAATTTAGAGGACGGCTGCAAAAGGGATTTGATGAGATCCCAACTGGTGTGGCAAAAACAAAAGCGATACTAAGACACCTGCCTCTGTCTGAAATTGCAGACGAAAATAAGAAACGCGGAGAGTGGATGCGCGAAGCATATTGTGAACATGGTTATACCATGCAAGCCATAGCTGAATTTGCCAATCTACACCACTCAACGGTTAGCAAACTGATAAAGTCAGATGAAAAAAATCCGCGAATCGAGCCCTGACCCCTCGCTACTTGCGCGAATCGAGCCCTGACCCCTCGCTACTTGACCCCTCGCTACTAAATCGGAGTTGAGAAAAGAGGGGAAACAGAAGCTGGAGGAAAAACTCGACGACATCACCAAGATGACCTCCGATGAACACAAAACGCAAGTTCTGATTAACCGAATCATCAGGTACCGCAACAACCTGCTCAACTTCATTGATCACCAGGATGCAGAATCCCACAACAATCTGGCCGAGCGCAGAATACGCCCATTGGTGATCTTCAGGAAAATATCTTTCGGTAACCGTTCAAAAGAGGGAGCCAGACGACTGGCGATTTTGATGACAGTCATGGAGACATGCAGGCTCCGAGGGCACGACATGACTGAGTTAATCCAAAATGTGCTCGCAACCCCGGCAGACAAAATGCTTCCGCTGATACAATCAGTGCTCAACACCTCAGAACCACCACCTATGGCCGAGGCTGCTTAACTCTTACCTTTATATTCGCCAAAATGCACGTGTAAAAATCACAATTACAGTCATAATTTCCAACCGTCCGATCAACATTCCCAAACAAAGCAACCACTTTGCCGTGTCGGATAAAGATGAAAAATTACCCGCAGGCCCAACAACAGGGCCTAAGCCCGGGCCAACATTTGTTACGGCTGTGGCCGCCGCACTCATGCTTGTAATAAAATCCAAACCGGTTAATGACAAAAGAAGCGCTAATAAAGCAATCGTGAAAGCAAAGAAAAACGAAAACGCCATGACTGACCGAGTAATATCAGTAGATATTTCTTTCCCATTGTAATTAGATGGAATAACAGCGCGTGGATGGCGCATTAAAAACAATTGATTTTTTAGTAATACGAGCGCCACTTGAAATCTAAAAAACTTCATTGCCCCTGAGGTTGATCCCGAACAACCCCCAATAAACATAATATAAAAAAAGATGATAACCGCATATGAGCCCCACTGTGTGTAATCATCGGAGGCATAGCCGCAGGTTGTAATCACCGAAATGACGTTAAATGTTACTTGCGTGAGGGAAGCGAAATAATCAACGCTTCCGCTCCATGCTCTTTCTATACTGAAAAGAAAAATGCATATTGCAACAAAAGTTAGGAAGCCCCTGACTTGGCTGTCCTTAAAAAAAGCCTCTCGGTTTCCATGCAGGAAAGACACATATAAGGAAAAGGGCAAAGCCCCCATGAGCATAAAAAAGCTTGACGCCCATAAAATTAATGGACGATCATTAAAATGACCCATTGAAGCGTCATAGTTTGAATATCCTCCAGTCGCAAGCGTTGTCATAGAATGCGTAATCGCATCAAACACCCCCATCCCAGCCAACCAATAGGCAACACATGCGGTCATAGTCAGCCCAATATAAATGCCACCAATATTTTGAATGAATTTATGTGTATGTGGTACAGTCTTTCCTGACCAGTCAGATGATTCTGTTGCAAACATTTTCATGCCGCCGACTCGCAGGTATGGCAATATCGCAATGCCCAGAACAATAATACCGATGCCACCGCACCATTGAAGCAGGGCCCTCCAAAGCAAAAAACTATGGGGCAAAGTATCAAGCCCGGAAAGCACAGTAGAGCCAGTTGTTGTAATGCCCGACATAGCTTCAAAAAATGCGTCTGTAAATGAGATCGAAGGTATCCCTAGATATAGAGGGATTGCACCTATACATGCAAACCAAAACCAGGAAGATACGGTGATAAGGTAAAGCTGGCGCGTGGAAACCAGAAGTTTCTGAAGACCAATATATAAAAGAAGAGCGATCCCAATCAAAATGCATAGCAGGGCGGAGTAAAGAAAACTCATGCTGGCTTGATGGCTTGTATGAAAATCAAGCAAAAATGGAGGCAAGCAAATAATGCCTCCTAGAATACTAACATAAGCCAATACAAATAAAATTGGCGCAAGAAAAGCTTTAATTGCAGCCATTCTACTCCCCTTGATTGAAGCTAAGGTAACTTGCGTATTTCAATGATCCTGGCCACCCAAGCCAGTCCATTCGGCCACCCAGCGGCAGGGTGAGATTTGCTGGTTGTGGGCTACTCTGCGGTGCGGATTTTTTCGGTCAACAAAAATTCTGGGGACACAATAATCCTCGGGGTCAGGCCGCACGCCGTCATCGGCAATCAATCTAGCGGGTTCAAGTCCCGTGCGGGGAATTGCTCATTCACCCCGTTAATACTGCGGAGCATTATGTGAGTAATCGCATGGTGTAAGTTAAGGAGGGAGGGGTCACCCATTATGCGCTTAAGTCCGGGTCAGCTTTGACATTTACACATTTGCTGGATCAAATTCAGGATGTCCAGTCATCGGGGGCAGGCCTATCATTGGATCAATGGGGTCAGACTCGAATGCCACTAACTTAAGCGATTTTTGACGTATTACCAACGTTTTTTCCGCCTCTATGTTGCCCTCAGTTCTATAAACAATTCCTCTTTATTTCATCATGAATGATTGGTTTCTTTTCACACCCCAGTGAAGCCAATTTATTCAGTGTTACGTTAGGCTAAGCGTGTTTTGTAATTCAATATCAATCACCCAAATACTCAGTTGCATAAAGCGTTATTTTTCAATCATTTAAGATTCACTTCCATCTTGGATGTACTTCTTGAAAAGGCTTAAGTTAGTACCATTCGGGTCAGACTCGATTGATTTATTGATTTCAGGACCATGCAAATCGGGGACATATTCATTTAACGCCTAATCGTCCCTGCACGACCCGAAAACAATATATGTCCCCGATTTTCTTGAAAGTCTTACTCCTTATTAAATTATTGCTGCACTTGCCCGGTAGTTTTCACCTCTGGTGATTAATACCCAGGCCGTACGAACTGTTTTGTTATGTCAGCTTCTATTAGATTTGGCTGGTTCGTCACACTATCTGATTTTAAGGGGAAAAAATCTCTATATTGCTATTGTCTCTGATCCTGGCTGTTTTATCATGTACAGTTTCGATCGATTCATTGAGGGAGGAAGATTATGATCAGATTTATATTTATTGCGATGCTGTTACTGGCGGCACCAGCCTGGGCGTTGGACGTGGAAGGTGTCGTTTTGCCGGATTCGGTGGTGGTGGATGGCAAAGAGTTGATGCTTAACGGTGCCGGGGTACGCACAAAATTCTTTTTTGATATCTATGTGGGGGCGCTTTATTTGTCGGCACCGGCTACAAACGCCGAGGCCGCGATTGCCGGGAATCCTCCCAAACGTGTCACGATGGACATTCTCTATGGTGAACTGGAGCGTCGGAAACTTACCGATGGCTGGTCGGAAGGCTTTGAAAAGAATCAGTCGGAAAAAGCATTTGCTGATTTGCAAGCGCGCCTGAAATTATTCAATGCCATGTTTTCAGATACCCATCAAGGGGATCAGTTTGTGTTCGACTTTCTTGCTGATGGCTCCACACGGGTGACCCTGAAGGGGCAACAGGCAGGTGTGATCGAAGGGGTAGATTTCCAGCAGGCGCTGCTGGCTGTATGGCTGGGTAAAAAGCCTGCCGATAAGGATTTGAAAAGCGCTATGTTACAGGAGCACTGATCGTTGGTGAGTCTGAATGCTCGAAACTATTGCGGATCAACAGGTAAGAGCAAACCGACAGATAGCCCGTTCATTGAACTTTCACACGGCGGCTTATAAGGTGTGCACATGCGGTACTATCTTAAAAAACGACATGCTCTGGTAAAAGCCATGGTTGGCCTGTTTGCGGTGCAAATGGTGTTGACCGGTTTTTGTATGCTTTCACCCAATGCGCATGCGGCGATGCCAATAACGAATATGACGTCGACCACAATGTCGAACACAACGTCGACTACAACGTCGAACATGATGGCGCAACAGGGCGATACGATGGCTGGCCATTGCAGTCAAACGCTTTCGCACGCTCCGCATCAGGCGAATGACGCGCATTCCAAAGCATGCTTCCATTGCGATGATTCGGATATGTTTGTGAAGGCTGCTGTCGCCGATGTGCCCGTATTTTCTCCCGTACTTGTGTTTGTCAGCGTGATGCCGGAAGTATCCGTATGGCATGCTGAGCAAGCTGTCTCTATGGCTGTGATGCCCACCGGACCGCCGCGCTCAGATTCACTACTTTTTTCAACGACCCGGCGCATTCGTATTTGATTGACCCCTTCTGCTGATACCACGGCTTGATTGAGCCGGGGTGTGCGCCGCTTTTGCCGCGCACGAATCTCAGACAGGAGGCGTATGTTTATGCTTATCCTTACCAAAGTCCGGCATTGGCTGGCAATTCTTTTCATCTCAGTAACTGGCTGTGCTGTTCCAATTCATGCACAAACCCAGGCACAAGACCGACAGGCAGCCGGAACAGTGCTGACGCTGGCGCAGGCCGAAGCACTGGCAATTCGACACAATCCGGCACTGGCGGCGGCAGGGAAACGCGCTGAAGCCATGGCGGCTGTGCCAGCGCAGGCTGGTAGTCTTGCAGATCCGACGCTTTCGCTGAATGCGCTGAATCTGCCGCTGCATAGCTTTTCCACCACGCAGGAAAATATGACCCAGATACAGCTGGGCATCGCGCAGGCGATTCCTTTCCCAGGCAAGCTGGCACTGGAGGCTGAGGCGGCCGCTTATCTTGCCGACATGGCGGCGCAGGACAGGCAGGAGTTTCGTCTGCTGCTTTTGCGTAACACCCGTATCCACTGGTGGAATCTGGCTTATCTGGACAAAGCACTGTCCATTATTCGGCAGAATCAGGATTTGCTGCGCAATCTGGTGCGTATTGCTGAAACCAAATACAAGACGGGCAAGGGTTTGCAACAGGATGTGCTGCTGGCGCAACTGGAGCTTTCCAATCTGCTGGAGCGGGAACTGAATTTAAGCTCTGCCCGTCAGACTGAAGCAGCGGCACTCAATGCGCTGTTGGGCAGACCGACGAATACCGGCATCGAACTGCCGCATCAGGATAAGCCCGATTTACAGGCTTTTGATGCTGATGCGGAGACGCTCAAACAACAGGCACGACAACATCGGCCGATGCTGCTGGCCGGAAGTTTGAATATGCAACTGGCCGATGTACGGCTGGCGCGCGCCGCTAAAGATTATTACCCGGATTTCACGCTGGGAGCAGCCTATGGCTTCAGGCAGGGGATCAACCCGGCCAGCGGGCAGACGCGGCAAGATCTGGCATCGATCATGTTCAGCATGAGCCTGCCGATCTATAGCAGCAGCAAGCAGGACAGGGCGGTAGATCAGCGGGCGGCAGAAAAAGCATCGGCAGCGTTTTCATGGCAGGACGCGGCCAATCAGGTGGATGCCGATATCGATGCGGCAGTCTCGGAGCTGAGAATTGCACATGATCGTGTGCGCTTGTTCGAGCAGGGGATTCTGCCACAGGCACGGCAGACCACGGCCTCGATGCAGGCCGGTTATCAGGTGAACAAGGTGGATTTTCTGAATCTGGTGCATGCCAGACTCAATGAGTTCAATACGGATGTTCAGTATTGGCAACAGATATCGCTGGCGCATCAGGCCGAAGCACGACTGGCCGCCGCCGCAGGCCTGGACGATTTGCAGCAAGAGGTGACCCATCATGAATAAAACAAACCTGTTATGGATTGTTCTCGCCCTGATTTCCGGTTTGGCTGGCGGCTATGTGTTGAATGCGCCCGATGAATCAAAAGAAGCGGCTAAAGAGGCTGATATAAGCATGTCTGCTGCCAATGGCCCATGCGCCGATGGCGCGCAGCCTCTGATGTGGCGTAATCCGATGAATCCCGAAGTGACCAGTACAAGCTTCCAGAAAGATTCCATGGGTATGGATTATGTGCCGGTATGTGCAGATCCTGCTGAACAAGGTCATGCACCGGCAGGTGCGGTGCGAATCGATGCGGCAACGACACAGAATATGGGGGTGCGCCTGACCACGGCCGTGCAGCGGACGCTGTCGCGCAATATCAACACGGTCGGTCGTATCACCTTCGATGAAACAAAGCTGGTGACTCTGCACCCGAAAGTGGATGGCTGGGTGGATAAGCTGTTAGTCGATAAAACCGGTGAAAGCGTGCACAACGATACGATGTTACTGGCATTTTATTCACCTGATCTGGTGGCGACGCAGGAGGAGTATTTGTTGGCGCTGAGCAACTGGCAGCAACTCAAGAGCAGCCCCTATGCAGATATTCGTGATAGTGCGAAACGGATGCTTGATTCAGCACTGGATCGGCTACGCTTCTTTGATGTGGCCGAACATCAGATTGTTGAACTGCAACGTACGCACAAGGTACGCAAGAATATGCATATCCATGCTCCGGCGGCCGGTGTGGTGACCAGCATCGGCGTGCGCGAAGGGGCGCGTGTGACGCCAGCCTCCGAGCTTTATCAGATTGCCGATCTGTCGCGCGTCTGGGTTTTGGCCGATTTGTATGAGTATGAGATTTCCTGGGTGCATGTCGGGGATACGGCTACACTGCGTATCGGCTCGCTGCCGGGTCGCGATTTTGTCGGTCTTATCACCTACATCTATCCCTATCTGGATGCCAAAACACGCACCAATAAAGTGCGCATTGAGTTTGATAATGCCGAGGGTCTGCTCAAACCGGATATGTTCGGTGATGTCGAAATTGTCGCCAGCACCAGCAAGGCAGGGGTGTTTGTGCCGCGTGAGGCGGTGCTGATTACCGGTAAGCAGGCGCATGTGTTTGTGCAGAGTCAGGCGGGCCACTTTGAGCCGCGCACGGTGCGCACAGGTATCACGGCCGATGGTTTGATCGAAATCATCGAGGGCGTGCAAGCCGGTGAAACGGTGGTGAGCAGCGGGCAGTTTCTGATTGATTCTGAATCATCTATTCGCGAGGCGGCAGCTAAGATGGTTAAGCCTGAAACAGGCATAGAAACCACAAAGGCACCAAGGCACAAAGAAATACAATATATAGAGATGAAGGGTATGGATGGTATGCAGGTGGAGTTACCCGAAACGCAGGATGATTTACCACGAAGGCACGAAGACACGAAGCAAAGCATGGATGGGGAAGTGCAGCAGGGGATGGCACCGGCGATGCATCATGCCGGGCACGTGATGCCGGAAGCGGACGGTATGAAAGGGATGAATATGGGTGGTATGCAGACGGGTTCCTCTGCAATGCAGGATGATTTACCACGAAGGCACGAAGACACGAAGCAAAGCATGGATGGGGAAGTGCAGCAGGGGATGGCACCAAGCATGCATCATGCCGGGCACGTGATGCCGGAAGTGGACGGTATGAAAGGAATGGATATGGGTGGTATGCAGGTGGAGTTACCCGAAACGCAGGATGATTTACCACGAAGGCACGAAGGCACGAAGCAAAGCATGGATGGGGAAGTGGTGCAGCAGGGGATGGCACCAAGCATGCATCATGCCGGGCACGTGATGCCGGAAGCGGACGGTATGAAAGGGATGGATATGGGTGGTATGCAGGTGGAGTTACCCGAAACGCAGGATGATTTACCACGAAGGCACGAAGCAAAGCATGGATGGGGAAGTGCAGCAGGGGATGGCACCAAGCATGCATCATGCCGGGCATGTGATGCCGGAAGCAGGCGGTATGAAGGGTATGGACATGCAGCATATGCACGGGGGTCAATGATGAACTCTTGTATTGCTTTGTGCCTTCGTGTCTTTGTGGTTCAAAGGGTTTCGTCATGATCGCCAATATCATCGAAGCCAGCCTGCGTAATAAGCTGATCGTATTGCTGTTCACGGCGCTGATTATCGTGGGCGGAAGTATTGCTGTGAAAAACATTTCGCTCGATGCAATTCCCGACCTGTCCGATGTGCAGGTGATTGTTTTTACCAAGTATGCCGGTCAGGCACCGCAGGTGGTTGAGGATCAGGTGACCTATCCGTTAACCACGGCAATGCTGGCGGTGCCGCATGCCAAGGTGGTGCGTGGTTATTCATTCTTCGGTTTTTCTTTTGTCTACATCATTTTCGAGGATGGTACGGATATGTACTGGGCACGCTCGCGTGTGCTCGAATATCTGAACTACGTCGCCGGTCGTTTGCCAGATGGCGTTACCCCGACGCTCGGGCCTGATGCGACGGGCGTCGGCTGGATCTATGAATACGCGCTGGTGGATAAAACGGGTAAACATGATCTGGCGGAACTGCGCTCAATTCAGGACTGGTATCTGCGTTATGCCCTGCAAACGGTCAGCGGTGTATCCGAGGTGGCCTCCATCGGCGGCTTTGTGAAGCAGTATCAGGTGGAGGTTGACCCCAACGCGCTGGCTGAATTCGGCATTGCGCTGAACAAGGTGAAAGATGCCATTGGCCGCAGCAACAACGATGTGGGCGGCAGTGTCATTGAAATGGGTGAAACTGAATTCATGGTGCGCGGTAAGGGATATCTGAAGGGCATCGCCGATCTGGAATCCATTCCGGTGGGTGTGGATGCCCATGGCACTCCCATCCTGATTCGTGATGTGGCGCATGTGCACCTCGGTCCGGAATTACGACGTGGTATAGCGGAACTGGACGGTAAGGGCGAAGTGGCCGGTGGCGTGATCATCATGCGCTACGGCCAGAATGCCCTGACCACGATCAAGGCGGTACGCCAGAAGCTGGAGGCTTTGAAACCGGGTCTTCCTGCCGGTGTGGAGATCGTGACGACGTATGACCGGGGGCAGTTGATTGAACGGGCGGTCGGTAACCTCAAACAGAAGCTGCTTGAGGAATCCATTGTGGTGGCGTTGATATGCTTGCTGTTTCTGATGCATGTGCGCAGCGCACTGGTGGCGATCATCAGTCTGCCGGTCGGCATCCTGCTGGCCTTCGTGATCATGCAATGGCAGGGCATTTCGGCCAATATCATGAGTCTTGGTGGTATCGCCATCGCTATTGGTGCGATGATCGATGCGGCGATTGTGATGATTGAAAATGCGCACAAACATCTTGAGCGGTTAGGTAAAGATTCGGATGGCGAAGTGTCGGCGACGGCGCGCCGCGATGCTATTCTGGCAGCGACCCGCGAGGTCGGTCCGGCACTGTTTTTCAGTCTGCTGATTATCACCGTGTCGTTCCTGCCGGTGTTCACCCTGCAAGCGCAGGAAGGGCGTTTGTTTTCACCGCTGGCCTTCACCAAGACCTTCGCCATGGCGGCAGCGGCTTTGCTGGCGGTGACGCTGGTGCCGGTACTGATGGGTATGTTCATTCGCGGGCGAATCCCCTTGGAAAAGAGCAATCCGCTGAATCGCATGCTGACACGCCTGCATACGCTGCTGCTGAAGCTGGCTTTGCGGGCACAGGTATTGACGCTGCTGCTGGCGTTTATGCTGCTGGCGGCGACAGCTTATCCGATCATAAAAACGGGCTCGGAATTTATGCCGCCGCTGGATGAGGGGGATATCCTGTATATGCCGACGACATTCCCCGGCATTTCCATCACCAAGGCGCGCGAGTTGCTGCAACAAACCGACAGCATCCTGAAAACCTTTCCCGAAGTGGCATCGGTGTTCGGTAAGGTGGGGCGTGCTGATACGGCGACGGACCCCGCACCGCTGTCGATGCTGGAAACGATTATCCGCCTGAAACCGAAATCGGCATGGCCTGATCCACACAAAAGCACGCAACAACTGATGCAGGAGATGGATCGGTCGATTCGTTTTCCGGGTCTGGCCAATGCCTGGACTTACCCGATCAAGACACGCATCGATATGCTTTCAACCGGCATCAAAACGCCTGTGGGTATCAAAGTGTCCGGACCTGATCTGAATGTGTTGCAGCAGGTTGGCATGCAGATCGAGCGGGCTATCAAGACCCTGCCGGAAACGACCTCCGCTTTCAGTGACCGTTCAGCCGGTGGTTATTATCTGGATATCGATATTCAGCGCGATAAAGCGGCACGTTATGGTCTGACGGTGGGTGACATCGAGGACGTGATTCAGTCGGCTATCGGCGGCATGAATGTGACGCAGACGGTGGAAGGGCTGGAGCGTTATCCGGTGAATTTGCGCTATCCGCGTGATTATCGCAGCGATCCCGAGGCGCTCAAGCGGGTACTGATTCCGACGCCGACCGGCGCACAGATTCCATTGGCGGCGGTGGCCGAAATTCACCCGATGCGCGGGCCGCCATCGATCAAGAGCGAGAATGCGCGTCCCAATGCCTGGGTGTATGTGGATATCAATTCGCGTGATATCGGTGGATTTGTCGAAAAGGCTAAGCAGGTTATTGATGCGCAAGTGACGATGCCGACTGGCTATACGCTGGAGTGGTCGGGTCAGTTCGAATATATGCAGCGCGCAGCGGCGCGGATGCAGCTTGTTATTCCGGCAACGTTATTGCTTATTTTTCTGCTGCTGTATTTTAATTTCGGTAATCTGATGGCACCGCTTGTGGTGATGTTATCGGTGCCCTTTGGGCTGATCGGCGGTTTCTGGCTGGTCTGGTGGCTCGGCTTTCACCTGAGTGTGGCGGTGGCTGTCGGTTTTATTGCGCTGGCCGGTGTGGCGGCGGAAATCGGCGTGCTGGTGATTACCTTCATCGACCATGAAGTCAAAAACAGGCGGGAAGCAGCGGCAGGAGCGTTGACGCCGCAAGCCTTGCGCGCTGCGGTGCAGGCTGGCGTGGCACAGCGCGTTCGTCCGATTGCCATGACAGCCACGGCAGTGATTGCCGGTTTGATTCCGATTATGCTGGGTGATGGTGCCGGTTCAGATGTGATGCAGCGCATTGCCGCCCCGATGATCGGCGGCATGATCAGTACCACCGTACTGTCGCTGATTGTATTGCCGGTCGTTTACGGCATGTTGTTAAATATCAGAGAACATAGGATAATTGCCAAAAGCAAGGAGAGCACACAATGAGTCAGAAGAAATCGACACGCCAGAAGAAATCAACACGCCAGAAGAAATCAACACGTTTTCTATCACTGTTTTTTGCCGGTGTGATGGTTGCAGCGTGTAATGCGTCGACCGGAACGGCGGATAACGCCACGGCACCGGAAGTGACAGTTAAGGAAACCACAGCCCCAATATCAAAGCCGGCAACTTCGTCAAAAGATATTATTATGTATAAATCGCCGGGATGTGAATGTTGCACCGGCTGGGCCGATCATATGCGCCAGGCAGGCTTTTCTGTGGTTGAAGAAAAGCGCGATGATATGGAAAGCATCAAAGAAAAATATGGCGTGACGCATAAGCTGGGTTCATGCCATACGGCGATTGTTGATGGTTATGTGATTGAAGGGCATGTGCCCGCAGCTGATGTTCAGCGTCTGTTGACGGAGCGTCCCAACGTGGTCGGTCTGACAGCGCCGGGCATGCCGATGCAATCACCGGGTATGCAGGGAGCCGGTCTGAAGCCCAAAGGCTATGATGTGCTGAGCTTTGATGAGCATGGTACTTCAAAAGTATTTACCCATTATTGATTACCATTTGGCTTAACCGAAATGGCTGAAGTACAAACCCGCCGTTTAGCCATTGATGGCATGCGCTGTGCCGGATGTGTCAGCAAGGTCGAAGCGGCTTTGGCTGGCGTGCCCGGCGTTCAGCAGGCCAGTGTGAATCTGGCTGATCGTACGGCTACGGTGGTGATGCCGTTAGCGATGCAGGACAAAGCCCTGATCGCGGCGGTGCAGGCTGTTGGCTTTGATGCGCAGCCGCTTTCGGGTATCGAAAATGTCGGTGATATGCAACGCGCCGAGGCGGCGCATGTGCGCGCGCTGGGCTTGCGTTTTGTCGTGGCTGCGCTGGCCGGCTTGCCGTTATTTCTCGATATGTTTTTGCATTTTCTGCCGGAGCTGGTTGAGGCACAGGCTGTTTGGTTGCTGATCGGGCTTGGCACGCTGGCGGTGATGGTATTTTCCGGGCGGCATTTCTATATCGGGGCATGGCGCGCCTTTATCCACCATTCCGCCAGTATGGATACATTGATTGCAAGCGGTACCGGCACGGCGTGGCTGTATTCGATGATCATCACGATCCATCCGGAGATTGTGCCTGCGCTGGGGCGACATGCGTATTTTGATGCGGCGCTGACGATTATTGCCCTGATTAATCTCGGTCAGGCTTTGGAGGTGCGGGCACGCGGCAAGACCTCCGAAGCCATCCGCAGGTTGATTGGCTTGCAGCCGGATACGGCCCGAGTGGTGCGCGGTGGCGTTGAGATCGATGTGCCTGTTGCCGAAGTTGTGGCCGGTGACGTCATCCGTGTGCGACCCGGTGAAAAGATTCCGGTCGATGGTGAGCTCAGCGAAGGGCATTCGACGGTGGATGAATCGATGTTGACGGGCGAACCTATGGCTGTGACTAAAAAAATCGGTGATTCGCTGGTTGGCGGCACTATCAACGGTTCCGGTAGTTTCCTGTATCGGGCGACGCATGTGGGTGCTGATATGGTGCTGGCACGCATCATCGACATGGTTAAAAATGCTCAGGCATCCAAGCCGCGCATTGGCCGCATTGTCGATAAGGTTGCCGGGGTATTTGTGCCGACGATTTTGATTCTTGCCATCATCACGGCGCTGGTATGGCTGAATTTCGGGCCGGAACCGCGCCTGAGTTTTGCCCTGGTGACGACGATGACGGTGCTGATTATCGCCTGCCCGTGTGCGCTGGGGCTGGCGACACCGATTTCATTGATTGTCGGCATCGGTAAGGCGGCCGAGTACGGCATTCTGATTCGCAAAGGCGAGTCGCTGGAGCGTGCCTCCCAATTAACCACGATTGTGCTTGATAAAACGGGCACGGTGACAGAAGGGCGACCGGCCGTGACGGATATGGTCGAGCGCCATGCAAGTGAGTTCGACATTCTGGCGCTGGCCGCAGCACTGGAGCGGCACAGTGAGCACCCACTGGCGGCGGCGGTGTTGCAACTGGCTGATGCGCGCAAGTTGGATGTACCTGCATGTGAACATTTTTCTGCCGTGTCCGGGCAGGGTGTGACGGGCATGGTCAGTGGCCGCCAGATGTATCTGGGCAATGAGAAACTGATGCAGGCCTTTGGGGTGACATTGTCCGATGATGATCGGCAACTGGTGCGGGAACTGGCACTGGCGGCAAAAACTCCGATGTTACTGGCCGATGCGAAAGCGCTGCTTGGTATCCTCGCCATTGCCGATCCGGTGAAGCAGGATTCCAGACAGGCGATTGCACGCATGCAGGCGATGGGCCTGCGCGTGGTGATGTTGACCGGCGACAGACGCGAAACAGCCGAGGCGGTGGCTGCTCAGGTCGGAATTTCCGAGGTGTTATCGGAAGTGATGCCGGAAGATAAAGATCAGCAGGTGGCCCGCTTGCAGGCTTCGGGTGAAGTCGTTGGCATGGTCGGTGACGGTATCAACGACGCACCGGCGTTATCACGTGCCGACGTTGGCTTTGCCATCGGGGCGGGTACAGATATCGCCATTGAAGCGGCTGATATGACACTGATGCGTTCATCGCTGGACGGGGTGGTGATTGCTATAGAGATATCCAAGGCAACACTGGGCAATATCAAACAGAATCTATTCGGTGCCTTTGTCTACAACTCGCTCGGTATCCCCGTGGCGGCCGGTGTGTTGTATCCGCTGCTGGGAATTTTGCTTAATCCGATGATTGCAGGCGCTGCCATGGCGATGTCATCGGTTACGGTGGTGACCAATGCGAATCGTTTGCGAAGGTTCAAACCGGGAGGTATCAAATGATGCTGGTCAATGCACTGGGGCTGGCGCTCATCGGCTTTATCATCTGGTGGTTCTGGTTGTATCGACCAATGACCAGCGTCATGGCAGAGCCGGGGAAAGTGATCGAAGTGCTGGTGCGTGATGGTGTGTATGAGCCATCGCTCATTCATGCGGTTGCGGGCAAGGGAATTTCGCTGAAATTTCTGCGTCAGGATGAAGCCGCCTGTGCCGAGCAGGTGATATTTCCCGAACTTGCTATTCAAAAGGACTTGCCGCTGGGCCGCGCCGTGGTGATTCGTCTGCTGCCCGAGCAAGCCGGGGATTATTCGTTCCAGTGTCAGATGGGGATGTATCGCGGTGTGCTGCGAGTGAAGTCAATTGAGTGACTGGAAGGGATATTATTTAAGTTCCGGGGAAGGCGGATGCTTCTCTTTATCGCTATTGTGGGATTAAAAGGTTGCGATAGTTCAAGATAAAAATGCCATCCGCCAGACTGACTAATCCTCGCCATCACTCGAGCTGGCGAGGCTGTCTGTCACTCCACTTCGTTCCGGACACAAATTTCAAAAGCTTCACGGCCTGAAATGCCTGATGCCTCCACACTTACACACGTCTTTCGGCTTCTTGTTTTCCGGATTGGTTGCGGGTGCGATGATTGATGCTGTAGTATGCAGGACGCTGGTTTTGCGGATATCGTATAATGGCTATTACCCGAGCTTCCCAAGCTCGTGATGCGGGTTCGATTCCCGCTATCCGCTCCATTTCTTGTGCCATAGCTATTCAGTCGCCATCCAATCTTTGCTCTGTCGTGTTTGCTGACTTACTATTGGCGCATGGAAAAAGAACGCGATATTGACGAAATTTTAGCCAGTCTGGATCAACTGTTGCGTGAAAGCGAAAGTCGCAATGATGATGTCGAAGACGATGTTCCTGTTGCGAAGGCACCTGTTCGTCCGATTGAATCAGAAAAGAAAAAACCAATGATAACCATTCAGGAAGATACACTTTCTGATGATTTCCTCGATGATATAGATGATATGTCAGATGAAATTTCTGATCAGTTGATGGCTGAGTTCGATATTTCTAATGATGAAGCCGAATCTGAATTCGACTTCGATTCGTTCGATGCGGATGACGTGATCGATGATGAGTCTGAACCATTGCTTGCTATGGATTCTATTCGTAAGCCTCGGGTTGTACTGACGGAGGATATGCTGGTCGATTTTAGCCAGACCTCTTTACCGCTGAGCATACCAGGTGCGGTTAAGCCCGCTGAGGCCTCAGTGCCCACTGTTCCTGCTGAGTCATCCGTAAAACAGGCGAATCCGGGTAGCGTGATTCTTGTACCACAATTTTTAAAGCATCACCAGTCGCAGCCCTTGTCGTATATGGATGAAGAAATTGAATCATGCCATGAAGATTGGGATATCGATGCTTTGACACAGAAGATTTCCGAGGCTGTACGTGATGAGCTGCTGACGCTGGTGCAAGTACAACTCGATGAAGCAATACCAAAAGTCGTTCGCCATGTATTGATGCAGCAACTGGAAGCAGAGACACAGGATGGCAGCAGTTCTCACCTCGACAACTAAGCGAAAATAATTTAAAACACAGGATAACAGCATGAACGAAGCTTTAGAGCCGAAGAAAACCTATGACCCGAGCGAAATCGAACAAACAGTTTCCGCCCAGTGGCTGGCGTCGGATGCCTTTAAGCCCCGCGTTGATGGTCATGGTGCTTACAGTATTACGCTGCCCCCACCGAATGTGACGGGTAGTTTGCATATGGGGCATGCGTTTTCCGATACGATTCAGGATATTCTGATTCGCTGGCAGCGTATGCAAGGTAAGTCGGTGCTGTGGCAGTTGGGGCTGGATCATGCCGGTATTGCCACCCAGATGGTGGTGGAACGTCAACTGGATGCTAAAGGTATTCATCGTCGCGATCTGGGGCGTGATACGTTTGTCGAAAAAGTGTGGGAATGGAAAGCTGAATCCGGTGGCATGATTTTAGGTCAGATGAAACGTCTCGGTTTGTCGCTCGACTGGTCGCGTGAGCGTTTTACGATGGATGAGCATTCATCCCATGCGGTGCAGGAAGTGTTTATCCGCCTGTTCGAAGAAGGGCTGATTTATCGTGGCAAGCGTCTGGTGAACTGGGATCCGGTGCTGGAAACCGCTGTTTCCGATCTGGAAGTGCAGCATGAAGAGGAAGAGGGTCACTTCTGGCATATTCAGTATCCTTATGCGGATGATCCTTCCAAACACATGGTTGTGGCCACAACACGTCCGGAAACCCTGCTCGGTGATGGTGCCGTGGCGGTGCATCCGGATGATGAACGTTACAGGGATCTGATTGGCAGGGAGCTGATTTTGCCATTGTGCAATCGGACCATCCCGGTGATTGCCGATGCATATGTGGATCCCGAGTTTGGAACCGGTTGTGTGAAAATCACACCGGCCCACGATTTTAATGACTATGAAGTGGGCAAGCGTCACAACTTGCCGATGCGTAATATTTTCACCAACACGGCGCATATCAACACCGAGGATTTTATTCCCGAGCAATATCAGGGGCTGGACCGTTACGAAGCGCGTGAGCGCATGATTGCCGATCTGGAAGCTGAAGGTCTGCTTTACAAGGTTGAAGCGCATACGCACAAGGTCGGTCGCGGTGACCGTTCCCATGCTGTGATTGAGCCGTATCTGACCGATCAGTGGTATGTGGCGATTAAAGAGCTGGCTGAGCCGGCGATTGAGGCGGTGGAGAGTGGTGATATCCGCTTTGTGCCACAGCATTGGGAAAAAACCTATTTCGAGTGGATGCGCAATATTCAGGACTGGTGTATTTCCCGCCAGTTGTGGTGGGGTCATCGCATTCCGGCATGGTATTGCGCCGATTGCGATCATATCACGGTGAGCCGTGATACGCCGGCTTGTTGCGGCGGCTGCGGTGGAACATCGATCAGGCAGGATGAGGATGTACTCGATACCTGGTTCTCATCAGGTTTGTGGCCATTTTCGACCCTCGGCTGGCCGGAAAACAGTGAGGAAATGGAAAAGTTTTATTCCACCAATGTGCTGGTGACCGGCTTTGACATCATCTTCTTCTGGGTTGCCCGCATGATTATGATGGGCAAGAAATTCACCGGTAAAGTTCCGTTTAAAGATGTCTACATCCATGCCCTGATCCGCGATGCGCAGGGGCAGAAGATGTCCAAATCCAAGGGTAATGTGGTTGATCCGCTGGAAATGATCGATCTGTACGGTGCCGATGCTCTGCGCTTTACGCTGGCGCATATGGCGACACCGGGGCGCGATGTGAAATTGGATGTTAAACGCATCGAGTCCAATCGAAACTTTATGAACAAGGTGTGGAATGCTTCGCGTTTTGTTTTTATGAACCGTGGCGACGCCAGGCCGGATGCTACAATTCAACCTGTTAACGATGTGAATCGCTGGATTCTGGCTGCCTTGAACGATTGTGCACGCGGCACCCACAAGGCGCTGGAAGAATACCGTTTCAACGAGGCGGCCGGATTGCTCTATAACTTTATCTGGGCAAGTTATTGCGACTGGTATGTTGAAGCTGCCAAGGTGGCACTGTACGGTGATGATGAAGCGGCGAAAGAAGAAACCCGTGTGGTGATGCTGACCACGCTCGATGGCTGGTTGCGTTTGCTGCATCCGATTTGCCCGTTTATCACCGAAACGCTGTTTCAGGAGTTGCATGGCAATGAGGCGCGTCTGGTTTCGGCTGACTGGGTGGGTGACTATGCCAGTGATGATCAGGCGGTATCGCGCATGAATCGCGTCATGGATGTGGTCTCTGCCATTCGTTCTATTCGTGGTGAAATGAATGTGGCACCGGGTAAGCGGATCGAGGCGCAGATTGCTGCCGATGATGCCGTGAAAGCCGAACTGGCCTCGCAGGAAAAGGTTCTGATGAGTCTGGCAAAACTGGAATCGCTGGAATGGCTGGCATCGGATGCGGAAGTGGAAAGTGCGGCAGTGGCACCACTGGCTGATGCGCGGGTGTTCCTGCCGCTGGCCGGATTGGTGAATGTGGCGGAAGAGCTGGCACGTATCGAGAAAAATCTGCTTCGTGCCGAGGCTGACGTGATTAAACTTAAAGCGCGCCTGAGCAATCCGAAGTTTGTTGATAGTGCGCCGGAAGCTGTGGTGGCCAAAGTGCGGGGCGAACTGGACGAGCATAAAGCGAAATACGAAGAATTACTTGTGGCGCAAACAAAATTAAAAGCGCTGTAACCGGAGGTCAGAATGCCAAGTTTTGATGTGGTCTGTGAAGTTGATATGCAGGAAATGGATAACGCCGTGAATCAGGTGAAAAAAGAAATCGCCACGCGTTTCGATTTCAAGGGAAGTAATGCATCGATTGAACTGGAGGATGCAGCTATCGTAGTGCTCGGAGATTCGGTTAACCGGGTCAATACGATCACAGAAATTCTGCGTGCCAAAATGGTGAAACGCTCACTGGACTCGAAGTTGCTGGATTATGCGGACATGGAAGATGCCAGTGGCAACAGCAAGCGTCAGCGCATTTCCATCAAGCAGGGTGTCAGCACTGAACTGGCCAAGAAAGTTGTTAAATACATCAAGCAGGAAAAGATGAAGGTGCAAGCCGCCATTCAGGGTGAACAGGTGCGCGTGACCGGCAAAAAGCGCGATGACCTGCAGGAAGCTATCGCTCTGATTCGAAAAATGGATGCGGACAGGCCATTGCATTTCACCAATTTCAGGGACTGATTGCAGTGCGCAGGTTCATTGTTGCATTTATTTCACGCCATACGTGATATGGGCGCTGGTGAGTTTCAACTTATACAATCTTGCTTTGGCGGTAAAAGTGAACATCTGAATGCTGCGACGACGCTGGGAATCGGCGATGATGCTTCTATACATAAACTTGAGCCGGGCATGCAATGGGTGGTCAGCACTGATTCGTCCATTGAGTCGGTGCATTGGCCATCCGATCTGCCGCTGGCTGTAGCTGCCGATCGGGCTATTTGCTCGGCCTTGTCGGATCTGGCGGCAATGGGCGCACAGCCTTTGATGGTCTGGCAAAATGTTATGGCCAAAAATAGTCAGGCTGTCAGAGAGATGGCGCAGGGATCGCTTGCTGCCCTGAATCGGCATCAGGTGCAATTGGTTGGTGGTGATACATGTCGATCACCGGTAAATGCTTTGTCAGTGACCGTCGCCGGTCAGTTGCCTGAGGGTACGGCAATGCTGCGCAGTGCCGCACGGGCAGGTGATGCGATCTGGCTGGTTGGCACACTCGGGTTTCATGCTCTGGGTTTGCAGCAATGGATGGATGGCCATCAAACAGGCTGTTTTGTGGCCGATTTCACAAGGATTGAGCCAAAACTTGCGCAAGGTCAACGCTTGCGCCAGGCCGGTGTGCGCTGCTGTATCGATATCAGTGATGGTTTGTTGCAGGACACCGGACACGTGGCGAACGCATCGGCTGTGCGTATGGATATCGATCTGCAATACATTCCGGGCTGGGAAAAAATAATTCGTGAAGCAGGCAGGGATCGTGCCATTCAGGCTGTCACCAGCGGCGGTGAAGACTACGCTTTGTTATTCACTGCTGCGGATTCTGTGCAGTTACCTGTTGATCTGGCGGTAAAAATCGGCCATTGCTCACAGGGTGAAGGCGTTTATTTGAGTGTGGATAAAGAAGAGCTTGTAATGCAGTCGTTGCGGACGGGAGGTTATGATCATTTCTCCTGAGGTGATAACGGAAAAGTTTGCAAGCTACGATCCCAAACGTAAGATCGCGGGCTGGATTGCCGCCGGTTTCGGTAGCGGCTGGTTGCCGAAAGCGCCGGGTACCTGGGGTAGTCTGGTGTCGTTGCCGCCGGTATGGTGGTTGGGTGATCTCTACGGGGTTGAGGCTGTGTTGTGGGGGACTCTCTGTTGTACCCTGATCGGATGTCTGGTTTGTGCGCGCGTTTTACCGCATTTACAGTCGGATGATCCCGGCTGGATCGTTATTGATGAATGGGCCGGGCAATGGCTGGCATTCGGCCTGATCGGGCTATTCTATGAACTGTCATGGTTAAATCTGTTGCTGGCTTTTGTTGCTTTTCGCTTGTTTGATATCAGTAAACCTTTTCCGATTCGGCAAATTGAGCATGTCGGGCCTGCCTGGTGGGCGATTATGGCCGACGATCTGCTGGCGGGTATATTTGCCGGAGCCTTGGTTCTGGCTGGATTTTTCATGGTTTCGGGGCTTTAGTCTTCATGCGTGAAGCCATTAATCTTAATGTTTATCAGCTGCTGGATGTTTGCAGAGCGCGGCAGATCAGGCTGCGTACAGCCGAATCCTGTACGGCTGGTGCGATAGCTGCACTGATAGCTTCAGTGCCGGGGGCTTCGGACGTTCTTGATCGCGGATGGGTGGTATATAGTAATCAGGCTAAACAAGAAGAGCTTGGCGTGGATGAAAGGCTTATCCAAACTTATGGGGCCGTTAGCCAGCAGGTTGTTGAAGCGATGGCGCTTGGTGGAGCTACAGAGCAAGCGGCCTGTGTGGCGGTGAGTGGTATTGCCGGGCCATCCGGTGGATCACCGGATAAACCGGTAGGAACAGTCTGGATTGCCGTTGCCAGGGGAAAAGCGATAAGCAATTGTCGCTGCTGCCACTTTGTGGGTGACCGCCCACAGGTTCAGTTGGCGACTGTCTTGGCAGCTGTCGAAATGTTGTTGGAGAGTGTCTCCTCTTGATACAGAAACAGATTGGCATCGAGAATTTCAATCATCACTTGTGAGTCATGACCCAGTGCATCGGCCAGTGTGTACTGCTTGAGTACATCTACAAAAGCCTTTCTAGCCTGATAAAAAACACGCTTCAAGGCACATCCCGGGCTGATGGCACAGGTATTACTGTCGGCATCAAAACATTCCAGAATATTCATGTGGGGCTCTGTTTGCAGAACTATTGTGCCCAGATTGATCTGAGCTGGTGGAACGGCAAGGACGATGCCGCCACTTCTGCCGCGTGTGGTAGTGATCCAGCCAAGCTTGGAGAGTTGATGAACAACTTTCACAAGATGGTTGCGTGAAATGCCGTAGGCCTGATGAATTTCAGTGATGGTAACACTTTGTTCGGGGCGAAGGGCCAGATAAAGCAGCACACGTAGTGAATAATCTGAATAGGAAGTAAGTTGCATGAACAAATGGTATATTCACTTGACATCTTTTGTCTATAACAATTTAATATGCATTCTAAATCTACCTTTTATAAAAAGGGGGAAGATTTAATTATCCTTGGAGGAATCATATTATGAGTAGTGTTTATGAGCAGTTAGGTGGCGAAGCCGCGATTAATGCCGCAGTGGAAGTTTTTTATCGTAAAGTATTGGGTGATCACTATGTCAATCGCTTTTTTGAAGGCGTGGATATGGAAAAACAGGCTGGTAAACAAAAAGGCTTCCTGACTATGGTGACGGGTGGTCCGAACAACTACACAGGTAAAGATATGCGTGAAGGTCATAAACACCTGGTTAAAATGGGTCTGAATGATGCACACTTTGATCATATTCTCTGCCATTTGCGCTCGACGCTGGCTGAGCTGGGTGTATCTCAGGATTTGATTGATACAGTGATCAGCGTTGCAGAAAGCACGCGTGCCGACGTGCTGGATCGTTGATATGCATTTAGAAACATTTATTCCGGCATTCCTGATGTTTGCTGTGTTGGGCCTGGTTCTTCCAATTATTTTGTCTGATATGGCAGAAAAGGGTCGCAATTACACAGTGGAGCCGAAAGCTGAACCGGCTGCAAGCCCTGCCAGTGTTTATAAGCAAATTGGTGGAGAGGCAGCGGTGAATGCTGCTGTTGATGTGTTCTATCGCCGTGTTTTGGCGGACGCTTATGTGAATCGCTTTTTCGCAGGCGTGGATATGGATAAGCAGGCTGGCAAGCAGAAGGCATTTTTGACGATGGTGATGGGTGGTCCGCACAATTATACCGGTAAGGATATGCGTGAAGGTCACAAACATCTGATCAGGATGGGTTTAAATGATTCACATTTCGACCATATTTTGATGCATTTGCGTGCTACCTTGGCGCAACTGGGTGTGCCTGAAAATTTGATTCAGACGATTATCGGTGTGGCAGAAAGCACACGGGCAGATGTACTTGATCGTTAAAATGTAATTTGTGCGTTGTAAGTGTAGGGCATCCGGACTGGTTCGGGTGCCCTGTTTGTTTAGTATGGGCTTTTCAGGAAGCAGGAAAACTTTTTTTATTTAACAAGGGGAGATCAGCATGCCAATGATTCATTTTGAAGGTCGGGATTACTTTTGCGCAGAGGATGAAACCATTCTTGAGAGTATGACGCGACATGGGGTGTTGATTCCATCATCGTGCCAGAGTGGCGCTTGCCAGACGTGTATGATTCGTGCGCTGCAAGGGACGCCGTCTGCGGAGTCACAAAAAGGCCTCAAGGCTACGCTGAAGGCGCAGAATTATTTTCTCGCCTGTGTATGTAAGCCTGTTGAAGATATGTCGATTGGTCTTTCGAAGGTGTCGCCTCAGTTCACCACCACGGTTGTGAAAAAAGAACTGCTCAATGAAAGTGTCGTGCGGATTTGTTTGCAAAAACCGTCGGGTTTTAAATATATGGCGGGACAATTTATCAATGTTCAGCGTGCTTATGATGAGCTGACCCGCAGTTATTCACTGGCCAGTATTCCGGCCGACGATGTGCTTGAATTACACATCAAGCGCATCCCGGATGGAAAAATGAGCAATTGGATATTTGATGAACTGAAAGTGGATGATGAAGTGTCATTTTTCGGACCGGCGGGAGATTGTTTCTATGTCTCCGGGCAAGCAGAGCACCCGCTATTGCTGATCGGCACCGGCACCGGCCTTGCTCCTTTGTATGGTATTTTGCGCGATGTTCTGGCGCAAGAGCATCAAGGTACGATTCATCTGTTTCACGCATCATTAACCGCAGAAGGGTTGTATCTGGAGCAGGAATTACGCGAGCTGGCCGCAAAACATGCGCATCTGAACTATGTTCCGTGTGTGATGCATGGCGATGTTCCCGAAGGTGGGCAGCAGGGTAATATTGCCGATATTCCGGCACGCCTTATCGACTCGCTTAGCGGTTATCGGGTCTTCTTATGTGGCGATCCGATGATTGTGAATAAATTGCGCCAGATGAGTTTTCTTTCGGGTGCCTCGATGCAGGATATTTATTCCGATCCGTTTGTGTTTTCGGAGTAGTAATAGTCAGGCTACCATACATAAATTAGAACTTGATAATATAATGTTTAATACGTATAGTTCGGCCTATGCATACAATACCAGAATCAAACATTAAAGATGCGGCGCAGGGCTTGCGGGCGATTGCTCATGAGCTTCGGCTTGGTGTGTTGTGTCATTTATTGAACGGCCCGATGTGTGTCAACGAGTTAATCGAGGCCACGGGCGCATCACAATCCAATTTATCCCAGCATTTATCCAAAATGCGTCTGATGGGAATTATCAACAACGAAAAGCGGGGGCAACAGGTTTATTATGAGATTGCCAACCCCGAGTTTTTCAATCTGGTACATGTTTTGAAGCAAATTTACTGTCCTGAAATGTGTCAGGCTGTGACAGAAGCGGAGCATTAAGTGTTTTTTTTGCCTAATGCATCAGTAATTCGTTATGTAATAATGTTTAGTGCCATGATGATGGCAACGTCGCTTGCTATGGCGGAGCAAGCCTGGACGCTGTCGCAGAGTATTCAGTTTGCCTTGCAGCATAATCGTATGCTGGGTGTTTCAGCGTTGAATGTGCAGCAATCCGAAGCTGAAGTGGAAAGAGCCACCGGACAATTGTTGCCACGCCTTGATTTTTCCAGCGGCGTCAGCAGAACAGACTCACCCTTGCAGGCTTTTGGTGCTAAATTGCAACAACAGCGGGTTACGGCGGCCGATTTTGTGCCGGGCAGCCTGAATCACCCCGGCTATGTGAATAACTATCAGACTCGCTTGGGACTCAGTATGCCGATTTTTTCCGGCGGCGAGCTTTGGGCCGCTCGTCAGCAGGCCAGTTATCAGGCCCAGTCCAGTTCGCTTGAATATAGCTTTGCCAGACAGCGTCTTGTGTTCCAGACCATTACGGCTTTTGTGCAGGCCAGACAGGCGCATGCGCAGCTTATCGTGCGTGAGAAAGCAGTCGAAGCGGCAGAGAAACGCTGGAACGATGTTCAGCAATTGAAACAACGCGGCATGGCGATTAACAGTGATGTCATGGATGCCAATGTACAGCTTTTGAAAAATCGCGTTGCCCTTGATGCTGCACGTAATGCATGGGAAGACAGTCTGGATTCACTCAATCAAGTGCTGGGTCGTGAAGAGGATCATCGATTGCTGCTGGCTGAACCGGTGTTGAACTTTCAGAACGATGAGCTGGCCGGGCTGTTGCAAGAGGCCGAGAGCAAACGGGCGGATCTTCAGTCACTTATAGAACAATCGTATGCGGCCGATGCAGCCCGTAAAGCTTCCCGTTCCGGCTATTTGCCATCGGTGAATCTGGTCGCAGCACAGGAATGGAACAGTGATACGGTGGGTATAAAAAACCGTAACACCATGATGGGACTGATGGTGGATATGAACCTTTTCGCCGGTGGCAGTGATCGCGCCCGAATCAGAGTGGCTGAAGCTCAGGCGGCATCCATCGATATGATGATACACGACAAACGTCAGCAGATTGGCAATGAAGTGCGACAGGCATGGCGTGCAGTGCAAACTGCCGAAATGCGTGCACATAGTGAAGCAGAAGCCTTGTCGCAAAGTGAAGAGTCTGTGCGTATCAAAACACTCAGGTACCAGCAGGGCTTGGAAAAAACATCGGATTTACTGGCTTCCGGCGTGGCTTTGGATGCGGCCAGAGAGTCAGAAATCAGAGCGCGTCACGATCTGATTCTGGCCAGAGCAGCATTAATGCTGGCAGCAGGACAATTACATGAAGGGGCGGTTCAATGAGACACGGGAAAATGATGCATGCCATGCTTGTAACAGGATTGATACTTGTTCTGGCTGCGTGTTCCGGGCCGAAAGAGCCCGCTGTTAACAGTGCGACGCCACAGCAGGTGCAGGCACATATGATAACCGTGAACGAAATTGAATTGCCTGAACATTACGTGACCAGTGGTACCGTGACATCGGACCATAGTGTGGCCATCAGTTCGCGAATTTCAGGTTATATCCGCAAATTATCGGTGCGCGAGGGCGATCGGGTTGAAGCCGGTCAGGTGCTGGTGCAGGTCGATCCGGTCGATGCCAGGCAGGCGTTTATTCAGGCGAAAGCTGAAATGGTGGATGCCGAGGCGGATTTTCAGCGCTACAGCGAATTGATGAAAGTGGAAGCCGTGACCAGACAGCAGCTGGCCAGAGTGGAGCTGCGCTACAAACAGGCCAAGTCAAAAGTCGAGCAGGCCCGCAATCAGCTAAGTTATGCTGAGGTGCGCTCGCCCGTGGCCGGTGTGGTGGTTGATAAACGATTAAGCGAAGGCGACCTGGCTTCACCGGGATTAACCATTGTGGTGATTGAAGACCCTTCCAGTTTGCTGGTTGAGACCTATGTTTCCGAACAGTACGTACGGACCTTGCATGAGGAAGATGTCGTCGATGTGAATATTCCGGCGCTGAACCAGACATTCAATGGCCATGTGCGGCAGATCGTGCAGGCGGCTGATCCGGTGACCCATCAGTTTTTTATTAAAGTGGCTCTGCCATCGGATAAAGATGTACATCCGGGCATGTATGCCCAGACAGGATTCCGCATCGGTGTGAGAAACAGTGTTATGGTTCCCGAGGCCGCACTGGTCACGCAGGCCGGCTTACATGCGGTGTATGTTCTGGATGCGCAACAGGTAGCGCATTATCGACAGATTCGACTGGGTGCGCCCGTTGATGGTCAGCTCGAAGTATTGGCGGGTCTGCATGCCGGTGATGTGATTGCATGGAAGGAGGCAGGGGCAACGCCGTTGCAAAGCGGTATGAAAGTATTACCTGTTGCAGCAGGTCAATAAGGTGCAGGAAAACAAATCCATGGCAGGCATGTCACTGAATATTGCAGGGAAACTCGGCCGTGCGGCGATGCACAGTAATTTAACGCCGATTGTCAGCATACTGATATTTCTGATTGGTCTGGTGGCGCTTTCTGTAACGCCGCGTGAGGAAAATCCGCAAATCGATGTACCTGCCGCTAATGTAATCGTGCAGATGCAGGGGGCGAGTCCTGAGGAAGTGCAGAATCTGATTGTCCGGCCGATGGAAATGGTGCTGCGCGAAATGACCGGGGTAGATCACACCTTTGGTACGGCGATGGATTCACTGGGTGTGGTGACGGTGATGTTCAAGGTTGGTGAGGATAAAGAAGCCAGTCTGGTTAAATTATACGATCGTATCATGCACAACCTGAACCGAATTCCGTCAGGTGCTTCGCAACCACTGATCAAACCGATGGATGTGGACGATGTGCCGGTTTCGGTGATTACCTTGTCATCCAATGATATGGATGGGCTGGCACTGAAACGTCTGGCAGAACGTGTGCGTGAGCAACTGGCACCGCTGAAAGGCGTCTCCGTGGCTGACATTATCGGTGGCCGTAATCATGAAATTCGTGTGGAACTCGATCCGACACGACTGGCGGCTTATCAGATTACACTGGATCAGTTGCGCGCCGTATTTAAAGCGGCCAATGCCGGTGGTCCGATGGGCGTTCTGGTCGGTGGTAATCGGGTGACCAAGGTTTGGCTTGAAGGCTATCTGCAAAGTGCGTCGGATGTAGGTATGCTGATTGTCGGTGATAGTCAGGGCAAACCGATTTATTTACGTGATGTCGCAGATGTCACCGATGGCCCTTCAGAAATAGATCAATTGCATAGAATCGGTTTTGGTCCGGCGGCGAATGTAGCCATGACCGGTGAAGCGGAAACGCCTGCTGTCTCGATTGAGTTATCGAAGAAGCGCGGCACCAATGCAGTGGTGGTTACGAGTCTGATCCGGGAAAAGCTGGAATCATTAAAGGGTGATTTTATTCCGGATAATGTGCGTGTGGATATCACGCGTGATTCGGGTGAGCGCGCCGATGCAGCTGTGAATATGCTGGTTGAGCATTTGGGTATTGCGATTGCTACGGTGATTCTGATTTTACTGCTGTTCCTCGGCTGGCGCGAAGCGGCAATTGTAACGCTGAATATTCCGCTGATTTTGTTTGTAGTGCTGGCGATTGGATTGTTTGCAGACCAGACAATTAATCGCATAACGCTGTTTGCGCTGATTCTTGCGCTGGGACTGTTGGTCGATGATGCAATTGTCGTCATCGAAAATATTCACCGGCACTTACATCAGGGAGTTAAAACCCTGGGTGATAAGGCTAAATTAATTATCACAGCCACCAATGAGACCGGTAAACCCACCATAATTGCGACAATAGCTGTGATTCTGGCATTTATCCCGATGGCTTTTGTCACCGGTATGATGGGCCCGTACATGGGACCGATTCCATTTAATGCCCCGCTGGCGATGGCGGCATCCCTGATTATTGCCTATGCCTTCACGCCGTGGATCGCTTTGCGCTGGATGCCATGCAAGGTTGTTGAACCGACGATGGAAGAAAAAGATCAGCTGCCAAAGGACTGGGTGCATCGCACATATATGCGGATAGCCGTTCCGTTGATCGAAAAGCCACTGGTTCGTCGTATATTCTGGCTGATTGTGCTGGTGCTGTTTGTGGGCGCCATGTTGCAACCGGGTTGGCAGTTTATCCGTCCGGCCGGTATTAATGGTCCGATGACGCCGGGTACGGTTGAGCTGAAGATGTTACCCAAGGGCAATCAGAATACGTTCAATATCACGCTTGATTTGGCGGAAGGCTCAACGCTTGAGGATACAGATCAACTGGCACGCGAAATTGGCGATGTGCTGCGTCAGCATCCGATGGTACTGGATTACGAAACATTTGCCGGACGTGCGGGCCCTATCGATTTTAATGGCATGCTGCGCGGTGCAGCGCTGTTTCGCGAAGCGCCACATCTGGGTGAAATTCGTGTCAATCTGCTGGATAAGCATCTGCGATCTATCCGCTCGGCTGAAATCGTCTTGCAGATTCGCGACATGCTGGAGCCCGTGATACAGGCTAACCCGAAAGTTTCGATCAAGCTGGTTGAAGATCCACCGGGACCGCCGGTCCGTGCGACGTTGCTGGCTGAAATCTACGGGCCGGATTATGACACGCAGCGAAAAATCGCCGGTCAGGTCAGGGACGTTTTCTCAAGCACCTATGACGTGACAGACGTGGATGATTCTGTTGGTGAAGACCAGCACCAGTTCAATGTCCGCATCGATAAGGAAAAAGCTTCCAGGCTGGGGATTTCCACCCGGCAGGTTGAAGGCGCACTGCGTGATTTTCTCGGCGGCTACAACTTTGGCAATGTGCATATGGCACAGGAACGTCATGCTGTTCACTTGCATGTGCAGCTGCCCAAACGTCTGCGGGCGCAAGTGCAGGACCTGAACCGGATTCACGTCAGCTCAGCCAATGGGCCTGTTCCGTTATCTGTCATTGCAACAGTTGAACAGTCTGTAGCGGCTAAACCGGTGCTCAGTAAAGACGGGCATCCGGTGGTGTATGTGACGGCCGAGCCAAAACAGGGATCGCAGGTTTATTCTTTGCTGGAAATGGACTGGCAGCTCGATGGCAGTGAGGTGCAGCCGGGAACTCAGCTTAAAACCGGTGGTATGCGTTTTACCGATACGGCACCGCAAGACACCTTTGGCTATCACATGTTGTGGGATGGTGAAATGCGTCTGACGCTTGATGTGTTCCGTGATCTGGGCGCTGCATTCATTGTAGCACTGGTGCTGATTTATCTGTTGATGGTGGGTTACTATGGCCAGTTTATTTTGCCGATGCTGGTGATGGCCCCAACGGCACTGACTATGATCGGCATTTTCCCCGGCCACTGGATCACCGGCCAGCCTTTTACCGCCACTTCAATGATCGGCATGATTGCGCTGGCTGGTATTGTTGTGCGTAACTCCACCCTGTTGATTGATTTTATTCTGGATTACCGGAAACAGGGGCACGATGTGAAAACCGCCGTGCTTGAGGCCGGTGCCGTGCGTGCAAGGCCGATTCTGCTCACCGCGCTGGCGGTGATTGCCGGTACTTCCATTATGATCAGCGATCCGGTGTTCGGTGGACTGGGTGTCTCGATGGCTTTCGGTACATTGGCAGCGACGATACTGACGCTGTTTATCACGCCGTTGATGTATTACTTATGGCAACGCAATAAACTTGATACGGCTGAGCCTTGCCCAACTTCAAATTCATAAAAAAACCAAAGGAGATATTTATGACTATACCCCGCGCTATTCGCATTATTGCCGGAACATTTATTCTATTAAGCTTATACCTTGCATTCCGCTATAACGGTGTCGCTCTGGGTGAGCCGACATGGCTCTGGTTCACCGCTTTTGTTGGTGCCAATCTGCTACAGTCCGGTTTCACGCAGTGGTGCTTGATGGAAAAGATTTTAGCCAGGCTGGGAATGAAATACGCTTGAGCTAAACCGCTAGCAGGTGCGGGCGGGTTCCAACTCCCCTCCCCTTGTGCAGACCCGTTCGCGCCTGCTTTTTTATTTGAAAAACAGTGACAGGAGTTCCACTTAGATGGATATGATTCAGCAAAACCTTGGCTATATTCTGATGACGGCGTTCATTTTCTGGATGTTATGGCGCAGGCTGATTGCACCGAAATTATCCGGCGTCAAAACCATGTCGGCCAGCGATTATATGAGTTTCCGGCACGAGCCACATGTGTTGATTGATGTGCGCAGTGATGGTGAGTGGCGTTCCGGCCATGCATCGATAGCGATGCATATCCCACTGGGTGAGATTACCAGGCATCTGTATCAGGTGCCGGTGGACAGGGCGGTTGTGGTGATCTGTGCCTCGGGTAACCGCTCGGCAGTTGCTGCGACCACACTGGCTAAAGCCGGGATCGAAAATGTCTATAATTTCTCCGGTGGCATGGGCTCATGGAAGGGTGCCGGCTTACCCGTCAAGACTGGTGCCTGATGCAATCTGAGGAAACTCTTGAATAATCAGGATTAGGGTCAGGGCATGAGTATTTCCTTGTGGCTGGCTGCGCCATTAATCGGTTTGCTGCTTTCGTTGTTTGCAGCAGGAGGCGGCATGATTGCGGTGCCGCTTTTAAGCTATGGCCTGGGGATGCCGTTTAAACAGGCGGTGGCGACCAGTCTGGTGATTGTTGCAACGGTCAGCCTGATTTCGTTGATTCAGATGAAGGGATGGAAGCTGATAGACTGGCGTTTACATCGGTTTTTTGCACTTGGTGGACTGATTGGCGGCGTCACAGGGGCGAATATCGGGCTGGGTATTTCCGATCAGGCTCAGTCCATTCTGTTTGCTTCTCTGGTGCTGCTGGTGGCCTGGTGGACGAGTACTGATCATATGAAGCTGATCTGCGCGCTGGCCGGTCGCAAGCCATGCCATTGCAGTAAAGCCATGTTGGCCGGCATCGCGACAGGCCTGGTGACAGGTCTTCTGGGCGTCGGTGCCGGGTTTCTCATTGTTCCTCTGCTTTTGCTGCTCGGTGTTGGCAGTTACCAGTCGGCTATTGCACATTCGCTGGTGCTGATTATCTCCAACTCGCTGGTCGCCACCCTGAGTTATGCGGACAGCCTCAGATTTGACTGGTATCCGGTTGTGCTGATTGTCGGACTGGCCACTCTGGGTTCATGGGCCGGTAGCGTGATTGCTAAAAAATACTCATCGACGCATTTGCAGAAGGTGTTCAGTGTGGTTTTGACACTGATATCGGTGCTCATGTTGATAAAGGCTTTCAGTTACTGATACGTAAAGAATTGAACATAAATAGTGATTTATAAAATATACAAAACAGGAGAAATGATATGAAGAAATTCTTATTGGGTCTCATGCTCATCGCCGGTTTTCCATGGATGGTATCAGCTTGCGGTGTGGGTGAGAAGACGGCTGACGGATATGAAGATACGCCTGTGCAACACGCTTATGAACATTGGACGCAAGGCGAAAAATCATTTATTCCATTTGTTTTTATAGATGTGCGAACCCTTGATGAATATGACGCAGGACATATTCAGGGCGCGATGCATATACCGCTTCAGGATTTATCGGCACATATCGCCGAGATTCCGCATAACAAACAGGTCTACGTGTATTGCCATTCCGGTCGCCGATCAGCCAGCGCAGCAAAATTACTGGCCGGAAAAGGTTTCACAAATATTGAAAATGTTGTTGGTGGCTTCAGCGCCTGGAAGGCAGCTGAGTATCCGGTGGTGCCATGATGGTGAAATCAACCGATGTAAAAACGTTATATCCGCTCTGGCTGGCCGGGCATGAGAAGAGTGCTCCGCCATGTATCATGATCGACGTGCGTTCGCCGGAGGAATATGCTCAGGGTCATGTTCCGGGTGTTGCCCTGATTCCGCTGAATGCATTGGCCGCACGTGCGCATGAGGTGCCAAAGCAGGGAGATGTATATTTCATCTGTCACTCTGGCGGCAGATCGGCACAGGCTGTGATGTTTCTGCAACGCGAATGCGGACATGCTAATCTGATCAATGTCAGCGGCGGTACGATGGCCTGGTCACAAGCTGGCTTTGAGATTGAAAAAGGGAGAAACTAATGCGTGAAGATTATGGCATGAGAGTGGTTTATAACGGATCAGCTGAAGCCGCCGAAGTGGCAGTTACCGAGGCGTTGAAGCAGGTCGGTTTTGGTATCCTGACGCGTATCGATGTGGCAGAAACACTGAAAAAGAAGATCGATGTGGATCGTTCTGCCTACGTGATACTTGGAGCGTGTAATCCGAAGCTGGCTAATCATGGACTCAACCTTGAGCCGGAACTGGGATTGTTGCTGCCATGCAATGTGATCGTCTATGAAAATGAGGCGGGCGAAACCGTGATTTCAATTATCGATCCATTGGCTATGGTTGGTATGATCGATAACCCACAACTCAGTTGTCTGGTTGAAGAAGCAAGACCCTTGCTGCAATCAGCGCTAAAGGCTGTATCTGATATTTGATGGCCATGTCGAGCTGGATTGAACTTTTTCCTTTGCTGGCTTCAATCAAAGATGAAGCCCTTTGCAGAGATTTAAGCAACATCAAAGTGATGACGTTCTCCAGAGGCGATTTCCTGTTCAGGGAAGGTGACGATTGCCGTGGCTATGTGCTGGTGATTTCCGGTTCAATCTGCGTGCATAAAATTGATTCTGAAGGTCGTGAAATTCTGCTTTATCGTGTGGAAGGCGGTCAGAACTGTATGTTGACGACAACCTGTCTGATGGGGCATCAACCGTATCCGGCAGAAGCTGTGGTGGAAAAAGATGTGCAACTGGTGTTGCTACCGCCAGCGCTGTTCGAACGGCTGTTGATTACTTCGGATGCATTTCGTGTTCAGGCCATGGCCAGCATCGGTCAGCGCATTTGCGATATGATGCTGTTGATCGGGAATGTGGCTTTTGGCCGCATCAATGCCCGGGTTGCCGATATTTTGTTGCGCCGTGATGAGGATGAAACAGGTACCGTAAATTGCACGCATCAGGTGCTGGCTTCGGAGCTTGGAACGGCACGCGAAGTCGTTAGCCGTATGCTTAAAAACTTTGAATCCGATGGCATGGTCGCTCTGAGTCGAGGCGAAATTCGTATTCTGAATAGAAAGCAACTTCACTTATTAGCGGATTCATTGTCTGTGTGACTTTGTTACAGACATTAAATAATTAGGGTATTATTATTCGCTAATATTAAAATCTCTGCACGGGGATTATGGAGGAGAATTATGAAAGCAAACGTAGGTGGCATAGATCGAATTTTAAGAGGTGTGGTTGGCGCAGCGCTCATTCTTGCCGGACTGTTGGCCGGAATTGCTGAACCCTGGAATTGGGTGGCGGTGGGTGCAGGCGCGGTGTTTGTACTGACATCCTTGATTAAGTTCTGCCCGTTGTACCCCCTGCTGGGTTTCAATACATGCGGCAAGCAATAACAGATAACGATTTCTGACAGGCGTCCGGCAATCACCGGGCGCCTGTCTTGTTTTTCACATAGCCTTTTTATCAAAACACCCGGATGGTTATGTGGATGGGTAGGGCGAGGGAGACCTCGCCCTTTCCGACAGACTGTTTCCTTGAACAAGGGCAGGCAATAATAATCAGGGCAAGATGCCCCGGAAGGAGACCAATAATATGGCACATGTAGTCATTATGGGAGCAGGAATCGGTGGCATGCCTGCTGCTTATGAAATGAAAGATGCCCTGAAAAAATTCGGTGGTGAGCACGAAGTCACGGTGGTATCGAATGTGGATTATTTCCACTTTACCCCATCCAACCCGTGGGTCGCTGTTGGCTGGCGTGACAAGGAACAGATTAGTTTTCAGTGCTCGCCTTATCTGAATAAAAAAGGCATCAACTTCCTCTCCGTTGGCGTGGATGAGATTTTAGCCGATGAGAGCCGACTTCGCCTGGGTAATGGCCAGATGCTGGATTATGACTACCTGATTGTGGCCACAGGCCCGCGTTTAGCTTTCGAGCTTATTGAGGGCATGGGACCTGAAGGTCACACCCATTCAATTTGCCATGTCGACCATGCCGTCAAGGCGCATGAAGCCTTTGAAGCATTCTGCAAAAATCCCGGCCCGATTGTTGTCGGTGCTGTGCAGGGCGTGTCCTGTTTTGGGCCAGCTTATGAGTATGCCTGTATTCTGGATACAGAACTACGCCGACGGAAAATCCGCAATAAAGTACCTATGACCTTTATTACGCCTGAACCGTACATCGGTCATCTGGGACTTGGTGGTGTTGAAGATTCCAAAGCATTGCTTGAATCGGAATTCAGAAAGCGTGATATTAAATTTATCACCAACTGTAAAACTCTGGCCGTGCACGAACATACGCTTGATTATGAAGAAGTGGACCGGCATGGCGCGGTGGTCAATTCAGGTTCACTGGAGCATACATTTGCCATGCTGATGCCACCGTTCCGTGGTGTTGGTCCGGTTGCCAATTGTGAAGGTCTGGTGAATCCGATGGGCTTTGTGATGATCAACGATTTTCAGCAAAACCCGAACTTCAAGAATATTTTCGGTACGGGTGTGATCGTGGCGATTCCGCCGGTAGAATCCACGCCATTGCCGGTGGGTACGCCGAAAACGGGCTTCATGATTGAAACCATGACAACAGCTATTGTGCATAACATTATCCATGATCTGAAGAGTGAAGCACCTGAGAAGAGTGGCACATGGGGGGCAATTTGTTTGGCCGATTTTGGTGATGGCGGCGTTGCACTGGTGGCTTATCCACAGATTCCACCACGTAATATGGTCTGGGCCAAAGGTGGAGCCTGGGTTCATGTGGCCAAGGTTGGATTTGAAAAATATTTTATGCGCAAAATGAAAACAGGTGTTTCAGAACCCTTTATTGAGAAGGCATTTCTCAAGCGTATGGGTATTGAACGTTTGAAATAAGTTCTCCCTCCCTGAGTGGGGTCATTCCTGCTCAGGGGGTCCCCTAGAAAAAGATCGTGGAGGATAAGCAATGAGTGATTCTTACAAAAAACTAACCAGTGAATTATCTTCAACTATTGGTGATATCCGCAAGGAAATCCCGGACGTGATGAAAGGCTTTTCGGCGATGGCCGGAGCTGCCCTGGAAGATGGGGCACTGTCCAAGAAAACCAAGGAAATGATAGCCTTGGCCATCGGTGTATCCGGCCAGTGCAAGGGCTGTATCGGATTTCATGTGAAGGCTTTGATTGCGCTAGGTGTAACACGTCAGGAATTAATGGAAGTGCTGGGCATGGCCATTTATATGGGTGGTGGACCATCCCTGATGTATGCAGCTGAGGCATTGCAGGCATACGAGGAATTTACCGGAACATGTTAGCCCGTATGTTGTATTGCCCGTCCATGCATATGCTGGTGGTGGCAGCCCTGTTGTTGGGGCTGGCGCCGTTTACGCCGGAACCGCATCTGGTCGAGAAAGCACGCATGCTGATGCAGGGCGAATTAACACGCCCTCTGGATATCTTCGATGTATTCTGGCACAGCTGGCCGTTATTGTGGATTGTTCTGCGCCTGCTGACGCCACCGACCGTTTGTGAGATCCCGAACAAGTCATGATGCTGCTGGATATACTGCTTCTTTTGGCTGTCACTGCTGGATGCTGGTATAGCTATCAAAGAAAATTAAGCTGGTTGCAGCAGGTCAATTTTTTACTGCTGCGCCTGTTTGCCGGATACGGTTTTCTTCGCCAGTTGCTGACATTTTCCCCGCTGCTGGTTGGCTATCTGCTGAGCTGCCACTGGCTGAATACGCACGGCTGGCATGCAACAGCAGCAGGCGGCATGGTGCTGGCTATGACCATAGGCTTAAATGCCATGCGTTCATTTGAAGAACAGCAAAAACTGGAGATAACTTCATGCGAAGGATGAAAAGCGCCGGAGTAGTTGTGTTTAAATTCGCATGGGTATTTGGCTTTCTACCTTCGCTGGCCTTCGCTGATCCGCTGGATAAAGGTGAAGCTTATACCGAGCGGCAAGAGCCGCCGGACTGGATGGATGGTATCGATTTTACCTGGCTGATTGTCGATTACGGACTGTTTGCGCTGGCGGTTATCGGATTGGGATGGTTGCTGTTGAAGCGCGCTGCCTGGTTTACTGCTTTTGAGAGGGTGTTGTTCTCACCGTTTCGTTTTTTGCTTCGTCTGGCCTCTCGCCTACCCGTTATTGCGCGGGAATTGTTACAGGGTATCACCGGCCTGCTGGTGCTTTTGTTGATTGTTGCCTGGGTATTTCTTTGCCAATGGCTCAGCCACCATGAGCTTGGTGCGATAGCGATGGCCGGACTGGCGCTGGAAGCAGTCATTTTAGTTCGTTTGATCAAGGGAACGGAAAGAGCACGGCCGGTGTTGCCGGAATAAGCTGGAAAAGGAGACGAATATGAAATTTTTGGCGCTAGTGATTGCACTGGGTTTAACTGCATTCTCAGGGAATACTTTTGCAGCGGATGCACAGACTGGCCCGGGTATGGGGCAGGGGATGGGCAAGGGTAAAATGATGGGGAACAACATGGGGAACAACATGGGGAACAACATGGGGAACAACATGGGGAACAACATGGCCCCAATGTTGGATGAACGGGAATCAGCAGGTATTCCCGAACAGATGAAATCAACACATCTGGCACGTATGCGCTCCCATCTTGAGGCTATCAACGACATCATTGCAGCTATGGCAGAAGGTGAATTTGATAAGGCATCACAAGTTGCGGAAAATGAACTTTCCATGCGTCAGGGTATGGGTGGTGGACAGGGCGCTGGGCGTGGTATGGGCTTAGGTAAAGGTGCCGGGATGGGCATGTGCAAAGGTATGAATAATGAGCAATTCATGGAGTTGGGTACGGCTTTCCATGCAAGTGCCGGTGAACTTGCTGAGGTGCTGGAAAGCGGTGACGAAAAGAAATCCTTGCGCGCACTGAATAAAACGATGAATTATTGTATCCAGTGCCACGCGGCGTATCGTCAGTAATAGTTAAAGACGCAAGCGGCAGCGGGAGGATCCATGAATGATTGGGAAAAACGCTATCAACAGGGTGAAACAGGCTGGGATCGAGGCGGCGCCAGTCCGGCAATCGATCACTGGCTGAGCGCGCTGCTTACAGCACCGGCCAGGGTGCTGATTCCCGGCTGCGGCCGTGGTCACGAAGCGGTGTATCTGGTCGGTCACGGATTTTCAGTGGCGGGCATTGATATCGCGCCTTCGGCCGTGTCACATCTTAAGCAGCAATTGGCACAAGAAGGTCTCGAAGGTGAGGTGATTCTTGGCGATCTGTTTACCTATCAGCCTGAAGCATTGTTTGATGTGGTGTATGAACAAACCTGTTTATGCGCCATCCAGCCCGATGAGCGACAGCCCTATGAAGCAAAACTTTATGAATGGCTGAAACCGGGTGGTCACCTGCTGGCTTTGTTTATGCAAACCGGTGCCGAGGGTGGGCCACCGTTTCACTGTGATCTTTTGGCTATGCGAAAACTTTTTCCGGCAGTGCGTTGGCAGTGGCCAGCCGATGAGCCGCTTTTTGTGCCGCATCGCAATGGCCGTTTTGAACTGGGATATCAGCTGATCAGGAAATAAGCCATGGCTCTCTATGAAAAATTCCTCGATGGTGTGCCATGGTATCTGGCGCGTCATTATTGGTGGGCTTATTTGTGGAAGCGAAGTATATGGTTTTTTGATCACCAGCCGATTATCAATGCGATTTTGTTCGGCCAGTATCAGAAGTTAATGGATGCCACACTGGCCCGTTATCAGCCGCAAGATGGAGAGAGCGCGCTGCAACTGACCTGTGTTTACGGCAAGCTGACACCGTCGCTTGCACGGCAGACTAAGCATGGCCTGCATATTATGGATGCTTCACTGGATCAGCTGGCACTGGCACGCCGGAAATGCGTCGATACGCCACTCTTTGCCGCACGCATGGATGCCGAGTGTCTGGCTTATGCCAGTGATGTGTTTGATCACGTCGTTCTTTTTTTTCTTCTGCACGAAATGCCGTCCGAAGCCAGAGAGCATACCCTGTCTGAAATGCTGCGAGTCATCCGTTCCGGCGGACATTTTATGATCACGGAATACGGCCCGCTTCCCAACCGACACTGGCTGTATCGTTTTATGCCTTTTCGTTGCTTGCTCGGCAGGCTGGAACCATTTCTGCCGGGCTTTTGGCATGAAGATCTCGATGAGAAGCTGAACCTGGCAGCAGCAAGACATGGTAAGTCTGTTCATCGTATTGAGCCATCAGCGTCGATATTTTCAGGCTTTTACCGCGTGGTGGAATATCACGTTAGCGACAGCGATTGAATGAGCAGCCAGGAGGCTGTCCGAGAATAGAAGAATCTACTGCGGAAAAGCGGACATTCGAAAAAATTGATGGCTGTTCTGAGATCGTTTGTTGGATAGAATTTGTGCTCAGAAAATGTAGGTGTGCTTTCACATTGAAAATATGTTGATTCATGAGAGGCATAAATATGAAAGTAAAGTACATTCAGCGGCATTCAGCGGATAATGCTGCCGGACTGTAAGTGGGTGTGCGGGAGCGGTTTATATCACTGACTTGCAGGGGGGGCTGGTTACGCTTTGTGCAGATTGTCCGGATGGTAATCACGGCGTACAAAAGCGAAGATCGTACGCAGCGGAACGCGGGATATGATTTCCCGCCCGTTGCAACGGATGAAATAGCCAAAGCTTTTTAGCGTGGCAAAGATGCTGTGCCCGCTTCTGCGATAGAGAATCCATGGCAGTGAAACTGCGACGTAGATGCCACCAACCATGAGAATGGATAGCAACACGATCATTCGACTGAGCAGGCCTGTTGCGCCACGGCTGAACCAGAGGTCAAACACCACCGAGCAATGGTCCAACTCTTCGCGTGCGTGCATCGCAAACATGTCACGTGCGTATGCCGAACTCATATTGAGATGTTGCTCTGTCTCGACATAGACCTGCGACATCACCGCCGCAAAATGCTCAAGGGCTGCCGCAAGCAGCAGTTGTGAAGAGAGCGAGAGATGTTTGCGTACGTATTGAAGCAGTGATTCGACCATCGCCAGACCGGGCGGATTGCTGCCCAGATGCACTAACAGGGCCTTGTTAAAAGCCCTGTGTGCCCGTGAATGATTGGCTTCTTCACGGATGAAATCGAGGCAGCGCTGAGAAAGTTCATCGGCCTGATAAGGGCGTGTTAAGGCATCAGCAACAGTGCGCATAAAAAACGCTTCCAGTACCGGCGTAACCAGGCTGATCGCTTCCATCTGGCTGGTCGCTACAGCTTCGCCATGACACCAGTTGCCGGATAAATCCTCTTCAACCCGGAATGCCATTGCTCTGCGCTTACTCATTGCTCAGCCTCCGGGGCTGATTCAAGTATGGAAAATGTATCGGGCTTAATCTGGTAGTGCTCATCACCAGCATAAACAGTGATGATGGTGTTACTGATGCCGGGCACCTCAACGGTTAGTGCTCTGGCAACCAGCATACCGGACTCGCTACGCATGGCTAAGTTGACCGTGATAGTGCGCAACAGCGTGTGTTGCTTGTCGAATAATTGTGTGCGCCAGGCCAGAGCGGTTGTTGTATCGACGCAACTGATGACTTCGCTAATCGGGTTTTCAGTTTGAGATGTACGTGAACGAATCAGGCTGCATGGGTGATCATCAAACGTATCACTCCCGATCACAGATTGCTCTGCCCAGCCCCACCAGGGTGCCAGTAAATCCCAAAGTATCAGGCCGGAGTCGAAGAGGGGAGAATACGGGTCAGCAGCGCTATGTTTATCTTGTGTCGATTTTATCACTCTGGCGGGTGCATCGGCTGTAGCTAAGATAGCAAATGTTTGCTCACGTACCTTGCGTGGGGAGATACCACGCAACAGCAGACGTTGCTTTTCCAATGTGATTTCTCCGATGACGGCCACCTTGAATGGTAGATGCATACGCTTGTCTGCATCGTTTACTTCAACCTGCATGCGTGCTTCAAATCCGCTGGATTGATGAAGTTTGACCATCTGTCTGGCCAAGGCTACGGCATCGACTGATTCTTCAGCATGCATAGTGCTTGTGCTGCTCATGCAGAGCAGTAGGGAAATTAAAAGAGAAGTAATCACTCTTGCCTTAATGCCTGTGAAGGACGTGTGCGAGCAGCCTTGATGGCAGGATAGAGGCCACCGAAAATACCGAGGACGATGGATAGCGCGAGTACGCCAAGCAGGAAGGGAAAAGAGAAGACTGCATCAATTTTTCCGCGCATCAATTCGATATGTTCTAATCCTCGGGTGAGTAAAACACCCAGAATAATGCCGATGATTCCACCAGCGAAAGTCAGCATGGCGGACTCACTGACGATCAGCTTTATGACGGTGCGTGGATGCCAGCCAAGCGCCAGCAACAATCCGATTTCGCGTGTGCGTTCACTGATGCTCATCAGCATGGTGTTGAATACCACCAGAGCGCCTACGAGACTGGCAATCAGGATGGTAGCATTACTCATTGCTTTGGAGATACGAACTACAGCATTTTGGCTGACCAGTTCACCTGAGGTTATTGCTGTATAACCGGGTAGGGTATCTCTTACCTGTTGTTTGATATTTGCAATATCGGAATCTGAAGCGGAGCTGTCGAGCTGTAAGTTCAGCACATTGACTTTGCCGGTCTTATCAGTGATTTGTTGTACCAATTGCAAGGTTAAAATCAGTGCTCCATTTTCTACCAGAGCGGAACTCTGAAAGATGCCGACAACAGGCATCTCAACGCCCTCGATTTCAATCATGTCACCGGTTTTTTTATGCAACAGCTCTGCCGCCAGTGTACCGATCACAATCACTGGTTCATTTCGGCTTTCCGGCCAGCGCCCCTCCAGTAATTGCAGGTGTTCCCATAGATAACTATTAAATTCCCAGCCGAAAACAAACATTGGCGGAGCATCGTAGCTAACGGTTAGCATTTCACTGAGCAAGCCAACGACTTGTCGCACATGTGGTAAATTGACCAGGGCCGGTCTGACTTTTTCCGCGATAAACGGGGATGGCATGGTATTTTCACTGGCGAGCCGGGTCACAATCAGATCAGTACCACGAGCATCGTTAGCCTTTTGCCAGCTAGCCTCAAAGCCCCAGGCAATCGCCGTGAGTGCGACGATGGCAGCGATACCAAGTGAAATGGCAGTCATGGTCAGGGTGGTTCGCGCAGGGCGGCGGGTCAGATTATCGTAAGCAAAACGTAACAGGTTCATGGGTTTCTCCTGCTACCGGATATAACTTTACCGTCGCACATACAGATTTCACGATCGGCTTTGGCGGCAACGACCGGGTCATGCGTTACCATGACGATGGTCAGTGATTTTTTTAGCCGCATATTGGCAATCACATCGAGTACATGCGTAGCATTGGTTGAGTCCAGGCTGCCGGTGGGTTCATCCGCCAGAATAAAGGCCGGATCGTTGATCAGTGCCCGGGCAATAGCCACGCGCTGGCGCTCACCGCCGGAAAGCTGGCCGGGAAAGTGATTCAAGCGGGATTCCAGCCCCATCAGTTTCAACAGATCACTGGCACGGTCTATGGCATTGTGATCACTGCTGCGGCCGATGGTGGGTACCAGTACATTGCCCAGTGTGGTTAGTGTCGGGATTAGATGAAAAGACTGAAAAACGAAACCGATTTGCTCACGACGGAATTCTGAAAGGTCTTGCAATGCTGAATAGGGTTGATTGCAGAAAAAAAGCTCACCTTTCGTGGGGTTGTCGAGTGTTCCGATCAGATTAAGCAGGCTCGATTTGCCACAGCCACTCGGGCCGGTAATAGCAACAAACTCACCTTCGAATATTTCTATATCCACACCATCCAGAGCTTTGGTGCGACCTTCATCAAAATGGAGGGCAAGATTGTGGGTGCGCAACACCGGTGCTGTCCCGGAGTCGTTAGTTTCAGAAGTTTTCCGGTTCATTATCGTTCAGCCAACAGTAAGAAGGATTGGATGAGGCAGTGGCCATGGCAGATCATCATAGTGTGCAGCATTGGGCAAGATAGTAGTGTTACCCCTAAAGTTAGACAACCGTAATAACTGCGCCATTCCGCCTCGGTTTTACACAAGCTTGTTTTGACAAGCCGTTACTGGGCGGAATAATCCGCCGCATTCTTGAGCTGCTGAGATTTGGTATTTCATTGGAACAGTGCCTGATTCATGCAGGAGCTTATTAATCCTGATGAGGAAGGTATGATGAAAGGGTCAACGCCTATGAAGTGGGATTTGTTTGTCAGGATTTTTCACTGGAGTCTGGTGGTGATGGTGACTCTGGCTTACCTCTCGGGTGATTTCGATATTGAAGCTCTGCATAGTTGGTTTGGCTATGTAGTTATGGGCTTGATCACAGCCCGATTTATATGGGGTTTTATTGGAAGCATTAATGCCCGGTTCAGAACATTTATCTACTCACCGACCGAGACGATGGCTTATTTCGCAAGCATGTTTCGTAATGCCCCAAAACATTATGTCAGCCATAATCCGGCTGGCGCACTGATGGTTTTTATGCTGCTGATATTACTTGCTATGATAACCCTTTCAGGACTGGTTTATGAAGGGTGGGGAGAATATGAGGGGCCACTCTGGCAAATGCATGTGATGATCAGTGACCAGGTCGGCTTGCTGGCTAAAGGCATTCACAGGCAGCTACCGGAGATGTTGCTGTTTGCTGTGGCGATGCATGTGCTAGGTGTAATTATTGCTACGATTCAGCATAAGGAGAACTTTTTACGCTCTATGTGGTATGGACATGATAAATTGAAAATATGAGCGTTAACCATCATAAGCAAAAAAAGGAAGCGTGAATATGAGATGGATACAGATTGCAGCTGCCATCATTGCAGCTGCCATCATTGCGACTACTCAGGCAACAGCCGGGGAGATCACCCTGCGTGACCTTGATCTTTACCCGCAAATTGATTACAGCAAAACGATTCAGCTTGCACATAACGATGCTGGTGAGCATTCGGCTGCTGTCGGAGCTATGGCTGCTTCAACGGAGGAACCCTTTGAAGAGCCCTTTATGGATGGCGACAAATTGCACGGCTATCTCGGAGCTGCCTCATTGTTAACGGCATTATTGACGGCGGCGACTGCTCCTGATAGCGAAAATCCGGCATTGCGTGGTCAGCCGATCAAGAAAGGATTTCATCACTATGCGGGCCTCACAGCGGCTGCACTTGGTGGTGCGGCTGTGCTTTCAGGTTTTATTCAACATACGGAAGATCTTGAACCAAGTCTGCTTGATCCGGATACGGCGCATATGCTGCTCGGGGTTCTGGCGACTTCCGCCTATGCTTATGCCGTATCCAAGGGGCCGAAGAAATATGGTATGGGTAGTGGCGGTCACGCGGCTGCCGGCATAGCCGGTGCAAGCATGATGGGTATGGCCATCTATCTGGAGTTTTAATATGCGTAACTTAAAACTTTTGCTCTTGTGTGCTGCAATTGTTGGTTGTGCTGCTGTTGCCGTCTATGCTGATAATAGTGTGCTGTCAAAAGTATTGGAGCGTTATCAGGCTGAAGGTGCGGCAAGTTTCTCAGCTGAGAATGGCGAAAAAATGTGGACACAGAAATTCAACTCGGATGAGGAGCCGCTCATCCGCTCCTGTACCACGTGTCATGGCACTGACCTGAGTAAGCAGGGTAGCCATGCAAAAACCGGGAAAATTATTGAGGCATTGGCACCATCTGCAAATCCTGAACGCTTTACTGATGAAGAGAAGATCGAAAAGTGGTTTAACCGTAACTGTAAATGGACACTGGGACGCGAGTGTACGGTTCAGGAGAAAGGTGATTTCCTCTCCTTTCTTAGCAGTAAATAACGCTGGTCGTATGGACATACAACAGGAGAACACATTGAAAAAGATAATTCTGCTTGTTGCTCTATGGGCAATTCCCGCCACAGCGATGGCTCATGATATTCTGGGTTTTCCCCGTCATAAAGGTGTCGAGCCCGTTGTGAATAAAAAATACAGTTCGAGCTGCGGCGAGTGTCATTATGCTTATCATCCCGGGTTGCTGCCTTCGCGTTCCTGGAAGAAGTTACTTGAACCCAAATCGCTCGAAAATCATTTTGGCGATAACGCCGAGCTTTCCGAGAAAGATCGTCTGGAAGTGCTGGCATTCCTGACCGAGAACGCTTCTGAGACCACTTGGCACTTCAAGCGCTCAGTCAAGATTACCCAATCGATACCTGAAGATGTTACACCTTTGCGTATTTCTGAAGTGCCTTATATCAAGAAGAAGCACATGGAGATTCCACGCGAGATGGTGAAAGATAATCCAAAAGTTCGTTCGCTGGCGCAATGCAATAAGTGTCATACCGAGGCTGTTGAGAAGGGTCAGTTCAGCAGAACAAATGTTGATATTCCTAATTTCCGCAACTGGGCCGATTTAATCGACTAAAGCATCATACGCTTCCTCCGATATCTATCACGGTTCAATAGCCCCGTTGTTCGGTATCGGAGGACGCTTTCTTATTCGTTGTTCGGTGTTGTTCTCTTGGCACGTGTTTCTTTGTTGAGCTTCTGATTTTGACTCGAAAATGTACTCAGTTTTTCTGTGAGAAAGTTTTTTATTTGAAATAATAACATATGACTGTTAGCTAGATGTATTAAACAACAGTTGCGCCATGCAATTTTGTTGATTGTATTGCTGCCGAATTAAAGTTTGTCGTGTTAGGAAACACTGAAAAGGGCGACGATGGTCGCACTGCGGTTATTCTGGGGTCGGCTGAACGGCAAATGGTGTTGAATGAAATGAGACTGTTACTGGAAACGAGTCGAACCATTGTTGAAGCACTGGCTAATGAAGATTTGGCAGCGGTCGAGGCAGCGGCACGACCCATCGGCAGTGCAGCTATTGCCACTGTTGATTTTAGCTTGCGTGCCAAGTTACCTCTGGAATTCAAGAAGCTTGGTTTTGGCACCCACTATGCCATGGATGATATCACTGACATGGCAGGGCAAGGTCAACCTGTCAAAGCCATTCAGCTGAAACTGGCAGAAACCATGAATAACTGCATTGTTTGCCATGCAACCTTTCAGTTGCCGGAGATGAAAAATAAGCAGGTGGTTAATTCCGCAGGTGTTTTTTAATGCATGGTTATAATCTGTTTTCGCAAGGCGAGAGGATGATTTGACATGATTAAAAGTAATAGCGCAGAGCCGCAGCAGGATGTCAGTGGTGTTGCATTGTTTCGGTTAGGCTTTCGCCCGTTCTTTCTGGCAGCGACATGTTTTGCCATTGTCAGTATGGCGTTCTGGATGGCTGAGTCAGTATTCGCACTCCGACTGTTTGGCGGCAAGTCTCCCTCGCTTTGGCATGCGCACGAAATGATTTACGGTTATGGGCTGGCCATTGTTGCCGGTTTCTTACTCACAGCAGTGAGAAACTGGACGCACATCCGGACACCGCATGGGAAATCGCTGCAAGGCTTGTTGTTTGTTTGGGTGCTGGCGCGGATGGCGGCATTGATTCCGGGCCAACAGGCACTATTAGCGGGGGCTATGCTGGATAGTTTGTTTATCGTGCTTGTATCGATTGCTCTGACCGTGCCGATTGTGCAGGCGAAGCTTTGGTCAAATATGGGCGTGGTGTCCATGCTCTACTTTTTCCTGCCGGGTCAGCTGTTGTATTCACTGGATGCTTTCGGGTTATTTCAGGACGGGCAACGCATTGGTAATGCTATCGGATTGTACATGATACTTTCGCTGGTTCTGGTGTTTTCACGCAGGGTGATGCCAATGTTTATTGATCGCGGAGTCGGTTATGCCGTGACGCTGAGGAATCATGCGTGGGTGGATATGGCATGTTTTGGGTTGTTCATGGTATTTGCCATTGCCGACATTTTCTTCGTGGTTCCCGAAGTGACGGGGGGATTGGCGGCGGTACTGGTCGTGCTGCATACGCTTCGCTTATCCGGCTGGTATACGCATGGCATCTGGAAGAAGCCTTTGTTATGGGTGCTGTATGTCGCATATGTGTGGATCATTGTCGGCTTTACGCTTAAGTCGCTGGTGCTTGTGTTTGCTGTTCCAGCATCGCTGGCGATACATGCGTTTGCGGTCGGTGGTGTCGGTATGATGACGCTGGGAATGATGTCACGAATATCGTTGGGACACACCGGACGGAATGTCGCTCACCCACCGACGGGAGTCTCGCTGATGTTTCTGCTGCTGTGTCTGGGCGCATGCGTCCGGGTGATACTGCCACTGCTTGCCAGTGACTATTATCAGATTTTGGTGGCGGTAGCGCAACTTTTATGGGTCGCGTCATTCATGCAATTCCTCTATCTTTATGCCTTGATCTTGATTCGTCCACGGGTGGATGGACAATGGGGTTAGAGTAAAAGAAATAACCGATCTATGATATGGGTCGTGGACAGGTTAAATCGGAGGAGTCTATGTCGGTGAATGGTACGGGTTCGAAGCAAGCAGGTTACCGCGAACAGGCGCTGAAGTTGTTTCCCTGGGTGTGTGGTCGATGCGGTCGTGATTTTGCAGGAAAGCAATTGAGAGAGCTTACCGTGCACCATAAAGACCATAATCATCACAATAATCCGGTCGATGGCAGCAATTGGGAGTTGCTTTGCATTTATTGCCATGACAATGAACATCAACGGCAGCTGGAAGCCGATGCGCACGGATCAATCAAACGCGACGAGCACGTGAGTTCAACTTATAACGCCTTTGCCGATCTGGCGAAATTGCTAGAGCAAAAAAAGTGAATTTATTCCAATTAGGCCAAAGTTCTGTTTGATGATTTGTGTTCGGGTATTGTCTCTGTTAATTGTGATGCTGGCGGTCGGGTGTGCCAAACAACCACCGGGTAATCTTGATGATGGCTGCGCGATTTTTAAGGAAAAAAGCGGCTGGTATGATGACGCCAATGATTCGTTTAAAAAATGGGGGGTACCGATCCATGTGCAACTCGCAATTATCCATCAGGAGTCACACTTTCAAGCCAAAGCTAAAGCCCCGAAAGACTATCTGCTATGGGTGATTCCATGGGGGCGAAAATCTTCTGCTTTCGGCTATGCGCAGGTTAAAGACGATACCTGGGACTGGTACATCGATAAAACCGGTAATTGGGGAGCTGATCGCGATGATTTCGGCGATGTAACCGATTTTATCGGGTGGTATGGGAATTATACTTATCGAACGCTGGGTGTTTCTAAATGGGATGCATACAATCAATATTTAGCCTATCATGAAGGTCATGGTGGCTATAAACGAAAAACCTATCTGAAAAAGTCATGGCTTGTTCAGGTGGCACGCAAGGTTAAAGCCAGATCAGCACGTTACCAGGCACAGATTGCGCGCTGTAAAAGTGATCTGGAAAAGCGTGGAAGTTTATGGCCGTTCTGATGCATAATTCAAGCTAAGGGTTTAACCGAGATGTGGTGAAGGGTTGATCAGTACGTCTTGCAACATAATATTGGTTCGATTCGCTATAGATTGAATGTAGATCGATAAAAAGGAGATACTAATGAAAGTACGTTTATCAATAATGTGTGCATTGATGGTGTTTACATCTTCCAATGCCATGGCGAGTTCAGCGGTTGCTATTCCGGAAGGTATGGGCCCTTTGCCGGAGAAGGTGGATGTGCCGGCGAATAATTCGATGTCAGCCGCAAAAATCGAGCTGGGTAAGCAATTGTATTTTGACCCTGCATTGTCCAAGAGTGGAAATATTTCCTGTAATTCCTGTCATAATCTGGGTTCCTGGGGTGTGGATAATCAGATGCGCTCGATCGGTCACCAATGGCAGCGGGGTGGTCGTAATGCGCCAACTTCATTTAATGCGGCATTCTGGTCAGCGCAATTCTGGGATGGACGAGCTCCTTTGCTGGAAGATCAGGCCAAAGGCCCGCCAATGAATCCGGTTGAAATGGCCGATGATGATGCGGATATGCTGGTTGCTCGTTTACAGCAAGCCGGATATGGCCCATTGTTTGATAAGGTGTTTGGCAAGAAAGGTTTGAATTTTGATAATATGGCTAAAGCAATTGCTGCTTTTGAACGGATACTGCTGACGCCGAATGCACCCTTTGACAAGTTTGCACGTGGCGAAGGTGACATATCACCGGCAGCCAAACGGGGTATGGAAAAAGTCGCAGAGATTGGATGTACGTCTTGTCACAGCGGACCTTTATTTACCAACAATACCTATCAGCAATTCAATTATGGTGTGGATGCAGGTCGGAAGGAAGTAACCGGCAACGATGGTGATGACCACTATTTCCGTGTTCAGTCATGGCGTAATGTAGCGATGACGGCGCCATACTTTCACGATGGTGCGGTTGAATCTTTGGATGAAGCAGTGCGTATCATGGCCAAAGCTCAGCTGGATGTAACGCTTTCGAAAGCTGAAATAGCCGACATTGTAGCATTTTTGAAGACGCTGACCGGTGAAGTACCTTCGGTGACTTATCCGGTGTTTCCAAGGCCTGCGGGTAAGGCCTTAGATTTCCGCGACTGATTTAAACTTGAACAGGGTGATCTCCGGTTCCGTGCCAATGCGGACCGGAGGTCCCCAGTAACCAGTTCCAGCGCTGACATAAATCCATGTTTTTTGCTGTAAATTATTTTCATGCAGATATAAGCCATTCAAATAAGGATTCGCCATATTGGCGATGATGTTCCAGGGGTAATACTGACCACCATGTGTGTGGCCGGAGATTTGCAGATTAAATCCAGCTTTGGTTGAGGCTTCGATACTTTTCGGCTGATGGGCCAGAATGATTTTCAGCGCCACACTCGGTGCGCCGTGAATGGCTTTGGCCGGATCGGATTGATGTGCCGGAAATAGCGTTCGGCGTGGTAGTCAGGTACGCCTGCCAGCAGCCACGGTTCTCCCTGAAAGCTAAACAGGCGATGCTCATTCAATAATATGATGAATCCCAGATCCCTGATTTTATCCATCCATGCTTCAACCCCTGAATGATATTCATGATTGCCGGTAATAAAGAACTTTCCTGACGCTGCGGTGAGATTGCGAAGTGGTTCAACGTCGTTTTCCAGATGTTTCACAGAGCCATCGACGAGGTCGCCTGTCATAACAATAACGTCAGGTCGCAGTGACTGGATGCGTGCTACTACTTCTTCGACATAATCTATTTTAATGGTCGGGCCGACGTGTAAATCCGTAAACTGAACGATACGCAAGGATTCCAGTGCTTTTGGCAAGTTTGCTATGGGTATGGTCACTGTTTTATCAATCAGACCTTGCGTGGCTTGTTTAACACCACTATGTGTGAGTGTGCCGGAAATGCCGATGATACCAGCGTTAAGTGAGTATTTGAAAAGTTCGCGTCGATCAGGGTTGGCGATGTTTTTCCGGGGGTGTTTTATGGCTCGATGCAAAAGCATGAGCAAAAAGCTGGCGAGGTCTTTTACGATTGCGCCCACAAACACCAGAGAGAAAAATCCCAGATTGAGGTATATCAACCAGCTGAGCGCATCAGTAAGCTGCGATGCCCAGTTGTTGCGTAAAAATAAGGGCATGAGGCTTGTGCTCCAGCTTGTGAAAACAATACCGGCAACGATGATTCTGAGTGCTTTGGTGGTTGCCAGCGAACGGAGGACACTGCGCCAAATGTATAGGTACATAACGGCCAGTATAAGTTGGGTAACGACAGAGAATGCGATCATAACGTAGCTGAGCTTACCTGTCGCCAGAGATGATTCCAGTTGAATTTGGAGTGTTGGTTATAAGTTGAAGTTATTGCATGCATTACATGTGACAGGTTTTGGGATTTGATGTTTTTTTTGCAGATTTGTATTGTCTGGTGTGGCATGTAAGTGTGGTGGTCGAAGGCTTGCTCAACATCACTATAATGTTTGCGGCTTGTGATTATAGTCACGTGATGATTGGAAGTGTTTGCTAGGGTTCTGCTTCGTCATTTTTGACGATGTTTCAATATTTGGTGCTTATTATTGGTTGTTGTAACCGCTTTTTAAAGCAAATGAAATCATATACTGTGCGGGCTCTTTTTTCTGGTGTAGGTGCGTTTGCTGCTGTGATGGGGGAGAACATAATGACAATAAAAGGCGTGATTTTGGCGGGTGGCTCAGGTAGTCGCTTATGGCCGGTGTCTCGGCAGCAGTTACCAAAGCAGTTTTTGTCGCTGGACGGTAATAGCACTTTACTGGATGCGACAATCGAGCGTCTGAGTCCATTGATTTCCAAAGATGATGTTTGGGTTGTCACCAGTGAAGCGCACGCAACAGGTGAAGCTTTTGCCGATCTGGCTGCTCTAAATACTATTTTAGAGCCATGCGGGCGCAATACAGCGCCGGCTATTGCGGTTGCAGCAAGTCTGTTGCTTCATTTGAATGATGAAGACCCTATTATGGTGGTGCTGCCCGCAGATCATATGATTCAGGATGTCTCTGCTTTTCAGGCTTGTTTGCATACAGCTATTGAAGCTGCAGGTCAAAATCGATTGGTGACTTTTGGTATAATCCCGGAATTTCCTGAAACCGGTTTTGGATATATTCAGGCTGAAAAAGAGGGTTCCTCTTCAACTTTACAAGTTTTGCGCTTTGTTGAAAAGCCAAGCCTTGATGTGGCCAAAGCGATGCTGGCTGAAGGTGGGTATTTCTGGAATTCAGGTATGTTTGTGTGGAAGGCATCCACTTTGCTGGAAGAAGTGAAGGCTTATTTGCCGGAAGTATGGCAAGTGATTGAGCGCATGCAAAAGCGATGGATTTCTGAGCCATGGCAGGAAGTGGTTCGCTATGAATTTGAATCTATGCCGAATATTTCAATTGATTATGGTGTGATGGAGCGCTCATCCCGGGTGTCATTGGTTCCAGCAAGTATCGGTTGGTCTGATGTGGGAAGTTGGGATGCGGTATACGATATCTCAGAAAAAGATGCGCATGGTAATGCGACAAGTGGCGATGTTCTGGCGCTGAATTGTCAGAATTCATTGTTGCGTAGTCAGTCACGACTGATCGCTGCGGCTGGCTTGGAGGATGTGGTTGCTGTGGAGACAGCTGATGCTATTTTACTGGTCAAGCGTGGCGAGTCTCAGCAGGTGCGCGAATTGGTGGATGCTATTAAGCAGCGTAAGGATGAATTGCACCTGGCGCATGCGACGGTGCGCCGCCCCTGGGGTAGTTATACGGTGTTAGAAAATGCGGTTGGCTATAAAATGAAGCGTATAGAGGTGAATCCTGGGGCTCGCCTGAGTTTGCAGGCCCATCAGCATCGCTCGGAACACTGGATTGTAGTCTCTGGCACGGCAACGGTAACACGTGGAGACGATGTATATACGGTCAGCAAGAATGAGAGTACCTATATTCGAATTGGCGAAAAACATCGTCTGGAAAATCGAGGGAAATTATCATTGCAAATGATTGAAGTGCAGGTTGGGGAATATCTGGGTGAAGACGACATTGAGCGATTTGAAGACTATTATGGGAGGTCCTGATGCGGTTGTCTGAGTTTCAGGGAGATACAATTCGTGAGGTGTTTAAGCAATGTGTTGGTGAACATGATGAATTGTATTTGTTTGGATCGAGAGTGGATAATCATGCGAAAGGCAGCGATATTGATCTGTTTTTGCAGACATCTCTATCGCAGGATGCTGCATTTAGAGCTAAGTTGAAAATGCAGGGCTTACTACAGAGGTAATTGGGTGAGAGAAAAGTAGATTTGGTTGTTGAGACGCAGGGCGGCGAACACACTGAAATATTCGCAGTTGCTAGACGGACGGGAGTGCCTTTGTGAATCAGGTCTCGTTGAGCGAGCGGTTTTATGTAAGAAGACTCGCATCGTTTGTTTAATGTGGGCTCAGGAATGGCTGTTACGATCAAAGAGCTGAGTTGGTTCCGTGTGTTGTTGGATTAAATGGTGTGGTTCAAAGCCCGATGTAGAAGTGGTTCAGGGAATTCAGATGGTTATTTTGATCGTAGAGAAGGTAATCATAATCGATATTGCTGCAGTTTACATGCATGGTTCATTTGGTACATCGGATATGTACAGTGAAAGCGATATGGATATCTCAATCTTAACCGCGTCTCCTATCAATGCGGCACAATCGTTTGTGGTGTCCTCTTCATTTTACAGGGCTTGCAAACTCGTTGATTTGGAGTGGTCGATTGATGCATAGGATGTTGTTGTGCTTAATTTGCAAAGAGTATGTGAGGCAGCGATTGATTTGGCTATGTATGTGATAAAAAAAACATGGGCTGGGAGGCTGTCTGAGAATAGGGGCCGTAGCGAGAGATTGCCATTTCGAGTCACATTTATTGGTCATTTGAGGCGAATGGTTGGGCCTGTTTAACGAAAATGAGTGGTAAATGTGGCCGGAATGGTGGTTTCGCAGTAGGTCTTTCTATTCTCGGACAGATTCCTGGGCTTGCCCAGAGACAGTAAGTCAGCATTTGATTTATTGGCTGGGCAAAATGGTGCGCTCTCAATGAATATATGAAGGATGAGTTTCAGGGTGATTATAGTTGGATGGTTTAGATGTTAGAAGTGGGAATATCTCACGTCTTACCTCTCGCGTCTCACATTTCACCTCACACACTCAAAAAAAGGAATGAAATAAGAAATGAGAAAAGTTGCTTTGATTACAGGTGTGACCGGCCAGGATGGCTCATATTTGGCAGAGTTCTTGCTGGAGAAAGGGTATGAAGTTCATGGTATCAAACGACGCGCGTCTTCATTCAATACGCAGCGAGTTGATCATATCTATCAGGATCCACATGTCGAAAATAAAAACTTTGTTCTGCATTATGGTGATTTGACTGATTCATTGAATCTCACCCGTATATTGCAGGAAGTTCAACCGGATGAAGTCTATAATTTGGGAGCTCAATCTCATGTGGCGGTAAGTTTTGAGTCGCCTGAATATACTGCCGATGTTGATGCAATAGGGACGCTTCGATTGCTGGAAGCAATTCGTCTGCTCGGGCTTGAAAAGAAAACAAAATTTTATCAGGCATCGACATCTGAATTATTTGGAGAGGTTCAGGAAATTCCTCAAAAAGAGACCACCCCCTTTTATCCGCGATCTCCTTATGCTGTAGCGAAAATGTATGCTTACTGGATCGTCATAAATTACCGTGAATCGTATGGTATGTATGCCTGTAATGGTATTTTGTTTAATCACGAGTCGCCTCGCCGGGGTGAAACCTTTGTGACCCGCAAGATTACCCGAGGTTTAGCTAATATCGCCCAGGGATTGGAGAAGTGCCTGTTTATGGGGAATATTGATGCTCTACGTGATTGGGGGCATGCCAAGGATTATGTTCGCATGCAGTGGATGATGTTGCAGCAAGATAAGCCGGATGACTTTGTGATTGCTACAGGCGTGCAATATTCAGTGCGACAATTTATTGAATGGTCAGCAAAGGAGCTTGGAATCACCATTCGTTTCGAAGGTGTGGGTGTTGATGAGCGTGGTCTTGTTGAAGCTATTGAAGGTGACAATGCACCGGCGTTGAAGGTTGGCGATGAAATAGTGAAAATTGATTCGCGTTATTTCAGGCCTGCTGAAGTTGAAACTTTGCTCGGTGACCCAGGTAAGGCAAAAGCTATACTTGGTTGGGCACCGGAAATTACTGTGCAGGAAATGTGCGCTGAAATGGTTGCTACGGATTTGAAAATTGCTCAGAGGCATGCGCTTTTAATAGCGCATGGTCATAACATCCCTGTTACAGTTGAAGGCTAATTGTCTATGAAAAAAGATTCCCGAATATATATTGCCGGACACAGAGGGTTGGTGGGTTCTGCGCTGGTTCGTAAACTTCAGGCTGAAGGCTATGATAATCTTGTGATGCGCACATCGGCCGAAGTTGATTTGTGTAATCAGGCGGCAGTAGATGCTTTCTTTGCCGAAGAGCGCCCTGACTATGTGTTTCTGGCGGCTGCAAAAGTCGGAGGAATCTACGCTAATGATACTTATCCGGCTGACTTTATTCGTGAAAATATTCTGATTCAAACCAATGTGATTGATGCTGCTTACAGGAATGGTGTAAAGCGATTTTTATTTCTGGGGTCTTCTTGTATTTATCCAAAATATGCACCGCAGCCTATGTCAGAGTCCTGTTTGCTGACAGGCGAGCTGGAATCAACCAACCAGTGGTATGCCATTGCTAAAATTGCAGGTATCAAAATGTGTCAGGCTTACCATAAGCAATATGGTTTTGATGCGATTTCTGCCATGCCGACTAATCTCTATGGGCCTAATGATAATTTTGACTTGGAGAGGTCACATGTGTTGCCAGCCTTGATTCGTAAGTTTCATTTGGCCAAGCTGGCTCAATCAGGGCGTGTTGATGCGATTGACGCAGATGAGAGGCGTTATGGTAAAATTCCTGATGATATTAAGGCTAATTTAAATCTTGTGGGTGGGCCAAAGGTGGTGTTATGGGGTAGTGGGTCACCATTCAGAGAGTTTCTGCATGTTGATGATATGGCTGATGCTTGTTTGTTTTTAATGCGCCATGAGGGTTTGAAGGAAGATTCACATCGTTTGTTTAATGTGGGTTCGGGAATAGATATTACGATTAAAGAGCTGGCCGAGTTGGTTCGGGAGATTGTTGGGTTTAATGGTGAAGTGGTCTGGGATGCTTCAAAGCCTGATGGTACTCCAAGAAAGTTGATGGATGTTAGTCAGATGTCTGAATTGGGTTGGCGAGCATCGACGCCTTTGAGTGATGGTGTTTTTTCTGTTTATCATGAACTGTGTGATTTATCAAATGCTTCAAGGTAGAATGTCGGCCAAAATGAAGAATGATTTAAAAGGATAAACGTTTATGAAAGGTATTATATTAGCAGGTGGGTCAGGTACTCGATTGCATCCTTTGACGTTGGCTGTGAGTAAGCAATTAATGCCGGTGTATGACAAGCCGATGATATATTATCCATTAGCTACGCTGATGTTATCCGGTATCCGGGAAATTTTAATCATATCAACGCCGCATGATTTGCCTCATTTTCAGAATTTGTTAGGGGATGGTTCGCAGTGGGGCATTTCCCTGTCTTACGCAGAACAGCCGAGTCCGGATGGCTTGGCGCAGGCATTTACGATTGGTCGTGATTTTGTTGGTCATGATGCCAGCTGTTTGATTCTTGGGGATAATATTTTTTACGGTCAGGGTATGACGAGTCAGCTTCGTCGAGCAGCCACCAGAGTTTCAGAAGGTGAAGGTGGAAGTACGGTGTTTGCGTATCGGGTACATGATCCTGAGCGTTATGGCGTTGTTGCTTTTGATGCTGAAGGGACAGCATCCTCTATTGAAGAAAAACCGATAAAACCTAAATCAAATTATGCTGTGACCGGATTATATTTCTACGATAATCGTGTGGTTGATATTGCTGCTGACTTAAAGCCATCAGCGCGTGGTGAATATGAAATTACAGATGTGAATAAGGTGTATTTGGCTGAGAAGAAGCTGCATGTTGAAAAGCTTGGTCGTGGTTCAGCCTGGCTGGATACAGGTACGCATGAATCGCTGATGGATGCGGCGCGCTATGTGGAAGTGATTGAAAAACGGCAGGGAATGAAGATTGCTTGTCCGGAAGAGATTGCTTGGGAAATGAGCTACATCGATGATGAAGCTTTATCGGTGATGGCGGAAGCGCTCAAGAAAAACGGCTATGGCCAATATCTAAGCCGCCGACTTCTCGAAGGTAGATCATGAATATTATTGAGACTAAGTTGCCTGGAGTTCTGATTGTTGAACCGAAGGTGTTTGGTGATGCGCGTGGTTTTTTTCTGGAGACGTTCCACAAGCAGCGCTATCAGGAAGCAGGTATTCCGGGCGAAGGTTTGGAATTTGTACAGGATAATCATTCTCGCTCGAGTAAGGGCGTTTTGCGTGGCTTGCATTTTCAGCTTGAGAACCCGCAAGGGAAACTGGTGTCGGCTGGTACGGGTGTAGTGTTTGATGTTGCTGCGGATGTGAATCCTGATTCATCAACCTATGGGCAATGGGTTGGTGTTGAACTCAGTGAAGAGAATCATCGGCAGCTATGGATTCCGCCAGGCTATGCGCACGGGTTTTGTGTGTTGTCGGATGTGGCTGATTTTCAATACAAGTGTACAGCGCTATACCATCCTGCTTCGGACAGTGGTGTGTTATGGAATGATCCGGACCTTGATATTCAATGGCCGATTGAGGCTCCATTGTTATCAGATAAAGATCGGGCGCTGCCAGCATTGGCTGCTGCTGCAAGAGACAGGTTACCGCGATGAGAATACTTGTAACCGGATCAAAAGGTCAGCTGGGCACTGAGTTGGTGCGGCAGGCTGGTGCCCATGAAGTGATTGCTGCTGATTATGGTGAATTGGATATTACAGATGAATTAGCGGTATCTTCATTTATCAGAGATATTCGGCCAGATGTGGTTATCAATGCGGCTGCCTATACGGCAGTCGATCATGCCGAAGCGGATATAGATGCTGCCTATGCGGTGAATCGGGATGGTCCGGCCAATCTGGCACGGGCTTGTAGTGAGTCAGATGTTTTTCTGGTGCATGTTTCGACTGATTATGTCTTTGATGGCTCTAAGTGTGGGGCGTACAGTGAAAGTGACCCGATTGCTCCATTGGGTGTGTATGGTCAAAGCAAAGCTGCGGGAGAGGTAGCAGTACGTGAGTTGTGTCCCAGGCACTTAATATTTCGAACGAGTTGGGTTTTTTCTGCACATGGTAATAATTTTGTAAAGACGATGCTGCGCCTGGGAGCTGAGCGGGATACGCTGGGAGTGGTTTCAGACCAGTTTGGTAAACCGACTTCGGCGGCTGAGCTGGCACGTCTGATTTTGGCTATTATTCCTGATGCAAATGGGCTCTGGGGCACTTACCATATTGCGCAGCCTGAGGTGACGAACTGGCATGGTTTTGCGGCTGCGATTTTTGATGAAGCGCGCACGCAAGGATGGTCATTGAAGTTGAATCAATTGAGTGCGATTAAAACAGAAGATTACCCAACCCCAGCCAGACGACCACAAAATTCTGAATTGAACTGTGACAAGCTAGAAGCAACATTTGGAATGAAAATAAAACCCTGGTTTGAGTCCCTGTCAGAAGTGATAGGAGAAATCAAAGATGGGGAAAATATTGATGCGAATTAGTCTTAGCCAAGCCTCTGAAATTAATAAATTGGTCAAGGCGTCGTTGGGTTCTGCCAGTGAGGTGTGGTTGTTTGGTTCGCGAGCAGATGACTCTAAACGGGGTGGTGATGTTGATTTGTATATTGAGTCTGCTGAGGATTGTAGCTTAGAGAAGCGTCTAAAGCTGATGACTAAAATTCAGTTGTTGATTGGTTTAAGAAAAGTTGATTTGATTGTAAAAACAGCTTCTAGCCCCGATAGAGCTATTGATGCTACCGCAAAATCAGAGGGTGTGCATTTATGATTGAAGAAACATTTCAGACTTTAGATTTACATATAAGTCGTGCTGACAACGCTTATCAAGAGGTGATTCTTTTTTCTGAAGATATGGATGTTCATGCGTTGGATGATTTTGATAAAGTGAAAGTGATTGATAGTTTCATTTTCAGGTTTATAAAAATCCAGGACTTGATGGGAAATAAATTATTCAGAGAAGTCTAAGAAGCTTTGGGAGAATACCAATTCTCTATGAGCATGTTAGATGTGTTGGATCGATTAGAGCAACTTGAGCTGCTGAAAAGTGCTGAATTATGGATGGATTACAGAAAACTAAGGAATGTTTTAACCCATGAGTACCCAGATAACAGAGAAGAGATATTAGAGGGTATTCAGGTTGCTTTGAAGGTGTTTCATGAGATGAAAGGTGTTCAGAGTAGCATGAGAAAATATGTAAAAAAATAAGGGACTACTTGAGGATAAGCAATGAGTGAATATAAACCTAAAAATATTCTTGTGACAGGCGGGGCCGGTTTTATTGGCTGTAATTATGTGCGTTATATGCTGGAAACTGATAAGTCTGTGAACATTATCAATTTGGATGCAATTACTTACGCAGGTTCATTGGATAATTTGAAGGATTTGCCTGGTGAATCACGCCATACTTTTGTTCAAGGTGATATCTGCGACCGTGAACTTATTGATAAACTTATGCGGCAACATGAGATTGATACCATAGTCCATTTTGCAGCAGAATCACATGTCGATAATTCAATTTCAGGCCCAGAGATTTTTGTAAAGACGAATGTGATGGGTACGTTCACGCTGCTGGATGTTGCACGTAAGTATTGGCAAGGTGAAAAGAACTGGGGTAAAGAAAACTGTCGTTTCCATCACATTTCAACGGATGAGGTCTATGGTACATTAGAAGCAACAGATCCTGCATTCAGTGAAACAACACCGTATGCACCCAACTCTCCCTATTCTGCCTCTAAAGCAGGCTCTGATCATCTTGTCCGTGCTTATTTCCACACCTATGGCTTGCCTGTAACAACAACCAACTGTTCAAATAATTACGGTTCATATCAGCATGGTGAAAAGTTCATCCCAACCGTCATTCGCAAATGTTTAGAGCAAGAATCCATTCCTGTTTATGGCGATGGCACCAATATCCGCGATTGGCTTTACGTGACAGATCACTGTTCTGGTATTGATGCTGTTGTGCGCAAAGGAGAGTTGGGCGAAGTGTATAATATTGGTGGCATTAATGAATGGAAAAATATCGATATTTGCCGCTTGATTTGCCAGTTGATGGATGAGCATAAGCCTGAAAATGCACCGCATGAGAAATTGATTACCTTTGTCAAAGATCGCCCTGGCCATGATTGGCGATATGCCATTGATGCCACTAAAATGAATGATAAATTGAATTGGCAGCCTGCAGAGACTTTTGAAACTGGCATTCGGAAAACTGTAGCATGGTACCTTGAAAATCAAAGTAATCGGCTATCTCATATCTAATGATTGACCAAGGAAAACTAAATCAAATGTCCAATGATATTCATTCAAAACTTTCGGGTGTTTTGGGTATCTACTTGTTTGGATCAGTCGCTAAAGGTGTTAATCATCCAGCCAGCGATATTGATATGGCAGTACTGAGTGATCATGTTCTGCCAACGATGGATGTTTGGCTGTTGGCTCAGGAATTGGCGAAAAATGCAGGCGTGGATGTTGATCTTATTGATCTAAGAAGTGCAAATGCGGTGATGCGAATGCAAATTATTGCTCAAGGTAGGCGCTTGCTTTGTATTGATCATGACGCTTGTGAGCAATTTGAAGACTTTGTCTATACGGATTTTTCTCGATTGAATGAGGAGCGCGCAGCGATTTTAACAGATATTCAGTCACGGGGTACAGTGTATGGATGACATTCTGCTGAATAAAGTATCCATGATTGAGCGCTGTTTAAAGCGCATTGATGAGGATTATACGGGGCATGAAGATGAGCTTGAATCTAACTTTATGCGGCAGGACTCAATCATATTGAACCTCCAGCGTGCATGTGAGGCAAGTATCGATGCTGCAATGCATGTGGTTCGTATCAATAAGCTGGGCATTCCTCAACAAAGTCGAGATGCTTTTGCCCTGATGCAGGGAGCAATGCTTCTGGATGTGAAACTTGCTGATAAAATGCAAGCTATGGTGGAATTTCGCAACGTGGCAGTTCAAGATTATCGCAGGCTAAATATGGCTATTTTACGTTCTATACTAGAGGATCACTTGGATGATTTTCGTCAGTTCAGTAGATGTTTAATTGTTTTGGCGGGTGCAGAAAATGTATAATCTTATTCTTGTTAGTGGTACCGATGAATGGCTAGTATGCGACTGACTCAAGCGCAGGCTGGTGCCATTGAACAAGTTTTTCAAACGGTGTTTTTACACGGTGAAGTCATACTATTCGGCAGTCGGGCGGACGATCAAAAAAAAGGTGGAGATATTGATCTTTTTATTCAGCCTGCGGAGCCAATGTCAGATTTATTTGCACGAAAAGTTCGGTTTTTACTGGCGCTAAAAAATAGGATTGGTGAGCAAAAGATTGATCTTGTGCTGGCACCTTTTGCGCCGGAAGAGTTAAAGTGCGAAATAAAAAAAACAGGGATACTGTTATGTCGAATATAATTGAGCAGAAGCTGGAAAGGATTTTTCGCGAATGTGATACTCACCAGGCTCGAATGATGTCGGCGTATCATAAAATTCAGCATAAATTACCGTTGAAGCCAGCAAGTTATCTTCAGTTTAATGAAGAAGATGTTGAACATATCGATCAGTTTTTGTTTCGTTATGAAAAACTGCAAGATGCCATGGGTCAGCGCTTATTTAAAGCCATGCTTACCCTGCTTCAAGAGGAAGTGGAGCATGTTCCTTTTCTGGATATTCTGCATAAACTGGAAAAGCTGAATTTGATTGCATCGGCTGAAAAATGGCAGGAATTAAGAGAAATTCGCAATGCGATTGCCCATGAATATGACGATTCTCCAGAACTTATGGTTCAAGCGCTCAATGCTATTTTTTCATCAAATGAAGCACTCATTGATACATACGATGGCCTTAAAGATGCATATCAAAAAAGACAATCATGATAAAAAAGGAGCTAGATTTAATTATGAAATACGCGAAACAAGATCTGCCCCCTACCTTTCGTAAAACAGTTGAATGGTATCTGGAAAATCAGACATGGTGCCAGCATGTGCAGGATGGTAGCTATCAGCGTGAGCGACTGGGGGTGAAGTAGATACAATGATACACTCTTTAGCGGATGTGCAATCTGAACATATAGGCAGCGGAACTCGAATTTGGCAGTTTTGTGTTGTTCTTTCTGGTGCTCGAATAGGTGATAATTGCAATATATGTGCACAGGTATTTATTGAGAATGACGTTGTCATAGGTGACAATGTAACGATCAAGAACGGGGTTCAACTCTGGGATGGGTTGAGGATTGAGGATGGTGTATTCATCGGGCCAAATGTCTCATTTACGAATGATTTGTATCCGAGGTCAAAACAATATCCGGATGAATTTCCGCGAACAGTCGTTAAGTCTGGAGCGTCTATCGGAGCCAATGCAACCATACTTCCCGGCATCATCATTCATGAAAATGCGATGGTGGGGGCGGGAGCAGTCGTCACCAGAGATGTGCCCGCAGGTGTTACCGTAGTTGGCAACCCAGCTGGAGAAGTGAGTAAGAGATGAGTGTCAAAGATTGTAAAATAATCGAGTTGCCGAAGATATCGGACCCTCGAGGTAACCTTACTTTCGTTGAGGGTGGGCAGCATATCCCCTTCGATATTAAGCGTGTATATTACCTGTACGATGTTCCCGGTGGGGCTGAGCGTGGAGCTCACGGGCATAAAAAGTTACAACAGCTCATTATTGCAATGAGCGGAAGCTTTGATGTGGTGCTTGATGATGGTTTTGAGAAGAAATCATTCCATATGAATAGATCATACTATGGTCTTTATGTCTCCCCTATGATGTGGCGTGATATCACCAATGTTTCATCAGGTGCGGTTTGTATGGTTCTGGCATCTGATTACTATCATGAAGCTGATTATTATCGTGATTATAATGCGTTTCTCTGTGACAGCCGAGGTGTCAATAAATGAAAGTTCCATTCATGAACTTAAAGTCGTTTTACGAAGAGTTAAAGCCTGAGATGGACCAAGCGTACTGTAACGTGATGAGTTCTGGGTGGTATATTCAAGGGCAAGAACTTGCTGCATTTGAACGTGAATTCGCCGATTATAGTGAAACTGATCATTGTATAGGCGTAGCAAATGGTTTGGATGCTTTACATTTAATATTGCGTGCTTATGGAATCGGTGCAGGTGATGAAGTCATTGTTCCTTCGAATACTTTTATTGCAACCTGGCTTGCCGTTTCACATGCGGGAGCAACTCCGGTTCCGGTAGAGCCTGAATCCCGATTCTACAATATAGATCCTGAGCGGATTGAGGCGGCAGTTACTCCCAGGACGAAGGCTATTATTGCCGTTCATCTGTATGGGCATCCAGCAGATATGGATCCGATTATGGATATCGCTAAGCGACATAACCTCAAGGTGATTGAAGATGCAGCACAGGCACATGGTGCGCGATACAAAGGTCGACGAGTCGGTTGTTTGAGCGATGCTGCGGGGTTTAGTTTTTATCCAGGTAAAAATCTTGGTGCTTTTGGTGATGGTGGTGCTGTTACAACGAATGATCCGATTCTGGCAGAGAAGGTTCGTGAGTTGGGGAATTATGGTTCGCGTGTCAAGTATCATCATGATGCGGTGGGTTTTAACTCCCGCCTGGATGAGCTTCAAGCGGCATTCCTGAGGGTCAAGCTGAAAAAGATGGATGCCTGGAACGAGCAGAGAAACGCGGTTGCACAGTTTTATTTGCAGGAGTTTTCCCAGTTAAAAGGGATTGATCTTCCTGCTATTAATACTGGAGATGAACACGTTTGGCACCTTTTTGTGATTAGGACGAAAGACAGAAAGCTTCTTATGGCGTCGCTCTCTGCCTGTGGTGTTGGAACCTTGGTTCATTATCCTATTCCTTCTCACTTGTCAGGCGCCTATTCTGACATGGGGTTCCAGCTCGGAGATTTTCCTATATGTGAGGCGATGGCAGAAGAGGTGCTGAGCATTCCCATTTACCCTGGAATTGATCAAAAGAAAGTTGTCGATGCAGTTAAACTTTCAATGATTGGAGTATGAGTGCCTAGTATTCATAAGGTCAAAATTCAATAGTCAGGATTGCTATCACTCTCCAGTCTCCTGTCGGAATTTTGGTGGTTGTTGATGGGGTAAGGCCCATTACTCTATTGGGTTATATGGCGTGTTTCTAGATTCTAGTGTCACGTTCCCTTGAAAAGGGCGCTAATATGTCTATGCTTTGCGTTCATGGCCAGAACAGCAAAAGAAATTCCGGTGACAGAAGAGCAAAGGCATGAATTGCTCATGATGAGCCGGTCACAGAAATTAGATCATCGTTACGTTTTGCGTGCCAGCATCATATTATTATCGATTGAGGGGGAAGCGGTTGATGCAATCATGAAGCGCGTGCAATGCAGCCGGAAGGCTGTAAATAAATGGCGTAACCGGTTCAGGGAAAAGGGCATGGAAGGTTTGCAAGATATGCCAAGACCAGGGCAGGCGCCGATTTATTCGGCCGAACAAAAGGCAGCAGTCATCGAAAAAGCCTGCACTAAACCTGATGGAGGTTATACCAACTGGTCTCAACAACGTATTGCTGATGCCGTCGGCATGAGTAAGTCGCATGTGAACCGCATACTCATGGAAGCAAACTTGAAGCCTCATAAGGTGCAGTATTGGTGCGGGAGTGTTAGAGACTCTGAATTTGAAGCCAAGATGACGAACATTGTAGGTTTGTATATGAATCCGCCGGAGAATGCGATGGTCATCTGCGTGGATGAAAAGACGCAGATGCAGGCACTTGATCGTACGTAGCCGGAGCTACCATTAAAGCCGGGTAGCCCGAGACGTCAAACAGCAACCTATAAGAGGAACGGCACGGTTTCCCTGATTGCAGCGCTGGCAGTGCATACCGGTGAAGTGACGGCCAAGACGATGCAATCGAACAACGCCGACAACTTTCTTTCCTTCCTTAAAAAACTGAATCGAAAATATCCGCACAAACAACTGCATATTATTGCTGACAACCTTTCTGTGCATAAACACAAAGACGTCAAGGCGTGGCTGGAACATAAACGTAGGATAACACTTCACTTTACGCCGACCTATTCATCCTGGCTCAACCAGGTTGAAATATGGTTTAACATCCTGAGTAAGGATGTGATTAAGGGAGGCGTATGGAAATCTTCTGAGCAAATGGCAAATCAAATCATGGAATATATCAGGACGTATAACAACACAAGGGCAAAGCCGTTCCAATGGACTTATACGGGAAAGCCGTTAACCATATGAATAAGTGTGTCCTTCTATGGGATGATACACTAGGGTGTGAATATTAGGGGAATCAAATAGTGAGATTTAGGTATGAGCAGTAAGAACTCTTATGGCACTGTCCTGAAGTCCTCCTCAATAATGGGGGGGGCTGCGGGCCTGAATATGCTCGTGCTGATGGTGCGTGTTAAGTTTGCCGCTGTTCTGATTGGAACCTTAGGTGTTGGCTTGCTGGCAAACTTTATGGTGATTCAAAAGCTCATTCAAACCATTGCAGGTTTGGGGCTCACAACAAGTGCCGTAAGAGATATTGCGGAAGCTTCTGGAAAAGATAATGGGCAAGCGCTTGGGCGATCTGCCCTAACTATCAGGAGAGTTTGTTGGATTTCTGGGGCTGCTGGAGCTCTGGCTGTTGTTTTATTGGCACCGTTGCTGAGTGAGTGGACTTTTGGAGATGGCAGGTATACGTATGAAATTTCATTGCTAGGCATCGTTGTATTCTTGAGTAACCTGTCTGACGCTCACTCAGCGATCATTCAGGGTATGCGTCAGATAGGATATTTGGCGAAAATTCAAGTTGCTAGTGCAATACTTGGGTCTATTGTTACCATTATTTTTTATGCATTGATGGGTGTAGAAGGGGTGGTGTATGGGCTGCTGTCGTCAGCGTTCATTCAGTTAGGGGTTGTAAGGTTTTATTCTAAAAGGATTGTTATTCCCGAGGTGGTGATGACATGGAGGGAAAGCTTTTCTGAAGCCGGAGGAATGATTCGGCTAGGGTTAGCATTCATGTGGACGGCGTTGCTTGCATCGTTGGTTGCATATGCGACAAATGCCATGATAACGCATCAAATAAGCCTTCAAGCCGTTGGGATTTTTAGTGCAGCCTTCGCATTATCAGGAATGTTTGTTAATTTTGTGCTCACGGCTATGGGGGCTGATTATTATCCTCGATTGGTTAGTGTTGCACAGGATAAGTTGGCAATGAACTTGATGGTTAACGAGCAAACTGAAATTGGACTGTTGCTAGCAGTTCCTGGTATACTGATAACTCTTAGTTTTGCTCCATGGGTTATTCAACTGTTTTATAGTAGTGAATTTCTTCCTGCTGTTGATTTGCTTCAGTGGTTCTTGCTGGGGTGTTTAATTAGGGTAATTCAATGGCCAATGGGTTTTTTGCAGCTTGCGTTGGGAAAGGCAGTATGGTTTTCATTTTCGCAATCGCTGTTTCATGTTGTTCATGTGTTATTTGTTTGGATAGGACTGAGTTATATAGGTGTCGAAGGGGTGGCGGTTGCTTTCTTTATGCTCTATATGTTTTCCCTTGGCGTTATTATGCTTATTGCCCGACGGTTGACTGGGTTCAAGTGGTCAAAAGAAACAGTTCGGTTGATTCTGATTTTTACGCCGGTGGTCGTGTTAGTTTTTATTGCTTCTAAGGTGCTTCCCATCTGGCCTGCGACGATTTTTGGACTTATAGTGTCGATAGTGGTTGGCATGTTGTGTCTGCGGGGGCTGATTCTGCGAGTAGGCCACGATCATCGCTTGACCCGAATGGCATGTAAAGTTATTAAAGTGAAATTTATCTGTGGTAGTTGATGGTATTGTGGTGGCTGTGTCGGGAGAAAAGAATTTGACAGGAAAGATTATTGTGCACATTGGTTTGCCCAAGACGGCGACCACGACTCTTCAATCAGATTTCTTTCCGGTATTTGTGAATGATTTCATAGAGTACTGGGGAGTATGTCAACCGAGAGGAAAGCGGGGGCAGTCAAACGCTTACTTTAATTTTTACAGAGCAGTGGATACAGGTCTTCGAGTGGGTGAAGTCCGTAAAGAACTGGAGTTAAAGATCGCTCAAGGTAAGACGGTGATTTTTTCTGAAGAAATGATCACTGTTTCCAGTACCACTTCTTCGACTTGGAGAGAGAAACTTAAGAACTTAGGTAATATATTGAAAGGTCTCCAGTATGATATTGTTGTTACTGTGAGAGACCCGATACCTGCACTTTTTTCTTATTATGTGGAGCTTCATAGGGATAATTACTCTCATGGTGAGGAGTTTATGGATAGAGCTCTGAGTGATGAAGTGATGGAAATATTTCATTATAGAAAGCTTACTGAAAAATTGGTTGAATTTTTCGATTACAATAATATTCATATTTTTAAATTTGAAGATTTAATATTGAATAATATGGAGAGTTTAGGGAGGTTGATTTCCTCTGATTATCGAGAAGGCGATATTGTTCTTAAAGACCTTAATCGAAAGAAAAAAAACGAAAGTTTTGTTTATGTAAAGAGGAAGATTAATGTGCCATTAATTGTGTTGATTTTTCTTAACAAACTAAGGCTTCTCGAAAATGGTTCTTTTTATAGCTTTGAACGGCCTTCAAAAGAAGATGTGCAGAAGCTAAAGGTGATTCTGTCTAATGAAACCTTGGCTCTTAAAGAGTATTTTGGAATTTCATATGAGTAGTTTTTTGATGATTGCTGTGTTTCCTAGGGGGGGCTGTGAACTATTCTGTAGAAACACTCTGAGTTGTAGTGGTAAGTTTCTATTGGAGTGCTTATTCTTTATGAGGCGGATGCCTTTAAGAGCTCTGTGTCATGTTGTCTTGGAAGTCGAGAGTAAAAAGTTTTTCTATGAATTTTAATTGTTCTTATTGTTGCGTCAGTGAATATTTGGCGCCATTACTACTTGCATTTTTTTGGTGTTAAAATGGGTTGCTGGAAGGAAATAGCATATAAGTTGTTAGGGCTGAACTTGAGTAAATCAATCGCTGGTCAGGTGGTTGGGCGATTGTGCCTTTTTTTGATAAATCTGTTCAGTAACGGGAATATTGAGGTTGTGCCGATTGAATGGATGGATGAAGTGGCTTCGGAAGAAGGTAATATTGTCAAAAACAAGGAGGTGGGGAGTGCGTATGCCCCCAGAGATTGGAAGTCCTGCTGTCAGTCCAAACAAGATATTTTTCATGGAGATGTCTTATGCAGGCCCTTTTCAAATGTAATCGTTTCATCCAGGTCCTCCTCTGTTATAGATAAAGAGAACAAAAAAGTTGTGATAGAGCGAGTTTTAAATGGCAATACTGAGAGCTTTGTGTTTTCTGCCGGTCATATTGTCATGCACAGTGCTACTCACGCTGTGGTTAGGACATATGCTGTTCAGGAAATAGATGCAGGAATTTTCTTGGGAGGGAATGGCAGTGGTAATTATTATCACTGGCTGATCGAGATGGTGCCGAAATTCGAATGCCTTGAAAAAATGACAAATGAATTCGTCGGGTATCCAATCCTTGTTGATGCCAGTGTTGAATCTATTCCATCATTTAAAGAAATATTGGCACCGCTTGTTGAATCCAGGGAGGTGGTTTATCTTGATAGTGATATTTCGTATCTGGTCCATGATTTGATATATATTGATGCGGTCAATAATTTGCCTTTCAATTTTAAGCCAGATTATAAACTTCAGGTTGAAGACTTTTTTCTTCGAAAAAGTTCGATTTCTTATTTAAGGCGCATCCATCTTGAGGATAGTGTGGAAGGGGCAGCGTCCTCTAAACTATTTCCGAAAAAAGTTTTTTTACTTAGAGGGAACTCAAGAAGGGGATATAACCAAAGAGAAGTCATGGAATTTCTGGCCGGTTATGGATTTGAGGGCGTGCTCATGGAAGGAATTTCATTTTCTGAGCAGGTAAAGTTGATCAATAATGCGGAATGGATAGTTGGCCCAACAGGTGCGGCCTGGAGTAATATTGTGTTTGCTCAGGAAAGTGTGAAGTGTTTATGCTGGATGGCAGATGAATATGGCGATTTCGCAGCATTTTCGACACTGGCAAAACTTTCTGGTGCAGATATGAGGTACTTGAGGTATGCGGCTGGTGTATCCAAAGCTAAAGCTTTGTATAATCACGCTTATGAAATCGATATTGATAAGCTGAAAGATGCGATTCATAGCTTTGAAGGTTGTTGATGTCTGAGTTTGCACGTTTTGTTTCAAAAATAACTATCGTTACCTTGACGTACAATAACCATCAAGATTTGGGTGCGTGCATAAAATCCGTGAGTACTCAAAATATTTCGGAAGAGTATGAGGTTGAATATTTAATAGTTGATGACGGATCTGAAGAGTTTGATTTCCAGTATGTGAATAGTCTTTGTGAGAGTTTGAAGGTTCCATACAGGATTATAGTCAATGAAAAAAACATGGGTACTGTAGCTTCATTTAATGGTGCGATTAATGTCTCATCTGGAGACATAATAATACCATTATCAGCAGATGACGTCTTTTATGATGCACATGTAGTTAATGATATTGCAAATGAATTTAATGCTAGAAAGTCATTAATTTTGACAGGGTTTAGGGTGCCGAATTTGGAAGCAACTAGTCTCGTGAAGCTCCCAGGCTTAAATCAAGTGGCTCTTTTTTCTGATCAGAAGCGACTTTTAAATTATCTTGTCGTAAAGGGAAATTGCATATCCGGAGCATGTACTTCCTATCATAAGAATGTTTTTACAGATATCGGTTTATTTGATGAGAATTATAGGTTGCTTGAAGACCGCCCATTTTATATTAAAGCACTACTCCATGGTAAACATATAGATTTCTTTGACAGAAATATCATTCGGTTTGGAGTAAATGGCGTATCAAATATACCAAATCAGACTGTAAGGTCGGATTTAAAGAAATTATATCTTTCCATTTTGACTACGTATAATTTTTCATTTTTTGATAAAAGATATTTTATCTATAATTTTCCAATGGATCGATCAAATAAAATAAAGTTTTATAATGATTTTTTATATCCGGAGCAGTATGCTATTTTTATTATTAAACAGGTTTTGTCTTTTTTTAAATCCAAAAATCGAAATGTGGTTGGTTAGACAAAAGCTGAGCCAGTTTTATTTTTTCATGGGTGTATTCTCACCCTTAATTGTTGATAGGTGAATCTGATTTTATAAAGGAACCAAGGGATATGGGTTGATGAAAAAATTGGGCTATGACAGGACTAAAGATGATTTATTCTAATATGGTAAAACCAAACTTTTTGATTGTTGGGGCTCCCAAAAGTGGGACGACTTCTCTATATTATTATTTAAAACAGCACCCTGATATATATTTACCAGATAAAAAGGAGTTGCATTATTTCACATGTGAGCTTATTAATAGGTTTCAGTCTGGCCCTGGAGATGCTGATGTAGTAAAGGGGCTGTGTGAAACAAAAGAAGATTACTACAAGCATTATTCTAACGTATCCAATCAGCCAATTGTAGGTGAGGTATCACCTTCTTATCTTTACTTTTCAGAGGTGGCATCTCAAATAAAAAAAGAGCTTGGTAATGTAAAAATATTGATTATGCTGCGTAATCCGCGAGATAAAGCATATTCTCAATATATGCACTTAATAAGAGATGGTAGAGAAAATTTACCATTTATAGATGCGCTTCTCAAAGAGAATGAACGTAAAGATAAAAACTGGGGTGACTTTTGGAGATATGCAGAAAGTTCATTATATTCAGAAAGAGTAAAGACATATATTGAGACTTTTGGTGCAGAGAATGTGCATGTTGAATTTTTTGAGGACTTTGTAGATGAACCGCCCATTGTGTTATCACGCATTTACGAATTTCTTAAAGTTGATAGTTCCTTTAAAGCTGACACCGATAGGGTATATAATAAATCGGGATTGTCCAAGTTGCAGTTTGTTACAAATTTATTTTCGCAGAAGAATGCTATTAAGGGTTTTATTAGGCACTTGGTTCCTACAAAAGTAAGGCCCATAATCAGGGAGACAATTCTTTCGTATAACACAAAAAATAAACCTGTTATTGATTCTGAATCCGCAGTATTTCTTGACAACTATTTTTCGGAAGATATTAAAAAGTTAGAGGTGTTATTGAACAGACCAATAAATTGGCTTAAAAATTGTGAATGAGAAAGCACAGTAATCCCCCGATGAAAGCGATTGCAAATGAAATATGTTACAGAGGTGGGTGTTTAAGTCCCTATAGTGCTGCAAATTTGATTCGGGTGTTTGGTCATCCGCTTTCCGTTAGGTTTGGTGTTGCGAAACATTAAACACTAAGGAGGAAGGGCAGATGGCCGAGTACGAGATTACCCTGAATGATGATCAGGTGAAAGTACTTTTAACAAGTGACGAAAGGTTGAAGGGTTGAAGGGTTGAAGGGTTGAAGGGTTGAAGGGTTGAAGGGTTGAAGGGTTGAAGGGTTGAAGGGTTGAAGGGTTGAAGGGTTGAAGGGTTTGGTCGAAGCAGTTGTGAACTAGGTATTGGATGCACAGATGAGTGAGCATTTGACGGCTGGGCACTATGAGCGTAGCAGCGATCGCAAGGGTTATCGTAACGGCTACCGGACACGATCGATTTATGCGCGCATTGGGAAATTGGTGCTTCGTGTTCCACAGAGCCGCGGTGGAGAGTTTAGCACCGACCTTTTCAGTCCTTATCAGCGGTCAGAGCAAGCGTTGGTGTTGGCGATGATGGAGATGGTAATGCAGGGAGTGAGTACGCGCCGGGTTGAGAAGGTTACTGAAGAGCTGTGTGGGGAAAGCTTTTCCAAATCAGCGGTGAGTCGCCTTTGCACCAATCTGGATGTCCGAGTTGCAGCGTGGAATGAACGCCGGTTGGATGACCGCCTGTTTCCCTTTCTGATTGTGGATGCACTGGTAATCAAGGTTCTCACGGATGGTCGGGTTGTGCCGATGAGTGGACTCATCGCCTCTGGTATCAACGAAGATGGCAACCGTGTGATTCTCGGCATGATGGTTGGGAACTCAGAAACGAAGTCCACTTGGGCCGCACTGTTTGGCTGGTTGAAGTAACGTGGATTGAAGGGCGTGGATTTAGCGGTCTCTGATGATCACAAAGGACTAAAGAAAGCCGCTGCTCGGCACTTTCAGGGTGCAACATGGCAACGGTGTCAGGCTCACCTGATACGTAATGTGTTGGAGGGGTCATCCAGCAATCGCTATCGTGGCATTCTGGCTGTGGGCATGAAGAGAGTCTTTGGTGCTGAGGGCAGGACTGAGGCACGGGCACGCTTCAGGCAACTTGCTGGGGAACTTGAAGGCAAGGCGGACAAAGCTCTTGATATCCTAGAGAATGGACTTGAAGATGCGCTGGCGGTGATGACCCCCTGCCAGAAAAATATCGCAAACGACTAGCCACAGCCAATATGCAGGAGAGGCTAAATGAAGAGATTCGCGGGCGTGAAAGGGTAATTCGCATCTTCCCCAATGAGGCCTCAGCCATGCGCCTAATCGGTGCGTTGCTGGCTGAATAGCATGAAACATGGAGTACGGGAAGAAAATATTTCGATATGCAGGAATATTTTGAATGGAAGGCGACACAGACGCAAAAGGCTGATGAAAAGGTGCGGAGCATCAAATGAGAACACCGAACCTAGTGGAAAGTGAATTTACAGCAGCTTTGGGGCTTTATCGAGGTAGGTATCCCCATAATACTAGAGGATGGAGTGAGAAATGACTATCGGGCGTAATTTGTTTTTGCTACTTATTATGTTAAGCATTATCTGGCCATCTTATGTTGTAATAGTAGTTGGCCCTATAGGAGTTAACCCTATTAGGATAGTATTATTGTGTTTACTGATTATCTGGTCTATAAGTTTTTTCCTGTTTGGAAATTTACAAAGGCATATTCGGATTATTTATAAGCAAAACAAGGTGCTTATTTTGCTTATAACAGCATTTTTTTTGCAAGGGATTGTTGCTGCAATTCTTGGCTCTGCCAACAAGTCCGTTTCGCTGAGTGCTGCAATCCTTCAAATACTTTATTTCCCCGTGTTTATGTTATTTGCAGTGAGTTATATAAGGTCACTCAGGCATGTGGTTATTTTTTCAGTGGTTGTTATGATATCGCTCTTCATTGCGGAAGCGATTGCTTTGCTTGAAGTTGCAATGAATGGGTCTTTTTTTGCTCAGTACGTTGATGCCGCTTCTAAGACAGCTGAACAAATTTTAGAAGGAAAGGTTCGAGATGGCAGATACAGAGTAACCTCGACATTTAGTAACCCTTTATCATTTGCAGAGTTTATGGTTCTTTTATATCCAATCTGTTTTTATGTTGTTCGACAGGTTAAAAAGAGATTGTATAGAAATTTAGCTGCATCTCAGATTGTGCTTATCCCTATATGTATGTGGTTTACAGGTTCCCGCGCTGGTTTAGGGCTTTTAGTTCTATCTTTAGTCTGGATTCTGTGGCTGCAATCTGGACAAGTTATTCGTGCTCAGCGGGTTCTTTTAGTATCGTTGGTAATATGTGCAACTTTAATTTTAGGTATTATTTTGGAGTTGGACAGGATTCTTATTGATATACTACTTGGAACGGGGGGAGCGGAAGGAAGCAGCTATGCTAGATTGCTTCAGTTAATGTACGGGATACCAGCTGTTTTTTCCTCGCCACTGTATGGTTATGGTATTCACCAGGGGGCAGAGCAAATCCCTTATCTTAATGCTATAGATAACTATTATTTAACAGTTGCGCTGGAAAAAGGTCTGGTAGGTCTGATTTTGTTACTGTTCCTTCAAAAGCGGATGATTAGGTTGTTGAAAAAAGCCTATTCTTCTGACGCTGGGCATCGCGCTTGGCAGTCCATTTTTCAATATTTAATCATCTCGTTTGTTATGGTGTTTATTTTTGAGTTAATAGTATCAATTACAGAAGTGTATTCTATAATGTATGTTTTACTTGGGATTACGATGGTTATGATTAGCCTTATGGATTTGCAGAAGAGGATAAAACATGCGATGTGATGTGGTTACAGTACTAATAAATTATAACGGATTAGATGATACCCTAGCTTGCTTGCATAGCTTGCGAGAGTCGGACACCTTACCATTTGTTGTTCTGGTGGATAATGGTTCAGCTATTGGAAATAGAGTAGATGTGGATGTTGCAAAGGAAATCTATCCTAATATTCATGTGATTCAGAGTGAAGAAAACCTAGGTTTTGGAGGAGGGAATAACCTTGGCATTAATTGGGCCTTGGAGAATACTGTCTGTAAGTATGTCTATGTTCTCAATAATGATACTATTTTAAGACAGAACTCAATTTCTATTTTAACGCAGTATATGGAAAGTCATATTGAAGTTGGTGCATGCTCTCCGCGAATCATGAGTTTGGATTATCCGGATATTGTGTGGTATGGAGGAGGTTATCTTAACTGGAAGAAGGGTGGTGCGAGATCGCCAATGATTAACAAGACATTTGATGACTGCATGGATAATTTGGATGTTACCTTTATTTCTGGTTGTGCCATGTTTTTGCGCAGGGAAGCATTAGAAAAAACTAAAGGTTTTGATGAAAGGTTTTTTATTTATTGTGAAGATGTAGATTTAAGTGCAAGGATTATCAAAGCGGGTTATAAAATATCTTATGTTCCGAGTAGCTTGCTGCTACATAAAGCTCATTCAAGCTTAAGAGGGGATGAGGGTAAACATTTTTTCACCCACAGCATAACAAATCCTAGGCTAACTTTCTTCCTGGAGCATCTGGTTTATGGTTCACTTCTCAACTTGTCTCTTCATGCAACCTTTGTGGAAAGGATACAGGGACAAATAAGCTTGCTGATTCGATGGTCTAAGTGGTCAGTGAGTTATGTTCTTAATAGAAGAATAGATGCATTTCGGGCGATGTGGAGAGGCTTGGTTAGATTCCATAAACAGAAAAAACTAAGCAGATTATAGAAAGTGAAAATACTTCTTACTCACAATGCTTATTCTATTACAGGAGGAGCTGAGGTTTTTTATCATGAGGTGGGCCGTGTTCTTGAGCAGCAAGGGCATGAAGTTGCTTATTTCTCATGTCATGAGGATAATCTGAATGCGCCTTGGTCTGATTACTTTCCTAAAGCTGCCGATTATCAAAATTCTGGTCTTTTTAGTAAAATAAAAACATTCCCTTCCATGGTTTATTCATTACGTGCAAAACAAGCTATGGCTAAACTTATTGCTGATTTTAAACCTGATCTTATCCATGCTTTTGCTATTTATGTCAAACTTACACCTTCTATTCTGGATGCTGCTCGTGAAGCAGAGGTGCCTGTAGTTATGAGTTGTAATGATTACAAGCATATTTGCCCCAGTTATAAGCTTTATCATCACGGCAAGATTTGTGAAGAATGTAAAGGCGGTCACTTTTACAAGGCAATAGTGAACCGCTGTTGCCATGACTCTCTAACCTATAGTGCTGCCAGCAGTATAGAGGCCTATGCACATAATATGATGAATATCTATCGAAAGAATATTCACACGTTCTTGTTTTCAAGTGAATTTATGGCCCATAAAACCGAAGAGTTTTGGGGAAAAGGTACATTCCGATGGCGTAAATTGCGCAACCCATTTGATAGTACAAAATATACTGCAACCTATAACACTGGTGGCTCAGTGCTGTTTTTTGGCCGATTGATAGATGAAAAGGGAGTAGATATTCTTATGCAAGCAGCATCGAAACTCCCAGAAGTTCCGTTTCGAATTGTTGGTGATGGCCCTGATTTTGGAAAGTTGAAACAGCTGGCAAAAGATTTAGGGTGTAACAATGTCGTATTTACTGGGTCTAAGTGGGGGAATGAGATGGATGCAGAGCTAAAAGCCTGTTCGTTTGTTGTGGTTCCTTCAATTTGGCATGAGAATTTTCCGTATGTAATCAACCAATCATTTGCTTTTGGAAAGCCAGTTATAGGGTCTAATCGAGGCGGAATAACTGAATTGGTTCAACATGGTGAGCGGGGGTTGATTTATGAAGCAACAGATTCTGCTGCTCTTGCAGAAGCCGTTCGCGAACTCTGGATGGAGCCAGCGCGAGTAGAAGCTATTGGTAAACGAGCCAAAGAATTCTCCGATAGGGAATTTAATGATGAAAACTTATACCGAACGCTGAAAGAGATTTATACCGAGGTGCTGTCGTGAAAGCTTTGGTACTGGGAGGTAATGGTTTTATCGGATCACATGTGGTGGATGCCTTGTTGGCTGAGGGTCATAGTGTTCGCGTGTTTGACCGTGCCCCTGAAAAATTCAGGTCGCCTTTGCAAAAAGTCGACTATCGTTTGTCTGCTTTCGATGACACACCCGCATTAAGCGAGGCACTTGAAGATATTGATGTGGTGTATCATTTGATTAGTACCACCGTGCCGAGCACATCCAACAAAGATCCTATATACGACATTGAAAGCAATCTGAAAGGCACAGTACGTTTACTGAATCTTATGCGGGATTCAGGCGTGCGACGCATTATTTATCTGTCCTCTGGGGGAACGGTTTACGGTGTGCCAGAGGTTTCCCCGATTCCTGAAACGCACCCACTAAGACCGATTTGCTCATATGGCGTGGTCAAGGTTGCGATAGAAAATTATCTGCAAATGTATCAAGCCTTATACGGCATTGATGCGGTTATTCTTCGAGCATCAAACCCATACGGTGAAAGACAAGGGCATGCCGGTGTGCAGGGTGTCATTGGCACCTTTATGGGTAAAATCAAGGCAGGGCAGGATATCGAGATTTGGGGCGATGGCAGTGTGGTGCGTGATTATATTTACGTAAAAGACCTGGCTGAACTTTGCGTCTGTGCTGGAAATAGTGCTGAAACAGGAATATTTAATGCTGGCGCTGGTGAGGGGCAATCTGTGCGGCAGGTTTTTGATGCGGTGATTCAAGCAGCTAATGTTTCAATCGAGCCAACCTTTAAAGTTGGTCGTGCTTACGATGTGCCTGAAGTTGTGCTGAATATTAAGAAATCGGAAGCTGCATTTAACTGGCGACCACTAACGTGTTTTGGAGAAGGTCTAGATGTTTCTTGGTCATGGCTTGAAGGCGCTTGATGGTGTGTTTATTGGTTATTAGGGTAATGTCCTTTCAAAAGGTTGTGCTTACATGAGTTCATTGAATAAGTTGATATTTATTGTTGGTAATAGCCGAAGTGGAACCACAATGCTGGGGCGTATTTTGGGTCAAAATTCACAAGTACATACCTTCGAAGAGTTACATTTTTTCGAGCACCAGATTAGTGCGCGAGATACGCTGGATAAGCCTGTCTGGGATGAAGAGCGGCGCTTCGCGTTACTGGAAAGATTGCTAACTTCTTCTAGGAGCGGTTTCTTTTCTAAGGTTATCCCAAGAAAATATCGACATGTGGCTCAGGAAATAGATCGTGCCGTTAAGACAAAAAATGCCATTGCCTGTTATGAGCAGTTTTTGCACTACGAGGCGAAACAGCACGGGAAAAGCATTCCGTGCGAACAAACACCTAGATACCTCTTCTTTGCAAAGGAAATTTTAGAGATTTTTCCGGATGCGATAGTTGTAAATATGGCACGAGATCCTCGGGATGTTTTGCTTCCGCAAAAAAATAAATGGCGTCGTAGGTTCTTGGGTGCAAAAAATATTCCTTTCAAAGAAGCTATTCGAGCTTGGGGAAATTATCATCCCTGGATAATTAGTCGTCTGTGGTTGTCCTCTGTTCGTGCAGCAAGACAACTTGACGGTCACGAGCGGTTTTTATCTATTAAGTTTGAAGATCTGGTTCAAATGCCTGAAAAGACTGTAAGACATTTATGCGAATATATTGATGTTCCATTTGAGGTTGAGATGTTAAGTATACCACAAATTGGATCATCGACTGGGCAGGATAAGCCAGATCAAAAGGGAATAGACGTTAGTCGATTCCAAGCATGGAAAAAAGGCGCGCTTTCCCGGGTGGAAATATATATATGTCAACAAGTCGCTGGAGCTGAAATGCGAAGGCTTGGGTATGATGTAGAGTATATTAAGAAGCCCAATCTTAAGTATATGGGAGTTATGGCAATGCTAATACTTAAGGGGGGTATGGCTCTTCTCATGAATTTAGGAAGAACAAAGAACTTGAGTGACACGCTTAAGCGTCGGTTTAATTTGGGGAAATAGGTTGTGAAATGGTAGCACAGGTAGACTTTCGATATATTAAAACTAGGCCAAGCAAGCTAGTGTCTCGCTTGGCTAGTTATGCACTGTTTGAAGGTCGCCCTTTGACGACTCGTGGGCAGTGGATTAACCCGTTTCTTTTTGCGCATTTCGCACTAGAAAAAAAGCTTCCTCAATTAAAGAAGGTCCAAACGCCAATTTCTATCTTAGGTACCGGTCGCAGCGGCACTACGATTTTAGGCGTAGTGCTTTCGATGCACAGAGAAGTAGGGTTTCTTAATGAGCCCAAGGCTATGTGGCATGCGATTTTCCCGGAAGAAGATGTGATTGGTAGCTATAGTCGTGGGGCTGCCCACTACAGGCTTGCTGCTGCTGATGCGAATGATGAGGTGAAGAAAAATGCACATAAGCTCTTTGGGGCATATCTTGCCACTGTCTTTTCCCCCCGATTGGTAGACAAATATCCTGAGCTCATTTTCCGAGTGCCTTTCGTGCGCGAAATTTTTCCAGATGCGAAATTTATTTTCTTAGTGCGTAATGGCTGGGATACTTGTCACTCTATTGATGCTTGGTCATCCCGTCTGGGGGAATCCAATAATTCAGAAGTTCATGATTGGTGGGGGAGAGATAAGCGTAAGTGGAATTTGTTGCTAGACGAAATTGTCCCTGAATACAATGATCTGGCTTTGCATGCTGAAGACATGCGCAAATGGCTCAATCAAACGGATATGGCGGCGGTAGAGTGGATAGTTACTATGAGAGAGGGAATGAAGCTGATAAAAGAGTACCCGAAGGATGTGTTGAGGGTTGACTATGAAGATTTGTGTTGTCATCCACGGAAAATTCTGACGGATATAGTTTCCTTTGCCAATTTTGAATTTGATCAAACTTATCTCAATTTTGGAGCGCATACTTTGAGTGCAGCAAAATCAGTCAAACCCTTTGAACTTCATGAGTTCATCAAGGAACCATTTATTCAGACCATGAAGGAACTCGGATACAGATGATAAACTATGTAGTTGCCCGAACGGTTCTTCTACTGATGTTTTGTTTCTTTTATGTTCCTTCTGTTGATGCTGCATCTACATCAACAGGAGGGGGAATAAACAAAATATATCGAATTTTCCACTTTGTATTGAGGAATGTGGACTTTGATTCGGCTAAAAAAATGCTTGTTCAGGCTCATAGTTCAGGCTTCAATACTATCCAGCTTACCTTAAGTGATGGAGTTCGCTTAAAGCACGCTCCCTGGAAAGCTCAGAGAGATGCCTGGACGAAATCCCAGTTGATTGAATGGTCAAATTTGGCGAATTCTTTGGGGATGGAGGTTATTCCCCAGTTGGCACTTTTGACTCATCAGCAAAAATTTTTTCAAAATAACTACCCCGAGCTTATGTATAGTAAGGGGATTTATGATCCTCGTAATGAGCAGACTTATGTCAAAGTTTTCGCCGTTCTTCAAGAGGTGATTGATATTTTTCACCCGAAGGCCATTCATATTGGACATGATGAGGTTGCTGGGTGGATTCTTCCTGCCACTACTTTTTATAAAAAAGATAGGCGAATTGGTTTAGGTAAAGGTGAAGAAGTTTTTCCGGCTGAGTTATTCCTCGATGATGTTCTTAAAGTGCATGATTTTTTAAAAAAGCGTCATGTTGAAACATGGATGTGGGGGGATATGCTGATATCCGATGAGGAGTTTCCTCATATGATGGCGAGAGATTTGCATGGCGAAATCGCACCTGGTTATGGTGGCATTTTGCGTCATAAGTTGCCAAAGGATATCGTTATTTGTGACTGGCACTATGGAGATGAACAGCGTGACTTTCCTTCATTGAAGGTTTTTCATGATGAGGGCTTCAGAGTGGTCGGTTCGACATTTATAAAAGAGAAAACAATTACAAATTTTAGTCACTATGCAAAACGTCATGGGGCCATTGGTATGATGGCTACGACTTGGTATTTTGTGCAGAGAAAAGAATGGGATAAGGTTAACCGAATCATTCAATTCTCCGGTGAAACATTTTTAAGAGACTTCCCAGATGAAAAATAAAAAAGTTGCAATTTTGGGGACCGTGGGTGTTCCTGCAAATTATGGTGGGTTTGAAACACTGGTTGAAAATCTGGTTCGTTATCACGATGAGCGCTCATTGCCCGATGATCTGACGGTTTACTGCAGTAGTAAAAGTTACTCTCAACGGCAAGAAAACTATATGTCGGCCAAGCTCAAGTATGTTGCGCTGCATGCCAATGGTGCGCAAAGCATTCCTTATGATATTTGGGGTTTATTGTCCGCGATGTGGCATCGTGCCGATGTGATACTGCAACTTGGGGTTTCAGGAGCCATTGCTTTGCCTCTGGTGCGGCTGATTTCAAGGGCAAAGGTTATCAGTAACATTGATGGCATTGAGTGGCGCAGAGATAAGTGGAGCCCATTTGCGAAATGGTTTTTGCGTTTTTCAGAAAAGCTGGCTGTTCGCTTTTCGCATGAAGTGATTGCCGATAATGCGGCGATTGCTGATTATATAAAACAAACCTATGGTGTTGATAGTCATGTCATTGCCTATGGTGGCGATCATGCGGTAAATATGGATGCTGTGCCTGTTGATGGTTATCCGTTGCCTGAGGAATATGCTTTTTCGGTTTGCCGTATTGAGCCCGAAAATAATGTGCATCTGATTGTGGAAGCCTTTGCAAGTCAGAGTAGGTGGCCGCTGGTGATGGTTGGTAACTGGAAAGGCAGTGATTATGGCAGAAGCTTGCAAGTACAATATCAGGATTTAGGGCATTTGCATTTGCTGGATCCTATTTACGATATCGGGAAACTTAAAACGCTAAGATCCCACGCAAGTATTTATGTGCACGGTCACTCGGCAGGCGGAACTAATCCATCTCTGGTGGAGGCCATGCACTTCGGGCGGCCTGTTATCGCTTTTGATTGTAGTTTCAACAGGGCAACAACGGAAGATCGGGCTATTTATTTCGATTCTATGTATGCGTTGCAGGAATTGCTGCGCACGCCGAATATGGCTGAGAAAGAAATTGTAGGGGCTGCAATGAAGGAGATAGCCATGCGGCGCTACACCTGGGCAATTGTGGCGGAACAATATTTTAAACTTCTTCAACTCAATCGAGTCTGACTACATTGATTTCATCATTGCATTATTTTGTTTAATGAGTGTTCTATTGAGCGTCTTAATCTGGACTTCTGCTTAAGGTTTCTAATCATGTTAAGTGAATGAATGCGCTTATGGGTGAGAACTCCCTGGTAAGTGTTTTCTGGCAGGAAAGTTATAATGTCTGTGTTCAGTGATTCAAACGGATGGTTAAGTGAATCTTTTTAGTCTATCGCGTAATGTCTAAATCTCGCCAGGGTATAGTTGTGGCTATAGAATGTTGAGCTCTCGATTAGCTGTCGGTGGAATTTTGTGAGTTAGAAGCATGCTATTACTTCATGATTACTTAAAGTTCAGTTACAGATATGGATGGTATATTTTGAAGAATGTTTGTGGTGATGTAGAGTTGTAGTATTATTTATGATATGAGGAAGGAGAAATCCAAGTGAATGATTTGATGGTTGTGGGGATTTTCTCCAGTATGGTTTCGCTTTTACTTATGCCTTTAGCAATCAAATTATCATTTCTGGTTGGTGCTGTGGATAGGCCAGATTCGCGTAAGGTTCATAGTAAAGCAATGCCCCGGTTGGGTGGACTGTCTATCGTTGGATCGTTGTTGATAACGCTTACGTGGTTCGTTGAAATCACTCCGGCAATTCAAGGTGTTCTGGCTGGTTTGATCGTAGTATTCTTAACGGGCTTGGCTGACGATGTTTGGCAAATCAGTCCTAAGCTAAAATTTATCGGTGAAATTATTGGTGTTTCTCTTTTTGTTTGGATTTCAGGAGCTTCGCTTACCAATTTGGGAAATATTTTTGGGTTTGGTGTCATTGAAACAGGATGGCTGGCAATACCATTGACCATTGTAGCTATGGTTGGGGTGATAAATGCCCTTAATCTTTCGGATGGCCTGGATGGTTTGGCTTCGGGATTGGCTACGATTGCATTATTGTTCTTTGGTTTTTTTGCATTCAAGGCCGGCTACGAGGATTGTTTTCTAATTACCATTACGTTATTTTTTGCCTTGATTGGATTTCTCTTCCATAATCATCATCCAGCAAAAATATTTATGGGTGATTCAGGTAGTTTGTCGCTTGGATTCCTGCTGGCCGCACTTGCCGTGTTGTTAGTTCAGTCTGGAGATACAATCATCAGACCTGTATCTCCAGTTAGCATGGCTTTAATATTGGCGGTACCCATCATGGATACCCTTTTAGTGATGGGTAGGCGCATAGCGCATGGGGAGAGTCCGTTTCTTCCGGATAAAACGCATTTACATCACCGCCTTTTGAATATTGGGATCCCGCACCCAGGCGTCGTTGGCGTTTTATATGCTGTTATGATTGCTATGGGTATTTTTTCCGTTGAGTTTCGCCTGCAACCGGATTGGGCCCAGTTGTTGCTGGGGCTTACAGGTCTGAGTCTGGTGTATGGGATGATTGTTGCGCAACAGCGTGCTGGTTTGAAGGTCACAGTTAAATGGGAGCCTCGTCAGGGAAAAGATGACGGGAAAGGAATTTACAGCAAGTTAACCGAATTGAGTGGGAAATCGATTCCGGTTGTGACCTGGCTTATACCACTTTTTTTTGTGCCTTTGGTTCTACTTGTCGATCCCCCCTCTGGAAAGTTATTAGGTTCAACAGTGCTTGTTGTCATCTTTTGTTTGATGCTTTATCCGTGGGGATCCAGTGCGGAGCGAACGGGTTGGTGCCATGGTATTTTTTATTTACTTTGTTTTGTTTTGTTCTTGGCATTAAATGTTTCTGCTCATGGCTGGGTTCCGGATTATCTTAAATATGGAACTTTGTTATTACTGCTGTGGGTTATTTTTAAACTTGCTTTCAAAAGGCATGGGCGCATCTTTTTGACATCTGGTTTCGAAATTATGGTCATCACAATGGTTGCTATTCTGCCTTGGCTGGCTGAGCAAGTGGAAATGATTCCTGTTGAGTTTCTGGGTTTGTATCTGTCCGTGGCCGTTGAGTCATTTGTTTGGCTTTTTGCTTTGAAAATTATTATTAGAAGGCAACCGCACAGGAATACCGTATTAATGTTATGTTTTTCCGGGCTCTTGATAATATTGACCAGTCGTGGATTGTTAGGCTGAAGGATTGGTGCCCTTTCTGCTAAAACAAATTTTGCATTTAACTACTGCTAGAAAATCAGGCGTTATGATGGCTATCGACACCGTCGTGGTGGTAGTAATGTTATGGGCATCGATTTCATTGCGGCTGGGAGAAGTTTACGTCCCTGATTTGGAACGTGTGTGGATATTCTTTGCCGCACCAGCCATTGTTATTTTATCGTTTGCTAAAATGGGGATGTACCGCGCAGTTATCCATTACATTGAAATAAAAGCACTTTGGACGGTTTTTTTGTCCGTATCATTGGCGACAGTTTTTTTTGGAGTATTACTTCTTTTTGTTAACCCTTACGGCGTTCCGCGTTCATCCATTATTATCTTCTGGTTGGCTTTGAATGTGTTTGTCGGAGGGGGGCGACTATGGTTGCGTTGGGTATTGTCACCAAACGTTCGGAAAGGGCGATCCACTAATGTTGTTATTTACGGTGCTGGTGAAGCAGGCGTGCAATTACTCGATATTTTCAGGCATTCACTAGATTTTTTTCCTGTGGCTTTCATCGATGATGATGTTAATAAAGTGGGCCGCGAAGTGGCCGGGTTGCACGTCTATCGGGTTGAGGATATGGACTCCTTAATTCAGGGTTATGATATCCGTCAGGTTTTGCTGGCTATTCCTTCATTAGATCAGGGGCGTAAACGCATTCTGGTTGACAGGTTAGAGTCTTACCCGGTACAGGTTCGAATACTGCCCAGCGTGTCTGAAATTGCGCATGGTAAGGTGCAAATCAGTGATGTTAGGGATGTGAAAGTCGAAGATCTGTTGGGGCGAAGTTCCGTTTCTCCCGACGCGGCGCTGCTTGAAGAAAATGTTTGTGGAAAGAACGTGATGGTTACCGGGGCTGGTGGATCCATTGGTGCTGAATTATGCCGACAGGCTTTAAAGCTGAAGCCATCGCGTCTGGTGCTTTTTGAACGAAGTGAGTTTTCTTTGTATAAGATCGAACAGGAGCTTTCTACTAAAATCTTTGATTCAGATTTGGAGATTGAACTTGTTCCGATACTTGGTTCAGTGGTTGATCATCGTCGTATGAAGCAGGTGTGTGATGTGTTTGGCATCCAGACGCTTTATCATGCAGCTGCTTACAAACATGTGCCGCTGGTTGAGTTCAATCCGATAGAAGGCATACAGAATAATGTTTTTGGAACTTATCATGCAGCAAGAGCAGCAGTAGATTCCACCGTTGAACGGTTTGTTTTGATTTCTACAGATAAGGCGGTTCGGCCTACCAATGTGATGGGGGCATCTAAACGCTTGGCCGAGTTGGTACTTCAAGCTATGGCTCAGGAAACAGATTCCACATGTTTTTGTATGGTGCGCTTTGGCAACGTTTTAGGCTCTTCCGGTTCGGTTATTCCCCTGTTCCAGAAGCAAATTAAAGATGGTGGGCCCGTTACGGTCACACATCCGGAGATCACACGCTACTTTATGACGATACCGGAAGCGGCGCAGTTGGTGATTCAGGCTGGCGCAATGGCTAAAGGTGGTGATGTATTTGTTCTGGATATGGGGGAGCCAGTTAAGATTGATGACCTGGCGAAAAAAATGATTCATCTCAGTGGCTTGAGTGTAAAAGATGAAGCTAATCCAGAAGGTGATATTGAAATAAAATTTACCGGCTTGCGTCCGGGAGAGAAGCTTTATGAAGAGCTTCTGATAGGAGATAACGTGATTGGCAGTAAACATCCGTTAATCATGACTGCTGACGAAGAAATGCTGCCAATGCATGAGCTAGAGGAAATTTTGGATCAGTTGGATCAGGCATGCAGAGAATTTAATGTTGATACTATCCGGAAAATACTTCTCCGGTCAGAAGTTGGTTACAAGCCGCAATGCGATATTAAAGATTTAACTTATCCTTATGTGCCGCTTCTGGATAAGTGAGATGATCATATGAGATTTGCAGTCATCAAGATAAGGCTAGTGTTTTTATGACTCTGGCAGCTTTTGTTGTTCATCTTTTTTTTGCTTGTGGTCTTACTTTTATTTCATGGCTTATTACCTGGTGGATGTTATATCGGGTGGTGATTATGGATATTCCGAATGCTCGTTCCTCACATAAAATGCCTACCCCAAGGGCTGGCGGTGTGGCTATTGTGGTGACGTTTATTATCGGCATCATGGTGATTTTTATGCTTGCAGATAAGGCTCAGATTCATCAGGAATATTTTTGGGGTTTCTTGCTTTCTGCCATGTTGATAGCACTGATTTCATTTTATGATGATCTTAAGGCATATACATTCAAAATTAAATTAATTACTCACCTTGTGGCGATAGTCGTAGTTCTTGTTACAGGTATTGTGTTGGATCAATTGGCCTTACCTTTAGTGGGAAATGTTGTATTGGGCTGGGTTGGTTATGCGATTACATTTGTATGGTTGCTGGGGCTAACCAATGCATACAACTTTATGGATGGTGTGGATGGCATGGCTGCATTAACTGCGATTATTGCTTGCTCTTTCTTTGCCTGGATAAGTTTTCATCTGGGTAGTTATTTTGTCTATATTCTGAGTTATACGATTTTGGCTGGCGCGGCCGGGTTTCTCTTTTGGAACTGGTCTCCAGCAAAAATTTTTATGGGAGATACCGGAAGCGCATTTTTAGGCTTTGTGTTTGCCTGTATGGCGATTATTGCAGCTCGTTATGATGTGTCGCACACAACATTTCTTGTGATTCCAATGTTGTTGTTCCATTTCATCTTCGATACGACATTTACGTTGAGTCGGCGGGCTATGGCAGGGGAAAATGTTACGCAAGCTCATCGAACGCATTTATACCAACTGCTGGTTCGGATGGGACTAACACATGCTCGTGTGACATTGCTTTACGGCTTAATGGCAATCATTCAGGGTTTTGCCGCAGTGTGGATGGTGCAAAGTCCCGGTGAACTCAGGTTATGGTTTTTTGTGCCATTTATAGTGCTGTACTTTGTGTTAGCGCGAAGAATTGTTCGACAAGCAAGAGAATACCAACTTCTGGGCTGATACTCTTATGATGGAGCGTATATTATGTGTGGGATAATCGGTGCTATAGCACAAAGAAATGTAGTCCCTATTTTAATTGAGGGGTTGAAAGCGCTGGAATACCGTGGCTATGACTCTGCTGGCATCGCCATAATTGAGAAAGGTGAAGTTCGACGTGTCAGAGCCAAGGGGAAACTGGTTGCTTTGGAAGAGGAGCTCGCTAAAGGTTCTTGCGAATCGCCTATGGGTATCGGGCATACCCGGTGGGCAACGCATGGAGTGCCTTCCGTTAATAATGCGCATCCACATGCTTGTGGTGATTTTGTGCTGGTTCACAATGGTATTATTGAAAATCATCAACTTTTGAAGCGGGATCAGAGTCAGCACCACTTTGAGTCAGAAACTGATTCTGAGGTCATAGTTCATCTGTTGAATGATTTATCCGGCCAATGTGATGGAGATTTATTCGATTTGGTTCAAAAGGGAATTCAGAAGTTGCAAGGCTCGTATGCACTGGCTGTTATGAGAACGACAGAATCAGACTCAGTTGTGGTAGCGAGACATGGTAGCCCTTTGGTGATCGGTCTTGGTGTTGGTGAAAATTTTATCGCATCCGACGTTTTGGCACTGCTGCCTGTTACTTCTCGTTTTATTTATCTGGAAGACGGTGATGTGGCTCGTATTTCAACGCATTCAATCGAGATTGTTAATGCTGAAGGGCAGAAGGTTGATAGGGAAGTGAAGGAAAGTACACTCGAGGTTGGTTGTACGACACGGGGCGAATATCGTCATTTTATGCTCAAGGAAATTTTTGAGCAACCCGTTGTGATCGGTGAAGCACTGGAAGGGCGTTTGAGCAACATCAAAGTATTGGATCCGATGCTTCTTGGCGCTTCCGGGACTAAAATAATTGAACTGACCAAGAGAGTTCAGATTGTTGCTTGTGGCACCAGTTACCATGCCGGGTTAACGGCCAAATACTGGTTTGAGCAATGGGCAAGAATTCCATGTGAAGTGGATATTGCCAGCGAGCTTCGTTATCGAAAACCGGTAGTCTCAGATGGCACGTTGTTAGTCGTAATATCGCAGTCGGGAGAAACTGCGGATACACTGGCTGTATTAAATGAGGCAAAGTCAATGGGGTATGTTCATTCCATGGCTATATGCAATGTGCCGGAAAGTTCAATGGTTCGGGGAGCTGATGTGTCACTTTTGACGCGTGCTGGTCCGGAAGTCGGAGTTGCTTCTACCAAGGCATTTACGACTCAATTGGTTGTGCTGGCAATGTTGGCGGTAAGTTTGGGGCGTCGCTTTGAACTGACTTCAGATTTCGAAGAAAATGTTGTGAATCAACTTAAACAATTGCCTTCGGCAGTTTCGCAGGTGCTGGCTTTGGATGGGCGGATTAGTATTTTGGCGCAAACACTGGTGCATAAACATCACGCATTATTCCTTGGTCGTGGTCCCGGTTATCCGGTCGCGATGGAGGCTGCGCTGAAGTTGAAAGAAATTTCATATATTCATGCAGAGGCTTATGCGGCCGGAGAGCTCAAACATGGGCCTTTGGCTCTTGTGGATGAAGATATGCCGGTGATTGCAGTGATGCCGGATGATGATTTGTTAGATAAGGTCCAGTCGAATTTATCCGAAGTCAGAGCTAGAGGTGGAAGGCTGCTTGTGTTGACGGATCATGATCACCTTGAAGAAGATGAGTACACGACCGTGCTAAATATAGGAACAGTGCCGAAATTAATGCGACCGGTTGTTTTTTCTGTGGCTCTGCAATTATTGGCTTATCATGTCGCCGTTTTGCGTGGGACTGACGTTGATCGACCAAGAAATCTGGCAAAGTCCGTAACTGTAGAATAATCGTTTCTGCATAATAAAGTTGATGCCAGTAATTTCTGGCATCTTTTTTATTCTGGTTCCAGATTATTCACGAATGGTCCGGGTTAAAGAGTTCTTAAATATTCGATGATGTCCCGTCTGTTTTGCTCTTCCTGCATCGCCGGAAGGGTGGGCATGGTTAATCCGAAACGGCTTGATTTTACGAGTTTCATGGCTTTATGATCTGTTTCAATCAAAGTTTCCGGAGATTCTATCCATCGGTTAATCCATGCTTCATCATGTCTGGTAAGTACGTCTTTTAAGCCCGGAGCACCGGTATTGCTTTCGTTTGCGCTTGCCTGATGACAATGGGCGCAAATCGTTGAAAATAAGTGTTCACCATTTTTCACATCACCGGATGCAAGCGCTGGAGATGATTCTTCTCCGCTTGTCGCGTTGCCAGACTCAATCGCTGAAGGTGCTGCAATTTTTTGATTTTCAGCCATAGCGGACTGTGCAATAAGTAATGCGAGACAAATTGAGCCCAGAATTGCTATCTGTGCATTTTTTGGTTTCATAATGAACTCCAGTATAACCATGATTAGTAGGTGGATTTAGAGCAAGCTTAGTTAAGAAAGTGAAATGAGTAAATATAATCAGAATGCTACCATCTATTCAGTAGGAAGAAACGTTTTCAACAAGCTGTGCGAAGTAAGAAACAGAGTCGTTTCGCCTGAGTTGCTGGTTCAGATATATCCATATGAATAGTGGGCTGACGCAAAAAAAACAGTGTGCTATGCTATGCCCATGCGATTTGAATCTGTACCCGATTATCACATGCACACACCACGCTGCAATCATGCCACGGGCAATGTCATGGATTATTGCCAGGCTGCCTTGAACGTCGGATTGAAAGAAATCGGCATGTCTGATCATTCGCCGATGCCGGGCGGCTTTGATGCAGCATGGCGGATGGCGAATAATGAATTGCCTGATTATCTGGCTGAGGTGGAAAATGCCAGAGATACTCTGGCAGGCAGGCTTGATGTACGAATCGGTATAGAGGCGGATTTTCACCCCGGCACTGAGAATGCCGTGTCGGGTATGATTCAGGCTTATGCATGGGATTATGTGATCGGTTCGGTACATTATATCGGTGACTGGGCCTTTGATAATCCTGATGAGCTGGCCCGATGGAAAGATATGGATGTTGAGCAGGCTTACTGTGACTACTTTGAGTTGGTGGGCCAGTCAGCGCTCAGTGGTATGTTTGATGTTATCGGACACCCGGACTTGATTAAGAAATTTGGCCAACGCCCACCCGAAGGAAGTATTCGGGTTGAAATGGCAGAGAATGCCATGCTTGAATCAGTTTTGGCTTCCGGAGCCGCGCTGGAAATCAGTTCGGCCGGATTGAGAAAGCCGGTAGGTGAGATTTATCCGCAAGCAAGAATAGTGCACAAAGCTGCAAAGCTCGGTATTCCGTTTGCTTTTGGTTCTGATGCCCATGCACCGGGCGAGGTTGGGCATGGTATGGATGAGTGCCTGACCATGCTGGTTCAGGCAGGTGTGCAATCCGTGGTGGCATTTCAGCAACGGCAACGCCGTGATGTGCTGATTCAAGCTGTTTCATAATATGAGTACTTTGAGAAAAGATACCGTGCTCCTCACCGGGGCTTCAGGTGGTTTTGGTATAGAGTTTGCCGTGCAGTTGGAGCAGTTGGGATATCGTTTACTATTGCACGGGCGAGACCGGGCGCGTTTACAGATGACGTTAAATGTTTTGAAACGACCTCAGGATCATAAGCTCATCATGGCAGAGCTTTCCAGTCGAAAATTCATGGAAGACCTTATTGAAGAGGTTAAACAAGAGCAGCATCTGGTGGGGCTGATTAATAATGCCGGATTCGGGCTTTGGGGTGGTTTTGAGCGCAGTGAATCAGTGCCTCAACTGGATGTGATACGAACAGATTTATTGGCACCGGTTGCTATAACACATGCCTTGATTCCGCAGTTGATTCGGCATCATGGCTTTATTATCAATGTATCTTCATTGGCGGGTGAGTCACCCTTACCTTATATGAGTACTTATGCTGCGGCTAAAGCCGGCTTGACTTACTGGAGTGAAGCATTACGGGCTGAGTTAAAAGGTAAAATTCGGGTGGTGACACTGGCGCCCGGCCCTTCTCCGACTGGCTTTCGTAAAATATCCGGTGCGCCGACGGGTAAAGGTGGCCGCTTCAGATCGACAGCGCAAACGGTTGTGTCAGCGGCCCTGGAAACGCTGAAGAATGGCGGTGGTTATTGTGTGCCGGGTATCCGGCACCGCTTGCTTTGGCTGTTGCAAAAGGCCGTACCGCGCAGTCTTGCCCTGAATGTCATGGCCAGATATTTGAAACCGTGAAATCTGCCTCGGGAATGGCGTTGTCAGCGTACGAGGTGCGAATCTCACAGCGGGCACGCAGGCCAAGAATTATCGTCCGGCCAAATGGCGCTGTTGAGATTGTGCTGCCGCGTGGTGTGCCACAGGCGTATGCTCAGACATTTTTCATTGAGAAGCGCGGGTGGGTAGAGCAAGTACGACAACGTTTTTCACAGAATTCAGTGCTTGCCGATACGGATCAAATATTACCAGAAAAAATAACTTTGGAATGTTGTGGCGATGTGTTTGATGTAAGTTATCAGGCTACTTCGTTTCATGGTGTCCAATGTTTTCAGCAAGGCCAGAGTTTGTGTTTGCGTGGCAATATACAGGAAACTGCGCTTGTTCATGATGCACTTCAGTGCTGGCTCAAGCAACGCGCTAAGCAGGTGTTGCCGAAGATGCTGGAAGTGTTGGCGGAAGAGTATGGATTTTTTGTGCGCAGGATCGGCGTCCGGATGCAAAAGCGCCGCTGGGGTAGTTGTTCCGGAGCCGGACATGTTCAGCTTAATGCTAAATTGCTGTTGCTGCCGCAAGCATTGGTGCATCATGTGATGCTGCATGAACTGGCGCATTTGCAACATCCGAATCATTCGCCGCAATTTTGGGCCTGTGTAGCAAAGATGGATGCAGATTGCACTTTGCATCGGCAGCAGATGCGCGATGCTTACAGATGGATACCGCATTGGGTGACGTCCGGTGAATAACAGGATAAGTTTCTGAAACATTGTTCTAGGGGAGGAATAATGAATCGACTAAAAATATACAGACCATTACTAACAGCTCGTCAAATGCAGAGTTGTGATCAGCGCACTACAGATGTTGGTCAGCTTAGCGGCTTTGAATTAATGGCGCGTGCTGGTGCAGCCGTTGCCCGTGCTGCAACATGTTACGCACCTGATTCCGGCAGGGTGGTTATCATCGCCGGGCCGGGTAATAATGGTGGTGATGGTTTTGCCGCAGCGCGAGTTCTGAGACAAAAAAATATTCCTGTTACGCTGATTCCTTTGATTCCTCTGTCTGAATATCGCGGTGATGCCGCAAAGCACGCTAAACTGGCTGAGCAGGAAGGAGTAAAGATAAGGCAGGCTGTAACGTCGGAATGCTTGTTGGAGTTGCAGCGCTGGTTGCCGCGTAGCGTGGTGGTCGTGGATGCTATTTTTGGCACCGGTCTGGCCCGGCAGGTTGAGGGCCACATGGCCGATGCAATTGCCTGTATCAATGGCTCGGGCCGGACAGTTTTGGCGGTGGATATTGCAAGCGGTATCAGCGCCGATACGGGAGAGATGCAGGGATGTGCTGTGCGGGCTGATTTCACACTGCCGATTGCTGCTTATAAGTGGGGACACTGGAAACAGGCCGGTGCTAAGATGAGTGGAACGCTGCTTGAACCGGCTTCAATCGGTATCACTCAACAGACGATGCTGCATGCCATGGCCGAGTCGGGCGATGGCGATGAATGTGCTTTTGTTTCGCATCGGGATGTGGTTCGCCAGGGATTTCCTCCAAGATCAATCGATGCGCATAAAAATGATTTTGGTCATGTCTGGGTTTTTGGCGGCTCAGTTGGTTTTACGGGTGCGCCGATATTAACAGCACATGGCGCGCTGGCTGCCGGAGCCGGGCTGGTCAGCGTGGTATGTCCGGATGATGTATGGCCGGTTGTGGCCTCGTCGAGTTTGGAGGCTATGGTGCATCCCGTCAGTCAGCAAATTCATCGCGATACACACTGGCGTGCTGATGTGCTGGTTGCCGGTCCGGGTTGGGGAAAAATGCGTCAGTCTGAATTGGTTGAACTTATTGCCTTACCCCAGCCTCTGGTGCTCGATGCGGATGCCCTGAATATGGTGGCTGCTGATATGGCGTTGCAAAAAGCGGTGCTGGCAAGAAGGGGTATTACTGTGCTGACGCCTCATCCGGGCGAAGCTGCTCGTCTGCTCGGGGTGAGTGCACAGGAAATTCAAAAAGATCGTAAAAAAGCTGCTTTGAAATTGTCACAACTATTGCATGGATGGGTGGTGTTAAAAGGCCATTATTCACTGATTGCTTCACCGGATGGATGTGTTGTACTTAATCCGTTTGGCACGGCCCGACTGGCGACAGCAGGTAGTGGTGATGTGCTGGTGGGTGTGATTGCGGCAAGTCTGGCTCGCTGTTGCAGGCATGCTGATGCATCTGAAGGGGTTGATTCGTCAACTGCTTTGGATAATGCTGTAGTCAGAGATGCAGTGATCGCTGCTGTGGCGCTGCATGGTCAGGCTGGTGATACCGGGGATTGGTATCGAGCAGGACAACTTGTCGATCAGATTGCTGGCATCAGGTTGGCTTTAGCGTCAGAAAGCTTGCTATGAAGCAGTCTGTAAAGGAGTAAGTATCTTGATGGAAACCTCGGAATGATATCAAACCGACAACAACCTCTGTCGCCAAGGTTATCTGTATACAGATGGCATCTGACCATGGTCGCCAGTCTGGCGCATCGTGCCAGCGGCTTATTTTTGATTGTGTTCATGGTATTTTATTTTATTTTGCTGAGTCTTATGACTGGTGCGCCCGAGCAGTTTGATCTCAGCTTGTCGCTGATGCATTCGCTGTATGGTCGCGTACTGCTGTGGCTGGGATTTGCATCATTTGTTTATCATTTCCTCAATGGGATTCGTTTTTTATTGCTGGATGCCGGGTATGGGGAATCGCGCTATGCGATGAGGCTCTCTGCCCGCATGGTGTTGGCCGTCACGCTGTTGATGGCTGCAGGAGCGGCGGTGGCGCTGCTATGAAACATGATCAGGGCGTCAGTCATCATGGTGTTGGTGAGTGGTATTGGCAGCGAGCTTCGGCTGTATTGTTGATGTTTTTGTTACCCTGTGCTTTTTATGTATTGGGTATGGTTTATGCTGGCGTCTGGCAGCAGAGTGATGTACTCAGAATTGTGCAAATGCCCTGGGTAAGGGTTCTGCACAGTTTGTTGTTGATGGCGCTATTGTTGCACGCCTATCTGGGTATCAAGGTGGTTATCGAAGACTATCTGCATATTACCGGAATTCGTGTCAGTTTGATGTTTCTGATTACCAGTTTGCTGGCTGTTTTTGGTATTGCCTGGCTGGCTTTGATCTGGGGGTGGGCCTAATGTCGACATATCTTTCTACGGATCGAGTAGAGCATCATTACCATGATGTGCTGATTGTCGGCTCCGGTGGGGCTGGCATGCGTTGCGCCCTTCAGTTGGCTGATGCGGGTTACCGTGTGGCCGTCGTAACCAAGGTGCTGGCAACGCGTTCACATACTGTGGCGGCTCAGGGTGGCATCAATGCGGCCTTGGGTAATGTTAATGCAGATCATTGGCACTGGCATATGTATGACACGGTCAAGGGCTCGGATTATCTGGGTGATCAGGATGCCATAGAATATATGTGTAGAGCTGCGCCGCGACTGATTCGGGAGCTGGAGCATTTCGGTGTGCCTTTTTCCAGGCAGGACAATGGTACGATCTATCAGCGCCCTTTTGGCGGGCAGTCGCTGGATTTCGGAGCAGGTGGGCAAGCTTCCCGAACATGTGCAGCAGCAGATCGGACCGGTCATGCTATCTTGCATACCCTGTATCAGCAGAATCTGAAGGCGGGAACGCTGTTCTATCAGGAGTTTTTTGCACTTGATCTGATCACCGATAATGAAGGCTGTCAGGGATTGATGGCATGGGATATTGCCAAGGGTAAATATCATCTGTTTCAGGCAAAAGCGGTGATTTTAGCAACGGGTGGGGCTGGAAGGGTTTTTAAAGTGACCACCAACGCTCATATTTGTACGGGCGATGGCGGGGCATTAACGCTGGCTGCTGGTCTGCCCATGGAGGATATGGAGTTTTTCCAGTTTCATCCGACTGGTATTGCCGATGTCGGACCGCTGATTACCGAAGGCGTGCGCGGCGAAGGCGGTTATTTGCTTAATAGCGAGGGTGAGCGTTTTATGGAGCGCTATGCTCCTACAGCCAAAGATCTGGCCAGTCGGGATGTGGTGTCGCGGGCGATTGCTCTGGAAATCCGCGAAGGCAGAGGCTGTGGCCCGAATAAGGATCACGCATTGCTTAAGCTTGATCATCTGGGCGAAGCATTGATTCTGTCGAAATTGCCGAATATCCATGAGTTGGCATTTCGTTTTGCCGGTGTCGACTGCACCAGAGAACCCATTCCGGTGCAGCCCACCATGCATTATACCATGGGTGGCATTCCGACAAATCGTTTTGGCGAAGTGGTGTATCGCGCCGAGCAGGGTGATGAGGTGGTGATGCCCGGACTGTATGCGGTGGGCGAGGCGGCTTGTGTATCTGTGCATGGTGCTAACCGATTGGGCGGCAATTCTCTGCTTGAAATTATCGTGTTTGGCTATGCTTGCGGGAAGCGGGTTCTGGAGTATCTGGAACAACGTAATTATCACCCTACGCTGGCTGCGGATTGCTGGCAGCGCGGCGTGGATCGTGTGGAAAAACTTTTGCCTGCGCATAAAAATAACGATCAGGCTTTTCGTGTCTCAGATATTCGCAATCGTATGCAAACGATCATGCAGGAGCATTTCAGTGTTTATCGCAACGAAGCTGTGATGGCTGACGGTGTTGCGCGTATTGAGGCGTTGGCCGGAGAATTGAAAGATATGTCGATCAGTGATTCCAATCGGGTTTTTAACACTGAACTGGTTGAAGCACTGGAGCTGGAGAATTTAATGGCGTTATCGCGCGTCACTGCGGCCGGAGCTCTGGCCAGGCAGGAATCACGTGGTGCTCACGCCAGAGATGATTATCCTGATCGGGATGATGTTCACTGGATGAAGCACACGCTGGCCAGTATATTGGATGATGAGGTTAGGCTGGACTACAAGCCGGTCAGGACAAAACCGATGAGCGTGGAATCGTTTCCGCCCAGAAAGAGAGTCTATTGATGGACAAGATGATTCGCTTATCAGTATTTCGTTTTGACCCTGAAGCAGGCGATAAGCCTTTTATGCAAGCTTTTGAAGTGCCGGTAACCAAGCCGGGTATGAAGCTGCTAGATGCTTTGAATTATATTAAATGGCATATCGATGGCACGCTGACATATCGCAGGTCATGCGGTGAAGGTGTATGTGGATCGGATGGATTAAATATCAATGGTGTTAATGGTCTTGCATGTATTACTGAAATCGCTGGCTTGAAACAACCGATTCATGTGCGGCCATTACCGAGTATGCTGGTGATTCGCGATCTGGTTGTTGATATGGATCATTTTTTTGATCAGTACCGTCAGATTAAGCCGTGGATGCAAACATCCACGCCAGTGCCGGAGCATGAACGCCTGCAAGCGCCACAGGATAGAGCTAAGCTGGATGGGCAGTACGAATGTATTTTATGTGGATGTTGTACAACATCATGTCCTTCATGGTGGTGGAATGGCGACCGCTTTCTTGGACCGGCGGCATTATTGCAGGCTAATCGCTGGATTGTTGATTCCAGAGATGAGGCCACGGGTGAGCGATTTGACCAGTTGGAAGATGCTTTCCGCCTTTATCGTTGTCATCAGATTATGAATTGTATGGAAGCCTGTCCTAAACAGTTGAATCCCACGGCCGCAATTAATCACATCAAGCGTTCAATGTTGAAACGACAATCCTGAAGCGACAATCCTGAAGCGACAACCATGGCACAAATATAATGTGACGTTGTGGCTCAGGGCTTGTTCATCGTTTGCTGCATGTTACGCTTACCGTATGGAAAATCAGATTCGACAATTACAATTCAGATTAAAAAGGCAGGGTATGCTGGAAATTGAAGCCTGGCTGGAGCCGCTGCTTGCGGTCGATTTGTGTGGCTATGAAATCAGACAGGCTGTTTTGGAATTGCTGGCATTGGATTTGCCGGAATTGTTGGCAATGATGCACGGTGAAAAGGATGTTCCGGATGTTTTAAGGCCTTGTCTGGGTGTGATGCGATGATGCGTGTGTTTGTCATGATGTTATCGGTCGTTTTGTTTGTTTCTTGCAGTCAGGGGCAGCCTCCGGAAAAAGAAAAGTCACACTCATCCGATCTGGCCGGAGGCTTGGTGTTTGATCCGGCTGAAGTGGATTTGGGTGAGGTGATGGAAGGTAAGCACGCATCTGCCGTATTTCTGGTGCGAAATAACAGTGATATGTTTTTAAATCTCGCTGATATCGTTGCGCCCTGCGGATGTACAACGGCAGAGCCGGGTATAAGAGTGCTGGATGCCGGGGCTTTTACGCAGCTTAAGGTTGATGTGGATACCTTCGGGAAATTAGGGCAGGTCAGAAAATCAGTTTCTATCAAAGATCAATATGGCCGAACTATCACGGCGTGGATTAATATCCGGGTGCTGGAAAATAAACATATGAATCAGTCAGAGCGCAGTATTTTTGATGGCAAGTGCGCTGCCTGCCATGTTACTCCGGCTTTGCATAAATCGCAGGGCAGGGAGATATACCAAGCCGTGTGTGCGATGTGTCACGGTATTGCCGCTGAAGGAGCTTATGCACCGGCCCTGACTGATATCAGGGATGCGGAAGTTTTATCTTCTTTGATTGCCCAGGGAACAGGTAGTCAGCATATGCCCGGATTCGCTCAGGATAAAGGTGGCCCGTTGGATGAAAAGCAATTGAAATCATTGGTAGATTGGTTGATATCGCTGGACGATAAGGGTGAATAAGGCTATAAATCGCTAACTTTAACGGAGGCTACATTTCATGAAAAAAGATATTGTGATTGCACCATCAATTTTATCGGCAGATTTTGCTGATCTGGGTGCAGAGATTCGTGCCATTGATGAAGGTGGGTGCGACTGGATTCATTTTGATGTCATGGATGGTTCATTTGTTCCGCCAATTACCATTGGCGATAACGTTTGCAAGGCAATCCGTTCGCATTCAGATAAAATTATCGATGTTCACCTGATGGTTAATCATCCGGACACTCAGGTTGAAGCGTTTGCTAAAGCTGGTGCTGACATCATCACTGTGCATCAGGAAGCTTGTACGCACCTTGAGCGGACATTGCAGTTGATTCGATCTTTGGGTAAGAAAGCTGGCGTTAGTTTGAATCCGGCTACGCCTGTTTCTACCATTGAGAATGTACTTCACTGTGTTGATCTGGTGCTGTTGATGAGTGTGAATCCGGGTTACGGCGGGCAATCCTATATTCATGCGGTAACACCAAAAATTCGTCAGGCTCGCAAGATGCTCGACGATGCGGGTTGTGATGCATGGCTGGAAGTGGATGGTGGCGTGAATAAAGCAACCATCGCAGAAGTTGCAGGCGCTGGTGCAGATGCCATTGTGGCAGGCTCTGCTGTGTACAACACACCGGATTATGCAGCCGCCATTGCCGAGTTGCGTCAGTTGGCACAAAACGCATAAGGTTTTTTCATTCGCTGGCAAGTTGACGTTATTGGCATCGGCTGTTAGCTATGCGGCGTATGAAAAATTTGTGAATTAATTTTCATAATTATTTTTTATTATTCAGAGGGAGGGTATTATGACAGATCAAGCTGATCAGTCCCGGCGAAATTTTCTGTACATCGCTGCCGGTGGCTTGGGTGCTGTGGCTGCTGGTGCAGCGGCTGTGCCATTTATTGGTAGTATGTTTCCTGCTGCAGATACACTGGCAGCAGCGAAGACAGAATTTGACGTGGCAACAGTTGAGGAAGGCCAATTGGTCGTGATTCAATGGCAGGGTAAACCTGTTTTTGTGAGTAACCGTACGCCTGAGCTGCTTGCGCAGTTGGATGGTCATGACGATATGCTGAAAGATCCGAATTCAGAGGCCATTGAAGAGGTGTCGGCTGAGTGGATGACTGCAGAGAATCGCAAGTATCGTTCGATTAAACCTGAATACTTCATTGCTGTAGCCAGTTGTACGCATCTGGGCTGTATTCCGTTATATAAGCCGAGTGCAGGAAGAAAGGAGTGGGGTACAGCTGTTCCTGAAGACTGGCCGGGTGGCTGGCATTGCCCATGCCATGGCTCATTGTATGATTTGTCTGCGCGTGTAATCAATGGCTCTCCGGCACCACATAATCTTCACTTGATGCCATATAAGTACACTTCAGACACTAAAGTCGTGATCGGGTAAGGGGGGAGAACGATTATGTTAGATACAATTATGCAAACAAAGCTGTTTGCCTGGGTTGATCGCCGCACCGGAGCTGCGGATATCATCAAGTCGCAGTTGACTGAATATCCTGTACCTAAGAATCTGAACTATATGTGGAACTTCGGTTCACTGGCTTTGCTGGTTCTGGTTTTGCAAATTGTCACGGGTATTTTTCTGGCTATGTACTACAAACCATCAGCTGCTTTGACGTATGGTGGATATACAGTCGCTTTTGATTCAGTTGAACGCATCATGCGTGATGTGAACTTTGGCTGGCTGATTCGTTATATGCATGCTGTCGGCGCTTCGGCATTCTTTGTCGTTGTGTATATGCATATTGGCCGCGGTTTATACTACGGTTCATATAAAGAACCACGTGAATTGCTGTGGATTATCGGCGTGGTCATTCTGCTGATTATGCAGGGCTCTGCGTTCTTTGGTTATCTTCTGCCATGGGGTCAGATGTCATTCTGGGGCGCGACTGTAATTACCGAACTGTTCGGAGCGTTACCAATTATCGGTGAGTATCTGCAACAATTGTTGCGCGGTGGTTTTGCCGTTGGTGACCCAACGCTGAACCGTTTCTTTTCACTGCATTATCTGTTCCCACTGCTGTTGGCGGCGATTGTTGGTGGCCATGTTCATGCTTTGCATGTGGTTCATTCAAATAACCCTGAGGGAATTGATGTACATAGTGATGATCAAAAGATCAACTTCCACCCGTATTATACGATTAAAGATGCATTCGGTGTTGGTGTATTCCTGACCATTTATTGCTACGTGGTATTCTTTAATCCTCAGATGGCTGGTTATTTTATTGAGGTGGATAACTATGTGCCAGCCAATAATCTGCAGACGCCGGCACATATTGCACCCGTCTGGTATCTGACACCCTGGTATACCATTTTGCGTTCATTTGAAAGTAAATTGCTGGGTGTGATAGCCATGGGTGGATCACTGGCAATTTTGTTCGTGTTACCATTCCTGGATCGTTCAAAAGTTCGTTCGGGAAGGTATCGTCCAATGTTCCGTCTGATGGTTGTGATGTTCTTCGTGGATGTGATCGTGCTGGGTTACTGTGGACACTCAGCGCCTTCGGAAACATTGAAGCTGGTTGGACAGATTGCAACAGCGTATTACTTTGCATTTTTCCTGCTGTTGCCTTTCTTGCCGATGGTGGAAAAAACGAAGCCAGAACCGGAGGGGATTTGATATGAAAAAGTATTCATTAATCGCTGCAGGTATGTTTCTGGCCTTGGCTATGCCTGGCTTCGCTTCAGCTAACGAAGAACATGGCCCTGCTCTGAAGCATGCCGAGATTGATCTGACAGACCAGGAGCAGATTCGTCGTGGTTTGACCGTGTTTACTGATGTATGCATGGGGTGTCACTCGGCTAAATATGTTACCTATAAAGGGCTGATGGATTATCCGGAAATCGGTATTACACGTGAACAGGTGGATGAACTGCGTGGTTCCAACCCGCTGACAGCAGGCCTGATCACTGAATTGACACCGGAAGATGCAAAAGTGTCTTATGGTAAGGTTCCGCCTGATCTTTCGTTGATTGTGAACGGTCGTCGTGGTGGTGCAAGCTATGTGTATTCCCTGATGACCGGTTTTGAGCACGATGACTCCGGAAAAGTTCCTGATGGAAATTTCAATGAATATTTCCCGGGTAAGCGAATTGCTATGCCTGACCCATTTTCATGGTTGGGTCATGATGAAGCTGACACCAAGCAGTTGGAGCAGGATGCAGCTGACGTGGCAGCGTTTTTGGCATTCATCAGTGATCCGCATCAGAATGAACGTCAGGCTATCGGTAAATGGGTGGTTGGTTTTCTGATTCTGCTGACACTTGTCTTGTGGCGTTTGAAAGTTGAAGTGTGGAAAGACGTCAAGCATTGATTGAGTGACTTTCAGTAAGTTGAAAAAAGGCCTGCATTTGCAGGCCTTTTTTTGTGGCTCGTTTAAACAAAGCGTGTAGCTTTTGCAGCGTAGGCAGAGAGCATGTTTGAGAATGTGTTTTTTGTTATGCAATGATATCTGAATCTATGAGGTTGCTGAATACAATCCATGCGCGAATTTGAAAAAATTAAACGTCTTCCACCCTATGTATTTGCTGTAGTCAATCAGCTAAAGATGGAGCTTCGCCATGCCGGTGAAGACATCATCGATCTGGGTATGGGTAACCCCGATCAACCAACGCCGCAGCATATTATCGATAAGCTATGCGAAGCGGCGCAGGATGGTCGGAACCATCGATACTCGGTTTCCCGTGGCATACCGGGTCTTCGTAAAGCGATTTGCGGCTGGTATAAGCGTAAATTCGATGTCGATCTCGATCCTGAGACTGAGGCAATTGCGACGATAGGCTCCAAGGAAGGTCTGGCACATCTGGCCGTGGCCATCACTTCACCGGGTGACCTTATTCTGACGCCGAACCCGGCTTATCCGATTCATCCCTATGGATTTATTCTCGCTGGTGCGGATATCCGTCATGTGCCGATGGGTCCCGGCTTCGACTATTTTGAAGAAGTTCAAAAGGCAGTAAAAGATTCCTGGCCCAAGCCGAAGATTCTGGTGGTTAACTTTCCATCGAATCCGACGGCTGAGGTTGTTGATCTCGACTTCTACGTTAAAGTGGTCGATTTTGCTCGCGAGAATAATCTGATCGTTATTTCCGATATTGCTTATGCCGAAATTACTTTCGATGGTTATAAATGTCCGTCCATTTTGCAGGTGCCCGGTGCAAAAGAAGTTGCTGTTGAATTTTATTCTTTGTCCAAAAGCTACAATATGCCGGGATGGCGTATGGGCTTCATGGTGGGCAACAGGGAAATTGTCGGAGCGCTGGCAAAAATTAAGTCTTATCTCGATTACGGTACATTCCAGCCACTGCAAATTGCATCATGTGCGGCACTCAATGGTCCGCAGGATTGCGTTGAAGAGATTCGCCTGATGTATCAGGCCAGACGCGATACACTGATTTCAGGCTTGCATAACATCGGATGGATGGCGGAATCACCCAAAGCAACGATGTTTGTCTGGGCTGAAATTCCGGATGAATTCAAAAAACTGGGTTCACTTGAATTTTCCAAGTTGATGCTTAAAGAGGCTGGCGTTGCGGTATCGCCGGGTATCGGCTTTGGTGATTACGGCGATCACTATGTACGTATTGCGCTGATCGAAAATGAACACAGAACGCGTCAGGCACTGCGCGGCATTCGCCAGTTTTTAAATGCCGGTGCCTGAAGGAGTTAACAGAACATGACTGAAATTCGAGTAGGTTTATTGGGACTGGGTACGATTGGAACCGGTGTCGCGCGTATTCTGATTGAGCAGCAGGATTTAATGTCGCGCAGATTAGGCAAAACTGTGCGCCTTGTGGCAGCGGCTGACCGGGAACTTGAACGAGATCGAGGTCTGGATTTTTCAGGTGTTCGCTTAACCGATGATGCGCAGGATATTGTCACGGCCGATGATATTGATCTGGTGGTTGAACTGATCGGTGGTTATGAACCGGCACGCAGCTTTGTGGTTCAGGCGCTGGAGCATGGAAAACATGTGGTGACGGCCAACAAAGCCCTGATCGCCAAGCATGGTGAGGAACTGTTCCCACTGGCGGCATCGAAGGGCTTACAGATAGGCTTTGAAGCGGCCGTTGGTGGCGGTATTCCCTGCATGAAAGCCTTGCGCGAAGGACTGGCTGCTAATGCTATCGAATCGGTATATGGTATTTTGAATGGCACGTGTAATTTCATTCTTACCAAGATGGAAAATGCCGGTGCAGATTACGCTGATGTACTCAAAGAGGCGCAGCAGCTCGGATATGCCGAGGCCGATCCGACCTTTGATGTCGAGGGTATTGATACGGCGCATAAGCTTTCTATTCTGGCAGCCATGGCTTTTGGCTCGAAGATCAAGTTTGATGAGGTGTACACCGAGGGAATCAGCAGGATTACGGCAACCGATATCGCTTCTACCCATGAAATGGGCTACAGGATTAAACTGTTGGGTATCGCCAAGCCTCATTTTGCCGACGATCAGGAACAGATCGAGATGCGTGTGCATCCAACGCTGGTGCCACTTACCTCACAGATTGCACAAGTGTCCGATTCGTATAATGCTGTTCAGATATCCGGTGATTTTGTTGAGCACACGATGTATTTCGGTCGCGGAGCCGGCGAGCGTCCTACCGCTTCGGCCGTTGTTGCCGATATCATGGATATCACCAGCGGCTTCCCCGATGGTATCGCGCATCTGGCACCGCCCATGGGGTTTGTAGAATCCTCACGGCGTGAGATTGCCACGATGCCGATGGCTGACACGGTGTGTGAGTACTACATCCGTCTGATGGTGAAGGATCAACCGGGCGTGATTGCTGCTGTAACCTCAATTCTGGCCGATCATCGTATCAGTCTGGAGGCTTTGGTGCAGAAGGAACGCCATGTCAGCAACCATGTGCCGATCATGATGATGACTCACGAAACCACCGAAGGAAATTTGCAGGCTGCTATCAGTCGTATTACCAGCCTTGATGCTGTTGAAGAAGATGTGCTGATTTTGCGTAAAGAATCGGCAGTCGCATAAGGAAGAAGATTATGCCTCGTTACGAAGGAATTATTAACCGCTACCGCGCCTTCTTGCCTATCGGCAAAGATGATGCGGTGATCACCCTGTATGAGGGAGACACACCATTACACGAATCGATGAATTTGCGTAATGCCATTAACCCCGAGCTGAATATTTTTCTCAAATTTGAAGGCTTGAATCCAACCGGTTCGTTCAAAGATCGTGGCATGACCATGGCTGTGACACAGGCGTACAATTCCGGCAGTCGCAAGATTATCTGTGCTTCGACCGGCAATACTTCTGCCTCAGCCGCAGCGTATGCGGCCAATTGCGGTATGGAAGCTTATGTGCTGATACCTGATGGGAAAATCGCGCTGGGTAAAATGTCACAGGGCATGCGTTACGGTGCCAAGGTGATACAGATTCGTGGGAACTTTGACGATGCACTTGAACTGGTGCGCGAGATTTCTGCCGATGGTTCTATTTCACTGGTTAACTCGGTGAATCCGTACCGCATTCAGGGGCAGAAAACGGCATCGTTCGAAATTATCGATGAACTTGGGTTTGCCCCTGACTATCACGCCTTACCCGTTGGTAATGCAGGCAATATCACGGCGTACTGGATGGGTTATAAAGAATATTTCGATAAACGGATCAGTAAGAGCCTGCCGAAAATGATTGGTTTTCAGGCCGCTGGTTCTGCACCGATTGTGATGGGTCATCCGATTGAAAATCCGGAAACTATTGCCACGGCGATTCGTATCGGTAAACCGGCATCATGGAAGCAGGCCGAAGCGGCCCGCGACGAGTCCGGTGGTTGTATCGAAGCAGTGACGGATGAAGAGATTCTTGAGGCCTACAACATGCTGGCATGTATGGAAGGTGTGTTCTGTGAACCTGCTTCAGCGGCATCCGTGGCAGGCGTAATCAAGCTGAATAAGGCCGGTTATTTTCAACCGGGAGCAACCATTGTTTGTACCTTGACCGGCAATGGCCTGAAAGATCCGGACACTGCGATGAAGGGTGTTGCAGCACCGGTGACCATCGATGCTACTGAGGATGCTGTGCGCAAGGTGCTGGATTCATAAACACGGGTGAGTATCGACACGCTGATAGTCAGTCAGGCTCTGATTCAACATCAGGATGAGGTTTCGCTTCATCCTGATGTTTTTTTATGGGAAAAAGAATTGACGGCCAGATCAAAGGATTGGTTTCAATGCACAGCAAAATCACCACTCGACTGGTACGCCGCACTTCTTGATTTTGCCCCTGCGGCATTGATTGCAGCCCGCCTGTCTGTTGTGGATGAATCATATAAGCAGCTGTGGGTGGTGACGCCCTATCATGCCCGCCTGATGCGCGATTCGGTGTATGTGATGGCGGAAGGAGAATTTCCCTGGACGGCTGAAGATGTCGAAAGCTTGTGTGGTTTGCTTAATCCGTGGTTGCAGGAGGAGGGTATGCAGTTGTTACATGTCGGTGCTGCTTTGCTGCTGGCCAGTCAAGATATCTGGCAGGTAAACCCGCAGGGTTTTGCTCAGATTTCCGGCGGGAAACTACCGGCACATCACCATGCCGGTGCAGACGGTGGCCGATTGAACCGGCTGCTTTCGGAAATACAGATGTTGTTACATCAACAGCCTCTGCCAGCGCGTCGCCAGCGCAGGGAAGCTGATGTAACAGGCATCTGGCTATGGGGTGGCTGCGCATGCCCAACGGCGTCATCGAATGCACCTCAAACTTGCCCGTTGGCGACGCGGAATCCGGCTTTGCAGTCTCTTGCAGATGCTAAGGATGCTCGTTTGATGATCACGGAAGCGGAACGCTGGCATACCTTAGCTAATCGTAATAACGCAATACCTAAACGCGTGATTCTGGCTGGTGACGGGGTGGCGGTGTTGCTGACGCGTGGGCTGCTGCCTTCCTGGGGTAAAACAAAATGGACAGCTAAATCAATGAAAGATGAAGTGCAATTATTGTCGCTGCTAAGGGGTTGGCATGCTGCCTGAACAACGAACAGCGCGTGGATTAAGGTTGAGCTGGAAGTATCAGCCATTACAGGCCGATGATCCGCTGACAGCCTGGACAAAGCTTCTGCAAGGGCGCGGGCTAAGTGAGGCCGATCCGTTTTTTTCACCGCGCCTGTCCGATCTTCCCGATCCGGGCGAAATGCAGGATATGCCTAAGGCCGCCGAGCGGGTGGCAAAGGCCATTCTGTCCGATGAGGCAATACATATCTTTGGCGATTTTGATGCTGATGGCGTCAATGGCACGGCGATTCTGTTGCAGGCATTGCGGGGGGCGGGAGCCAGAGTATCGTCAAGTATTCCGCATCGCGCTGACGATGGTCATGGCATTGGTATTGAGCCGGTGCGTGAAGCTATAGCCAGAGGAATTACACTGGGTATCAGCGTCGATACCGGCACGACCTGTTTCGAAGCGTGTGCCGAGGCCAGGGCCAATGGTTTCGATCTGATTGTGTCTGATCATCATCTGCCGGATCACACCCTGCCCGAGGCATTTGCCTTGTTGAATCCGGCCAGAGTTGATTGCGGTTTTGCTGAGCGACAACTTTGCGGTACCGGCGTGGCATTTTTTTTGTTGATGGCGGTTTGGCGATGCTTACGCGAGGCAGGTATGCAGCCGTCATTTGATTTGAAGTCGCTGCTGGATCGCGTGGCGATTGCCACGGTGGCCGATGTTATGGATCTGGTCGGGGTCAATCGTATTCTGGTCTATCACGGATTAAAACAAATCAACCAGCAGCCATCGGTGGGTGTTAAAGCCCTGATGCAGATAGCACGCGTCAACAAGATGGTGGATGCTGAAACCATCGGCTTTTATCTGGCGCCGCGCATCAATGCGGCGGGGCGGATGCAGCACGGCGATGCCGCTATGCAGATGCTCAGCACCGATGATGAACATGAAGCATTGTCACTGGCACTGGAGCTGGATCAGGCCAACACGCATCGGCGTCAGATCGAGGCTGATGTGTTCAAGCAAGCTGAAGCTAAATTGAATGGTTCTCATATTCTGGCTGTTTACGATGCAGCGTGGCATGCGGGTGTGGTGGGGCTGGCGGCGGGGCGTTTGTCGCGGCAGCACCACCGTCCGGCGGCGGTTGGTTTTATCACCCCGGATGAGCAGATTCGCGTCTCATTGCGTGGTCGGCCGGGATTCCATGTGGGTGATCTTTTGCAGCAATGCTCAGCACACCTGGAAGGTTTTGGCGGGCATGCCGGCGCTGGAGGCGGCACGGTTTGTACAGGGGCGTGGGATGCGTTTGTCAGCGCTTTTGGTGAAGCAGTCGAAGAGCAGGCCAAATCGGTAGGTGATGCACTGATTCAGGAGGTTGATGGTATCCTCGGGTTGGGGGCGATGCATGCCGGGCTGGCGGAGAGGCTTGAACGATTTGAGCCGATTGGCCGGGCCAATCCGCCTTGCCAATGGTTGATTCGACAGGTGCGTATTATAGATCGGCGTGAGCTGAAGGGGGGCGTGGTTCGCTTAAAAATCAGCGACGGGGTTCGCCATATGGATGCGATTGTGTTTGGTGCAAAGGCGCTGGATGATTGCATACAGGCCGGACAGCTTGTTTCATTGATCGGCCTGTTGCAGCAGGACACGTGGCGTGGTCATGGCGCGGTTCAGTTTGTGGTGAAGGATGCTATAGTAGACCAGTAAGGGTGCGGTAGGGAGACAGACGATGAGCAAGATAAATCCTGACCATAACGATGCAAACAAACTGGCACTGAAATATGCTCTGGTATTTACCGACCTGTATTGCTACGAAGGACTGCTTCAACTCGATAGAATTTTCACCGATTCTCTGGCATCTGCGGATGCATCGCTTTGCCAGCGATTGATAGCGGCGCGTGCCAATCCGGCCGCACTGGATAAAAACAGGGAATCGGAATTGTTGATCGAGCTGGCTCCGCATGTCGAAACCTTTATCGGTGAGTTGTTTGGTATCGACGAACATTTGTATGCATTGTCGGCACGTGCTGCGGCGCTGAATCCACTGTATTCATGTAAGAAAAAGTTTGTGCAGCGTGTGGCCAAGAAGGTCGGTGTGCAGACCATCAGCGATGAGGCGGCACAGTCTGTTGTCGACAGGCTTACCACCATGTTTGGCGAGCCATTCAGTGAGATGGCGTTTGCCCGCCATGTAATGGATTGGTTGGCAGACAGTCAGGTCCATGCCGAGATGTTGGCGCTGGCTGCTGATTTTGCCGAATGGGCAGTGCACAGCCAGAGCGGACGCCAGCAATATGCAGGCGGAGTGCTGTTTCATTTGCCTGTGCCGGTTGATCCGATGCAGCTGGTACCGCTTGAGCGGGTGCAGGTTTCCGGCGCAGAAGCATTGCAGGGCCCCCGTGCATCGCTGCGTCATCGTGAGGGTTTTAAGCTCACCGATGGTGGATGTGATCTGAGCGGTGCACTTGAACAGGCGCACTATTGCGTCTGGTGCCACCATCAGGGGCGGGACTCCTGCTCCATCGGCCTGAAAGATAAGGAGCAAGCGCAGTTCAAACAGACCGGCTTTGGTGTGCAGCAAGCCGGTTGTCCGCTGGAAGAGAAAATATCCGAGCTCAATCTGCTGGCTGCCGATGGACATCTGCTCGGCGCGCTGGCTGTGGCCTGCGTCAACAATCCACTGCTCGCAGCGACCGGTCATCGCATTTGTAACGATTGTATGAAGGCCTGTATTTATCAGAAGCAGCAAGCGGTCAATATTCCTGAAGTGGAATCGCGTATACTCAAAGAGGTCTTACATCTGCCGTGGGGTTTCGAGGTGTACAGCCTGCTGACGCGCTGGAATCCGCTGAATCTGGTCAGGCCTTTGCCGCAGCAGCCATCGGGTTACAAGGTGCTTATCGCCGGTCTTGGCCCGGCTGGTTTCACGCTGGCGCATCAGTTGATGCAAGGTGGGCACAGCATTATTGCTGTGGACGGATTGAAGATCGAACCGCTGGCGCCAGAGATTTCCGGCGTGATGGCGAAAGGGCAGCGCGTGCAGTTCAGGCCGATCCGCGATATCAACGTGTTGTATGAGTCGTTGGACGAACCCGCTATCGCGGAGAAAAAGAATTCACGCACTCAAATACCCTCCCTCTCGCCAAATCATCTAAAATGTAAGCTCATCTCCCTAATCGGGAGAAAATCCACACATATGAGGTTACAA